>Ga0137373_10006808_pt1 | contig 12208 bp, 10 predicted proteins | sample SagtaG_5_FD_104912 | JGI IMG/M metagenome (GOLD analysis project Ga0137373, IMG submission 104912) | Vadose zone soil microbial communities from Sagehorn Ranch, Mendocino, California, USA - Sage1_R_80_16 metaG | ecosystem: Environmental > Terrestrial > Soil > Vadose zone | place: USA...
CCGCGAGCCCGGCGAGCACGAAGAGCGGGTAGTGCGGGATGTTCCTCGCGCTTTTCCAGAGCACGGAGAAGACGAGCGTGTAGACGCCCGCCATCGCGAGCGGGTAGACAAGCGACCAGACGAGGCCGAGCGCCGAGCCCTTGTAGCGCACGCGGATCTCGCGGCGCAGTAGCGTCCGGAGCAGCTCGCCGTAGCCGGTCAGCCGGTCGAGCCGAGGTAACGCGCTCGCTCGCGCGCCGACGTTCACGGCCATACGGGCAGGATACTCAGGGCTATCAACGTTCCTGGAACAACTCCGACGGTTCGACCGGTCGTTTGAGACGGGCGCGCAGGCAAAGCCTGCCCGCCCTGAGAACGCGCCGCCCCAGATGAAGATCGTCGTCGACGTCAGCCCGCTTTCGCGCCCCCGGACCGGGATCGGCAACTACCTTCGCGGACTGCTTGCCGGCCTCGTCGAGGCCTCGCAGGGGCAGCACGAGCTGGTGGCTTTCGGCCCCTCCGGCCCACGCGGCCGGCGACGGATCCGGGAGTCGCTGGCAGGCATCCCGCTGGAGCTGCGGCTGCCGCTGCTTCCGCGGGCGCACGCGTGGCGGACCGCGTGGAGCCGGCTCGGCTGGCCGCCGGTCGAGCGCGCTGTCGGAAGGCTCGATGTCTTCCACTTCTCCGACTGGATGTACCCGCGCCAGCGTGGCGGCGTGCGAGCGACGACGGTCTACGACCTGGTGCCGTTCCAGCACCCCGAGTGGGCGGAGCGGGCAACGGTCAGGATGCACCGGACGAAGTCTCTCCACGCCGCCCGGACGTGCGACCGGATCTTCGCCATCTCGCGCTTCACCGCCGAGCACGCGATCGAGCTGCTCGGAATCCCGGAGGAGCGCGTTGTCGTCGCCTACCCAGGGATCGACCCGCGCTTCCGACCGGACGGCGAGCAGGCAGAACTGGGCGGCCCGTACGTCCTCGCCGTCTCGACGCTCGAGCCGCGCAAGAACCTGCCGACCCTAGTCGAGGGATTCGCCCTGCTCCGCCGAGCACGGCCGGAGCTGACGCTCGCGCTGGCCGGCCTCGCCGGGTGGGAAAGGCAACCGCTGGCGGCCGAGGGCGTGCGGCTGCTGGGATTCGTCCCGGACGACGAGCTGGCCCGCCTCTACCGGGGAGCGTCGGCGTTCGTCTACCCGTCGCGGTTCGAGGGCTTCGGAGTCCCGGTCGTGGAGGCACTGGCGTCGGGCGTGCCCACCGTCGTCTCCTCGCATCCTTCGCTGGACGAGGCCTGCGGCGACGCCGCGCTGCGTGCCGACCCGGACGCGCCCGAAGCCTTCTCGGAGGCGATCGAACAGGCGCTCGAGCGGCCGGCCGGACTGCGAGCGCGTGGGCTCGCGCACGCGTCCCGCTTCACCTGGCGCGCGCTCGGCGAGACGGTGCTGGCGGGCTACGAAAGCGCTCTGCGAGACTGAATCGATGGCAAATCGCCTGCGCGTCGGCCTCGACGTCTCGCCCCTCGCGCTCACGAGGGCGGGCGCAGCGCGCTACATCGAGTCGCTGATCGCGGCGCTTCCCGAGGAGGCGGTCGAGGTGCGGCGCTACGCCTTCGGCGGCTCCGGCCGTCTCCTCGTGCCGGTTCGCGACATCGGCTGGTACCTCGGCGGCCTGCCTCTGCGGGCGCGCCTCGACCGGGCCGACGTGCTGCACTGCCCGACCCATCGGGCGCCGGTGCGCTCAGCGGTGCCGCTGGTCGTCACGCTGCACGACATCGCGCTCCTGCGCCACCCCGAGCTCTTCAACCCCTGGACCCGGACCTACAGCCGCCTCGCGCTGCCGCGGATCGTCCGGGCCGCCCGGCGCGTGATCGCCGCGTCCGAGTTCACGCGGCGCGAGCTCCTCGAGGTGCTCGACGTCGGCGAGGAGAAGGTACGGGTGATCCCGCATGCGGTCGGCCCGCCGTTCGTGGCCGAGGGCGAGGTGGCCGCGGGCGACTACGTCCTGACGGTCGGCACGCTCGAGCCGCGCAAGCACATCGACCGCCTCGTCGCCGGCTTCCGGCGCGCCGGTTTGGACGGCTGCCGGCTCCTCGTCGCGGGCATGCGCGGCTGGGGCGACGTGGACGTCTCAGGGGACGGAGTCCGCTGGCTGGGGTTCGTTCCCGACGACGAGCTCGCGCGCCTCTACCGCGGGGCGCGCTGCGTCGCCTACCTCTCGCCGTACGAGGGGTTCGGCCTGCCGCTCGTCGAGGCGATGGCCTGCGGCGCGCCGGTGGTCGCCGCCCGTAGCGAGCCGGCGGACGAGGTCACCGCAGGCGCCGCCGTGCTCGTCGATCCGCTCGACCCGGACTCGATCGCGGCCGGCCTCGCCGAGGCGGTCGACCGGGGCGACGAGCTGCGCGCACGTGGGCTGGAGCGAGCGCGCGCGTTCGACTGGCGTGAGACGGCGAGGGCCACGGTCGACGTCTACCGTGAGGCCGCCGGTTGAACTCGCGACCGCTCGTCGTGATCGACGCCGACGTCCTCGGGCGGCAGCGCACCGGTGACGAGACCTACGTGGCCGGGCTCCTGCACGAGCTCGGCACGGCTCCCGACCTCCGCTTCGCCGCGGTCACGCGCCGGCCCGACCTCGTGCCCGACGGGATCGAGCCGGTCGAGCTGCCAGCGCGCAGCCAGGTCTGGCGGATGGCGGTGGCGCTCCCGCGGCTGCTCCGCCGCCTCAGGCCCGCCCTCGCGCACTTTCAGCACGCGCTGCCGCTCGGATACGGAGGGCCTGCGGTCGTCACCGTCCACGACATTTCGTTCGAGCGCGACCCGAGCCTGATGAGCCTCCGCGACCGGCTGATCTTCCGCGCGGTGGTGCCGCGCTCCGCCCGTCGCGTCGCACGGGTCCTGACAGTCTCGGAGCAGACGAAGCGCGATCTGATCGAGCTCTACGGCATCGACTCGGCCAGGATCGTCGTGATCCCGAACGGCGTCGATCTCGCCTTCTCGCCGAACGGCCGCCGCCCAGCGGACGCAGCTCCCTACGCGCTCGTCGTGGGCACGCTCCAGCCGCGCAAAGATCCGGAGACCGCGGTCGAGGCGCTCGCTCTCGTGGCCGACCCGGCGCTCCGGCTCGTCTTCGCCGGCCCCGACAAGGGTGGACGTACCGACGCCGAGCGCGCGGCGGCGAGCGCCGGCGTCGCCGAGCGGGTCGAGTTCCGCGGCCACGTCTCTCTCGAAGAGCTGGCCGCGCTTTATCGCGGCGCGGCGTGCCTCGTCTTCCCGTCGCGCTACGAAGGCTTCGGGCTGCCGGTCCTCGAGGCGATGGCGTCGGGGACGCCTGTGGTCGCGACGACCGCCGGCGCGCTGCCGGAGGTCGCCGCCGACGCGGCAATCCTGGTCGAGCAGCGAAACGCCGTCGAGCTGGCCGGCGGAATCGAGCGCGCCCTCGCCGACCGCGAGCGCCTCGTGGCGGCGGGCCTGCAGCGCGCGGCGGGCTTCAGCTGGGCCGAGACCGCGCGCCGGACGCTGGCCGTCTACCGGGAGCTGCTCTGACGAACGTCGCCGCGGCCGTGATCTGGACGCCGGGCGACCCGGACCCGGCGCCGTGCCTGCAGTCGCTCGCCCCGCAGGTGGACGAGCTCGTACTCGTCGCGAACCCGGGCGGCTCCCCGAACCCGGCGCGGGCCCGGCTGATCTCGAACGAGAAGACGCTCGGCTTCGGCGCCAACATCAACCGGGGCGTCGCGGCCACGACTGCGCCCTTCGTGGTCGTCTCGAACGCCGACGTCCTCGTCACCGACGGCTGCATCGCGACCCTGCGCGAGTTCGCGGAGACCCTGCCACGCTGCGGGATCGCCGCGCCGGAGCTCCGCTACCCCGACGGCCGCCGGCAGCCCTCCCGCCGCAGCTTCCCGACCGTCCGCGGAACGCTGGTCCGCCGCACACCGTTGCGCATGCTCCTCCACCCGCAGCGCCGCCAGCGCCACCACTACCTGCTGGACGAGCACCCCACCGAGCCGACGCCCTCGGACTGGCTGCTCGGGGCCTTCCTCTTCCTCCGCCGCGAGCTCCTCGATCAGCTCGGCGGCCTGGACGAGGGCTACCGGCTGTACGGCGACGACATCGATCTCGCCTACCGCGCCCGCCAGGCCGGCTGGGAACGCTGGTACGTCCCGCAGGCGGTCGCGATCCATCACCACCAGGCTCTCACGGACAGGCGCTTCCTGACCCGCCGAACGCTCTGGCACTGGCGGAGCATCTTCCGCTTCGTCCGGAAGCACCCAGAGAGCCTGCGGAGGGTCTAGCCGTTGCCGCTCCTTGAGATCACCGACGTCTCGCAGGCGCCCCCCGTCGAGGGCCTCGTCGCCTCGTACGTCGACAGCCCCGCCCCCGGGACCCGGCTCGACCGTACGGCGCTGGAGGTCTCCGGCTGGGTGCTCGGCACGCATTCCCAACCGCAGGAGGTCGAGATCGCCGCGGGCGGCGAGGTGGTCCGCAGGATCTCCGTGGCAGTTTCCCGCCCGGACGTCGCCGCTCTGCACACCGGAGCGCCGGAGGTCAGCGGCTTCTGGTCGCTCGTCGGCACCCTCGGCCTGGAGCGGCGCTTCTCAGTGTCGATTCGGGCTGTCCTCGGGGACGGAGACCTGATCGAGATCGGCTCCGTCTCGGGAACGCGGGCCCCGCTCGCCTCGCCCTACGAGCCGCGACTGCAGCCGCTGCTGGTCACGAGCCTCGGCCGGACCGGGACGACCCTCCTGATGAACCTCCTCTCGGCGCATCCGGCGATCGTGGCGCACCGGGCCTACCCGTTCGAGATCTTCCCAGCGCGGTACTGGCTTCACCTGCTGCGGGTGCTCGTCGAGCCCGCCGACCACCGGCGCTCGTCGCATCCGTCGACTTTCGCCGAGGACATCTGGAGCGTCGGCTACAACCCCTTCCACACGTCGCCGGTCATCCATGCCTCCGAGCTGGCCGACCTGCTCGGGCGGACGTACCCGGAACGGCTCGCAGCCTTTTGCCAGAGGAGCATCGACGACTTCTACGCGACCGTCGCCGCCCTCCAGGGGCAGCCGTCGGCCCGGTACTTCGCGGAGAAGTTCCAGCCGGACGCCTTGCCGCGGATTGCTTGGGAGCTCTACCCGGAGACGAAGGAGATCGTCCTCGTCCGCGACGTTCGTGATCTGATCTGCTCCGTGCTCGCCTTCAACGGGAAGCGCGGGACGGTGGATTTCGGCCGCGAGGCGTTCAAAAGCGACGGCGAGTACGTCCGCTACGTCGGCCGGCGGGCGCGACAGCTCCTGGACGCGTGGAAGAGCAGGCGCGAACGCTCGGAGCTCGTCCGGTACGAGGAGCTGGCGATGGAGCCGCGCGCGACGCTCGAGCGGATCCTCGAGTACCTGGAGCTGGACTGCGGCTCCACCATCGTCGACCGCATGGTGCGGGCGGCGCTCGACCACCCCGGCGTGCAGGCGCACCGGACGAGCCCGACCGTCGAGGATTCGATCGGCCGCTGGAGGCGCGACCTGCCGGCGACGCTCCGCCCGGTCGTGGAGGAGTCGCTCGACGGAGTCCTGACGGAGCTTGGCTACACGGCTCGGTGAGCGCGATGAGGCCGGTCGAGCGGTTCGACCCGGAGCTGATGCGGGGCCAGCTCCTTGAGGCCGAACACCTCGCGCGCTACCGCTGGGCAGCCGAGCTCGTGAAGGGCAAGCGCGTTCTCGATGCGGGTTGTGGGACCGGCTACGGCAGCGAGCTGCTCGCCCGCGAAGGCGCCGCGGAAGTCGTCGGAGTCGACGTCGACGAAGCGGTCGTCGAAGCTGCGCAGCGCGTGGCCCCGGACGGCGCGAGCTTCGCGACCGCCGACCTGCGGGAGCTTCCCCCCGGCCTCGGCGACTTCGACGCGGTCGTCTGTTTCGAGGTGCTCGAACACCTCGACGAGCCAGAGACGGCGCTCGACGCGCTCGCCGCCGTTCTCCGGCCGGACGGGCTTCTCGTCGTCTCGTCGCCGAACCGGGACGTCTACCCGCCCGGTAACCCGTACCACAAGCACGAGTTCCTTCCCGACGAGCTGGCCCAGGCGCTTGCTGCACGCTTCGCCCATGTCCGACTCGTCCGCCAGCACAACTGGCTGGCCGCAGCTCTCTTCGAGGACGAGGACTTCGCGCGGCTCGAGGCGCTACCGGCAGCGGTCGCGAAGGCGGCGCCCGGAGACCCCGGCAAGGAGCTCTACTCGGTCGGGCTCGCGAGCAACGCGCCGCTACCGCCGGCGCCGCCGCTCGTGATGCTGACCCACACGGCCGACCTAAAATGGTGGCAAGAGCTGCTGCAGGGGCTCAGGGACGAGGTCGACGCGAAGAGCCGGCACGTGAGCGACCTCGAGGGGTGGCTGGAGCAGCGCGATGCCGAGCTGAAGGAAGCATTCGAGATGATCCACTCCATGCAGGCGACGCGCGTGTGGCGGCTCGGCGCCGCGTACTGGAACCTCCGAGACCGGCTACTTCGGCGGCGGCTCGGGTAACTTCTGGCGCGATGGCGCTCAACGACTACCGCACCGAGACGAAGTACACGAAGCTCGACGACAGCCCGGGCTCGACCCACAACCTCGTGCTCGGCCTTGTCCAGCCGGGGTCGCGCGTGCTGGAGTTCGGCTGCGCGACGGGCTACATGTCGCAGGCGCTGCGGGACCGGCTCGGAGCGACAGTCGTCGGCGTCGAGCTCGACGCGGAAGCTGCGCGGCTCGCCGAGGAGCACTGCGAGCGGGTGCTCGTGGGCGACGCCGAGGAGCTCGACCTCGAGGCCGAGCTCGGGGGCGAGCGCTTCGACTCGATCCTGTTCGCGGACGTGCTCGAGCACCTGCGCGATCCGGGAGCGCTGCTCAGGCGCGTCGGGCCGTCCGCGGCCGAGGGCGGCTCGGTGGTCGCGTCGATTCCGAACGTCGCGCACGCGGCGGTGCGGCTAGCGCTGCTCGGCGGCTCGTTCCGGTACCGCGAGCAGGGGCTACTCGACGAGAGCCACCTGCGCTTCTTCACGCGCGAGGGCATCCAGGACCTGTTCGAGGGCACCGGCTACGTCATCACCCACTGGCTGCGCCGCAGGCTGGACGTCGAGGAGACGGAGATCGCCGTCCCGCGCTCGCTGCCGCAAGAGGCGCGCGCCTGGGCGACAGGCGACACCGAGGCGACCACGTACCCGGTCGTGGTGCGCGCGGTCGCGTCGGACGACGCTGCCCAGCTCGCCGCACTGCGCGAGAAGCTCGAGGCAGCCAAGGCAGAGCTCGCCGAGCTGCGGCCGCTGGCGGACGAGGCCGAAGCGGCACGCGCGGAGCTGGAGGAGCTACGGCCGCTCCGCGGAGCGGACGAGGAGCTGCCGGCGCTGCGGCGCGCGCACGAGGTGCTCCAGCGGCGGCTCGTCGCCGAGCGCGCTGCGTTCGCGGAAGGAATCGCGGCGGTCGAGGCGAGCGTCTTCAGCTCACGCTCCTGGCGCTACACGGCGCCGCTGCGCGGTGCGATCAAGCTCGCGCGCAGGCTGAAGCCGTGAGCGAGATCTCGCTGCCGCGCGTCGAGCAACCGCTCGTGACGGTTGTGATGGTGCTCTACGGCGGGTGGGAGCTCGCCCTGCGCGCAATCGCCGCCCTCGCAGCCAACACCGAGCAGAGCTTCGAGCTCGTACTGGTGGACAACGCCTCGCCGGACGACTCGCTGGAGCGGATCGAGGAGCGCGTCGAGGGGGCGACGATCCTGCGCAACGAAGTCAACCGCGGCTTCGGCGGCGCTTCGAACCAGGGAGCCGAGCTTGCCCGCGGCCGCGTCCTCTGCCTCCTGAACAGCGATGCGCTCGTCGAGCGCGGCTGGCTCCCGCCGCTGCTCGAGACACTCGAGGAGCCGGGCGTCGGTGCAGCCGTGCCGCTGCTCCTGAACCCCGACGGCAGTGTGCAGGAAGCCGGATCGGTGGTCGACTCGATCGGCCACCCGCACGCCGTCGGCCGCGGCTCCTCCGCCGGCGATTTCCAGCACCGCTTCCGGCGCGAGGTCGACTACGCCTCGGCCGCGTGCATGCTCATCGACCGCGCCGTCTTCCTCGAACTGGCCGGCTTCGACGAGCGCTACCACCCCGGCTACTTCGAGGACACCGACCTCTGCTTCCGCCTGCACGAGCGCGGGCTGCGCACCATCTACGACCCGCGCTCGCAGGTCGTGCACGTCCTGCACGGCTCGGGGACGTCAGAGGGCGCGCGCCTGCTGATGGAGAGCCACCGTGACGTCTTCGTCGAGCGCTGGGGCGAGCGGCTGGTGCGGCGTCCGCGGCTCGTCGAGGTCGCGCAGGAGTCCCGCCAGATGCTGGCCGCGCGGGACGCGGAGGCGCTCGACCGGATCCTCGTGATCGACGATCGCGTCCCGTTCACCGACCGCGGCTCGGGCGACCCGCGAATGTCCCGCCTCCTGGGCGAGCTCGCCGCACTCTGGCCCTCGGCCCGGATCACGCTCCTGGCCGAGAGCGGGCGCGACGCCGAGCGGTATGCCGAGCCGCTCCTCCACCAGGGGATCGAGGTCGTGTGCCCGCCCGTCGACTGGCAGCGCTGGTTCAAGGAGCGGCGGTTCCACTACGGCGCCGTGATCGTCAGCCGGCAGCAGAACGCGGCGCGCTTCGAGGGCTACCTCAGGTGGAGCCAGCCGCAGGCGCTGCGTGTCTTCGACACGGAGGCTTTCAGCTTCCAGCGGCTTGACCGCCTTGCCGAGCTCCTGCCGCCGGGCGAGCTCCGCAGCGACGTACGGACCGAAGCTGCGAAGGCGCGCGAGACCGAGCTGCGAGCCGTCCAGGAGGCCGATGTCGTCTTCTGCGTCTCCGAGGAGGAGGCGCACTTCGTGGCCGAGGTCGCCCCCGGGAAGCCTGCGTTCGTCCTGCCCGGGATCGTGGAGCCGCTCGCCAACCCGCCGCGGTTCGACGAGCGAAGCGACCTGCTCTTCTTCGGCGGGTTCCTGGACACGCGGTTCTCTCCGAACGAGGACGCGCTCGGCTACCTGGTCAGAGACGTGCTTCCGCTCTTCTGGAAGGAGCACCCCGACGTCGTCCTGAACGTGGTGGGGGCCGACATGGGCGATTCGGTGCGCGCTCTCGAGGGGCCGCGGGTGCGGATCGTCGGCTACGTGGACGACCCGGTGACCTGGCTCTCCAGCGCGAGGCTGCACGTGAACCCAATGCGCTTCGGCGCCGGCCTGAAGCAGAAGTTCCTCGACTCGCTCGCCGCCGGCCTGCCGTTCGTGACGACGAGCGTAGGGGCCGAGGGATTCCCGCTCGGCGACGTACGAGGCTCGATGGTCGCGGACGACCCGGCCGGCCTCGCGCAGCGGCTCTCCCGCCTCCACGGCGACCGCGAGGAATGGAGACGCGTCCAGGCGCACCTGCTCGAGCTGGCGCGCACCCGCTACGACCGCGCGAGCTTCCAGCGCACGCTGATCGAGGCGATGACGTACGTCGGCGTCGCGCCGCCGCACGCCGCGTTCGCATGAGCGTGCTGCCGTGGACCGAGCTCAAGGACCGGAAGCGGCGGCTCTCCGCGCAGTTCCGCGCCACCGCCGCGACCGCGCGGCTCACTCCGTTCGTCGAGCCCATCCCCGGCCATCTCGACCGCCCGGTCGCCGACTGGATCACGCGCCAGGTGGAGGCCGAGCCGCATTGGTTCCAGCGGATCGAGCTATTCCCGGGCGCGTTCACGCCCGGCTGGAGCGACCCCGTCACCGAGAAGCTGCCCTACTTCGGCCTACCGGAGCGGCTCGACGGCATGCGCGTGCTCGACATCGGCTGCGCTGAGGGGTTCTTGTCCTTCGAGGCCGAGCGGCGCGGCGCGCGCGAGGTGATCGGGATCGACTCCTCGCCTGAGTGCGTGCGCCGCTTCAACATCGTCAAGGCGGCCCGTCAATCGAACGCGACCGCGTTCCTGCTCAGCGTCTACGACCTCGAGCCCAGGCGCCTCGGCACCTTCGACCTCGTCCTCTTCTACGGCGTCTTCTACCACCTCAAGCATCCGCAGCACGCGCTCGAGCGGATCCGCAGCGTCTGCACCGGGACGCTGCTCTTCCAGGCGCACATCCAGGAGGAGCCGCAGCGGCCCCGCGTGCCCTTGGCGCGCTTTCATCCCCACGGGCTGCTCTCGGGCGACGACAGGTTCGACCCCCGCGTCTTCTGGCTGTTCGACAGCGCCTGCTGCGCCGCGATCCTGGACCATGTCGGCTTCGTCGAGCTCGAGATTCTCTGGACCGACCCGCACCCGTTTGTAATGAAGGCGCGAAGCCCGAAGGTCGAGCCCGGAAGCCCGCCGGACCAGACCGAGGCACCGTGGTGCTGAAGAGATGAGGCTCCGCCGCATCCTTCGCGGCCGTCCCGCTCCACCGGAGGGCGACCACCATGAGTGGTCCGAGCTCAAGGAGCGCAAGCAGCGGATGTCCGAGGAGTTCCGCGCAGGCGCGGCGACCGCGACGCTCGTCCAGCCGGTCGAGCCGGCGCCGAACCACCTCGAGCTGCAGACGCGCGACTGGATCCGGTACCAGGTCGAGGCGGAGCGCTACTGGTTCCAGAAGGTCGAGCTCTTCCCGGGCTACTCCTCCCCGGGCTGGGACGACCCGGCTCAGAACAAGCTTCCGTACTACGCGCTCCCCGACGACCTGACCGGAATGCGCGTGCTCGACATCGGCTGCGCGGAGGGCTTCTTCTCGTTCGAGGCCGAGCGGCGGGGCGCCCGCGAGGTGATCGGAATCGACTCCTTCAGCGACTCGGTGCGCCGCTTCAACATCGTCAAGGAGGCCCGGCAGTCCAACGCGACGGCGTTCCTGATGAACGTCTACGACCTCGAGCCGAAGCGGCTCGGAACGTTCGACCTCGTCCTCTTCTACGGGGTCTTCTACCACCTGAAGCATCCGCAGCACGCGCTCGAGCGGATCCGCAGCGTCTGCACCGGCATGCTCCTCTTCCAGACGCACACGCTCGAGGACCCGGCCGTGCACGACACGCCCTGCGCGCGCTTCTACCCACACGGGATGCCGTCCGGCCCGCAGGGCGAGCATTTCGACCCGACCGTCTTCTGGCTGTTCAACCAGACGTGCTGCGTCGCAATGCTCGACCACGTCGGCTTCACGGAGCTCGAGATCCTGTCGAGCGACCCGCAGCCGTTCGTGATGCGAGCGCGGAGCCCGGAGGAAGCGGCCGGCACGCCGCCCGACCAGACGCAAGCTCCCTGGTGCTAGGGCAGGCCGAACGAGGCTTGCACCCCAACCGTCCGCACATCCGAGTAGCCGTATTGCGAGGGGACGAAGGTCGGGTCGACCGAGAGACGGACGCGAAACGGGCCCGGCCGCAGGGGCAGGATGAACAGGTGTCTCTTGCCGTTGCCGAGCGTCCAGTGGCTCGTCGCCCACGCCCCGCCTGACCGTAGGCCCTCGACCGTGGCGGTGACATGGGCCGGAGGCGGTCCCTCGAGCGGCGGCCGCCAGACCAACACGCGGAAACGGTGGCGGGAGCTGCTCCGGAAGCTCGTGTACGAGGCCTCCGAGCCGGTCCATGCGTCGGGCTGCAGGCCGGAGACGAGGCCGGCCAGCCCCAGCGGCGGCGTTACGCGATAGAGCGCCAGGAAACCCGCCTGCGCGATCCGCTTCCCCGCGACGGCGACACCTGAGGCCGCGACCACGAAGCGCGGGCGGAGGTCGAGCGAGGCGGCGGGCAGTTCCGGCCGGATCCGCCCCGTCGCCTGGTCGAGCGGTGCGTTCACGTCAGGAATGGAAGGGTCGTGCGAGGTCACGCCAAAAACCCGCCGCATGCTGCGGTTCCAGAACTCCGTCTGCCAGAGGATGTGCTGGTCGCGGTCGATGTCGGTCGTGTAGAGGAACTCGACCCGCGCGTCACGGCCCACCGCGTGGTCGACCCAGCTCGGGTCGCCCGCGAGCCCACCGGCGTGGCGGGTGGCGCTCGCGATGTAGGTCTCCTTCCCGAAGACGCTGCCCGAGGCGAGCATCAGGAAGGCCGCGAGAGCTACCGGAATCGCCCAGAGCGCGGCGCTCCTCGGGACGGCGGCGAACAGGATCGCGGCGCAGATCGCCCCAATCCCGATCAGCGTGCGCACCTCGGAGACGCCGCCGTTGAGGAGCTCGCCCAGCCGGAGGAAGGGAACGAGGCCGAACGTGTCGGTTTCGGCCGAGACGTTGAAGAGGCTCTCGAGCGGGAGCGTGATCAGCAGCCCCACGGCCACCGCTACGCCG
>Ga0137373_10006822_pt1 | contig 12197 bp, 15 predicted proteins | sample SagtaG_5_FD_104912 | JGI IMG/M metagenome (GOLD analysis project Ga0137373, IMG submission 104912) | Vadose zone soil microbial communities from Sagehorn Ranch, Mendocino, California, USA - Sage1_R_80_16 metaG | ecosystem: Environmental > Terrestrial > Soil > Vadose zone | place: USA...
TCGCAAAGCTTCTGCCGCTGTTGCTGTTCGTTGGCGTCGGAATATTTTTCATCCACGCGCCGAATCTTGCCTGGAGCAGTTGGCCCGGCAGCAAATCGTTAGGCGATGCCGTTATCCTGTTGATTTTCGCGTTCGTCGGAATCGAGGTGGCGTTGATTCCGAGCGGCGAGGTGAAGAATCCGGCGCGCACCGTTCCTCGCTCGGCGTATCTCGCGCTCGTCGTCACCACTATCATGTACCTCATGATCCAGCTCGTCGCGCAGGGAACGCTTGGCGGCGAGCTTGCGAAATATCCTGACGCGCCACTCGCCGAATCGGCGGCAAAATTTCTCGGCAATTTAGGCCGCACGATTCTTCTCGCCGGTGCCAGCATCTCCGCATTTGGTTTTGTGACGAGCGATATCCTGAGTTCGCCGCGGATGATCTTTGCTTTCGGCCGAGACGGCGCGTTGCCGCAATTTTTCGCGCACGTTCACCCGCGCTATCGATCACCGGACGTCGCGATCATTACCTACGCGGCGCTAGCCTTTGCGCTATCACTCAGCGGCACCTTCGAACAACTGGCGGTGCTTTCGAATGTGGCCGTGTTGTTGATGTATCTGCTTTGCTGCGCGGGCTGCTGGGTTTTGGTGCAACGCGACGTGCGTTCGGATGGTGAGCCCTTCAATTTCCCCGGCATGAAAATTGTGCCCGCGCTGGCGATTCTCGCAATTATTTGGATTCTCGCGCATGCCACGGCTCGGGAATTTGTGGTGACCGCAATTGTGCTCGCGCTCGCGTCGATTGTGTATCTCATCCGCGTCCAACTCCGTCGGAAATCGTAGGCAAACGGCGAAAACCGATTAGCTTTTCACCATGCGCGACAATTATCTTGAAGAGTTTTATTCTTTTCTGCGATTTCCAAGTGTTTCGACTGATGACCAGTACAAAGAAAAGCTGAAGCGATGTGCAGATTGGCTCGTGAAAAAACTTACGAGCATCGGGCTGGAGACGCAGCTCGTTCCCACGAAGGGGCACCCGATCGTCTGGGCGCACAACAAACATCAGCCCGGACGTCGCACAGTTCTGATCTACGGGCATTACGATGTGCAGCCGCCGGATCCACTGGAGCTTTGGGATTCGCCGCCGTTCGAGCCCGTTCTCAAGGACGGATACGTCTTCGCCCGCGGCGCGACGGACAACAAGGGTCAAATTCTTTCGCACATCATCGGTATCCAGGAGACGATCGAACAAAATGCCGACCTGCCGGTTAACCTGCATCTGGTGATCGAGGGCGAAGAAGAAATCGGCAGCGTGCATCTCGGCAGTTTCCTGGAGGAAAATCGCGATGCACTGAAAAGCGATGTAGCGGTAATTTCCGATACCGGAATGATTGCGCGCGGAACGCCAACCCTTAGCTATGGCCTCCGCGGCGTAACGGCTCTCGAAATCAAGGTCACCGGACCGAAAATGGATTTGCATTCCGGCGTCTTCGGTGGCGCCGTTGCGAATCCGATCACTGCGCTCGCTCAATTACTGGCCACGCTTCACGATCGCGAAGGGCGTGTGGCCATCGCGGGATTTTATGATCGCGTAAACCCGCTCGAAGACTGGGAGCGCGAAGCTTGGCGCAAACTTCCAGTCGATGGCGACAAACTGATTCGCGAGGAGACCGGCGCGCCCGAACTTTTCGGCGAAGCAGGCTACAACTCGATGGAGCGCATTTGGGCGCGTCCAACTGCCGAGATTAACGGAATCGGCGGCGGTTATCAGGGAAAAGGGACAAAGACTGTTATTGCCAGTCATGCCATGGCGAAACTGACGTTTCGTCTCGTTCCCGAACAGGAAGGCGATGAAATCCTGAAACTAGCGAAAGCACATTTGCAAAAAAATTTGCCAAAAGGCGTGACGATGGAGATCACCACCGGCCACAGCGGACCTTGGTATCTCACCGATCCGCATTCGCCGCTGGGCGAAGCAGCACAGCGCGCGCTGCGCAAAGCTTTCGATCGCAACGTCGCGCTCATCCGCGAAGGCGGCAGCATCCCCATCGTCTCGCAATTTCGCGGCATCCTCGGCATCGAAACGCTTCTCATGGGCCTCGCGCTGCCTGATTGTCGCGCGCATTCACCAAACGAGAATTTTCCTGTCGAAAATTTCGAGGGCGGCATTCGTCTGAACAAAGCAATCCTTCAGGAACTCGCGCTGTAGCGTGCGCTGTCCTCAGCGCATCCGAGCGAGTGATCCCGCACTGGATTGTCCGCTGAGGACGGTAAACTGTAGGGCGTCTGTGTGAGACGCCTGTAACTGGCGTTTCACAGAAACGCCCTACAACCTCGATGGCTCTCAAAACAATAATTCGCTGTTTTTTGCTCGGCGCGCTTTTATCCGGCGCCTCCGCCGTGCAACCAGCTGAGGAATCGTTAGGCACAAAAATCAAAAAAGCTTTCGCACCTGCGCCAACGCCGACGCCGGCTCGCAAGCATCGCAAGAAGAAAGCCACGCCAACTCCGTCACCTACAGCTTCGCCAAGACAAAAGAAAGCTTCGCCCACTCCATCTCCAAGTCCGATCAAAAGCAAATCCAAGCGCAAGAAAGCATCTCCGACGCCCGTACCAACCGAATCTCCGGCTGCGACAGAGACACCATCTCCGAGTCCAGCAGAAAGGCCGACGCCTTCGCCTCCGGAGCGTCCTGCGCCCGGGAAAAAAGCCTGGCCCAACGTGAGCCTTTCGCCTGATGAAATAGTTGGCTACGACAGTTATCCACCGAAAGTACGCCAGGTCATCGACGCCGGGCTCGCGCTAGCGACCCAAAATCTCGGTTACAGCTACGGCTCTGCCGATCCAAAAAACGGCGGCATGGATTGCTCAGGATTTATTTATTACGTCCTTCAGCAAAATGGCTTCGCCGACGTGCCGCGAGATTCGAGCCAGCAATATGTCTGGGTGCGCAAGGCCGGAAATTTCAACGCTGTCTTAAGTCGCAAGGAAGATTCATTCGAATTCGATACGCTCAAGCCCGGGGATCTGCTCTTCTGGCGCGGCACATACAACATCGATCGCGATCCGCCAATCACGCACACCATGATTTATCTCGGTCGCGATAAACGAACGAAGAAGCGCGTCATGATCGGATCAAGTGACGGGCGTACTTATGATGGCAAACAGCGTTGGGGCGTCAGCGTTTTCGATTTCAAATTGCCGCCACCGCCCCAAAGCGGCGACGCGAAAATCAGCCCCGTCTTTGTCGGCTATGGCCGAATTCCCGGCTTGAATGCGCAGAGTTCTGGGGAATAGCCTTAAGCGCGAGAACGCCGTGTAGCGCAGCTTCTATCGCTTGCTTGGGAGGCGAATGGATGGCTTCAGCGCGAGTGCAAAACTTTTATCTATTATTTGGCTCTTGAAATCATCGAAAACAGAATCGACGAGCGCCGCTGGACGTGAAAAAGCAGCCTCGATCAAACAAGGCTGGATCGTAAGAATCACGATCATAGTGGTGTGTGCGATTTTAACACCTGTCCTTTCGTATTCTCTTGTGCAGAACCACCGGATCACTCGACTCAAGGTGTCAGGAGTTGCAACCAGTGCTCGAATAACTAAGACAGATTGCCTCTTTGGCGAGTGGCGAAGCGGTCATCCTAGCCACGGAACGATAGTAGCCTTCAAATATGCGGATGCTTCCGGCAAAAGCCACGAAGGCTGGGAGAAGGTATCTGGATTTTCGGCTTCAAATCTGAATCCAGGCGATGAGTTCCCGGTTTGGTATGATCGTGCGCGTCCGAATCGTTTTCTGACACCTTGGAGTGATAATTCCATAGAGTTACGAATAACTAGCTTTATCATGCTGCTTTTAGCAGCATTGGTAGCGGCTTTCATCGTGACCAGACCGCAGATAAAGCCAGTCAAAACACTGTGACTCTTGGCACCAAGCTATTGCTCGTCCTCAATCTGCACAGGACTTGGGGACGTTTTCACCTCCGAGACGTTTGGAGGGCGAACATGAAACCGATGAACGCGGCGCTCGTATCCGATGAACGCGATTGCGACCAGAATGAGCATCATGATGAGAACGACGCGCTGCTCATTTTTCGTGAGCTTGAAAATCCTGAACAGGCGCTTCATTTTTTCGCGTAACGAATCGGATCCTTTATTCCGGCTTCGCGGAAACCTTTGAGTCGCAGCAGACAAGAATCACATTCGCCGCAGGCGAGACCTTCGGGCGAGGGATCGTAACAACTGTGGGTGAGCGAAAGATCGAGGCCTAGCTCGACTGCTTTGCGAATGATCTCGGCTTTGGAAAACTTGATGAGCGGCGTGTGAATTTGGAAGCGTCTGCCTTCGACACCGGCTTTTGTCCCAAGGTTAGCAAGAGTTTCAAACGCTTCGATGAATTCCGGGCGGCAATCGGGGTAGCCGCTGTAATCGATCGCGTTTACGCCGAGAAAAATATCGTTGTCCGGAATCACTTCCGACCAGGCAAGTGCGTACGCGAGGAAGATGGTGTTGCGCGCGGGTACGTAAGTGACCGGAATACCGTGCGCGATTTCCGATTGCGATCGCTGCTTGGGCACGTCGAGATCGTCGATGAGCGCGGAGCCGCCGAAGATGCGCAGGTCGATCTTGGCGATGCGATGTTCTTTTGCGCCTAACGAATTGGCGACGCGGCGCGCGGCTTCGGTTTCGATCTGGTGTCGCTGGCCGTAGTCGAATGAGAGCGCGTATGCGTCGTAGCCTTCGGAGATTGCGATTGCGAGCGTGGTGGCCGAATCGATTCCGCCGCTTAAAAGAACGACCGCACGTTTCATCTTGAGAAAAAATTTCAAATCCGAAATTCGAAATTCGAAACAAGCACAAAATCAAAAATCCGAATATTCAAAACAGTTGCTTCAGCCCGGGGTTTGAGAATTTCGCGCCTCGGTAGTTCAGATTTGTTTCGGATTTCGATATTCGGATTTCGAGTTTCATAACTCGCGAGCGAGTTTGCGCCTGTCCGGATACTCGGCGCGCACTGTAAGCGCGATGCCGCCGCGCGCGGAGAATTGCGCGGTGACGATCGCTTCACGTGGCGCGCATGCTTTTGCGAAATCGTCGAGGATGCGGTTCGTGACCGCTTCGTTGAAGGCTCGCTCGTTCCGATACGAGGCCAGATAAAATTTCAACGATTTGCTTTCGACGCAGAGGCGGTCCGGCACGTAATCGATGTCGATTCGGGCGAAGTCGGGCTGCCCAGTGACCGGACAAACAGACGTGAAATCGTCAGTTTCAAAGTGAATCCAATAATTGCGGCCGGGCGCTGGATTTGGAAAAGTCTCAAGACGTGCCTCAGCCGGTGATGATGGCAGTTTCGCCTCACTTCGTCCGAGCAGGGTCAATCGTGCCGTTTTCGATTTCGATTGTTTCATCGCTTGAACTGTCAACGTTCAGCGCTCAACGTTCAATTTTCAATGGCCGCATCAGGCAATCCACGAAGTTCAAAGACCGGCAATCGCATCGACGTAATCGACTTAATCGCGCACGATCCGAAAACGGATGAGGCCGTTCTCGTGATGAACGAGCCTACCGAGTGGGATGGCTCGGATGAACAGTTGCTGGCATTGCAGGAGCGATTCAACGCCTACGTTTCATTTCTGCTCGATGGCGAAATGGCGGAAGCGCATCCGGAGCTGGCTGGCAAGCCGGCGCGGATTGAGTTGCGCTGCGCGCATATGCCCGATACGCGCGCGCTCGAGCTGCTCGGGCTTATTCATGACCAGCTGGCATTTCAGGAAATAAAATTGGAAGTGGTCGTGAGGAATGAGCAATCAAATGACCAAATCAAAATGACGAAGGAATGACGAGCTTCGAATGACGAAATTCCGCTGTTCGTCATTTCTGCATTCGCGCTTCCATCGTCATTCGACATTCGTCCTTCGTCATTTTTCGGCTACGCTTGCGGCTCCGGCACGTTGCAGCTCTGCGCACGCCGCAGACACTTTAATGCGTGTTCAATCGTGCAAAGAAATCTTCGAAAAGCGAGTCGTAAATGCGGCTGCGCTCGGGGTGATACTGCACAGCGCGAGCGAATGGATATTTGTGCAGATGTATTTGTTCGACAATGCCATCGTGCGCGGACCAGGCTTCAACTTCCAAATCGTCTCCGAGGCGTTCGATTGCCTGGTGATGCGCGCTGTTCACTTTTGAAAAGCGGTGGGATGCGCGGTGCGAATGGCGCAGCGGTTGAATGTCGCGATCGCGTTGCTCCGGCAAATTGTGGCCTTTGATATCGAGCTTCAACGTGCCGCCAAGGGCGACATTGAATACCTGAAGCCCCTTGCAAATGGCGAAGATCGGCAGCCCGCGCGCGAGCGCTTCTTGCACGGCCGCGAATTCCCAGCGGTCGCGTTCCGGGTCGATCTGTTTATCCAGCACCGAAGGATCGACAACTTTCTGGCGCAAAAATTCCGGTGAAATATCCGAACCGCCAGTGAGCAAAAGACCATCCATTTGCTCCAAGGGAACATTTCGATTTCTCGCATTCCAGACTTTGATTTCGGGATGCTTGCGGAAAATCGGGCGAAACCATTTTGCATCTTTCGCTCGTATCCACGTGGCGAGATTGGGCATCGGCGAATTTGCGACTTCTCACCGGGTATGTAAAGAGCACTCGATGTCACACGTGGATGTTTCCAGCGCCTTAATCGAGGACTTGGAAAGACTGACTGCCGAAAGTAAGGCACGAGCAAGCGGCGTGGCATTGCACGATCTTGAAAGCGGTTTGCGATTTTCGCTGCGAGGCGACCGCTGGTTCCATGCTGCCAGCACGATTAAAGTCGCAGTGCTTCTGGCGGTTTTTCGCGCGGCAGACGAGGGCCGATTTCGGCTGGATGACTCGCTGCACGTGCGAAATCGCTTTATCAGCGCAGCAGACGGCTCTTCTTTTCACGTGAGCCCCGATCGGGATGCGACGCCTGAACTGTATCAGGCCATCGGACGCACAGCGAAGATTTCCGCCCTTGCACACGCGATGATTTCTGGCAGCAGCAATCTCGCGACGAATTTATTGCTCGATTTCGTGGGGGTAGAATACGCCCAACGAGTGTTACGCAATGCGCGGGTCAGTGGTGTCAAATTGCGGCGGGGTGTTGAGGACCATGCGGCCCATGAAAGAGGGATAAATAATGAAGTGACCGCCAATGGCCTGCTGGCATTGCTGTCTGCCGTACGCGGAGATTTTCTGAGCAACGCAAGCAAAGAACAAGCTATCCATATTTTGCTGGAACAACGATTTAACTCGATGATTCCTGCTGGTCTTCCGGCGCACGCAGCAGTAGCACACAAGACAGGCGAGATCTCTACTGCCTGCCACGACATGGGAATTGTGTATTTGCCGGAACGCGAGCCGTACATTGCCGTCATTTTGACCGAATTTGATTCGGAGCAAGAGGGGCGGCGCGAGACAGTCGCAGCTATTTCCGAGGCGATTTATCGCTCGGTGGCGGGAATGGAACCGAAATCAAATGAGCGCTGAGGAATTGCGGGCGATTGATGGCTTGAATTTGCCTGACGATTACCGCGCGCTGATGCGACCAGGCGAAACGGAAACAGACTTGCAGGGCAATGTTCATCATCTGCCGCGCTTTTTTTATGAAATCGGCAGCTGGCAGGAAGCGCACGAGGTTCGGCTGGCGCCGCACTTCACGCTCGCGGAATTGGTGCTCATTGATTGCCGTGAGGCGAGATTGTTCCTAGACCAGTTTCCTCATTACGCGCCGTGCGCAATCCTTTTGCTTGCCAGACTCCTAGAAGATTTTCGCCGCGAAGTCGATGCACCGATTTTCATTAGCGCAAATGGCGGTTACCGGTCGCCCGCGCATCAGATCGGAGGCGCGAAAAGCATTCATGCCTGGGGTACGGCCGCGAACATATATCGGATCGGAGACATTTTTCTCTCTGATGCTAAATCAATTGAGAAATACCGGGCTATCGCGGGATCGCTCAGTCCGGCTGTCTTTGTCCGGCCATTCGGCTCACAACCAGGGCAAACCGACGATCATCTCCATATCGATTTAGGATTTGTAAGCTTAACTCCTCGCGAGTGCAGCGAGGCGAGTTGATCTCCTGTTGAGCACATGAAAGATTTAGGAACAGAACGGGGCGCTCGGTTTTTTCGCGAGCACGCGGTTGTCGCAACACCGCCGCAAGCGGTGATTGGCTTGGAAGCGGAATTTAGTCTTTTCGTCAATGGACGAAGACGCCGCCCGGAAAAGGTGTTTGGCGATCCCAGCCGTTTGGTGCGACGGCGGATGATTCCGCGGACGGGCAAATCGTTTCAATCTCCCGCTGGGGGAGCTATTTATTTCGATACCGGAGTCATCGAAGTCGCGACACCGATTGTTGAACTTGAGCCCGGCTGTTGTTATCGCGCGACTCGCTTACTTTGGGAACAAATCCGCTATTTACGAGTGGAGCTGGGCCACTGGGCGAAACGAAAGGGCTGCCAGTGTCGCCTGCAAGGTTTTAGTACCCACTACAATTTTTCATTTCCCACTGCGCGGAGCTCAACAGTTCGCAATGCGACGAAGCTTGCGTATCTGCTTGCGCACATTCTGCCAGTACCCGTGCTTTTGTTGGCAGCGAACCGGCAGAGCAGCGCGGTCGGTGTTCGTCCCCGCAGGACCCGAGTCGAGGTTACCGCTGATTTTACGCCCGATCCCGCGTTAATGGTGGCGACGTGCGCTTTCGTCGCAGGTGTCGTACAAACAGTCCTTCGCTGGGAAGATTTTGGCCTGAGACAATTGAACCGCAACGGTATTCCTCGAATAACGCCGTTTCGTTTGCGGAAACATTCTTCGCGTCGCGGGTGGCGGGTCATGGCCGATTCGTTAGGCCGAAATCCATTCACGTCCGACATCAATGCTCCGTTTTGGAAATTGCGCGACGGCCGATTACTTAGCTTGCGCGCAATCGCGGCAGAAACCTTGATGCCATTTCGCCGACGAATTTGGCGGATCAGCGACTCCAGCACACTGGAGCACATTGCCGCCGTTTTCGCCGGAGACGCGCGCTCACTTCTCGACTTCGAAAAGCGACCCGAAGCTTACGATGATGTGGGGCGTGCGGCTGATTGGGGACGCCGTCGCATGCGACGCTGGTCACCTTCGAGATACGAAAAAATCATCCACCGCGTGATTGCACGCGAACCAATACGCGTTGGACAAAAACGGTATCGGGTGGACCGAATGAACGGTTGGTATCAGGTCGATTTTCGAGAAATCGGAACAAGACGGCGCAGGACATTTAACCTCGATGAATTGGTGCAGTTATCGGCTAGGAAAAAGCTAGCTCCTGCTGCAGCGAGCAAACCTAAGCCTGCCAAAAAGCGTCGCGCCAAATAATTCAGTTACTGCTGCGTTGATTCGTTAGGCGCGCTCTGAAATCGGTAATCGCCGACGCAAGAAAAAGATGATGTAGATAAATGTTCCTACTACGGCGGGAATCATAAAAAAGCTCGCCTCAGTCCCGAGTTCGCCGCCCGTTATCCAAGCGGGCCCCGAGAGTGTGACGTCGAACAAGCGGCCCTCGGGTACCCGGCCGGCGTTCGGCGTGCCGATGATGAAGAACTGGCCAAAATCAAAAGCGGCATGCCAGCCGACTGCCCACCAGAGCGATCCTGTAATACGAACGCTGATGCAGATGATGAGGCCGAGAACGAAAATCATTCCGATATCGATTGCGTTTTCGTGCGGTTTCACCAGATGGAGGCCGGCGAACAGCGCGGTGGTGATCAACGCCGCTGGCCAGAAACCGGCGCCACGCCAGAGCGACTGCAACGCATAACCGCGAAAAAAATATTCCTCAGTGACGCCGACAAATAACATCGCGACCAGCCACAAGAGCGGCGATGTGATGAGATCGGTTCCCCGCAACGCGATCCCATGAAGGTGCATCCCGCCGGTGACGAGCATGCCTGCTGCAACAAAAGCAACGACGACGAGACCCGCGACTACGCCGTTCCAAAATAGTCCGCCAAATGCTTCGTTAATCGGCAGGCCGTAACTGTCGATGCGACGGCGTTCGCAAAGCGCAAAGACGCCGGTCACGATCAGAATCACAATCAAATCAAAGCCGTCACCAAGAATGAGCGACGGCGCGCTCAACGCGCTGGGATCGACATGCAGTTTCGCCTCGAGGAATGCGATTGCCAGTTGTTCCAAGAATTGAGCTACAAGAACAGTTGCCGCGACGAAAATCAGAAATCGCCAGCCGTGGCGTAGTCCATCCTGGCCGATGAAGATCGATTTAACTTTATTCATTGGCTGGCGGAGGCAGTCGCGAATGGGAGAGCGAACTGCACCAAGTTGACCAGCACGCGCCCGGGCTCCTCGGCCCAAATCATGTGAGCGGAGTTCTCAAACCAAACCCATCGCTTGCTGGGCGCCTCCAACCGGTCGAACCAGCGCTGCACCGGCTCGGACGGCGTAGTGTAGTCGTGACGACCAGCGAAGATGAGCACGGGACAACTGAGGTGCGTCAGCTTTGTGAAATCGGTAGCCGCCATTTCTGGTAGAAGCTTGGGTAAAGAGAACGCGCTGCCGCCGTCGATTGCCTTGAAATCAGTCTCGGAGTAATCCGGCGAAATTTTCTCGGCATTCTCCCAAAAGTCGTAGCTGTCGCGACCGTAGGTCAGCCCGCCGTAATGCACGGACCACTTTCGCTCGACGTTGATCTTTTCGAGCGGCAACGCGCCATTTGGCTCCGGATAAGGCGCAATGGCTTCAAGTTCCTTTACCGCCTGAGCGTCACCGGCCTTTCGCGCGGTGTTCAGTACCCAGTCGTAGCAGATTCGCTCGGCCTCGCGCATGTTGATGATCTGTCCGACGCCAATGTAAGCGTAGAGCCAGTCGGACCTGCGAACCGCAAGGTTGAGTCCGAGGATCGTGCCCCAGGAATGGCCGAGCGCGAAAATCTTCTTCTTATTGTACGTTGCGCGCAGATAGGCCACGAGCTCTTCTGTGTCCTGCACCATGCGTTCTGCGCGCATGGTCGGCGCGACTTTTTCCGGGTCGTTCAACTCGTAGGTCTTGCCGCCGCCGCGCTGATCCCATTCGAGCACGGTGAAGTAGTCGGTCCACGGCCCTTCGAACAAGTAACGGTTAGGCAAATCGGGCGCAGCCGGACCGCCGTGAAGCACGAGGAGAATTGGATTGCGCCGATCGCGGCCGCGCACAGTGATCCATTGGCGAATGCCGCCAATGTCCACCGCTTTGGCTTCGTCAATTCCGTTGGGAGAAACGATCTTGCCGACTTCGGCAAGGATCGTGTGGGGATTTGGCGGCGACTCCGCCTGTGCAGGTATGGTGGTTACGGTCGTTAGCGCCGACACGCCGGTGAAAATCCGGATAAAAAGCTTCATGCTCGAACGAGAATGAGATGCACGGGACGTTGCGTCTGGATTCAGCAAAGTTTCAGGCAGCGACTCTTCTCTCTGCCTCTTTAGAGATCGACAACAATTACAGCAGCAACGTCAACGACCCCGTGCTTTTCATCCGATTTTAACTCGGGGTGCCGCCGTGAAGAATCGGCTCTGTAGCGACTTCGTCGGGCGGGAGCTGCTGAACTTGCAGGTAAGTTCGGCCCTTGTAGAAGCAGGCTACCACGACAAAAACGACAGCCGCCGCAAACATCAAAACCGTGAAGAATGTGAAATACTGGTAGTCGTTCAGCTTGCGTGTGCCGTCGGGGTTCAACACCCAACTATTGAATAGACCGACGAACCCTTCGCCGGATGCAACCGTGAGGAGCCACAATGCCATTACCGAACTCTTCATCGTATTTGGCGACTGAGTGTATGAAAATTCTAGTCCGGTAATCGACACCATCGCTTCGCCGAGCGTGAGAATGACGTACCCGAGCAGTTGCCAATTAATGCTGGGCTTAAATCCCAAATCGATTTGGCCCTGGATCCAAACGATCACCACAAAAGACAAACCGGTGAGAAAAAGGCCGATACCGATTTTCCGCAGCGGCGTAAGCGGGAAGACTTTGTCAATCGCCGGATAAATCACGTAGTTGACCAGCGGAATGAAAATCAGGATCAGGATCGGGTTTGCCGTCTGCACTTGAGCGGCGATCAAATCCATGCCGAGCCAGTGCAGGTTCATTTTCTCCGCTTGCAGGGTCCACTCGACGCCGTTGCTCATTCCCCATAAACCCCAGAAGACCAAAATGAAAACGTAA
>Ga0137373_10006829_pt1 | contig 12192 bp, 8 predicted proteins | sample SagtaG_5_FD_104912 | JGI IMG/M metagenome (GOLD analysis project Ga0137373, IMG submission 104912) | Vadose zone soil microbial communities from Sagehorn Ranch, Mendocino, California, USA - Sage1_R_80_16 metaG | ecosystem: Environmental > Terrestrial > Soil > Vadose zone | place: USA: California...
CCTACGTGAGCTTCTTCTCCAGATCGGCCACGCTGTCCGCGACGACCGCGACGAGCTGATCGACCTCGGCCGCCGTGATGCAGAGCGGCGGGGCCAGCCGCAGCACGGTCCCGCGCGCGTAGACGATGGCGCCCCGCTCCCAGGCCAGCCGATCCAGCTCGGCGACGTGCGCGGCGTCGAGCGCGCGGCCCGATCCGTCGGGCTCGACGAAGTCCACGCAGACCAGGAGGCCGCGGCCGCGCACCTCGCCGACGATCGGGCTTTTGCCCACCGCGCGGCCGAGCCCATCGAGGAGCCGCCGGCCCATCGTCTCGGCGTTCTCGACCAGCCGGTCCTGCTCCATGATCTTGAGGTTGGCGAGCGCCGCCGCACATGCGACGGGATGGGCCGCATACGTGTTGGGATGGACGTTCTCCTCCGTGCGGTCGTCGGGGAAGGCCTCGGCCAGGTGCGGGCGCGCGATGCTCGCGGAGAGCGGCACGTAGCCCGACGTGATGCCCTTGGCGACCGACATCAGATCCGGCACGACGTCGTCGTGCTCGCACGCGAACCAGCGCCCCGTCCGGCCGAAGCCGGTGATGACCTCGTCGGCGATCATGAGGACCTCGAGCTCGTCGCAGATCGCGCGCACGGCGCGGAGCCAGCCGATCGGCGGCATGATGAAGCCGCCGGAGGACAGGATCGGCTCGAGGATGACGGCGGAGACCGTCTCCGGCCCCTCGCGCAGGATGGCCTCGCGCAGCCCGGCGGCGCGCCGCTTCACGAGCTCGTCGTCGGTGCCGGCGCCGCGGTCGCGGAACGGGTGCGGCGGCGACACCTTGGCGAATCCCGGAACGTAGAGGGGCGCGTAGGGCTGCGCGAGCTTGGGCAGGCCGCAGACCGCGAGCGTCCCCGCGGTCGCGCCGTGATAGCCGCCCTCGAGCGAGACGATCTTGTGCTTGGCGGCCCGGCCGCGGGCCAGCCAGTACTGCCGGGCGATCTGCATCGAGCGCTCGTTGGCCTCCGAGCCGCTCACCGCGAACATCGCGTAGGAGAGATCGCCCGGGGTCAGCGCGGCGAGCTTCGCCGCCAGCTCGGCGGCGGGACGATTGGAGAACTGGCGCGTGGTCGGATAGTAGGCGAGGCGGACCGTCTGCTCGGCGATGGCCTCGGCGATCTCGCGACGGCCGTGGCCGACGTTCACCACGGCGAGCCCCGCGAAGGCGTCCATGAGCTTCTGTCCCCGCTGCGTCCACACCCAGATGCCCTCGGCGCGGTCGATGACGAGCTCCTCGTCGGAGAGCCACGGATGATCCTGCGTCTTGTGGGTCCACAGATGTCGGATCGTGTCGCTGTCGATCATGTCCTCGGCCTCCTGACGCCGCTCGTCGTCGCCATGGTCGGCGCTCCGTCGCGCCCTGTCAACCCGCGTTGACAGCCGAAACGCCTTCCGACATATTCGGGCGGCGTCCAGGACACACCATGGATCTCACGCCCCTCATGAAGCCGAAGAGCATCGCCGTCGTCGGCGCCTCGCCGCGGATGAACCGTGCGACCCGGGTGATCACGAACCTGCAGCGCTTCGGCTACGACGGGCGCGTCTTCCCGATCAACCCGCGCCACGCCGAGATCCACGGCCTGCCCTGCTATCCCGACCTCGCGTCGACGCCCGAGACGCCCGACACCGTGGTGGTGGCGATCCCCGCCGCGGACGTGCCGGCCATCCTGACCGCGGCCGTCGAGCGCGGCGTCCGCGGCGCCGTGGTGCTGTCAAGCGGGTTCGCCGAGTCGGGCCCCGCGGGCCAGGCGCGTCAGGCCGCCCTCGAACGGCTCGCCGCCGAGCGCGGCCTGCTCGTGTGCGGGCCGAACTGCTACGGCGTGTTCAACATCCGCCTCGGCGCGTCGGCGTTCAGCGCGGACATGCGCGATCCGCTGGCGGGCCCCGTCGCCGTCGTCTCCCAGAGCGGCGGCTTCAGCCACGCGATCGCCGAGCACCTCATGCGGCAGCGACGCGTCGGCGTGAGCTACATCGTCTCCTGCGGCAACCAGGCCGGCGTGACCGTCGAGGACTACGTCGAGTTTCTCGTGGACGACGAGGACACGACGGTCATCGGGGTCTTCGTGGAAGGGTTCCGGCGGCCCGACACGCTGCGGCGCGTGGCGGCGCGCGCGCGGGAGCGCGGCAAGCCGATCGTCGCGCTGAAGGTCGGGCGATCGGAGAACGCGCGTCAGGCGATGCTGGCGCACACGGGCTCGCTGGCCGGCACCCCGGAGATCATCGAGGCGACGCTACGGCAGAGCGGGATTCTCCAGGTGACGAGCCTCAACGAGATGCTGGACACGCTGGCGCTCCTGCCCGCGGCCGGCGCCCGCCGCGGCCGCTGGCGCACCGCCGTGCTCAGCGGTCTCGGCGGCGAGTGTGGCCACGTGGCCGACGTCGCCGATCGCGAGGGCGTCGAGCTTCCGCCGTTGTCGCCCGGCTCGATCGAGGCGCTGCGTACCGTGATGCCCGACTTCGGCAATCCCCGGAACCCGCTCGACGGCACCGGCGCCATGTACGAGAACGCCGAGATGTTTCCGCGACTCGTCGACGTGCTGCTGCGCGACGACGGCATCGACGTCGTGGCCGTCAACATGCGCGCCAGCGTCCCCGGCTCCGGGGGCGGGGCGCCGTCGCGGCAGTTCGCCCGCGACCTGGCGGCCGCGGTGCGCGCGGGCACCGACCGGCTGGTGTTCTGCTTCGGCTCCCATGCCGCCGGCGATCTCGACCAGGACGTCGTCGTGCCGCTGGCGGAGGCCGGCGTGCCCTTCCTCGAAGCCACGGAGACCGCGATGCAGGCGCTCCGTCACGCGCACGAGTACGGCCGGATCGTCGAGCGGGCGTCGCGCCCTTCCCCGTCGCCGCCGCGGCCGGCGCCCGCGTGGACGCGGAGCCTGGGCGGGATGCTGTCGAACGCCGAGGCCATGCGCCTGCTCGGAGAGTTCGGGATCCCGTTCGCGGAGACCCTGGCCGCGCCGGATGCCGACACCGCCGTGCGGGTCGCCGAGCGCATCGGGTACCCCGTGGTCCTGAAGATCGACTCTCCCGACGTCGCGCACAAGACCGACGTCGGCGGCGTCCGCGTGGGGTGCGGCGATGCGACGTCGGTCCGGGAGGGGTTTCGCGACGTCGTCGGGAGCGTCCGCGCCAGGGCGCCGCAGGCGCGCCTCGACGGCGTGCTCGTGCAGCGCATGATCGCCGGCGGCACCGAGATGATCCTCGGCGTCCAGCGCGATCCGCTCTTCGGCCCCGCAATCGTGTGCGGCTTCGGCGGCATCTTCACCGAGATCCTGCGCGACGTCGCGATCCGCGTGCCCCCGCTGACCCGGGACGACGCTCTCGCCATGATCGACGAGCTGCGTGGGTCGGCGCTGCTGCGCGGCGCCCGTGGCCGCCGGCCCGCCGACGTCCGGGCCCTGAGCGACGCGATTGTCGGGCTGGCCGCGCTCGCCGAAGCGCATGGCGAGCGCTTGGTCGCGCTCGACCTCAATCCCCTTCTCGTGCTGGACGAGGGCCGCGGCGTCGTGGCGATGGACTGGCTGATCCAGCTCGCGTGAAATGGTCGACGTAGCGGTGAGATGAGCGAGGAGGCTCGGCGATGGCTTACGAGGCGATCCTGTACGACAAGACCGGCCCGGTGGCGACGATCATGCTCAACCGGCCACAGGCGCTCAACGCGATCAATCCGCAGATGACGGCCGAGCTTCACACGGCCCTCGACATCGCCGACGCGGACCCCGACGTCCGCGCCATCATCCTGACGGGCGCCGGACGCGCCTTCTCCGCGGGCTACGACATCGCCCGGCGTCCGGACGGCCGGTCGTCCCTCGACCCCGCCGGCGTCGAGGTCGCGGACTTCCTCAAGCGCTGGTGGACGACGGACAGCCAGTCGACGCGCCACCTCCTGCACCTGTGGCAGCTCGGCACGCCCGTGATCGCCGCCGTCCACGGCTGGGTGATGGGCGGCGGGTTCTGGTACTCACTGGCCTGCGACATCACGATCGCCGCCGACGACAGCGTCTTCGCCCAGCCCGAGGTCCGCCACATCTCCAACACGACGTTCCTCTTCGCCGCGCTCGCCGGCTGGAAGGCGGCCCACCGGTACAGCCTGACCGGCGACCACTTCGACGCCGCCGAGGCCCTCCGCCTCGGCATCGTCAACGAGGTGGTGCCCGCGGCGGAGCTCATGGCGAAGGCCCGCGCGCTGGCCGAGCGGATCGCACGGGTGCCGGAGCCCGCGGTGCGCCTGAACAAGGCGATCACCTGCTACGGCATGCTGGCCATGGGCGTGGGCGCGGGCATGTTGACCAACATCCCCCTCTCGGCCCTCGCCCACGCGTCCTTCAACGAGGAGCGCGGAACGCTCCTGGAGGCGATGCAGACGGGCGGGCTCCGCGCGTTCCTCGACGCGCGCGACGGCGGCTTCCTGCCGGAGCCCTTCGGCCCCAAGTCCAAATCGACGTAGGGCGGGGGCTCGTCCCCCGCCGCCGTCTCACCACTCGAACCCGTAGCGCCGGCGCATCAGCTCCAGATACTGCTCGTCCGTCATCTCGTCTCCGGTCGCCACGAACTCCTCGTCGGTGAGCCGGCGGCGGCCGGCATCGAGACGGCGGGCGTCCTCGCCCACCAGATAGCGGAGCTTCGGTGCCTCCGTGGTCGCCGCCTCGTGGATCACGCGGGCGACGTCGGCCGGCTGGCTCGGCGTCTTCATCTGCATCTGGTAGAAGAGCAGCAGCCGGCGCACGTGCACGGCGTAGGGTGACGCGGGGTCGGCGAATCGCCTGGCCTTGGTGAAGATCGGGGTGATCACCACGCCGGGCTCGACGATGGCCACGCGGATGCCGAAGGCCACGACCTCCTGCGCGAGCGCCTCGCTCGCCGCCTCCAGCGCGTGCTTGACCGCCGAGTAGTGGCCGTGGCCGGCGATGGCGACGCGCCCGGCGATCGAGCTGACGTTGACGATGGCGCCGCTGCGCCGCTCGCGCATGCCCGGGAGCGCGGCCTGGATCATCCGGATCGTGCCGAAGTAGTTCGTCTCGAAGAGCGTCCTGGCCCAGTCGACGGGGACGTCGCCGATGGGCCCGCCCCCGCCGATGCCCGCGTTGTTGACGAGGACGTCGATGCGTCCGGATCGGGCGAGCACCTCGTCCACCGTCCGCGTCACCGAGGCGGCGTCGTCCACGTCGAGGGTCACCACCCGGATCGGCAATCGCTCGGCCTCGATGGCCTGGGTCAGCTCGGTCGCCGTCGCCGGGCTGCGCACCCCCGCCTGCACGTCGTGCCCCAGGCGGGCGAAATGGAGCGCCGTCGCGAGGCCGATGCCACTGCTGCTGCCGGTGATCAGGACGACGGACATGGGCAGGCGGTCAGTGAATCACGCGGCGGGGCGGACGTCCGCGGTCGACGGCGTCAGCGCGTGGCGCAGAACGTCTTCGGCCTCGTCGACGAAGACGAAGCGCAGCTCGCGGCGGAGCTGTTCCGGCACGTCCTCGACATCGCGCTCGTTGCGGCGAGGGAGAATGACGGTGCGAATGCCCGTGCGGTGAGCGGCCAGGACCTTCTCCTTGATGCCCCCGACGGGGAGCACCTTGCCGCGGAGCGTGATCTCGCCCGTCATCGCCAGGTCGCTCCGCACCGGGCGGCGGGCGGCGAGCGAGGCCAGCGCCGTCATGATCGTGACCCCGGCCGACGGCCCGTCCTTGGGGATGGCGCCGGCCGGCACGTGCACGTGGATGGTCTTGCCCTCGAAGAGCTTGGGATCGATGTCGAGCGCCTCGGCGTTGGCCCAGACGTAGGACACGGCCGCCTGGGCGCTCTCGCGCATGACGTCGCCGAGCATGCCGGTCAGGATGAGCCGCTCCTCGCTGCTCGGCATCATCGTGACCTCCACGAACAGCACGTCGCCCCCGGTGGGCGTCCAGGCCAGCCCCGTCGCGACGCCCGGTCGGTTGGTGCGCTCGGCCACCTCGTCGAAGAAGTGCGGCCGCCCGAGGTACTCGACGAGGTCGTGCGCGGTGACGTGGACCGGCCCGGCCTGTCCCTCGGCGAGGCGCCGGGCCACCTTGCGGGCGATCGAGGCGATCTCGCGGTCGAGGCTCCGCACGCCCGCCTCGCGCGTGTAGTTGCGGATGATCTGGCGGATCGCGTCGGCCTCGAAGGACAGCTCGTCGGCGGCGAGGCCGTGGGCGGCGAGCTGCTTGGAGATCAGGTACTGCCGGGCGATCCCGATCTTCTCCTCGTCCGTGTAGCCGGACAGCGTCAGGATCTCCATCCGGTCGCGCAGCGGCCCCGGGATGGTGTCGAGCGTGTTGGCGGTGGCGATGAACAGCACCTGCGAGAGATCGAACGGGACGCCGAGGTAGTTGTCGACGAAGGTGTGGTTCTGCGCGGGATCGAGCACCTCCAGCAGCGCCGAGGACGGATCGCCGCGCCAGTCCGCGCCGACCTTGTCGATCTCGTCGAGCATGAACACGGGATCGCGCGTCTCGGCCCGCCGGAGCCCCTGGATGATGCGCCCGGGCAGCGCGCCGATGTACGTCCGCCGGTGGCCCCGGATCTCCGCCTCGTCACGCACGCCCCCGAGCGACATGCGCACGAACTTGCGGCCGAGCGCGCGGGCGATGCTCTGCCCGAGGCTCGTCTTGCCGACGCCGGGAGGCCCCACGAAGCAGAGGATCGGCTCCCGGGCGGGCGAGTCGCCGGTGACCACCGGGGGCTCCGCGGGCACGGCGCGGCCGGCGCGGTCCTGCCGCAGCTTCTTGACCGCCAGGTACTCGACGATCCGGTCCTTGATCTTGTCGAGGTCGAAGTGGTCCTCGTCGAGCACCTGCCGTGCCCGGCGGATGTCGATGGCCCCGCCACCCAGCGCCGTCCAGGGCAGGCTCGCCATCCATTCGAGGTAGGACACGATGATGCCGTGCTCGGGCGAGGCCTGCGGCACGCTCGCGAGCCGGGTCAGCTCACGCTCCGCCTCGCGCCGTGCCTCATCGGGCAGGTGCGCCTCCTCGAGGCGGCGCCGGAGCTCGGCCACCTGCGTGTCCGCGCCCTCCGCCTCTCCGAGCTCGCGCTGGATGGACTTGAGCTGCTCGCGCAGGTAGAACTCACGCTGGCTCTTGGACAGCCGCTCCTGGGTCTCGCTGGTGATCTTCTGCCCGAGCTCGCGGACCGCGAGCTCGCGCTGGAGCAGGTCGACCAGCCGGCGGAGCTTGGCCGCGATCGGCTCGGCCTCGAGGAGCTGCTGGCGCGCGGTCAGGTCCAGGGGGACCACCGCGGCGACGAAGTACGCCACGTGGCGGGCATCGGCGACGTTCTCCGCGGCCACGGCGAGCTCGTCGGGCAGCTCCGACGAGACCTCGACGAGCCGACGGAAGATGTCGACGACCGCGCGCCGCAGCGCCTCCAGCTCCGTCCCGGATTCCGCGGGCTCGCGCGCCGCCTCCGTGCGCGCGACCAGATAGGGGTCGGTGCCGATCAGATCGATCACGCGAATGCGCTCGAGGCCCTGGACCATCACCCGCACGGTGCCGTCGGGGACCCGCGCGAACTGGTGGATCATGCCGACGGTGCCGATCCGGTGGAGCTCGTCGAGAGTGACGGGCTCGGCCGTGGGCTCGCGCTGCGCCACCAGCGCCACCAGTCGGTTCCCGCGCATCACGTCGTCGACGAGGCGTACCGAGCGCGGCTGGCCGACCAGGAGCGGCACGGCGGTGAGCGGAAAGACGACGGTGTCGCGCAGCGGCAGCACGGGCAGCGAATCCGGAATGGCGAGGTCGCCGGGCCCACCGGCCTGGATGGCCATCAGCGGGCGTCCGCGCGCTTGGCGAGCGTGATGCGTACGAGCCCGCGATCGTAGCGGGCCTCGACGCGGTCGGGATCGACCGCCGTCGGCAAGCCCACCTCCAGACGGAAGGGGCCCTGGCGAATACCGGCCGCGTGGTAGACCGTCGCGTCCTCGCAACCGGACACGTGGCGGCGGCCGTCGACGATCAGGGCGTCGTCGAAGAGCTGGATCTCGAAGTCGTCGTCGTCGACGCCGGCGAGATCGACGACGATCTCCACCGTGGCCGCCGTCTCGTACATGTCCACGTCCGGCGCCCACCGGCCCTGCACGAGGAGCCGGAGGCGATCGCCCTGCCAGACGTCGCCGAGAAACCACGCCTGCCCGGTATTGATCACGGCGGTATAGCGGTAACTCGAGCGTCGGTAGCGCATGATGGTGGGTCGTCGTTCGACATTGTGGCCACGGCAACGAGCCGCGGTCAATCGGTCGGGCGTCACAAAATCGAAGGGCTCACGGGATGACTCCCGTAAGCCCCCGATTTGTTGGAGCAGCCGACCGGATTCGAACCGGCGACGTCCAGCTTGGGAAATCGGTATCCCTCTCTATACTTTGTCTTGGTTTAGCCGGCGCCCTGTCAGGACAGGAGAGCGCGTTTCGTGCCCTTCTACCGACGTTTTGTCAGAAACGATGTCAGAAACTTCGGCGGCTATCTGGACCGGCACCAGAAAAGGCCAGCCGGCCGCTGCCAGCCACGCCTCGGCGTCTAGTCCTGGTCGAGTCAGGCGTAACACCCGTTGATCGACGTGCCGACCTGTGCCGTCCACCGCGGCAACCAGGACAGCCTAAATTCCCACGGTCCCCTGCCGGCAAGCCGAGGGGCGCGCTGCGCAGTGGACGCGATGCTCGAGGACACGGGATTCGAACTCGTGTTTGAGCGAGGTCACGTTTTCGCTAGAATAGACGGACCTTTACGGGGACCGTCGCTGACGAATTCAGGGCGGAACTAAAACAAGCGGATGAGCATGCGCTGCTGCACGCGGTTGCCCAACGCGTTCTCGAAGAAGCTCGAACAATCACTCATCAGACGCTCCGGGTGACGCCGGCCGTGGAAGCGGGATCAGCGATCACGTGTGGAGCGCGGAGGAAATCGTGCGGCTGGCTGGATAGGAGAGGGAATGTCGCGCTGTTTTCAATGGCTGACGCGCTGTACTGGGGCCAGATCGCTTCCGCGTAACGGCGGGCGGGATCATCGCGCTGACGGGTCCGTATCTCTTCCTGCTTATCGTCTCATCTATGTTCGCCGTATCATCGGAAGCCCGCGCCGCTGAGATTTCCCGAGCCACACTGTTCACGGTGTTGCCCCGAGCGCCACATCGAGGCGTCTCAAACCACGCCAAGCCAAGGAGAGCACCATGAAGGGTCAGGCCCAAGCCCATCAGCCACTAACGTCGGAAAATGCCGCTCTCGTCCTCGTCGACCACCAGGTCGGCCTCATGACAGGCGTCCGCGATTATTCGACGGGCGAGCTGAAGCACAACGTCGTCGCGCTGGCGAAGGCAGCGAAAGCGCTGAAGCTGCCGATCGTCGTCACCACCACCGCCCGAGACAGCATGTGGGGGCCGACCTTCCCTGAGCTGGTGGAGGCCCTGCCTGGCATTCAGATCATCGACCGATCGACGGTCAATGCCTGGGATGATCCCAAGGTGGCCGCAGCGATCGAGGCGACGGGCCGCAAGAAGCTGATCATCGCAGGCATCTCTCTTGAGGTCTGTGCCGCTTTCCCGGCCATTACGGCGATCGGCAAGGGCTATGACGCCTATGTCGCCGTCGATGCGTCGGGAACATTCAGCGACACAAAACGCGAGGCCGGGTTGCTGCGGATGCAACAGGCGGGCGTGATCGTGTCGGATTACGCCACCCTGATGGTCGAGATCCTGAAGGACAACGCGCGGCCGGAAGCAGCCGCGGTCTACGGCGCGCTCGATATGCCGTGGGCGACCCTCGTCGGCCAGATCTCCAAGGCCTACGGCAAGCAAAGCGCGACGGCGACACCTTGACGCCACCCTTTCTTGTCAGACGCGAGACGCTCGGCCGCGCGAGGCCGGAGCCTAAGAGATGGCGATCGGGTTCGCCGGAGACCCAGCATGAAGTCGTACCGTTTCCTTCTAATCGACCTTCCGGCTCGGCTGCCACGATGGATGTACGACGACGATGGCTGAGCGCGGCGAGTCGGAACCACGCTGCTGCAGAAGCGGGGCAACATCACGGTGACAGTCCCGAGGGCGTCATTCCGTGGAGCATAGACGGGACAACGGCGCTGTTTGACGGAACGTCCCTTCTTGGAGCCTCGCTTCGGCCGACTCCGCCCCCCTCGGTACAGCGATGATCTTCGCGGTGATTCAGCGCCTGATCCGGGCTAGGCTTCCAGACCTCCTGGACTGAGCGCCAGACTGGCTGCAGAGTCCTACGCTACGCGAAATACTTTGACGGGTTCGCGACGTCCGCGGAGCGTCATCGGGGCCATGGGCTCGGCATTGATGCCGGCGCGATCCCGCACTGGCTCCGATATGAGCAGCGTCGATCCCAATTCCTTGTTCAGCGCCTCAAGGCGAAATGCGACGTTCACGACGTCTCCGATGACGGTGTACTCCTTCCGATCGGCCGATCCGACATTGCCGATGATGGCCGGGCCGGCATGCAAGGCGATGCCGATCCGCGTCGGGGACACGTGGCCCGCGGACATGAGACCGTCGAGCTCGCGCATGATCTGGCGGGCGGCGGCCATCGCATTCGCGCAGTCGACGCTGCCGTTCGACTGCGCAGCGCCGAAGACGGCGAGGAACCCGTCGCCAAGGAACTTGTTCACGATGCCGTTGTGCTCGTTGATGGTCCGTACCATGAAGGTCCACAGCGTGTTCAGGTGGCGCACGACCTCATCCGGCGCGTGGGTCTCGGAAAAGACAGTGAAATCTCGGATGTCGAGCACCATCACACATACGCTGCGCAGCTCCGAGTGCTCGCCAGTCGAGTGGCGGAGCAGCTGATTGGCCACGATGGGCGACACGTGCTGGCCAAAGAGTGCCACGATCCGCTCGCGCTCTTGCACTTCGCGGATGGTCTCGACGATCGTCGTGCGAAGACGCTGGCTGACGAACGCGGCCGCGAGCCCGCCCCCGAAGAGCAGTGCAATACGCATCAAAAACGTCAGGCGTTCGATGGCGGTAGACCCCACCCACTGTTGCGCCAGAATGTCCGCGTATGCCCCGACCAGCGCGCCGTAGCCCAAGGCCGCGAGCGTGCCACTGAACAGACACAGCCAAGGATCGAGGCTCAGCGGTGACAGGATGATGATGAGAAAGTACACGTAGGTGATCGAGCTGGTCAGGACGTTGAGCGGACGGTCGTACTGGCACATGATCGCCATCATGGCCGTCGGCATGGCGACCTCGAAGGCCGCGCGGAGATAGGCTCGACTCCTGATCGGCTCTCGGCCCTCGCGAATGCGTCGACTCGCCCAGATGAAGTTGTGCGTTTCGACGCCGACCCAAGCGGCCAACAGGAAGAGCGTGTAGCCGCGGCCGAGCAGATCATCCTCCGCGAAGCCATGCACGAGGTGATAGATCCCTCGTCCGACGACGATGGCGGCGAGAATCCATGCCAGAATGGCCGATCGTCGCTGTTCGGTGAGCAGTATCCGACCTGCGAGCTCTCGCTCGTCGGCGCGCGCAGGTGACAATCGTAGCGTGGGTGCCGTCACATTGCGGGCCGCAGGATCCCGAGCTTCTTCATCCGAAACTGCAGGGTCGATCGATTCATGCCCAGGCGTGTCGCCGCCCCCTTGGGTCCGGAGGGCACCCACTTCGTCTCCTTGACCGTTGCCAGGATGTGCGCCCGTTCGTTACCCGGCCCCACTGCTAACCGCTCGAACTCGCGCTCTTGAAGCACGTGCTGAACGTAAGTCTTCGGCCAGAGCGCCTCGAGGAGCTCATCGTGGGCCACCAGTCGCCCAGAGGCATTGGTTGACCGTGTCGAGCCGGGACGGCGAAAACTCTCTCATGGCTCAACGAACTGAGCCGTCGCTACCCCGACTTGAAGCGCCGCTTGTCGATCTGCAGCGCTTTGATCTTCGATTCCAGCGTCGACGACGCCACGCCGAGCCGCGCCGCTGCGCCGAACGGTCCGGCCACCCGGCCCTTGCTGTCCCTGAGCGCGGCCTCGATGGCGTCCTTCTCGTGAGTCGCAAGCGTAGAGACTGGCGGGCTCGCGACCGCCGGGGGCTTGGGCGCCCGGCCCGCGAGCCATCGTTCATCGATTGCGAGATTTTTTTTTTATGCGTTCGGCGACGCCCGATATCTACACTCTTTCACTTCGCGACGCGGCCGCCGATCATCCG
>Ga0137373_10006835_pt1 | contig 12185 bp, 8 predicted proteins | sample SagtaG_5_FD_104912 | JGI IMG/M metagenome (GOLD analysis project Ga0137373, IMG submission 104912) | Vadose zone soil microbial communities from Sagehorn Ranch, Mendocino, California, USA - Sage1_R_80_16 metaG | ecosystem: Environmental > Terrestrial > Soil > Vadose zone | place: USA: California...
CCGTTCCTCGACCTATGGCTCCTGGCGCTCGGCCTGACCCCATTGTCGCTCGCAGCGCACGCATGGAACGATGCCCCGGCGGCGCGATTGCTCCCGCTACCCATCCTGCAGCACCTGCTCGTGCGCGCCGCGAGCCTCGCCGCGACCAACGCGAAATCGCGCTATGCGCGCGAATGGCTCGACGACGAACACGCGTGGGTACAGCAAGGCGAGCACCGCGTCGCTATCTTGCGAACCGAAGCGTTCACGGGGCGATCCCGCGCGTGGATTTCGCCTGCGGACGGCGTGCGCCGGTTGGAACTGGCTATCTCCGGGCGGTGTCTGAGCGCACGGCTCGAGGAAGCTGGCATACTGGACGACGCGGACGAACCCGCAGAGGACGCGAATGGTTTCGCTGCGTCAAGTGCAAGGAGAAGTCAGTGAGACATTTCGCGGTGCAACTGATTGGCCGATGGCGTGGCGTAATGGTAGCCATGCCGCTGTATATCGGTGCCGCGTTCGTGGCAGCCGGGCACGCCTTCGCGCAGACCGATCCCTGGGCCGAATCCTATAAGCTTGAAGCCGCAAAGAAATATGCCGAGGCGCAGGCGCAGGTTGAAACAGTGGTCGCGCGCCAGCCCGGTAACGATTTCGCTGTCATGCGCGTAGCATGGCTGTCGTACTTGCAGGGACGGTATGCCGAATCTGAAAAACAGTACCGTAGAACGCTCGAGATCAACTCAAAATCAATTGAGGCGCGACTTGGCTTGATGCTGCCGCTCATGGCCCAATACCGGTGGGCTGACGCGACGAAGGTTGGACGCGAGGTGCTGGCGGTATCGCCGTGGGACTACTATGCGCATACGCGGCTCATGGTCTGCGAGGAAGCGATGTCGCGATGGGATGACCTCGCCAAGCATGCGGCCGAAGTTGCTGCTCGTTATCCCAGCGATGCGACTGCGCTCGTCTATTGGGCGCGCGCTGAGTCTGCACTGGGCAAGACGCGTCAAGCGAAGACAATATTCACCCAGGTGCTGGAGCGCTATCCCGGGCATGAGGAGGCAATGCGCTATGTGAGGGCAAACCCCTGAGGCAGCGGCGCCGCGCCCGTTCTTCAGATATCGCTATCGTGCTTCAGGGCACGTTCCAGAACCGCACGAGCTCGTACACATCATGCGTGTACTTCAAGGTGTCGACACTGTCCTGATATTCGTATTTGACGGCATTGCGCACCGCAGGCGCGTACCAAAGCCGGTCCGTGATCGTTCCACTCCAACTTCCTTGCGCGCTGTAAGCCTGATAATTCGCTTTTAACTCTATGCGAACCGCGTCAAACGTGCCGGCCGGCACAGTCACCAATTCCCAGCCTGCCACCCTGCCTTCAAACCAGGCCGTGACGTTCTTGTCCGGTTGCGCCGTGTTCGCAAAGGATACTTTTTGCGTCCATGTTTTGCCGATCGCGAGGGGAAAGGCGTAGCTTGGATAAAAGGGAGAAATCGTCTGAACCCCGTTCGGCGTTTCTGTGCGAACGAGGTTGAAGCCGGCATCGCGTTGCATGCGTGTAACAAACGTGGAGCCTGGGACAACCGCCTCGACCATAGCACCGCGCGGCGAAAGGTCCTTTACCGAGCTCACGACGACGAATTCGAGCTCGCCGTTCCAGCCATTGATCTTGTTGTAGACCCAGATGTCTCCGACCTTGTGCTCGGGGGCCGCTAGGGGCATCTGGCGACTCGGAACACCAACGATCTGGGCGCCCGCTTGGACGATCGTGCCAGCCAGCAGGCTGCTGCACGCAGCAGCGAAGAGCAGTCGTATGCAGATCACGATCTAATCGTCCCGGTGCTTTCAGGCCGCTCAGCCGGCCACCGCCCCGCGCAATTCTTTCAAAAATACCAGCGCGCGGAGCTCCCGGTAACCCCATGCTCCGTCGAACCGCTCCACGACATTCCAGCCGGTCGCGCGATAGAACGCATTCGCGCCTGCGTTTCCGTCGAGCGACTCGACGATTGCGAATCGATACCCTTTACCAGAGATTTCAGCCTCGGCGAATTCGAGCAATTGCCGCCCGATCCCCTTCCTGTGATATTTGGGATGGATGAATAGCTCCGCGAGCTGGGGTCCGCGTATCTGAAGGAACCCGCAGGCCTTCCCGTCGACTTCCGGGACTACAAGGGAGTGCCACGCGGTCTCGATGAATTTGCGGTTCGTATCCTCTCGCGCCCAAAACTGGATCGCCTCGAAGGGAACGAACGACGCGAACGCGTGCACCCAGCTTCTGCGCGCAGCCTCGATGAGATCGGGAATATCCGCTTCTGCGGCCTTCCTCAGTGTAGCCATCGCCAGAGTCCTCCCTTTGAGGCCGCATTATCTAATAGCTTCTCGCCGATCCTGAAACGCTAACGCAAGCCAAGGGCGCTTCGAAACATGAAGGGTGCGGCAACACGACAAGCGCCTCGGCCTTACTCCTCGCGGCAAAGGCGTCGTCCAGGTCCTTGGACTCTCGGACGGGGTAGAACTGCAACGCCACATTACGCGCCTGCGCCGTCGCTGCCAGCTCCGGCCCGGGGCCCGCCGCGAGGGGACCTACCCGATCCCGGGACGGGTGGCTTCGACCCCAACACCCAACCGGCACCGGCGTACGAGTTCGATCAACGCATCGCTTGGTAACCCTGATCGTCGACCGCCCGCGGCGCGCGACGCCGGGTAGGCGCCTGTCCGCGACCGCCGGGCACGCGACGCGTCGTCGCTGACGCTCGCGAAACACCCGCATTCGGGGCTACCATGGGCGCGCGGCGACCCCCGATCACTCCGGCTTCCCGGCGGTCCGGGACGTCAAGACGTACTACACTGCTCGCGATGACCCGTCCTGGCGTTGGATTTCCTATCCTTATGCGGCGCAGACTCATCGCTATCCTGTTCGCCGACATCGTCGGCTATGGCGAGCTATGTCGGCGTGATGAAGCCGGAACGCGCGCGGAATTCAAGCGCCGGCTGCGACTGTCGATCCGGCCTGCCATCGTGCGCTGCAAAGGGCGGCTAATCGAAGAGGTCGGGGATTCCCTGCTGGCCGAGTTCGACAGCGCAGTGAACGCGGTGCGGTGCGCAGCCGCGATCCAGGAAAAGATGATCGCCGACAACCGGGACATGCCGGCGGAGGGGCAATTGCACTTTCGCGTCGGCGTTCATCTCGGCGAGGTCATTGCAGACGGCAAAGGCATCCAAGGCGAAAATGTGAACCTCGCCGAACGGATTCAAAGTGTGGCCGATCCGGACGGCGTTCTCGTCTCTCAGACCGTTTATGATCAGGTGAAGGGAAAACTTCCGCTCACGTTCCGCGACCTTGGGGAGCGTCAAGCGAAGGACATCGCGGTGCGGGTCTTTGCGGTAGGAAATGGAGCCGGCCCGCCCCCGTCCCCTCTGCCCCCGTCCGCATCCTTCAAGCCGGTTGTCGCCGTTCTGCCGTTCCTGAACCTAAGCACCGACCCGGAACAGCAATATTTCGGCGATGGCATGGCCGAAGACCTTCTCACCGCTCTGTCGCGCTTTCGCACCTTGTCGGTGATCTCCCGGGACTCCGCATTCTTGTACCGCGACAAGAATCTCGATGTGAAGGCCGTTGGGCGCGAGCTCGGTGCGCAATATGTGATCGAAGGCAGCGTCCGTAAGCTGGGGTCGCGGGTGCGGATAACTGCCCAGTTGATCAATACCGATTCGCGCCATCATATCTGGGCCGAAAACTATGACGCGGACGTGACCGACATCTTCGCGGTTCAGGACGATGTAACACGCCGGGTGGCTGCTGCGATCGTTCCGCACATCGAACGCGACGAACTGGAGGTTGCCCGACACCGGCCGACTCGATCGCACAGAGCATACGATTGTTTTCTGCGTGGAAAGGCCGGTTTTTATGCGGCCCATGATGGCGCGAGCATCGAGGAGGCCCGCCAGCACTTTGAGGAAGCGCTCTCAATCGATCCACAGTTCGCCGGCGCCTATCTCTGGCTGGCCCGCATCGACAACACTCTGACCATTTATTCGCGGGCGGGCATGCCCCTGACCGCGCTCAGGGAGCGCGCCTGGGGATATGTGCAGAAAGCCGCGGCATTGGACGACAAGGACGCGCGCATACAGCTGAACTTGGCCTGGTGTAATTTGTGGCGGGGACAATTCGAGGCGGCGCGACGGCACTGCGAGATGATCGGACAACTGAACCCGAACGATCCGGACCTTGCGATCGACCGCGGCACAACGCTCGTCTGTCTGGGCGAGCCCGAGGCCGCGATTGAAGTCATGACAGAGGGCATTCGCCTGAATCCCTTGCATCCCGATTCCCATCTGGCCGATTTGGCGGAAGCGTATTTCATGGCCGGACGCTATGACGAGATGATCGCGATCGCGGACAGAATATTTCCGGACCCGTCGCGGCGCTTCGCCGCCTGGAAAGCGGCCGGCTATGCACTTGCGGGCCACCGCGAGAAAGCCGCGGAAGAAGCTCAGCGCTTCGTGGACAATGTGCAGGCAATATGGGCCGGCGATCCGGATGCCGGGGTGGCCGGGTATGTGGAATGGCTCTTGTCGTTCTATCCGTTCCGACGCAAGAAGGATCGGGATCACTTGCTGGCAGGGCTGCGTCTCGCCGGTCTCGAAATTCCATAGACGAGCGCCACCCCCTGCACACTGTGGTACATGCAGTATCGCGTGGCTCCGCGCGAAGTAATGTGGTAAATTTCATCCACTGAAACGGGGGAGGGATGCTATGGCTACGACAACTGCCAAGCCGGAGGGCGGGATGTATCTGATTTTCCAGTCCCGTTCGGACAACAAGATATACACGATACCGCAAGCCGATTTTGGTGCGGCGATAGACCCAGATAGCGAGATGGGTAAGTGCATCCTCGGATATTCTGAGCTTCTCAGGTCGAATCGCTCGGCGGTGTTCGCTGCCCTGATTTCAGCCGACGAAGGACCGATCAAAACCTGCGGACCTTCTGGACCTCCTCCTCCTCCCAGGCGTTAGCTGTTCTCGCCGTTAACCCGTAAGACGCATTGGCGCGGAACCCACCGTACCGTTGAGCCATCGGAGACGTTGGCGCGTTTCGCGCGTCATGCCGGTGCGGTGGGACTGACTCGTATCGCGAACGTCACCGGCTTGGACTATCTCGGCGTGCCGGTTTTCATGTCTGTCCGCCCCAATGCGCGCTCGCTTTCCGTGGCGCAGGGCAAGGGGTTTGACGAGAAAAGCGCGCGCGTGTCGGCGTTCATGGAAGCGGTCGAGATGGCGCACGCCGAGCAGCCTACGCCCCGTCTCCGCACGAGTTCCTATGCCGAAATGGGCGCACGGGCGCGGGTGCCCGATCCCAATCTGCTCCCGCAGCAGAAGGGCCGGGCCTTCCGCCGGAACCGGGAAATCGCCTGGATCGCCGGAAATTCTCTTCGCGACGGAGAAACCGTCTGGGTGCCGCACGATTTGGTGCATTTGGATTTCACGCGTCCGCCCCACCCTGCAAGCGGATTTCTGATCAGCAGCAACGGGCTGGCTTCGGGCAACCATCCGCTCGAAGCGCTCTGCGCCGGCCTTTACGAAGTCATTGAGCGCGATGCCACGGCCCTGTGGCGTTTCCAGCGCGGCACAAAACGCGCCGAGATGCGGCTTCTCCTTTCCAGCGTGACAGACCCGGACTGCCGCAGCCTTTTGGATCGGCTGCACGGATGCGAAATGAGCGTTGCGGTATGGGACGTGACCACGGACATTGGCGTGGCGAGCTTCCTCTGCCGGATTCGCGAGGCTCCCGGCAATACGCGTTCGCGGCTCGGTCCTTTCTGGGGCAGCGGCTGCCACTTGTCGCGCAATATCGCCTTGTCGCGCGCCGTCACCGAAGCGGTGCAATCGCGGCTGACTTATATCGCAGGATCGCGGGACGATCTGCGCGCGCGCGATTACATCGACCCTCCTGAGCAAGCTTTATTCGATCTTGCCAGCGACATTCACGAGCAGCGCGCGAGAAACCGGCGCTTTGAGGATGTGCCGGACTTTTGCTCGAAAACGTTCGAGGAAGACTTACAGCACCTCATATCGCGGCTCGCAGCAGCGCATCTCACCGAGATCGTCATGATCGACCTTACCCGGCCTTCCATCGGGATTCCGGTCGTCCGCGTTATCGTGCCGGGCTTGGAAGGCATGAATGATTTTTGCACCTGCAAGCCTGGGCCGCGGGCGCGCGCACTGTTGCAGGCAAGGGCCGCTGCATGAACCCGGTCATCTTCGCGGGCCCCACCTTGTGGAAAGACCCGGTCCTGCAAGCAGAGGATCTCGCGTGGCTGCCCCCGGCGGGGCAGGGCGACGTCTATCGCATCGCGCGCAAGCGGCCGCCCGCGATCGGGCTGATCGACGGCCGCTTCGAAACCTGTCCCGCCGTCTGGCACAAGGAAATCCTGTGGGCTCTCACGCAGGGAATACCTGTCTACGGCGCGGCGAGCATGGGTGCGCTGCGCGCCGCAGAGCTATATCCTTTTGGCATGATTGGCGTGGGCGCAATCTATGAATGCTACCGGTCAGGCGAATGGGAAGACGACGACGAAGTGGCTGTCGTTCACTCGCCCGTAGAACTCGGTTGCCAACCGCTGACGGAGGCGATGGCAGACATTCGCGCGACGCTCAAAGGCGCCGAGGAGGCCGGTATCGTCTCACGGCGAACCGCGGGTTTGCTCACCGCCTTCGCAAAGTCCCTCTTCTTCAAAGACCGCACGTGGGCAACGGTACTGACCCATCCATCGCTCGCGAAGGCATCGCGGCAGGATATGAAGCGGCTCGCCGGGTGGCTTCCGCAAAATCGAGTCGAGCAGAAGCGCATCGATGCGCTCGCCATGATTGGCATCATGAGAGAGCATTGCTCGGACCGTAAGCGGCGATTTGGCCCTGCCTTCAAATTTCAAGACACGGTTAATTGGCGCCGCCTCACCGAAACGGCGCCGGCCGATTGAACCGTTACGGGAGCGCGAAGACGTAGGTCGCGTTGCTCCCAGACGTCATGTCGGCTTCCGGTGTCATGCCCACCTGCAGCGACCCAAGCGCGCCGCCGCCGGCCGATACAGCGATATACTGCCGCCCAATCTGCCACGTCCGCCGAGACGATTGCCGCTAGCCTCCGATGGTCCCGCGTCAAGGTTCTCTCCCGCGATCATCGTATCCGCCTGCATCGTAGGATTACTACGGCGTTGTCAGGCGCGTATGCGCTAATCCCGACTCAATTCGCGACAGAACGACCCAGGCGGCGACGAAATACTGTCGGTGCCCTTTTTACGCGCGGCCTTCTCGGGGATTTCAATGCGGGCCGGAGTCCGTAGGCCCGGTTCCCATTCAGATGCCGATCGAAGCGCGGAGAATTTAGTTGCCGCGGACGTCCGCATCGCGCGGACGCCCCTTCATGAATAATCGGCGGTATCGGGCCGAAGAATGCACCTTGCCTTCGACACGCCCCCATGCCACGATGTACGTGGGAGTCCATATGGGATCATTGGCGGTACCTCGTCTTGCTCGCTGGTTTACCAAGGATCGCGCTGGCGCGGCGCCGGCCGCGCCGTTGCCGGTCGGCACCGTCACGTTCCTGTTCACCGACATCGAGGGCAGCACCAAGATGTGGGAGGCCCAGCCGCAGGCGATGCGCATTGCGCTTGCGCGCCACGACTCGCTGCTGCGGCAGTCGATCGCGCAGCAGGGCGGACACGTCTTTAAGACCGGCGGCGACGCATTCTTTGCCGCGTTCGGCGCGGCACCCGACGCGCTGGCGGCCGCCTTCGCCGCGCAGCAGGCGCTCCATGCCGAAGCCTGGCCTGACGCGGCCCGCATTCGCGTGCGGATCGCGCTGCACACCGGTGCGGCGGAATTGCGCGCCGGGGACTATTACGGCGCGCCGGTGAATCGCGTGGCCCGCCTGCTCGCGATCGGACACGGCGGCCAGACGCTTCTGTCCGACGTTACGCGAGGCCTTTGCCACGACTTCCTGCCGGCGGATGCGGTGCTGGTCCCCCTCGGCGAGCTCAACCTCAAGGACATGGCGCGGCCGGAACCGGTGTATCAGCTCAGCCATCCCAGTCTTCCCGACGAATTTCCTGCGCTGCGGACGCACATCGCGCCGAGCGACGTCTCCACGCCATCGATCGCCGTGTTGCCCTTTGTCAACATGAGCGTCGACGTCCAGAACGAATACTTCGCCGACGGGCTGAGCGAGGAGCTGTTGAATGTGCTGGCCAAGATTCGCGGCCTGCGCGTCGCCTCGCGCACCTCCGCTTTCAGCTTCAAGGGCAAGGACATCGACATTCCGACGGTGGCGCAGAAGCTCAACGTCGCTCATGTGCTCGAGGGCAGCGTGCGCGCGTCGGGCAAGCGCGTCCGCGTTACCTCGCAGCTTATCCAGGCCGCGAGCGACTCGCACCTCTGGTCGGAGACTTACGACCGGGAGCTCGACGACATTTTCGCCGTGCAGGACGACATCGCGCAGCAGGTCGTAAAGGAGTTGCGCGATAAGCTGCTGAATAAAGCGCAGGGGGCGGCTGCGACGGCGCAGGTAAAGGCGGAAGTGAAAGCCGCGGCGAAGGGGCGCAGCGACAATGCGGAAGCCTTCCGTTTCTATCTGCAGGGCCAGTTCTTTCGCGACAATTTCACGCGGGAGGGCGCCGCCAAGGGGATCGAATGCTACGAGCGGGCGCTGGAGCTCGATCCGGAGTACGCGCTGGCCTGGGCGGGGCTGTCGCGCGCCTGCGGCGACCAGGCCGGGCAGAGCTGGGTGCCGCGCGCCGAAGGTTATGCCAAGGCACGGGCGGCGGCGCAGCGCGCGCTCGAGCTCGAGCCCGAGCTGGCGGAGGCGCACGCGGCGATGGGCTCGGTGCTGCAATGGTGCGACTGGGATTGGAACGGGGCCGACGGTTCGTTCCGTCGCGCGCTGGAGCTCGCTCCCGGGAGCACGCTGGCCATGAACTCGGCGGCAACGCTGGCCGGGAACCTCGGCCGGCTCGAGGAAGCGATCGCGCTTTTCCGGAGAGCGGCGGAGCTCGATCCGCTCAACGTCGCTCTGAACCGGAACCTCGGGCTGTACTGCCTCGCTGCCGGCGCCGTGGGCGAGGCAGAATCAGCGCTGAACAACACGCTGCAACTAAGCCCAAAGAGCGGGCTCACCCACACCTGGCTCGGCCTGGTGCGCCTGTTGCAGGGGCGCACGGACGAGGCGCTGGCGGAGGTGCAGCACGAGGTCAACGACATCTTCCGCCGGGTCGGCATCGCGGTCGTCCAATACGTACGCGGCAACGTCGACGAATCGAATGCCGTGCTCGCCGAGCTCATCGCGAAGGACGGCGAAGAGAGCCCATACCAGGTAGCGGGCGTATACGGATACCGCGGCGAAGGAGATCGCGCCTTCGAATGGTTGGAGCGGACCTATGCCCTGCGCGATCCGGGGCTCACGTACATGAAGATGGATCCGCTGCTCGGAGGCCTCCACGCCGACCCGCGCTGGTCGGCGCTGCTCGAGAAAATGGGGCTGTCGGATTGAACGCCTGAGTCCGTCGACGCCTCGCGCATCGCGCGGGTGGCGCGACCCGAGACGTCCCCGATACCTAACGTTCCTGTAGGGCGGGATTTATCCCGCCGCGTCCAGTGCGTGCGAATAAATTCGCACCTACGTAGTCCCGGGCGCGCTTCCCGCAAGTTCCCCGTGATCCTCTACGGGTTGTTGGCCGTCACAACGAGCTGCAGCTGATTCACGTCAACCTGCTGCGGGTTGTTGCTGTCGGTGAGCTGGATCTGCAGGCAGAAGGTGCCGATGTCCGGCGGCTTGTTGATCACCAGCGAAATGGCCGATCCAGTCGTCGGATCGGAATTCGAGACAACACCGTTTGCCGGGCTCAGCGCGACCCATGGAGGCGAGCTGCATGTAGCCGAGCTGGTCACCTTCCACGTGACGTTGCTGTTGCTGCATGCGCTGGCTGGGGGACTCGTCAGCGCACATCCGCCGATGGATTTGAGCACCGCTGGCAAGGTGATCAATTTGTGGACGATGACCGGTGGCAACGAGAGCGTCTTGATCACGAGAGGAATCGACGTGGTGGCCCCTTCGCCGCCGATCGCAACGAACCTCTCGCCCGTTTGACCGAAGTTGAGCGCCTGCGTCCCGTTGGGATCGCCCGCGTCGCAGGTCGTCGGTGTCGTGCAAACAGTGTTCTTGACGACGCGCAGCGTAAGCTGGGCCTTCTCGCCTTTGGTCAGCGGCAGCGTCGCGGCATTGGGATCGTTGACCGCAAACTTGCCAAGCAACGCATCGTCGGTCGCCGCTGTCGGCGTCGACATGTTCGCCACCTGTGCGCTCTGCTGCAGGAGCCCGATCGAGCATCTTCCGATCGCGGTGGGCGCGAGCAGGACCTTGCGCAAGACGAGCTGCAGCGAGTAACCGGCCGGAACGGTCTGGCCGCGCAGCAGAGTCTTGACGTCGATGGTCGTGTCGGTGTTGCCCGAGTTCGTCACCGCATAGGTCGTATCCGCCGGGAAGCTGTTCGTCAGCGAGGCGCTCGTCAGGTCGTTCTCGGTGAGACTGGCGTCGGAGAGCTCGGTATTGCTCAGCGAAGCGTTGCTCAACGTGACATTGGTCAACGCGGCATTCGTCAGGTTCGCGGCGCTCAGATCGACGTTGGAGAGCGTAACGTTGGAGAGCGTCGCGTTGGAAAGCGTCGCGTTGGTCAGCGTCGCATTGGTCAGCGTCGCATTGCTGAGCGTGTTGTTGGTCAGCGTCGCATTGGAGAGCGTGACGGTCGTCGGGTCGATGTTGCTCAGCGTGTTGTTGGAAAGCGTCGCGTTGGACAGCGTGACGTTGGAAAGCGTGACGTTGGTCAGCGAATTGTTGGAGAGCGTGTTGTTGCTGAGCGTCGCGTTGGTGAGCGTCGCGTTGGTGAGGGTGTTGTACGCCAGATCCGTCAGCGTGCTGTCGGCATTGGGACTCAAGATCGCAAGCGGGTCCGGATTGAGAGCGACCTGGCTCACGGGCGTGCCGTTCGCATACGTGATGCCGACGGTCAGGCCGACGCTGGAGTTCGACGACGTGACCCATACCGTGCGGAACGTAGACGAGCGCGGCGGTACTGTCACGTTGACACTGGGCGCGAAACTCAAGTTCTGATTGAAGCTCGCCTGCGTTCCAGCGGGAAGTGGACTGGGCAGGATATTGAAGATGTAGCTTTGAGATACGTCGGAGAGGTTCTGCACCCCGACCACGAAGCCGCGCGGCTTGCTGGAGTCCAGCAATTTCGAGTTCGCATTGGCGAGACCCAGCGAGCGGTCGGCGACGATCGCGGTATACACGTTCGAGTTTCTCGTGCCGTCCTGGCCGGGCGCGCAGTAGTTGCTGCCGAAATTGGTCGAGTTGTTGAGCACAACTCCCGTGCCGCTGGAATTCAGCGCAAATACCGGGGTATGGTGCTGCCAGTTGCCGTCCCACGGACGAACCACATCGCGGTTGTCGGTCCACGCCGGATGGAACACCGGCGTAGTCTTGATGTCGGCACACGTGCCGGCGTTGCTGCCGCAGTTAAACTTGTACACCGCGGGGCCGTTCGGGCTTGCCGGCGCGGTCGGCACGATGTTCTGTCCGGCCACGTCCAGATAGTCGCCGATGAAAGGCACCGTGCCGCCGACCGCGACCGGCAGGTTGGGCGGATTCTGCTGCTGTTGCTCGGCGCAAATGCCGCGCGGCGGACACGCCGGGTCCGGATGCGCCGGCGTTCCCTTGAGACTCCCGAACAGATATTGCGACACGCGGTTCGAGGTGAACGCAGGCGTGTTCGCCGGATCGGCCATCGCCGCATACACATCGATCGTGTGTCGGCGGACGAGACCTTGGGCCGGATCGGGCGCGAGCAGGCCTGTGCTCGGATCCGTCGGGCCCAGGACGACCGGCCCATCGACCAGGAAAGGCGTGAATACGAATTGGGGGCTCGGAGGCGTGGCTCCGAGGTTGCCCGCGAGTACGCGCACCTCATCGAAATCGAGCATCGAATCGCAGGGTGCCGCAGTGCAGACCATGCGGCCGACCGTCTGGTCGAGGCGCTGGTCGTACCAGATCGCCATCAGCTTGCCGCCGGCGAACGTGAGCGCAGGCATGAACTGGTGCCCGCGTCCATGATTGAGCGGCGTGGTGGTGCCGGTCTGCTGGTTGAGAAGC
>Ga0137373_10006843_pt1 | contig 12174 bp, 14 predicted proteins | sample SagtaG_5_FD_104912 | JGI IMG/M metagenome (GOLD analysis project Ga0137373, IMG submission 104912) | Vadose zone soil microbial communities from Sagehorn Ranch, Mendocino, California, USA - Sage1_R_80_16 metaG | ecosystem: Environmental > Terrestrial > Soil > Vadose zone | place: USA...
ACAACGACACCCTGACCAGCAGATGGTCGCACCCACACCGGCCGACGCGACCAGTCCAACCGCAACCGCCCCCATCGCGTGCAGCAGAACTTGCCAGTTGTGATTAGACCATCGACAAGACCCACATCCTGGTCCCGCACCCCATCGAGGCGCCCTTGGTGCGGATCATCTTCGACCTGTACGCCAACCAGCGCCTGGGCACCCACGCCATCGGCACCTGGCTCACCGACAAGGGCCACCGCACCAAGGCCGGCAAGCCCTGGAACCACAGGGCCGTGCTCACCATCCTGCGCAACCGCGTCTATCTCGGCGAGGTCTTCTTCCGCGACACCTGGCACCCCGGCCGCCATCTGCCCCTGGTGGACCAGGCCACCTTCAGCGCGGCCACCGCCCTGCTGACCGAACGCGGCGAAGCGCACTCCAAGCGGGCCAGCAACGCCTCCGACTACCTGCTGGTCAGCCGAGTCCGCTGCCAGCGCTGCGGCAAGGCGTTCGTCGGCGCCGCCGCGCACGGCAAGTGCCACCGCTACCCGTACTACGTGTGCTTCTCCCGGCAGCGCTACGGCACCCAAACCTGCCCCGCCGAGCGGCTGCGCGCCGACCTGCTCGACCAGGCCGTCATCGACGCCCTCCTGGAGACCTTCCAGCAAAGCGACCTGTTCGAGCAGGCCATCGCCGCCTCCCGCGCCCAGGCCGCGCAACTCCACGACCAGCACCAGGCCGAACTGACCGCCATCACGGCCCAGATCGACAAGGCCGAAGCCACCATCGAACGCTACCTCGACGCCTTCGAGGCCGGCACCATGTCGGATGAGACCTGCGGCCAGCGGGTCCAAAAGCAGGGCGCCAAGATCGCCGAGCTGCGGGTCCGCCAAACCGAGCTACACGCCGCCCTGGACGCCGCCAACATCCAGCCACCCACCCGCGACGAGCTGGCCGACCTGGCCGAGCAGGTCCGGATCGCCGTGGCCCAAGGGCCGACGCCCGCAAGCGGCTCCTGCACGCCCTGATCCACGAGGTCCAGGTCCACGGCCGCGACATGATCATCCCGGCATTCCGGGTGCCAGGGGGCCAGCCCTCGGCACCCAGCAGGGATGTTCGGACAATGGGAGGGTCGGTGCGCCGCCAGGGACTCGAACCCCGAACCCGCTGATTAAGAGGTGGCGGAATTATCTGCTCCTGGAGTTTCGCGGTTCAGACTCCAGCGGCGGCCCACGCTGCCTGCACCTCCAGGGTTTCTGCCATCGTCAGGGCTGCGGGCTGACCTGGCCGATATTGCGCGGCCAGCAGCACCCGTCGCAGCTTGACCAGCATATCCGCGACCGAAGGGGCCGCCTTCGTGGCGTACTAGGGCGCACGCGCTCGGCGCGCGGCGAGGTCTGCGGGGTCGTGGCCGTGCAGGGCGTACCAAACGATGGCGAGGCCGTAGCAGATCAGCCCGAACGGGACGGTGCGCTCCACCGCCAGGCGAGTGCGGTTGCGGGCCTGGCCGACCCCGGCGTCTTGGCGGGCCTCGCGGAAGCACACCTCCACGCTCCACCTCGTCGCGTACCGTTCGATTAGCTGGGCGGGCGTGGCATCCAGGCAGGTGGAGACCAGCGCCAGGTCGAATCCGTCGGGGGCAGCGGGGTCGCGGACCAGCACGACGCTTACGGGGCGGGGGCCAAACACCCGAGGCCACAGGCAGGTGAACCCGGCCACCGCGACCAGCTCTTGGCGGCGGTAGCGGGTTACCGCCAGCAGCGCGAACGGCGTGCCGACCGTGCCGGCCAGCTCGACGAGGTCCGGGAGCCGGTCGCCCTTGGTGCGGGGGCGGCCGGGCCGGCCGGTTGGGGATGGGGGCAGCCAGTGCAGGGCAGCGTCGACGCGGAGCCGGCAGGTAACCGTGACCTGCTTGGGGAGGTCGCGTAGCTCCCGGCCGGCGTAGGCGCCGTCGCAGACCAGGTCCACCCGCTTGCCGCCCAGCCGCGTGCAAGCCAGCCGGACCAGCTCGTCGCCAAGGCCGAGTCGCCCTGTGGTCTGTCCCGGGCGCCACAGGCGCGCCAGGACCGGCAGGCAGACCGGCCGGTGGGGCAGGAAGGGAAGGTCGACCAAGACGCCGAGGACGACCCAGTTGTTGCCCCAGGCGACCGCACGGCGGCCGGTCCCCAGCGGGTCGTGGTGCCAGCCGGTCCCGAAGACCTTGCGGCCGGTGCGGCGGAACAGGGTCTCGTCCACCACCAGTCGGACGGGCGCGCCCGCCGGGACGAGGGTGGCCACGGCCAGGTCGAGTAGGCACAGGCCGAGCTGGTCGGGTGACCAGTGGGCGGCTGAGAAGAACCGGTGGGCGCGGCTGTGGTGCCAGACGCCGGCCAGGCCGGTGGCGATGAGCATGCCGGTGACGGTACGGGGGCCGGGCTGTGCCCAGAACCCGGCCACCAGGGCAGTGAAGGTCTGGAAGGTGGGGGTGGTGAAGCAGCCGCGGAAGCGGGCGAGTAGCTCGGTGACCGAGCGGGGTAGGCTGCGGGTGAGCAGCGGCGGTGGGCTCGCTGGTTGACGGACCGGTGAGGAGCAGCCGATATTCGCTTGCTCCCTGGTATGCGAGCAACTCGGCTGGTTCACTCACCCGAGTTCGACAGCTTGCTGGGCATACGATCACCGACAGGTCGCTGAGCAGGTGAAACAGCGAAGGCGGAAGCAGGCGGCGTGCGTTCGTACCGATCCCTCCGTCGGCCCGCAAGGGCCGCCTGCCCTGCTCGGTGCCGCTTTCGGGTAGGCATGCGCCGCCCAGACGTCGAACCAAGGTTCGGCCAGCAGTATCGAACATGCCGGTCAAAGGTCCGATCGGCGCGTTGACACAGCGAGCCAATCTCTACTCATGATGAGCGAGAACCTCAGCTGCTGCTCCGCACATCCCCGAAGAAGGAGGGTGTATGAGCTTCTCATACCGGGAGTGGTGGGGCCTCATCCACGGGATGGGGCTGGGCGCCCTGTTCCTGCTCGCGTTCGCCGGCGGGCTGGCCGGCCTGTACAGCCTCCGGCCCGCCCTGATCACGCCAGAGGGGGTGGTCGAGCGGCTGCGGCGGCTCAAGGTCGGCGTCGTGGGCATGGCCGTGGTCGCCTGGCTGACCGTGATCAGCGGCACCTGGATCGTCTACCCCTGGTACCGGGCCAAGGGCCCGACCAGCCCCAGGTCGCAGCTGCTCGCCAGCCCCAGCACCAAGGACTGGCACGAGTTCGGCATGGAGTGGAAGGAGCACATCGCCTGGATCAGCCCGATCCTGGCGACCGTGGTCGCCTTCATCGTCCTGTACTACGGCACCAACCTCATCCGCCATGACCGCGTGCGCCGCACCGCGATCACCCTGTTCGTGCTCGCGTTCGTGTTCGCCGGGATCGCGGGGGGGTTTGGCGCCTTCATCACCAAGGTCGCCCCGGTCAAGTAGGAGGCGGGTGTCATGGCAGACGCAGTCGAGCAGCGGCCGGCCGCCGAGCGGCTGGCGCGCATCGAGTTCACCGACAGGCCCGAGGGGCCGATCGCGGCGGCGATCATCGCCGGCGGCGTCGGCGCGGCCGCGCTGGGCTTGTTCACGACGCTGGCGGAGGCGAGCACGGGCTTCAAGGACTGGCTGCAGTGGAGTGACCGGGTGGGGCCGCTGTCGGGCAAGACGATCATGGCGGTGGGGGTGTGGCTGGTGGCCTGGGCGATCCTGCATGTCGCGCTCAGGAACCGGCCGTATGAGACCCGTCGGGCGCTGGTCGTCTCGCTGGTCCTGATCGCTCTGGGTGTGCTGGGGACCTTCCCGACGTTCTTCCAGCTGTTCGGCGAGTGACAGACGAACAAGCACGAGGTCGATCGGGAGTTCGAGGTCGGGGACAGCCGGGACGGCTCGGACGCACCCGACCTCGAGCGTATCGGTTGCTGGGCGCTGACCGACAAGCCGCTCCGTGGGCGAGGCGGCTCTGGCGTCGGGTCACCTGGGGAGCCGCCCACCGAACCGGGTCCTCGGGCACGCCCGGCTCCCCCGAGCGTGCCGCCACCCTGAGCGCCGTGGGTCCTGTGTGACCCCTGCCCTTGTCCATTTCACCTGCTCAGCGACATGCTGGTGATCGTGTGCCCACGTGCTGACGAACTCCGGAGTCAGCAGCCCAAACAAAAACGCGAAACTCCAGCTGCTCTATAGTGCTCGACAATGCCGCCAAACACCCGTTGGTGCTGGTCCTGACGCTTCTCCGTTTGGCGTCAGTGATCGGCCGTGCTGGCCTGTGCTGGCTGGGGTCAGCGCCGATGGACGCACAATGGACGCACAGCCCCATAGAGAATTTCAGACCTCAGCGCCAACGAGGTGACCGCCGTTCCCGACCGCGAGACGCCGTAGCCGATCAACCTTGGGATGTGAGGCGCTTCAGGGGCACGATGCGGCGATGCCTATGCAATGTCGCTCTGAGCCATGGGCGGGGCAGCTTTGGCAGGCTGATCAGGACTTCAAGGCCGAGATGTTCCTTGAGCATGCTTTTCAGGCGCCGGCCTTCAATGATCTCGATCCTGCCATCAGCAATGATCAGAGCCTGTGGATGGCCCTCGGCCGGGTGACGCGAAGGAGCGCACCTTCCCGAGGATGATCTGAAGTCCGATAGCTCTGATCAGCACCGGCGTTGGCGCGCTGGTTCGGGAAGGTGGCCCGTGCTTAAGGTAGTCCATGGGGAGAACGAGACGAACAAGCACGCCCCGGCCGCGGTGGGCCGGTCGCTGCTCGACGAGCTGGCCCGCGATGGTGCCAGGCAGATGCTGGCCGTGGCGTTGCAGGCCGAGGTTGCCGCGTATGGCGAGGCGTTCGCTGACCAGGTCGATGGGGCGGGTCACCGCGCCGAACGGGAAGTGGCCACGGCGGTGACGGTGGTGCCAGTGCGGGCGCCGCGGGTCAACGACAAGCACATCGACGCCGGGACCGGCGAGCGGAAGCGGTTCTCATCCGCGATCCTGCCGGCGTGGGCCGGGAAGTCACCGCAGGTCGCTGAGGTGCTGCCGCTGCTGTACCTGCACGGCTTGTCCAGCTCCGACTTCGGTCCGGCGTTGGAGCAGTTCCTGGAGCCTCAACAGTCGTCTTCATCCAGAGCAGTCCATCGATGGGGTGGCGTCCACCATCGTCCGAGGTCGCAGCATTGGTCAATGCTTGGAAACAGCGATACATCACATTGCCCGCGAGCCGATACGGTCGACGACTGAGGTCGCCCTTCGTCACACCGGGCGGAGCGAATCCCTGGAGGTACCCAGCACCCTGGTGGGACACATCGATCTCGAGGTCAGTGTCTGGTGGGTGGAACGCCATACCATCTGCGTCATAGGTGACGCTACGGTGATGTGGACGTCGGCTGGGACTGCTCGGTCAGGTCGGCTGAAACCTCGGCGGCAACCTCCGCGGCGATCTCGATCGCGCGTACGGCCAGTGGGGACTGGGAAGATCTGGCCGGCCAGTGGAGGTAGATCTCGCGGGCCGGCGCCGGCCGCAATTCGTGGATGGTGAGCCGGTCGTCGGACCAGGCGTCGGATCCGTGGAGGGCGAGCCATGGCAGCACCGCCCATCCCAGCCCGGCTCGCACCATCGACAGGATCGTCTCGTTGCCTGGGGAGCGGAAGACGATCCGCGGTCGCGCACCGGAATCGGCGAGTGCCTGATCCATCCACCGCTGGTCGCAGGTTGGATGGCAGCCCACCATCGGTCTACCGTCAAGCTGCTTCAGTCGTACCGGGCCGTCGGGAAAGTCGTCCGGTCGGGCCACTAGCAGGTAGGGATCGTCGACCAGCTTGACGTGCTCGATGTCGCCGTCGACTGGTCCGTCGTAGAACAGCAGGTCCAGGTCGCCGATCTGTGGATCCTCCGGCACCTCGGACAGCCTGATCTCGCAGCCGGGGTGCTCGTCACGCAGCCGACGCACGACCGACGGCAGGATCACGTTGGACACGCTCTGGAACGTGCCGATGTCGATCCGGCCATCGCCGGCCTTGAACCGCTCGACGGCATCAGCCAGTGCCTCGGCCTTCGCCAGCAGGTCGCGTCCCTGTTCGAGGACCACGGCGCCGAGCGGCGTGAGGCGTACCGGCCTGGGACCGCCCGGCCGCTCGAACACCGGGCCGCCAACGGACTTCTCCAACGCGGCGATCTGCTGACTGATCGTCGACTGTGTGTAGCCGAGCCGCGCGCCCGCCCGCCCGAACGTGCCCTCCTCGACGATGGCAGCCATCGTCGCCAGGTGCCGCAGTTCCACATCGACCATGAGCCCAAGTATAGCTGATGGCGATCGACTTGATCGCAATCAATCGCTTTTCACGATGCGAGTGCGGATCTAACGTCGGGGGCATGACAACCCACGGCACACCGGCACGTGTCACGCTGGCGCTCGAACCCCGACCGCCTCGGGCGCGGTTGAGGCAATCGAGCCTGGTATGGGCGCTCACGGCAACTCACTTCGTGAGTCGAGCCGGCGGGATGGCGCGGTCGTTCCTGGTGCTCTATCTGACCCAGGAGCGGCACCTCTCGCCGACGACGGCCGGGGCGGTGGTCGCGGGGGTCGGCGTCGGAGATGTCGGGTCGCAGCTGTTGGGCGGCTGGCTTGGCGACCGAATCGGTCGACGCCACACCATGCTGGTTGGGTTCTTGGGCACAGCCGTCGCGCTGGTCGCGCTCGGCTCGGCGGAAACGATGCCGGCGATCTGTGCGGCGGCCGTCGGTGTCTGGCTGATGGCGGAGCTGTTCCGCCCGGCGGGATCGGCTGCCGTGGCGGACCTGCCTGCGCAGGAGCGGGTCCGTGCCTTTGGTTTGCTCTTCTGGGCGGCCAACCTTGGCTTTACCCTCTCGACGGTGGCCGCTGGGGTCCTGGCCCAACAGGGGTACGGCATCCTGTTCTGGATCAATGCAGCGGCCTCGGTCCTCGCGGCGCTGATCGTGTGGCGACACGTCCCCGAGACCCGTCCGCCGACGCCGAAAGCGACCCGACGGGCACTGCTACCAGTCCTCCTGCGCGATCCAGTGATGCTCGCCATGGCGGCGATCCACGTCGTCTACTTCGCAACGTTCCTGCAGACGTTCTCGACGCTCCCGCTCGTCATGGCCGGCGACGGCCACGGTCCAGGGACATACGGTGCAGTGCTCGCCCTGAACGGGATCGTGATCGTCGTCGTCCAACCGATTGCGGTACGGCTGCTCGACGGTCGCGACAGAGCCTCGGTTCTGGCGGTTTCAATGCTGCTGGTCGGCATCGGCGGCGGACTCGGCGCTGTCGTGCACAGCGGCGCCAGCCATGCCGGGTCGATCCTCGTGTGGACCCTCGGCGAGATCGGCATCGCCGTCATGTTCGGCGCCACCTTTGCCGACCTCGCGCCGGCCGACCTACGCGGCCGATACATGGGCGTCGCCTCCACCACGTGGAGCCTAGGCGCCGTGCTGGGACCACTGCTCGGCACCGCGCTGCTCGACCACGCTGGGCGAACCGCACTGTGGGCGGCATGCTCGGCGACCGGGCTCGCGCTGTTCGCCGCGCAGCAGGCTGTCGCCCCGGCACTGCGCCGCCGAACCTCCGCTCCGGCCTACGACGTCCGTCCCACCGATGCGGCAAGGCCCGCCCAGCCAACCAACCTAGGCAAGCACATGTGCCCTCCGAACTCACTCCCGAACCACAGGACCGACCCGCCTACGACCACGAAAGGAGAGACCGATGAACCTGCCGAAGATCGTGTCACATGACGAGTGGCTGGTCGCGCGTAAGCGGCTGCTCGCCAAGGAGAAGGACTTCACCCGCGCCCGAGACCGGCTGAACGCCGAGCGACGCCGACTCCCGATGGTCCGAATCGACAAGGAGTACGTCTTCGATGGACCCGACGGCAAGGCGACGCTGTTCGACCTGTTCGACGGCCGCCGGCAGCTGATCGTCTACCACTTCATGTTCGACCCGGCTTGGGACGCCGGCTGCGAGGGATGCTCGATCGTCGTCGACAACATCGGCCACCTCGCGCACCTACACGCCCGCGACACCTCGCTCGTCCTGGTGTCCCGCGCACCGCTGCCCAAGCTACTCGCGTACCAGAAGCGGATGGGCTGGACCGTGCCCTGGTACTCCTCATATGGCAGCGAGTTCAACTACGACTTCCACGCTACCGGCGACGAGTCCGTCGCGCCGGTCGAGTACAACTACCGCGACCAGGCCGAACTTCTGGCCATGGGCGACCACGGCACTGGCGAAGGCCACGGCCTCAGCGCCTTCCTCCGCGGCGAGGCAGACGTCTTCCACACCTACTCCACCTACGCTCGAGGCACCGACCTGCTCAACAGCACGTTCAATTACCTCGACCTCACCGCGCTCGGCCGCCAGGAGCCCTGGGAAGAGCCGCCCGGACGCAGCTGGTTGCCAGCCAGCGGCTGGTGGTGGCGGCGACACGACGAATACGAGCAAGAGATCAATGACTCGAGGAATCGATGCCGCCCGCCGGACCCCATGTTCCCAATCACACCGTCAGGCGCTCGTAAGAAATCCCCGGCGTCCGGCTCCTCCAACTCCACAGAGCGGGCCACGGCGTCGAGCGGACCGACTGGGCAACCATCGTCCACGCGATCCACGAATACACCGGCGACGCGCGATGAAGCCGGCCGTGAGGCCCTAACACAGCGCCACCGTTGGCGGGGAATCGCAAATCGAAACGAAAGGAAACACACCAATGACAACAATGACTGACAACGAATGGCGATCCTTCCTCACAGCGGGAACAAGGCTTGCCCACATAGCCCTCACCCGCCGCGACGGACGACCCCACATCACCCCGATCTGCTTCATCCTCGACGGCGACGAACTCGCCTTCGCCCTATCCCCTGGGAGCGTCAAAGGCAAAAGCCTGGACCACGATCGGCGAATCGCACTCTGCGTCAGCGATGAGCGGCAACCCTACAGCTTCGTCACCATCGAAGGAGAAGCGCAGGTCTCCGCCGAGCCAGACCAGATCAAACACATCGCCGCACGCATCGCCAACCGCTACTACCCCTCCCAACCCGCAGAGGACTTCGCTGAATCATTTGTACAGGCAGGCTTCACCGCAGTTCGGATCAGCATCACCAACGTCATCGCACGATCCGGCCTCGGCTGACACGCCCCACGCCCGAAGAGTCCGAGAACGACGGACGACTTCACCAGGAATCATCCAACCCACGAACCGGAGAGATGAAATGACATGCCGTGCTCAGTATGACCGGAGCCCGCTCGAGGGCGGGTCGAGATCGGCTGGTCCGGTCGAGGCTGCGTTCTCGCGACGCCGCCCGCGTGGTATCTCGCCGGGGATGGAGATCCGAGTGGGCGAGGTGGTGGTCCACTACGTGGAGCACGGGACCGGTCGACCCGTGCTGGTACTCCACGGCGCCAGCGTCGACCACCGCGAGGCTGAGGCGTGCTTCGAGCCGGTTTTCGACGGCGTTGCAGGGCTGCGGCGGATCTATCCTGACCTGCCTGGTATGGGCCGGACAATCGCTCCGGAAACGCTGTGCAGCGCCGACGACGTCGTGGACACGCTGCTCGATTTCGCCGACCAGGTGATTGGCGGGACCGCGTACCTGCTCATCGGTCACTCGGCGGGCGCCTATTACGCGCAGGCGATGGCCGCGAGACGCCCGGCACAGGTCGGTGGTCTGGCGCTGGTCTGTCCGTTGTTGCCAGGACTGCGCGACGTCCCAGAGCACCGCGTCGTCGCCGGATCGGGTGAGAGTCGGTGACGACGTCTTCCGGAGCTACTTCGTGATCCAAACCCCGGAGATGCTCGAACGGTACGAACGTTACGTCGCCCCAGCCGCCGCGCTCGTCGACCAGGCAACGCTCGAGCGAATCGGCGAACGGTGGGCGCTCACCCCCCATCACGCGCCGGCTTACCCGGGTCCGACCCTGGTCGTGGCGGGGCGGCTGGACTCGACCGTCGGGTATGGCGCCGCCACCGACCTCGTCGACCACTACCCGCACGCCTCGCTCGCCGTGGTCGACGACGCGGGACACGCCCTACCCCACGAGCAACCAGAACTCCTGAGCGCCCTCCTCGCCCAGTGGCTCGCGCGCGTCGAGCGCTCGAGCTAACCCGAAACCGGCTCGGCCCAGATCAGCATGGGTTGCCGGTTTGACCGCGGTGGAATGTAGGGCCAGCACCGTCGGCGACCGGTCCAGGTCTACGGCGAGTCACCCAGCAGCGGCGTCGCTCAAGCCGCGTGTCACGCTCTTGTTCCCGCCCGCCGTGTTGCTGACCACGCTGGTCTTCGCCACCGTCTTGGCCGTGGTCATGTCCTGGGGCCGCATCCGGGGCGGCCGGACTCCAGGAGTCAACGGCGATGAGTTTCGCCGTGGTTTCCGGTCTGTATCCTCACACCCGATCAACCGTCCTCGAGGAGAGCATCATGACCGGTACCTATACCTTCGACGTCTTTTCCAGCCTCGATGGCTTCGGCTCCGTCAGCGAAGGCGCCGACTGGGGCGGCTACTGGGGTAAGCAAGGCCCCGAGCTGCTTGACCACCGCCTCGCCTTGTACGAGGAGGAGCAGCGGATGGTCTTCGGGGCCAACACCTATCGGCAATTCGTGCGGATGCTGGCCTCGAGCAGCGAGGAGTCCGACGTGCGTGACCCATGGGTCACCCGGATGAGGAGCCTGCCGGCAACGGTGGTGTCGACCACACTGCAAGGACCCCTCGACTGGCCGGACGCGACCGTGGTGAGCGGTGACGCAGTCGACGTCGTCGCGCGGCTCAAGGAGGAGTCCGAGGTGCCGTTGCGTTCGCACGGCAGCCTGTCGATGAACCGGGCGCTGATGGGCGCCGGTCTGGTCGACCGCGTCCAGGTGACGCTGTTCCCGGTGATCACCGGTCAGACCGGAGTGGACCCGATCTTCCAGGGTGCGGCCGACTTCGACCTCGAGCTGATCGAGAGCCGCACGCTCGACACCAACATCCAAGAGCTCATCTACCGGCCGGCCCTGCATGTCTGAGTCCGTCCACGCACCCCACCCCGTCAAGCAGCCGAACCTGACCCGGAAGTTCCCGCTGACCGACATGTCGACCGGTCTCATGGCCGCCCTGGTCACGCGGCTTGCTGATCACCTCCTGACTCGTCGGGTCGTTCGACGAGTTTGCCGTTCTCGAACCTCGCGCCGGCGCGGACCAGGGCGACCACGCCGCGGTGCATGACCTACACCAGCGGCAACGCCGCATGCCCAGCGTGCAGCCCGACGATCCGGGCTACCGCAGGCTGCGCTACATCCGGTATGCCGACGATCACCTGCTTGGGTTCACCGGACCCAAGGCCGAAGCCGAACAGATCAAACAGCGACTCGCTCAGTTCCTGCGTGAGGACCTCAAGCTGGAACTGGCAGCGGACAAGACGCTGATCACCCACGCCCGCACCAACGCGGCCAGGTTCCTCGGCTATGCGATCACCGTGCAGCACAACGACACCAAGACCACCCAGGCCGCCGGTCGGTCAACGGGACGATCGGTCTGCGCGTGCCCCGCACCGTGATCACGGCCAGGTGCGCCCAGTACTGCAAGCGCGGCAAACCCGCGCGCCGGACTCGGCTGATGAACGCCACGGACGACGCGATCATCAGGACCTACGGATCCCAGTACCAGGGCCTCGTCCAGTACTACCTGCTCGCCGGCGACGTCTTCCGACTCAACCGGCTGCGCCGGGTCATGGAGCTGTCCATGCTCAAGACCCTGGGGTCAAAGCACCGGACGACGGCACGAAGGGTCGCGGCCCGATACAAGGCCGCAACCGATACACCCTACGGGCCACGACAATGCCCCCAGGCCACCCTCCAGCGCGATGGCAGGAAGCCACTGGTCGCACGGTTCGGCGGGATCCCGCTGAAACGGTTCGGCGGGATCCCGCTGAAACGGCAGAAGCAGGCGGTCCTCACCGACCACCAGCAAACCCGGGGCGTGCACCCGTGCAGCCAGCTGATCACCCGACCCCTGCGCGGCAGGTGCGAGCTGTGCCAAGCCACGGACAAGATCCAGGTTCACCACCTCCGGGCACTCGCCGACCTCGCAACCCCCCAGGGCTCCGTCGTTCTGTCGTGATGTCGGTTTCATCGGAGGCTGATTCCGAGGGTGGCCAGGGGTCGGTGTGGGTTGCGGGCGTGGTGGCGCAGCGCGGCGGCGACGTTGACCGGTCCTGCC
>Ga0137373_10006853_pt1 | contig 12166 bp, 12 predicted proteins | sample SagtaG_5_FD_104912 | JGI IMG/M metagenome (GOLD analysis project Ga0137373, IMG submission 104912) | Vadose zone soil microbial communities from Sagehorn Ranch, Mendocino, California, USA - Sage1_R_80_16 metaG | ecosystem: Environmental > Terrestrial > Soil > Vadose zone | place: USA...
CTCCTCGCCGCCGAACCGTGCCCGCCCGGGGTGACGACCGTCGTGATCGACGCCGAGCAGATGCAGCTCCAGGTGCACGAGTCGGTCGGTCACCCGACGGAGCTCGACCGGGTCTACGGCACCGAGGCGGCCTACGCCGGCACGAGCTTCCTCAAGCCGGAGGATCTCGGCTCGCTGCGCTACGGCTCGGAGCACATGAACGTCACGGCGGACCCGACGACTCCGCGCGGCCTGGGCACCTTCGCGTTCGACGACGAGGGGGTTCCGGCGCGACGGGAGCCGATCGTGGCCGAAGGCGTCCTGCGCGGCTTCCTCACGTCGCGCGAGACTGCGGCGCGGATCGGCAGCGGCACCGGCGGCTCGATGCGCGCAGACGGCTGGAGCCGGATGCCCCTCGTGCGGATGACGAACCTCAACCTCGAGCCGGGCGAGGGCACGCTCGAGGAGCTCGTCGCGGAGGTGGACGAGGGCGTCTTCCTGCAGACGAACAAGAGCTGGTCGATCGACGACAAGCGGCTCAACTTCCAGTTCGGGACGCAGATCGCCTGGGAGATCAAGGGGGGCCGGCTCGGCCGGATGCTCCGGGACGCGACGTACACGGGGCAGACCCCGGTCTTCTGGGGCTCGCTGGACGGAGTCGGCGGCCGCGAGGAGTGGGTGCTGCAGGGCTTGACGAACTGCGGGAAGGGCCAGCCGGGCCAGCACGCCCACGTTTCGCACGGCGCGGCGCCGGCCCGCTTCCGCAACGTCCAGGTTGGCTTCCGAAGCTGATGACGGCCCAGGAGCTCGCGCAACGCGCCCTACGCGCAGCCGAAGGCGACGAGGCATTCGCCCTGGTGCAGCGCGAGCGCTCCGGTCTCGCGCGCTTCGCGGCGTCGGAGGTTCATCAGCCGACGCTGATCGAGAACGCTGTCGTCGAGCTGCAGATCGTCCGAGACGGGCGCATCGGGCTCGCGTCGTCGAACCGGGTCGACGACGAGGCGCTGCGGGCGCTGGCGACTCGGGCGGGCGAGGCAGCGGACAGCGCCCCGGAGGACCCGGACTTCCCGGGGCTCGCGGGGCCGGCCGAGCCGCCGGCCGTGGCGGGCTACGACGAGGAGACTGCGGCGCTGCCGGCCGAGGAACAGGCTCGGCTCGCGGCGGCGGCGATCGAGGCCTCCGAGCTCGACCTCTACGGGTTCTTCACCAGCGGCCTGACCGAGCTGGCAATCGCCTCGACGGCGGGCCTCGACCTCTCGCACGCCCTCACGGACGCGGGCGTCCTCGCGCTGGCGGCCACCGACGGCGCCTCCGGCTACGCCGAGCAGACGTCCTGGCGCGTCGGCGAGCTCGATCCGGCCGAGACCGCCCGGGCGGCCGTCGAGAAGGCCGAGCACACCCGCGGCGCGCACGAGCTGGAGCCGGGCTCGTACGCGGCGGTGCTCGAGCCGTACGCGATCGCCGAGCTGCTCCTCTACTTCGCCTACGACGCCTTCAACGCCCGCGGGCTGCTCGAGGACCGGTCGTACGCCGCGGGCAAGCTCGGCGGGAAGGTCTTCGATGAACGCTTCTCGCTCGCCGACGACGCGCTCGACGAGCGCGGGCTGCCGAAGGCGTTCGACTTCGAGGGCACCCCCAAGCGCCGCGTGCAGCTGGTCGAGAACGGCGTCCTGCACGGCGTTCTCTGGGATCGGCGCACGGCGAAGCAGGCCGGAGGCGGACAGCAGACGACCGGGCATGCGCCGCCTTCGTCGGCCCGACACTGGGGCCCCTTCCCGGACGCCCTCTCGATCGCGGGCGGCGAGGCGAGCTCGGCCGAGGAGCTCGCCGAGCTCGTCGGAGACGGCATCTACGTCACGCGACTCCACTACCTGAGCGTCGTCAATCCGCGCGAGGGCGTGGTCACCGGGATGACGCGCGACGGCACGTTCAGAATCCGGGGCGGCCGAATCGCCGATCCGCTCGTGAACCTCCGCTTCACGGTCTCGGTCCCGGAGCTGCTGGCAGAGCTGCACGGGCTGACTCGCGAGCCGGTGCTGGTCAACGAGACGTCGTTCTACGACGAGCGTTACCCGAACGGTGTCCTGGCGCCGGCGATCGCAACGGCAAGGTTCGACATCACCGGGATCGGCGGCGGTCCTGGAGTCTGAGGCGGCGATAGTCGACCAGGCCTAGAGCGTTCTCGCGCCAGCCGCGGAGGCGCGGGGAGACGAGGCGCGCGTCCACTGCCCACGCGATAGGGATGGCGAGCGGCGCGGGCTGCAACGAGCCCGTGTCGAAGACTCGCTCGAGGCGCGCGTCCGGGCGGCCCTTTCCGACGTAGGCGCCGAGGCCGATGTCTCGCCACGAGGCGACGAGCAGGTTCGTCCCGTAGGCCAGCTCCGGGTCCGACGGCTCTGCGAAGCGCACCGCCACGCGCGGGAGGTCGCCGATCTGCTTCCGCGCCCTCGAGAAGGCCACCGCGGCCGCTCGGGCGTTCGGCTTCGGTTGCTCGTCGAGGTTCGTGGCGGCCGGCGCCTGCAGCTCTGGCACGAGCGCCTGGTAGTCGGCGCGGTCCGCCGTGTCGTCGTATGCGCGGCGGAGCTTCGGGAACCGCTCGAGGGCGCCGCCGGGCTCGACGACGACGACATCGATTGCCCGCAGCCGCCGGACCCGCACGGCGGGCCGCAGCTCGGGGTCGCGCAGCACCGCCTGGATGTCTCCGAGCGGAACCGGCGCCTCGTCGAGCTCGCCGCGACGGAACATCTCCAGCGCACGGTTGGGGTCGACGCGGACGAAGACGAGGCGCAACCGTCCGGGCAGGTCGACCCGGCGCTTCGACGGCAGGCGCTCGACGCCGATCCGGATGACGTCGCCGCGCGGGGCCGGGAGCTTCGCCGAGGGCGCCTTCGAGGTCGAGCCGCACGCCGTCGCGACGAGCGAGAGCCCCGCGAGAGCCGCGGCCCGGCGAGCGCTCACGGCGCTACTTGAGCAGGTGGAAGAGCGCGACGGTGTTCGCGAGGAAGAGGAGCCCGACGACCACCGTGAGGCGCGTCAGGTTGCGCTCGACGATGTGCGTGCCGCCCTGCGAGGCCGGCGTGAAGCCCATCCCCCCGAAGCCGGTGTCGCGGCCGGAGTGCATCAGGATCAGCACGATCAGGGCCGCCGAGATCAGGACCTGCAGGACTGCGAGAACCGCGAGCACGGCGGCCCAGGATACCAGCGTCTTCGTCGGAATCGTGTCTCCGCCAGGCCGGTTCGACCGGTCATTTCAGACGGACACGCGAGCAAAGCTCGCGCGCCCTGACGTCGGCGTCGCAAGCGAGCGCCTCAGACGCGCTTAATCTTCTGCGAGACCGACGATCGAGTCGATCAGCTGCGACGCGATCCGGTCCTTCGTCACGTACCCGGCCGCCCCGGCCTCGCGCGCGCGGTCGACGTCCGTGCGCGAGTTCGAGCCGGTCAGCATCAACACGGAGGTCGCCCTGCGCTTCCTACGGATCTTTCTCGTCGCCTCGAGCCCGTCGACTCCCGGCATGGCGATGTCCATCAAGATCACGTCGGGCTTCTCGGCCGCGGCGAGCCGGATCGCCTGCTCGCCGTCGTACGCCTTGCCGATCACCTCGATCCGCTCGTCGATCGTCAGGATCGCTTCGAGCGCATCGGCGAAGAGCCGGTGGTCGTCGGCGATCAGGACGCGGATTTTGGTGGCTGCGGCCGTGGCGGTCATCGTCCGCCCAAAGTAGCGCACTTTGCGGGAATTTTCGCCCCTTCAACGGGTAGTTTTCGCGCGCTCCAGTACAGCCTCGATCCGCCCAGCCTGCTCGGCCACGTCGTGCTGCTCGGCGGCCGCTCGCGCCGCTGGGTTCGGGCATGCGAGCGCGGCCGCGGCCGCGAGCCCTTCCGCGAGCGCATCGACGTCGAGCGGATCCACGAGGACTCCCGCCTCGGGCGGCACGAACTCGGGCGGGCCACCGATGCGCGTCGCCACGACGGGCCGGCCGCACGCGAGCGCCTCGAGCAGAGCCTGTCCCAACGGCTCGATCAGGCTCGGCTGGCAGACGACCCGGGCCTGTGCGATCCGAGCCGGAATCTCCTCGTGCGGGACACTCGGGACGATCTCGATCCCGGCCCTTCCTTCCAGGTGTGAGCGCAGCGGCCCGTCGCCGACGAACGTCAGGCGGCCGCGACCGAGACGCTCGAACGCCTCGGCGAGGCGCACGACGTTCTTCCGCTCGGTGAGGGCGCCTAGGCAGAGGAAGGCCGGCTCGCCGTCCGGTGCCGGCTCGACCCGGAACCGTTGGAGGTCGACGCCCGAATCGATCACCAGCGTCTTGCCGCGGGCCTCGGGGACCTTCGCCTCGAGCTCGCGGCGCAGGTAGTCCGAGACGGCGATCACGGCGGCGGCACGACGGACGGTGAAGCGCGTGAGGGCGCGGATGCCGGGCACCGCGCCGACGTTGCGCACGTCGCGGCCGTGGGCGGTGACGACGAGCGGCGCGCTGGAGGCGAGCCCCGCGGCCAGGCCGGTGGGAACGAGGAAGTGCGCGTAGACGACGTCCGGGCGGAAGCGGCGGGCCGCGCGGAACGCCCGGGCGGCCAGGGTTGCGTAGCGGCGCTTGCCACCGCCGCGGCCGTCGAGCACGGCGAGCTCGAGCTCGTGCCCGCGCTCCCGTAACGCGCGCTCGAGCTGGGCGACGAAGACGCCCAGATCGGGGGCGTCTGGCCCCGGGTACATCTGAGAGACGAGCAGGATCCGCACGGCCGAGCGGCGGCGCGTTACGCGAGCGGCTCGACCGCGTCGCCGACCCGGACGCGGCCGGGCTCCACCACCTGCCCGTAGACGCCGAAGAGAATCGCCCCGTCGCTCGCGCGCTGCCCGCGGTAGCTCCTGATCAGGCGGAGCGTGTCGAGGTCCGGCTCGCCCGTCTCCGGGTCTCTCGTGGTGACCGCACAGCGCGCGACGGGGCCGCCGACGCGCACGACCGCGTCACCGACAGCGAGGAGCCGGCCCTCCCACGTGTCCTCCTCGTGCTCCTCGCAGCCGCTGAGCTCGAACAGCATCCGGAAGCGGCGGGAGTCGATCTCCGTGCGACCCGCCTCGCCCGCGAGACGCGCGAGCGAGCCGCCCGACACGAACGTCACGGGCTCGTTCAGCCCGGAGCCCACCACGTCCTCTCGCACGAGCCGCACCGGATGCCCGGCGATAGCCGAGAGCGGCTCCTCCCACGGCCCCTCGATGACGTGTCCCGTCTGGTCGAGCGTCCCGGCGCGTGAGTGAATGCGATCGCCGAGCGCCGTCGCGTCTCCCGCGATCTCGGAGCCGTCGGGGAACGCAAGCCGCAGCCGCTCGCCCCGGGCGTCGTAGTCCGCGCGAACGCTCACCGGCCACGGCGTGCGGGAGCTGCGCAGGCGCTGTCCGTCCGGCCCGGCGAGGAAGAAGCGCCGGTTCTCCGCCACTCCATGCGGCCCGAGCTCGACCTCTTCCGGATGCGCGAGCCGAAAGCCTTTCACCGGCGACACCGAGATACGCGCGACCGCCCTCACGGCACCCGCTGGGCGTCGTACATCCCGAACTCCTCGCGTAGAAGCTCGCAGATCTCGCCGACCGTACAGCGCGCGGCCAGCGCTTCACGCAGCGGCGGAAGCAGGTTCTCCGTCCCTCGCGCCGCCTCGCGCACCCTCGCCAGCGCGCGCTCGGCTCCGTCCGCGTCGCGCTTGGCCCGCACGCGCGCGGTGCGCTCGAGTTGCCGCCGCTCCGCTTCCGGGTCGATCCGGTGTAGCTCGATCGGCTCCGGCTCGTCCTCGCGGTAGCGGTTGACGCCGACGATCACGCGCTCGCCCGCCTCGACCTCCTGTGCGTAGCGGAACGCCGCCTCCTCGATCTCCTTCTGCACGAATCCCTGCTCGACCGCGGCGACCGCGCCGCCAAGCTCGTCCACCCGCTCGAGCAGCTCCCGCGCCCGCTCCTCCAGCTCTTCCGTCAGCGACTCGATGAAGAACGCGCCGCCGAGCGGATCGGCGGTGTCGGTGCCGCCCGCCTCGTGCGCCAGGAGCTGCTGCGTGCGCAGCGCGATCCGGACCGCGTGCTCGCTCGGCAGCGCCAGCGCCTCGTCGAACGAGTTCGTGTGGACCGACTGGGCGCCTCCGCACACCGCGGACAGCGCCTGCACCGCCACGCGCACGACGTTGTTCTCGGGCTGCTGCGCCGTCAGCGTCGAGCCGCCCGTCTGGGCGTGGAAGCGGAGCGCCTGCGCGCGCGGGTTCGTCGCGCCGAAGCGGTCGCGCATGATGGCCGCCCAGAGCCGCCGCGCCGCGCGGAACTTCGCCACCTCTTGGAAGAAGTGGTTGTGCGCGTTGAAGAAGAACGAGAGCCGCTCGCCGAACTCGTCCGGCGACAGGCCGGCCGCCACTGCTGCCTCGCAGTACGCGATCCCGTTGGCGAGCGTGAACGCCAGCTCCTGTACCGCCGTCGAGCCCGCCTCGCGGATGTGGTAGCCGGAGATGGAAATCGTGTTCCAGTTCGGCAGCCGCTCGGAGCAGTAGGCGAACAGGTCGGTCGTCAGCCGCATCGACGGCCGCGGCGGGAAGATGTAGTTCCCGCGCGCGATGTACTCCTTGAGGATGTCGTTCTGAACGGTCCCACGGAGCCGCTCGCCCGACACGCCCTGGCCTTCCGCGACCAGCTCGTACAGCAACAGGAGCAGCGCTGCCGGCGCGTTGATCGTCATCGAGGTCGAGACGCGGTCGAGCGGAATGCCGTCGAAGAGCAGCTCCATGTCGGCGAGCGAGTCGATCGCGACGCCAGTTCGCCCCACCTCGCCGGCGGCGCGCGTGTCGTCCGAGTCGTACCCGAGCTGGGTCGGCAGGTCGAAGGCGACTGAAAGCCCCATCTGGCCGCGCTCGAGCAGGTAGCGGAAGCGGCGGTTCGTCTCCTCCGCCGACGCGAAGCCTGCGTACTGGCGGATCGTCCACGGCCGCCCGCGGTACATGTCCGGGTACGGCCCGCGCGTGAACGGGAACTCGCCGGGAGCCTCGAGCTCGAGCCCCGCCGCGTCCTCGTGCGTGTAAACGGGCTTGATCTCTATGCCGGAGTCGGTCTCGCGGTGATCCTCGGTCGTGGCCACGATCAGCTGCCGGCGAGCTCCGCCGGCTCCCGCTCCTCGGTGGGCGGGGGCGTCATTCCCGCCGCGGCGTAGGCCTCGTCCTCCTCCAAGGTCTCCTTCTCGAGCAGGGCACGCGAGAGCGAGTCCACCTTGTCGCGGTTCGCGCGCAGGAGCTCGGAGACCTCCTCGTACGCGCCTTCCACGAGCCGCCGCACCTCCTGGTCGACGAGCTCCTGCGTTCGCTCGGCAACCTCGGCCCCGCCGGGCAGGAACGGCGTGCGCCCGTCCTGCGGCAGCACCGCGATCGGCCCGATTGCGTCGCTCATCCCCCAGCGGCCGACCATCTGCCTCGCGATGTCCGTGAGCTGCTTGATGTCCGCCTCCGCCCCGGTCGTCCGCTCGCCGAACACGAGCTCGTCCGCCGCCCGCCCGCCGAGGGCGACCTTGATCTTCGTCATCAGGTACTCCTCGTCGTAGTTGAAACGGTCCGCCTCGGGCGCCGAGAAGGTGACCCCGAGGGCCATCCCGCGCGGGATGATCGAGACCTTCCGGACCGGGTCGGCTCCAGGGGTGAGCATGCCGACGACCGCGTGACCCGCCTCGTGGTAGGCCGTCCGCTCACGGTCGGACGAGGTGAGCATGATCTTGCGCTCGGCGCCGAGGACGATCTTCTCGAGCGCGTCGGCGAAGTCCGCGGCAGTCACTTGCTCGTGCTCCCGCCGCGCGGCGAGCAGCGCCGCCTCGTTGACGAGGTTCGCGAGGTCGGCGCCCACCATGCCCGGGGTGCTGCCGGCGATCCTGTCGAGGTCGACGCCGGGCGCCAGGGGCACGCCGCGGGTGTGCACCTCGAGGATCAGCCGGCGGCCCCTGCGATCAGGAGGCTGCACCGTGACGCGGCGGTCGAAGCGGCCCGGGCGGAGCAGCGCGGCGTCCAGGACGTCGGGCCGGTTCGTCGCTGCGAGGACGATCACTCCGGTTGAGGGGTCGAAGCCGTCCATCTCGGTGAGGATCTGGTTCAGGGTTTGCTCCCGCTCGTCATGCCCGCCCACCCCGCCGACGCTCGCGCCCCGCGAGCGGCCGATCGCATCGAGCTCGTCGATGAAGATGATCGCGGGAGCGGCCGCCTTCGCCTGGGCGAAAAGGTCGCGCACGCGCGAAGCGCCCACGCCGACGATCGCCTCGATGAACTCCGAGGCCGAGAGCGAGAAGAAGGGCACGTCCGCTTCTCCGGCTACCGCGCGGGCCAGCAGCGTCTTGCCGGTCCCGGGCGGGCCGCTGAGGAGGACGCCGCGCGGGATCCGCCCCCCGAGACGCCTGTACCGGTCCGGGTTGCGGAGGAAGTCGACGATCTCGGCGAGCTCCGCTTTGGCCTCGTCGATGCCCGCGACATCTGCGAACGTGACGCGTCCGGCGGTCGGCTCGTAGCGCCGTGCCTTGGAGCGCCCGAAGGCGCCCAGCATCCCTCCTGCCCCGCCGCCCGCGCGGCGGAAGAGCCAGAAGAGCAGGAGCAGGAAGAGCAGCGTCGGGCCGAAGCCGAACAACAGGCTCTGCCACCACGGCGCGCCGGTATCGAGGGGCTGCGCGTTGATGACGACGCCGTGCTCCTGGAGCAGCTTCGAGAGCGCGTTCGTGTTCGCGAAGGATGGGATCTCGGTCTTGAAGCGGCGCGTCTGCTTCTTGCCGTACGTGATCGTCCGCTTCAGCTCGCCCTGGACGGCGGTGCCTCTGGTGGTGATCTGGCGGACGTTGTCGGCCCGCACCTGCTGGAGGAAGAGCGGGCTGTACGGAACGCGAACGCGCGGCTGGTGCTGGGTCGCGCGTGAAACGGCCCAGTAGTTGATCCCGAACAGGATCAGCGCGAACAGGGCCACGCGCCAGGTGAGCCGCGTCCAGTTCTGCTGCGGTGGGCGTGGGACGCTCCCGCGGCCGCCCGGGGGGTCGACCCGCCAGCCGGGAGGCTGCGAGGGCTTCCGGCTTTCCGGCCCTCGGCGCTGGGGGTCGGCGCTCACGCCTCGAAGTATGCTCGGCTACCCCCTCCTAGGCGAGCGGCCCCCTCATGACGGTGGTGCTGCACTCCGGCGCGGGGACGAAGCCGAGCTTCTCGTTCAGCCGCCGCATCGGCTCGTTTCGCTCCTCGCTCTCGGTGAAGAGACGCTCGAAGCCCGCCTTCTTGGCGGCCGCGATCTCCGCGCGCTTGAGCGCGGAGGCGACCCCGCGGCGGCGCCAATCGCGCCGCGTCGCCGTGAGCGCGTGGAAGGCCTTGTCGCCGAACGCGTGCAGCGCGGCGTAGCCGACCACCTCCTCCCCGGCGAGCGCGATGAAGCAGAGCTCCGGCAGCTTGCTCGGCCTGTCGATCTCCTGCGCCCGCCACTCCTCGAACGTCTGCACGCCGGTCGTGCCCGGAATGTCCTCGTCGGCCTGGACCGCGACGGCGTGCATGCCCTCGAGGCGGTCGGGCTCCTCGGCCCGCGAGACAATGCGGACCCCGGGCGGCGGGTCGACATCCGCCGGCTCGAGGCCGTCCAACTCGAGCACAAGCGCCTTCTCCGCGCCGACCTGCTCGAAGCCGCGCCGCTCGAGGAAGCCGCGCGACTCCACATCGCTCTCCTTGACCTCCCCCTGGATGCTCTCCTTGCCGAAGCCGCGCGCCCGGCGCGAGAGCTCCGCGAGCATCGCCGAGCCGACCCCGCGTCGGCGTTGGGCCGGCACGACAGCGATATCGCCGGTCGCGACGGAGCCCCAGGACTCGACGAAGCCGCAGGCCACGGGCTCGTCGCCGAGGCGGGCGACCACATAGTCGAGCTCCTCTTTCGACTCTAGGTTGTGCCGGAGATTCTCGACCGTGGGCCGTGCCTCCGGGGTGACGAGGCGGCGGACGTGGATCATCGCCTCGAGGTCCGCGTCCGTTTGGGCGGGCGCGATCGCGAGCTGCGAAAGCTCGGTTCCGTGCATGAAAAGTCCTCCTGGCTAGGTGGTGGTTACGTGCTGCTGCGGTTGTCGGACATACACACCACCTCACTCGGGAGATGCGAGGAATCCTATGGTTTCGGGCGATGAGCGTCCAGGTGAGGTTGTTCGCGGGCCTGCGGGAGCGCGCCGGCTGGTCGAGCCGGGAGATCGACGCCGCGACCGTTGCCGACGTCTGGCCGGCGCTTGGGCTCGGCGAGGAGCCCGCGGGCCTGCTCTACGCCGTCAACCGCGAGTACGCGGAGCGCGGGCAGGAGCTGCGCGACGGCGACGAGGTGGCGCTGATCCCGCCGGTCTCGGGCGGTGCGTTCCGCGTGACCGACGAGCCGCTCTCGCTGGAGGTCGTCGTCGCGGAGGTCGCCGACGAGCGCGCCGGCGGGATCGCGACCTTCACCGGAACGGTCCGTCGGCAGTCGCGGGGCCGCGAGGTGACCCGCCTCGAGTACGAGGCCTACGCGGAGATGGCCGAGGAGGTGATGGCGAAGCTCGCCGCCGACCTGCAGGACCGGTACGAACTGTGCGGCGTCGCGATCCACCATCGGGTCGGCCGCCTCGAGGTCGGCGAGTCGAGCGTCGCGATCGCGGTCTCGGCGCCGCACCGGCAGGAGGCGCTCGCCGCCTGCCGCGAGGCGATCGACACGCTCAAGGAGACGGTGCCGCTCTGGAAGAAGGAGGTCTACGAGGGCGGCGAGGAGTGGATCGGAAGGGGCTCGTGAAGACCCCGCGGTGCCGGGCCGCCCGCTGCGCGCGACCCGGCACCCGGAAGTGCGTTGGCTAGAAGCTGTGCGCTACGGCGTAGACCTCGTCGGCGGATGCGCGGGCAGCTGCCGCGCCGGCATGCCTGCTGCCCCGGCCAGGTTGAACGGCGAGTAGACGGCGTTGAGCGAAGTGTCGAACACGCCCAGCGCACCGGACGTCGCTCCGTCGGCGAAAGCCACTTCGAGCGCGAACGTCCGCGAGCCCGCGGGAATGTGGAAGACCCAGCTGACTGGGATGGTCGCCGCTCCGCGCGAGCTGTCGTCGATCTCGACGAGCGAGTGCAGCGTCGGGTTGTCTCCGGTCAGGTCGTGCAGACGCGCCACCGCTCGGCAGAACGAGGGCGAGCACGTGCCGGTCCCGCGTCGATAGATCGGGGCTTGTCCCGTCACGAGCACGTACCCGGCTGCCGGCGCATTCACCGTGACCTCGCCGACGTCTTGGTAGTTGGAAAACTGAGCCGTGATGGGGGTGTCGACGAAGCCGATCGTCGTGCCCTCGTCCGCCCGGCTCAGGCTGCTGGCCGCATAACCCCCGACCGTGTTGGCGTTGCCTGCGTTCGTGGCGCTGGTGGCGTTGGTGGCGTTCGTGGCGTTGGTCGCGTTGTCAGCGGTGCTCGCGTGACCGGCGTTCGTCGCCGAGGGAACCGTGCCAAGGCTCGACTCCCTGACGTCGGCGCCCGTGACCTGGTTGTTCTTGATCTTCGGGCTCGTGACGGCGTTGTTCTTCAGCTGCCTCGTGCCGACGCTGTTCCGTGGCAGCGCGTTCGCCGCGGCGAACGTCGTCCCACCGAGCGCGATGAACAACGCGAGCAGCGCAATCGTGTTCTGGCGCAGGAAGCGCCCGAACCCTCTAGTCATCTGACCCTCTCCTTCCGATTGACGGCGTTTTAGAGGTTGGCCTCTAGATCACAGGACGTCAAGTGTTTGCCGCCTCTTCCGTCGCCGCGATCGACTCGTCAGTCTTTCCAGGAGCGCGCCTCTCGCGAGACGAGGAAGCGGCGAACGTCCTCGTACCGCCCGCCCTGATTCGCGAACTCCACGTAGTTCCGAGCCGTTGCCAGCCACTCGAGCGTCGACGGCCGCATGTTGGCCAGGGCACCTTCGAGGTGGTCCTGCCGGAGAGGGGGCTCGCCGCCGGTGCCGAGCGCCTCGTCGATGACAGAGTCGACGGCCCTCTCCATCAGGCCGGCGAGGTCTGCGCCGCTGAAGAGCGCCGTCTGCTTCGCCACCGACTTCACGTTGAGTCCTTCCGCGGGCCGTTCGCGCACCAAGAGCTCGAGAATTCTCGTGCGTGCGGCTTTGTCGGGGGGCGGCACGAAGAGCAGGCGGTCGAACCGTCGTCCGCGAGGTACGCGACCTGCGCGCGCGCTCGGAGCA
>Ga0137373_10006859_pt1 | contig 12158 bp, 8 predicted proteins | sample SagtaG_5_FD_104912 | JGI IMG/M metagenome (GOLD analysis project Ga0137373, IMG submission 104912) | Vadose zone soil microbial communities from Sagehorn Ranch, Mendocino, California, USA - Sage1_R_80_16 metaG | ecosystem: Environmental > Terrestrial > Soil > Vadose zone | place: USA: California...
AAGCTGTTAGTTTTCTCTACGCTGCACGAAAAACGCGCCAACCGGGGACCGCTGGCCCAGGCAATCAGCGTTCCCTAGCAGAATGCCGAGGATCCGCTGGCCCGCGGCCCGACGGGCCCATTCGCCGTCCGAGCCTTGGACGAGGTGGTGGTGACGACAATGACGCGTGTGGTCGTCGTTGGTGACCTTATGACAGACGCGGTCGCCCGCGCCGCGTTCCCTTTGGTCAAGGGAAGCGACACGGCTGCGACCGTCACCATGCACGGCGGCGGCTCCGGCGCCAACATCGCGTCGTGGATGGCCGTTGAGGGCGCCGAGGTCGCGTTCGTGGGCAGGCGCGGCGCCGACATCGCCGGGCGGAACAGAGACATGGAACTCATGGGCTACGGCGTGGATGCCCGGCTTGTGATGGACCCGGAGCGGCCGACCGGCACCTGCGTGGTGATGGTGACCCACAGGGGTGACCTCACCTTGCTTTCCGATCCGGGCGCCAACGCCGCGCTGTCCCCCGAGGATCTGCCCAAGGATCTGTTCACGCCGGGCAGCCATCTCCACATGTCGGGATACACGCTGCTCAACGAGGGGTCGCGGCCGGCGGCACTGGCCGCGTTCGGGCTCGCCAAGCGAGCCGGGATGTCGATCTCCGTGGACGCGGCGTCATTCGCGCCCATTGAGCGCGCCGGCGCCGAGCCGTTCCTCGAACTGAGCCACGGGGCTATCCTGCTGTTCGCCAACCAGCCGGAGGCCCGGGTGCTGACCGGGCGCGACGAGCCCGACCAGGCGGCGCGCGTGCTCACCGCGTGGTACCCGCAGGTAGTGATCACGCTCGACGCCGACGGCTCGCTCTTCTACGCCAACGGGCAGCCCGAGCCGGTGCACGTCCCCGCGTTCGTGGTGGAACGGCCCGTCGACCACACCGGTGCGGGAGACGCGTTTTGCGCCGGGTTCCTGCCCACCTGGCTGGACAAGAAGCCGCCCGCCGAGGCGCTCGCCGCGGGTAACCGGCTGGCCGCGAAGGCGCTCGGCCAGGTCGGCGCCCGTCCCGCGCGCTAGCGCCGCGATCCGTCTACCGAACGGCTGCCGCTCGCGTGACACGAGCACCCGATGCGGTTATCCACAGGCAGGAGCGCAAGTTATCCCCAGAATTCGACTCACCCCTTCCCGAGCCCTTGACAACCTGCCAAGATCAGCAGGAGGGCAAAACCCCCAGGGTGGGTGGGTCATTTGTAAGAGCGGCGCGGCGCGCGGCAGCCGTTCGGAAAAATCTTCAGGGGTAACCGGGACAATGGGCGCATGGCCCGACGGAGCAGCACCACCAAACCACCGCCGCCTGACGACTTCGACGAGAAGATCATCGACATCGACGTCGCCGATGAAATGCGCGGCAGCTTCCTCGAATACGCCTACTCGGTCATCTACCAGCGCGCGCTGCCCGACGCCAGGGACGGGCTGAAGCCGGTACAGCGGCGGATCCTCTACCAGATGAACGAGATGGGGCTGCGGCCGGACCGCGGCCACGTCAAATGCGCGCGGGTGGTGGGCGAGGTGATGGGCCGGCTGCACCCACACGGCGACAGCGCGATCTACGACGCGCTCGCCCGGATGACCCAGCCGTGGGCGATGCGCCTGCCGCTGATCGACGGTCACGGCAACTTCGGCTCGCTCGGCGGCGATGACGCGCCGGCGGCCATGCGCTACACCGAGGCACGGCTGGCCCCGGCGGCGATGGAGATGGTCACCTCGATTGACGAGAACACCGTCGACTTCCGGCCCAACTACGACGGCCAGGAGACCGAGCCGGACGTTCTCCCGGCTGCCTTCCCGAACCTGCTTGTCAACGGCGCGTCAGGGATCGCGGTCGGGATGGCGACCAACATGGCGCCGCACAACCTCGGTGAGGTGATCGCCGCGGCTCGCCACCTGATCGACAATCCAGAGGCGACCCTCGAGACGGTGATGCGCTTCGTGCCGGGCCCCGACCTGCCGACCGGCGGAAAGATCGTCGGCTTGGAAGGGGTCAGGGAGGCCTATGAGTCGGGCCGCGGGACGTTCCGCACGCGGGCGACGACGCGTATCGAGAAGGTGAGCCCGCGGCGCACCGGGATCGTGGTGACCGAGCTGCCCTATGGCGTCGGACCAGAAAAGGTGATCTCTCGGATCAAGGACCTGGTGCAGGCGAAGAAGCTCGCGGGCATCGCCGACCTCAAGGACCTCACCGACCGGCAGCGCGGCCTGCGCCTGGTGATCGAGGTCCGCAACGGGTTCCACGCCGAGGCCGTGCTCGAAGAGCTGTACCGGCTGACGGCGATGGAGGAGTCGTTCGGGATCAACAACGTGGCGCTCGTGGACGGGCAGCCACGCGTGCTAGGCCTGCTCGAGCTGCTGCAGGTGTATGTGGATCATCGCATCGATGTGGTCAGGCGGCGGTCCGCACACCGGCGGCGCAAACGCGAGGACCGCCTGCACCTCGTGGACGGCCTGATCATCGCGCTGCTCAACATTGACGAGGTCATCCAGGTCATCCGGTCGAGCGAGGACGCCGCCGAGGCCAAGCGGCGGCTGATCGCGGTGTTCGAGCTCTCCGAGATCCAGGCGACCTACATCCTGGACACTCCGCTGCGCCGCCTGACCAAGTACGACCGGCTGGAGTTCGAGCGCGAGCGGGAGACCCTGCAGCGGGAGATAGCCGAGCTGACCGAGATCCTTGAGTCGCCGGCCGGGTTGAGAGCTGTGGTGTCCGCTGAGCTTGCCGCGATCGCGGAGCGGTTCGCCAACCCCCGCCGGACCGTGCTGCTGGAAGGCCCGGGTGGCGGCACGCAGAAAAGGGCCGCGGTGCCGCTGGAGGTCGCCGACGACCCGTGCATGGTCCTGCTGTCGGCCACCGGCCTGATCGCCCGGACCGCCGTCGCGAGGAGCGCCGACGGCGCCTCGCCCGCCGACACGGGACCGCGCGCCGACGCCGGGCGGCGGGCGGGCGCCGCGGGCCCCCGCACCGCGCACGACGTGCTCACATCGGCGGCGCCCGCGACGGCCCGTGGCAATGTCGGTGTGGTCACCTCCACCGGCCGTATGCTCCGGCTGAGCGTCCTTGAGCTGCCTGCGCTTCCGCCGAGCGCGCACGCGCCTGGGCTCGCCGGCGGCGCTCCGCTGACCGAGTTCGTCCAGCTCAGCCCCGGCGAGACCGTGGTTGGCCTCGCCGGGCTCGACCCGGATGGGCCGCTGCTGGCGGTCGGCACCGCGCATGGCGTGGTGAAGCGGGTCACACCGGACTACCCGCAGGCGCGGGACGAGTTCGAGGTGATCGCGCTGAAGGACGGCGACCGGGTGGTCGGCGCGGCTCAGCCGGGCGACGCGGGCGACCTGGTGTTCGTGACCAGTGACGCGCAACTGCTGCGATTCCAGGCCGCCGCGGTCCGGCCGCAGGGCCGGGCGGCGGGCGGCATGGCGGGCATCCGGCTGTCCAGGGGCGCGCTCGTGGTGTGGTTCGGCGCGGTGGCTGACGTCGCCGGTTCGGTCGTCGTCACGGTCGCCGGGAGCACGCGTGTGCTGCCTGGCACCGCATCCGGCGCCGTGAAGGTGGCGCCGTACGGCGACTTCCCGGCAAAGGGCCGCGGCACCGCAGGCGTGCGCTGCCATCGGCTGCTCAAGGGCGAGGATGCGCTGATCCTCGCGTGGGCGGGCGCAGGACCTGCGCTTGGCGGCACGGCCGCGGGCGCCCCGGTGGATCTGCCAGGCGCGTTTGGCAAGCGGGATGGCTCCGGCGTCGGGCTCGCCCATCCGCTCGCCGCGGTCGGCCCCGGCCTGCGGTAGGTCGCCCGGCCTGACAGAATTGGATGCATGCCGGATGTTGCATGCTCACCGCAACGCATGCGGTTCGCAATCTGGCGCGCACCCGGGTCGCGCGCGGGCGCAGGACGTGACCATGCAGGCTGACCAGCGCGACATCGTCACCAAGTACCTCGTCCGCATCTGGCCGGACGGCGCAGACCCGCCGCCCATGCAGCAATCCGAAATGTGCAGCCAGGAAAGCGGACACCGGGGGCAGGCCGCCAACGATGAGGCAGAGATCACCGCGATCCGCAATTGGGCCGCGGCGATGGCCGCATCCGAGGGCGTGTCCTACCGGTTCGAGGTGCAACACGACTCGATCGTCGCGGCGCTGACTGGAGACCCGCCTGCGAGGGTCACCAACTGCATCGCCCGAGGCATCGAGCGGCCGGGCGGCGAGACCGGTACTGCACGGTGAACGCGGCACAATGGGCACATGCCGGCTGTTAACTCGTTCATGGTGCCGCTCGGCACGCCCGCTGCCGAGTTCAGGCTCCCATCCGTCGGAGGGCACACGATCGCGCTCAGCGACTTCTCGCACGCGACCGCGCTGCTCGTTGTGTTCCTCTCCAACCATTGCCCATACGTCCGGCACGTCGAGCGCGCGCTCGGCCGGGTGGTCGCCAGCTACACCGGGCGCGGCCTCGCCGCGGTGGGGATCTGCAGCAACGACACCGAGCGCTACCCGGACGACGACTCGGATCATCTCGCCGAACAGGCCAGGCGCGCGAGGTTCGATTTCCCATACCTGATCGATGAGACGCAGGAAGTGGCCAAGGCTTACCGCGCGGCCTGCACCCCGGACTTCTTCCTCTATGGCACCGACCGGCTGCTGACCTACCGCGGCGAGATGGACGGCGCTAGGCCGTCGAACAACGTGCCGAACGACGGCCGTGTCCTGCGCGCGGCAATCGAGCTGGCACTTGACTCCAAGCCGGTTCCCGCGCCACACAGGCCGAGCATCGGCTGCAGCATCAAGTGGCGGCCAGGTAACGAGCCTGCCTGACCCCCGCGCCGGCACCCCGGACTGACCCCCGCGCCGGCACCCCGAACTGACGCCGCGCAGGCACCCGGACTGACGCGGCGGTGACCGGCCATTACACGTTTCGGCGGTCGCGGCGCAGCAAACCACCTCGCGCGCTCACATGTCGTGCGCGCTTGTGGGCATGAGCGGGCGGCTGCGGCCGGTCGCCGTCTGCGGCCGGTAGCGCACGGATTGCGCCGCCGTCAACGGCGCGCGGCTGCGGCGCGATCACAGCCGTGCGCACGGGGGACGCGCACCGTGCGGCGAGCGCGCTGAGTAGGTCCTTCGGCCCGGCCGACCAACGCAGGTCGAACTGCCAGCGTCGAATGAGGTCGCGCATCTCCTCGCTCGGCACGAAGCAACCACCGGCGAAGCAGCCAGCCGCCGTGAGCGCCGCCACCCACGGGTCGTCTCCTGGAAGCTCGCGGATGTAGGCGGCGGCGTCGATGAGGGCAAGCACGCAATGCGCGGCGCGGGCAGGATCCCCGTCGACGGTGTCCAGCCGCCAGTGCGCCTGTTCACGCAGGTATTGGGCCAGCAGGTACTTGGCAAGCAGCAAGCGTTCAGTCACGGAAGGTAATTATGTCGTGACAGGAAGTAGCCTGTCATCTTGGCGCGCGCAACGGTGCCGCTGGTGGACCCGGGACGACCCCTGGGGCGGCCCCGCGCGTCGTCAGGCGTCGATGCGCGCGGGGTCAAGCTCGGCCGCGCCGCCCACAATGAAGTCGCGGCGCGGCGCGACCTCATTGCCCATCAGCAGATCGAACATGGCACTGGCCGCTTGCGCGTCCTCGACCCTGATCCGGCGAAGCGTGCGCCGGCGTGGGTCCATGGTCGTCTCGGCGAGCTGCGCGGCGTCCATCTCGCCCAGACCCTTGTAGCGCTGCACCGGCTCCTTCCAGCGCTGGCCCTTCCGCTCGAGTTCGAGCAACGTGCGATGTAGTTCCGCGTCGGTGTAGGTGTAGCGGTATTTCGACTGCCCCTTGCGGGGATTGGTCAGCTCGATCCGGTGCAGCGGGGGCACACCGCTGAACACCCGGCCCGCCGCCAGCATCGGCCGCAGGTAGGCGTGAAAGAGCGTGAGCAGCAGGCACCGGATGTGCGCGCCGTCCACATCGGCGTCGGCGAGAAAGATGACGCGCTGGTAGCGAGCTGAGTCCAGGTCGAAGGAACGGCCGGAGCCTGCGCCGAGGACCTGGATGATGGCGGCGCACTCGGCGTTTTTGAGCATGTCGGCGAGCGATGCCTTCTGCACGTTGAGGATCTTGCCGCGAATCGGAAGCAGGGCCTGGAATTCTGAGTCTCTTGCCAGCTTCGCCGTGCCGAGCGCGGAGTCACCCTCCACGATGAACAGCTCGCTTCGGTCGTCGGCCGACCGGCAGTCCACCAGCTTGGCGGGGAGCGCCGAGCTGGGAAGCGCGCTTTTGGGGCGCTGGTTCTGCCGGTGCTCCCTGGCGGCGATGCGCGCCTTGGCCGCGGACACGACCTTGTCGAGCACAGCACGGCCTTGCTGCTTTTGACCCCGCTTGGGTTCGGTGAAGAAGGCGCGCAACTCCTGGCCGACCACCTGCGCCACGATCCTTGACGCGGCGGGAGTGCCGAGAACCTCCTTGGTCTGGCCCTCGAACTGCGGCTCGGGCAGCCGGACCGCCACCACAGCGGTGAGCCCCTCGGTCACGTCCTCCTTGGTGACCGGGTCGTCACCGTTGCGGAGCAACCGCGCGGCGCGCAGCTGCTCATTGAAGCTGCGGACGAGCGCCCGCTCGAAGCCCGCGACGTGCGTGCCGCCCTTGGGGGTCGCGATGACGTTGACGAACGAGCGCATGACGCTGTCGTACCCGGTTCCCCAGCGCAGCGCGACATCGACCGTGAGCTCGCGCTCCACGTCGGCTGGGGTCATGTGGCCATGCTCGTCAAGCACCGGAACCGTCTCGGTGAACTGCCCAGAACCCGACAGCCGCAACACGTCGCTGACCGGCTCATCCAGCGCGAGGTGGGCGCAGAACTCGCTGATGCCGCCGTCGAACCGAAACTCCTGCTCGCCCGCGCCGTCCGCTGCGCCGCGGCGGTCGAGGTCCGCTGCGCCGCGGCGGTCGAGGTCCGCTGCGCCGCGGCGGTCGAGCACGCGCACGACGAGGCCGGGCACGAGATAGGCCGTCTGGCGGGCGCGCTCGGCGAGGGCAGCGAGCGGGAGTTCCGCGTCCCGCAGGAAGATGTGCCGGTCCGGCCAGAACCGGATCCGTGTTCCCGTCACCCGTTTGGCGACACGGCGCACCTGGCGCAACCCTGACCTCGGGGCGAACCGCGCGTCCGGACCCTCGCCAGCGCACTCCCCGGGCACGCCGCGGCGGAAGCTGACGGCATGGGTGTGACCAGCGCGATCGACCTCGACGTCGCACCGGATGGCGAGCGCGTTCACCACCGATGCGCCAACCCCGTGCAATCCACCCGAGGCGGTATAGGAGCCGCCGCCGAATTTGCCTCCCGCGTGCAGCCGGGTCATCACAAGCTCCACGCCGGTCAGCCCGGTCTTTGGCTCGACGTCGACCGGGATGCCCCGGCCATCGTCGCGCACCTCGGCACTGCCGTCGGGATACGTGGTGACCTCGATGCGCGAGCAGTGTCCACCCAGCGCCTCGTCAACGGCGTTGTCGAAGAGCTCCCAGAGGCAGTGCAGGAGGCCGCGGCTGTCGGTGGAGCCGACGTACATGCCGGGGCGCTTGCGTACCGCGTCCAGGCCCTCGAGCACGGACAAGTGATGTGCCATGTAGGCGTCGGCGGCCATGCCCGACGCTGCCGATGTGATCGGGGCGCTCACGCGTTGTCTCCTCCGGGCGCGCATCCTCGCCGCTGGCGGGGTGAATCTCTGCCCGGAAGGGTAGCCGCTCCTGCGGACGACGTAGGGAGGGCACGCCGCTTGGCCGGCGCACAACCGCGCACTGTTTCGGATGATGGCATTTGCGTGAGGAAAGCCGTTACGATATGGAAGGTGTGTGTCACACTATGTCAGCGATGGCCCCGGCGCGGTGGCCGAAGCTTTCGCTCTTGGCTTAGGAACCGTTGGATCGGGAACGTGGAGATCCGGCCCATTGTTGTGCTGTGGTGTGAAGCAGGACTGGCCCGGCCGAACCACGAAGGAAGCTGAAGGCGAGGAAGCGACGTTGACTGGAGCACTAGCCCCCACCAAGCCGCTCATTCCCACCGACCGGTGCGATCGCTGTGGCGCCCAGGCTTACGTTCGCGTCCTGCTCCCGAGCTCACGGGAACTGCTGTTCTGCGCCCACCACAATAGGCAGCACGGGCAGGCGCTCGCCAAGGTCGCAGTGGAAATTCATGATGAGTCCGAACGGCTAACGCAAGCTGACAGGGCTACGAACGAGCGTTGATCTTGACAATGGCGCGCCCGGCCCCCGCCGGGGGCGGCCGGGCGCGCTTTTCTTCGCCCAGGCGGGGCCGCAGGCTGGCGTTCCCGCGTGAGCGTGGTTGACTCCCCAGGTAGAGGGAGGAACGACAGTGGCTCACAAGGACAGCAAGGGCAAGGTCGCCACGGCGAAGGCGGCGACACGGCCGCCGCGCAGGCTCCCACGGGACGTGTACGAGAAAGAGCTTGCCCGTCTGCAAGCGGAACTGGTCAAGGTTCAGGAGTGGGTGCGCACCGAGCACGCCCGCATAGTCGTGATCTTCGAGGGGCGCGACGCGGCGGGTAAGGGCAGCACGATCAAGCGGGTGGCCGAGTATCTCAATCCACGCGTTGCCCGGATCGCGGCGCTTCCCGCGCCCACCGAGCGGGAGCGCTCCCAGTGGTACTTTCAGCGTTACGTGGAGCATCTGCCGGCCGGTGGCCAGATCGTTCTTTTCGACCGAAGTTGGTACAACCGCGGCGGGGTCGAGCACGTGATGGGCTTTTGCTCGAAGCAGGAGTACAAGACCTTCCTCCACCAGTGCCCCATCTTCGAGCGGCTGCTCGTCGAGGAGGGAATCCTGCTGCGCAAGTACTGGTTCTCGGTCAGCGACGCTGAGCAAGAACGCAGGTTCCGGTCCCGGCTCGATGACCCGATGCGGCGCTGGAAGCTCTCCACGATGGACCTTGAGTCGATCACGCGGTGGGAGGACTACTCGCGCGCCAAGGACGAGATGTTCGTACACACCGACATTCCCGAGGCGCCCTGGTATGTGGTGGAGAGCGAGGACAAGCGGCGCGCGCGGATCAACATGATCGCGCACCTGATCAGCAGCATCCCGTACTTCGACGTCCAATGGCAGGAGTTGCGGCTGCCGTCACGACCACCGTCACAGGGTTACGTGCGGATGCCACGGGACACCCAGACATACGTGCCCGACTATGCCGCCGCGCTCGAAACCTCCGCCAACGGGAAGCGCCGCTGACCCACGGCTCCGCGTGCCCGGCGCCGGTTCCGGCTCCGGGTACCCGCTCCGGGTTCCGGTGCCCGGCGCCGTGTCCGGCCTCCCGGCCGCGAAAAGCTCGATCGTCTCACCATTCGGACGCGGGTGACCCTCTTTGTACTCGGTAATGTCGTAAACGCCGCCCTCAGGCGGGTCTCTAGCAACGCTCCAGAGTACAAAGTGGTCGACGGCCTAGTTCGGCGCTAGTCCAGATAGTCGCGAAGGACCTGGGACCGTGACGGGTGGCGAAGCTTCGACATGGTCTTGGACTCGATCTGGCGGATCCGCTCTCGGGTCACGCCATAGACCTTGCCTATCTCGTCCAGGGTCTTCGGCTGGCCGTCGGTGAGCCCGAACCGCATCGACACCACGCCAGCCTCACGCTCAGACAACGTGTCGAGGACGGAGTGCAACTGCTCCTGCAACAGCGTGAAGCTGACCGCCTCGCCGGGCTGGATCGCCTCGGAGTCCTCGATCAGGTCACCGAACTCGCTGTCGCCGTCCTCACCGAGGGGCGTGTGCAGCGAGATCGGCTCGCGGCCGTACTTCTGCACCTCGATGACCTTCTCCGGCGTCATGTCGAGTTCGGTGGCGAGTTCCTCCGGTGTCGGCTCGCGGCCCAGGTCCTGCAGCATCTGCCGCTGCACGCGGGCGAGCTTGTTGATCACTTCCACCATGTGCACGGGGATGCGGATCGTCCGCGCCTGGTCAGCCATGGCTCGGGTGATCGCTTGGCGTATCCACCAAGTCGCATACGTGGAGAACTTGTAGCCCTTGGTGTAGTCGAACTTCTCCACGGCGCGGATCAAGCCCAGGTTGCCCTCCTGGATCAGGTCGAGGAACAGCATCCCGCGGCCGGTGTAGCGTTTGGCCAGCGAAACAACCAGCCGCAGGTTTGCCTCCAAGAGGTGGTTCTTCGCGCGCCTGCCATCCTCGGCGATCCACTCCAGGTCGGCCCGGCCGACAGGACTGAGACTGTTGGTGGCGAGCTTCTCCTCGGCGAACAACCCCGCCTCGATCCGCTTCGCCAGCTCAACCTCCTGCTCCGCGTTGAGCAGCGGCACCTTGCCGATCTGCTTGAGGTAGTCCTTGACCGGATCGGCGGTGGCGCCTGCCGCAGCCACCTGCGCGGCCGGCAGGTCCTCATCGTCGTCGCCGTAGACAAACGCCTCGTCATCGCCGTCGGCGGCCGGCTGCACGCCGCGCGCGGTTGCCTGCTCCGCGGCCGCCTCGTCGTGCGCCTCGCCCGGGTCGGCGCTGATCTCGACATCCTCGAGATCCGCTGCGTCGGCCGCATCGTCGGTTCCTGCGGCTATCTCGATCTCCGCGGCTATCTCTTCGTCGCTGACGTCGACGTCCAGCTCTTCCAGGTCGGCAACGCCTTCTGGGCCGTCGAAGTCAAGGTCGTCGTCACCCGGGGCGGCCTCTTGCTCGGGGTCGATCTCCACGTCGTCCCCGGTGGCCGCAGCTTCTGATCGCGGCGGCCCGGCGCCCTCGGACGGACCGGGCGTCGTCGTGCCGTTGTGGCTCGTGACCGCTGGCTGCCCGGCCTGGCCGGATTCGCGCGGCCCGGATTCGCGCGGCCCGGATTCGCGCGGCCCAGGTTCGCGGGGCGCGGCGTGCCGGGCATCGCCGGTTTCGCCCGCCTCGGTGGGCTCGCGCTTCGCGCCCGCGGCCGACGCCGCGGCCGGATCCTTCACGGCTCTCGGCCGCTTTCTCCGCACGCTGCGGCGAACGCGCCCACCGGCGTCAGGCTCGCCTTCTTCTTGGGACGTGTGCGCGGTGTCATGCACAAGTGCGACCGCTGTCTCTCGCTGCTGTCTGGCCGGCGACAAGATACCTCTCCTGCGAACATCTGGCGAGATTCGGGAACCTGCTTGACCCGGTTACGTGACCATGCCAGCACTACACTAGGCGTACCTGGACGGTGCCTCGTCCCATTCCGGCCGTCTGGCCGATGCGGAGATGGGCGCTTCCGGATGCTCATCTGCGCTCACGCGCCTCATTCGTCGGGCACCTGGAGAACAAGAAGGGTGACATCGTCATCTTGCTCATGACCGGCGAGCATCCGGTTGACCAGGTACTCAAGCAGCCTGTCAGGATGTGCGATCACCTCCGGCGACGCCTGCCCAGCGACCGCGACCAGCTCGTCCAGACCGGTGTCGAGCCCACGGTCGCGGCTCTCCACAAGTCCATCGGAATACCAGACGGCGGTGTTGCCCCTTTGTAGCTGGAAAGGGTACTGCTTGCGCGGGCTTGCCCAGCCCAGCGGAGTACCCGCTGGCGTCGTGTCAAGCTGTGGCGGGTACCCCGGGGAAAGCAGCAGCGGCGGTAGGTGGCCGGCGTTGCCGCCAACGCCCTCGCCGGTGACCGGATCAATGACCACATAGGTCAGCGTGGTCACCTGCTCATCAAGCTCGGTCGCCGCAAAGAGCCGGTCAAGCCCGGTCAGGACGGCCGCAGGCCGTGGGTCGGTCAGCGCGAGCGCCCGCAGGGCGTTGCGCACCCTGCCCATGCCGGCGGCCGCGGTGACTCCCTTGCCCATCACGTCACCGACCGCGATGGCGAGTCGCCCATCAGCCAGCATGAAGGCGTCGTACCAGTCGCCGCCGATCTCCATGTTGCTCGTCACGGGAAGATATCTCGCCTCAAGGACGATCCCCGGCACATCAGGCAACCGGTCAGGCAAGAGGCTGCGCTGCAGCGTCTCCGCTGTCGTGTGCTCACGCTCGAACAACGTCGCCCGCTCCACCGCGAGAGCGCACTGGCCGGCCAACGCCTCAAGGAACACCCGCTCCTCTTCGGTGATCTTCCTCGGCCGCGAGAACGAGAACCGCAGCGCCCCGAGCGGCGCGCCCGCGGCGAGCAGGGGCAATCCGACCCAGGCGCGCTCATCAGTGTG
>Ga0137373_10006878_pt1 | contig 12141 bp, 10 predicted proteins | sample SagtaG_5_FD_104912 | JGI IMG/M metagenome (GOLD analysis project Ga0137373, IMG submission 104912) | Vadose zone soil microbial communities from Sagehorn Ranch, Mendocino, California, USA - Sage1_R_80_16 metaG | ecosystem: Environmental > Terrestrial > Soil > Vadose zone | place: USA...
CGAGCCGCCGATGACGGGATCTCCTTCCCCTTTCTCCACCGGCCTGCTCTCGCCGGTGAGCATGGCCTCGTTCAAGGACGAGCGTCCGGCGGCGATGACTCCATCGGTCCCGACTTTCTCGCCTGGCTTGACGAGGATGCGGTCTCCCTTCCGGACCTCGGAGAGCGGAATGTCTTCCGTCGAGCCGTCCTCGCGCAGCCGGTGAGCATCGGAGGGCAGGAGCTTGACGAGCTCCTCCAGCGCCCGCGACGCTCCCATGACCGAGCGCATCTCGACCCAGTGTCCGAGCAGCATGATGTCGATCAGCGTGGCCAGTTCCCAGAAGAAGCCTTCGCCGGGAACGCCGAAGACGACGGCCGTGCTGTAGAAGTAGGCAACGCTGGTCGCGAGCCCGATCAACGTCATCATCCCCGGCCGACGCCGGGAGAGCTCCGAGAAGAGCCCGCTCAAGAACGGCCAGCCGCCGTAGAAGAACACGATGCTCGCGAGGAGAAGCTGGACCCAGTCTTGCCCCGTGAAGGCGACACGCCCGATGCCGAGCCTCCTCTGGATCATCGGAGAGAGAAGGACAACGGGAACCGTCAGAACGAGGCAGATCCAGAACCGCCTCCGGAAGTCCGACACCATGTCAGCGTGACCCGAGTGCCCGGCGGAGGTTCTGTCCGCCTGATGGCCGTGGTGTTTGTCATGGCGGCTCATGGGGTGACACACCTCGCCCGAAACTTCATGCTCTTGCTGTTCGAAGGCCAATTCAGTGTCATCTGTCACTTCCCTTTACGTTGGACGAAGGAATTCCAGCGTGCAGTGGTCGCCTGAGGGCCCAGAGGATCGCGATCGGTGTGACAAACCACTGAAGTATCGGCGCGGCGCCGAGCCCCAGGAGACGCTGCATCGACGGCGCGTAACTCCAGGAAAGAGCGACTCGCGTGTGAAACCACTCGCTCCAGGAGGTATAGCCGAGACCGATCAAAAGAAAGAGGACGCGGGGCTTGATCCGATCTTCCCAAGGCCACCGGCGAGTCCAGAAGACCAGCGCTGTGAGGGCAAATGCGAAAAGAGAGAGGGTTGCATCCCCGACGGTGCAGTGAAGTCTGGTCTTCACGACATAGGCGGCTCCACGGTTGTGATCGGCGTAAAGGGGAGATTGGAGGAACTCCCAGATGCCATTGAAGAACACGGAGAGGACCGTCAGGCGGATCTCCGGGGCATGAAGCGCCCGTCGAAACGGGCCTTCTTGCGGCCCCCCGCTCATTGCAGTTTAACCACGCCGGGATCTCGCCTCTCCAGCGGAGCAACTGGATGGTTCGGGCATCAGTCCGGCCTCTCGCCCTGGAATGCTATTTCACGCCGCCAACCAGGCGGTTGTAGAGCCACGCCGACGCCCAGGCCAGCACGGCCATGACCAGGCTGTAGCAGACCATCCCTCCGAAGAAGCTCGACCATGTGATTTGGCGGGCGAGGCTGGTCAGGTCGACGTGCATGACCCAACCGAAGAACTGCGTCGTGGCACCCGGTGCCACGGCGACGAAGGCGGCACAGATGATGTAGCTGACCGCCGACACCGCGGCGACCGCCCAGAAGATGGCTCCTGTCTTCAGTTTCATGATGGATCTCCTTTCAGTTGAAGTGAGGAACCGCCAAAGCGCGGAAGGAACGCGGGTGTTGAAGCCGCGTACCGGTGATACTGCTCGCTGAACTCGGCCAGCGCCTCGCACTCCTCGCGGCGGGCGAGCCGGACGTACATCGTGATCAGAATCGGGAACATGACCAGGGTGACAAGGGTCGGCCACTGAAGCAGAAACCCGAGCATGATCAGGATGAAGCCGGCATACTGCGGATGGCGCATTCGCGCGTAAGGGCCGGTCGTCGCCAGCGTGTGCGCTCGCTGTGCCCTGTAGAGAACCGGCCAAGCGGCAGAGAGAAGAAGGAAGCCGCCGAAGATCAGAACGTTGCTGGCGATGTGGATCGGGTTCCAGTGCGCGGCACCCTTCCAGCCGAGGAGCGTCTCCCACAGGTGCCCCGCGTCGTGCGAGAAGAGGTCCAAGCCCGGATACCGTCGGGACAGCCAGCCCGAGAGCAGATAGATCGTCAGCGGGAAGCCGTACATTTCAGTAAACAACGCCACGAGAAAAGCCGAGAACGCTCCGAAGGAGCGCCAATCTCGCCTACTCTGCGGCCGCGCGAAACTGAACGCGAAGATGATGAAGACCACGGAATTGATCAGCACGAGACTCCAGAGCCCGTAGGCGGGCGTTCCATGATTCATGATTGGTCTCCTTGCCGGAGATCCGGCCCGCTTTCGGCGTGGCCTGCATGGTCGATATGCCCGCCGTGTCCACCGTGGAGCAGGTGAAGAAGTGGGCAGGCGAGAAGGAGCAGCCAGGGCAAGGCGCCGAAGAAATGAGCCCGGTGCTCAGCTAAGACAAAGAAGAGGACGATCGCCAGGAAAGCGCAGAGAGCCAGGCCGGCCGGCGACCGCAGCCAGATTCGAGGACGTGTCGGTTGCTCAGTTTCCGTCATGACTGACTCGGCCGCTTCGTAGCGGCGCGTCTCGGTGAAGAGCCGCGACCAGTCTTCTTGAGCCGTTCTTCGACGATTACGACCGAGTTGTCGCCCCCCTGGCCGTTGTCCGCGTAGCGGTCCGCCGAGGAGTCGTTGAACCAATGGCCACCGATCCGGTACCGGAACTGATGTTCGCCGGGCGAGAGCTGCACCACGGCCTTCCACACCGGTGCCTCGCCCGTCTGCCTGACCATCGGGATTCCAGGGAGGCGCCAATCGTCCCAACTCCCCATCAGGTGGGGGAGCTCAACGGCGTTGACGTCGAGCTCGAATTCTACGGTTCCGCTTTCCCTGTGCTTGAAGATCATGAGGGTTCTCCTTTTCGGTCGGGTCGCTTCCCAAGTTTCATGGCGATCCTCCCTTCACCAGTGCAGCCCTGCGCGCCGGAGCGACGCGCCGAGCAAGAACTGATCGGAACGCGGGGGCGCTCAGTTCGCCGCAGAAGGTGGTCTCAGACGAGGAGTGGAGTGCCGTGGGGAGGCGGGTGTGTTGGCAGGAACGGAGAGCATGGGGAGAACGAAGATCGGAGCGCCGCGGGCACTCGAAGAAGGGAGGACGGCGCGCGGAAAGGAATCGAGACGGAGGAAGTGGCCACGAGCATCTGGCTCGGCAGGCTCGGAGTCGCTCGGGTGAATCCGCACGGCGCCCCGCCCGCGCAACAATCGTGGGCCATGATCCATGTCCGCGCGTACGCCGACTCGGCGGAACAACAAGAGGCGCGCGCGTGCCTCGCTCCCGCTTCCAGCAGGAACGCGAGCGAAAGCAGAACAGTCAAGGACCGGGAACGACCCATAAACCCTCGAACAACTCTGTTCTTCTTTGCCGCGGCGGCGCCAGATCCATCTGAATCACGTCCGTTTCCGTTTCCACGGGTTTCGAGCGAGAGACCCTGAAGACTCACTCATTGCACGTCGTCGCCCAGGATGACGTGAGTGGCATCCATTCCGCCGCAGCCGTTCTGTGCGAAGGGTCGCGTGCAGCCTCCCTTGAAGCAGGCGTTTCCCGTGAAGCCCTTCGGGTTGATGAATTCGAGCCAGCCGACAACGGCGGTCTTGACTTGCGGAGCGCCGTAGCCCTTCCTGGCAATCAGGTAATGGGACAAGCCCCAGGCGCTCTTGGCGAGGTTGCAGGGACAGCAGCAGGTCTTCATCGAGTAATCCTTACAGCAGGGCGCGGTGATCGCGTCGAGCGCCTCGGCATTGATCCGCTCCTGGGCCGGTGTCAAGCGGATGGCGCTCCAGTAGTCGATGAACTGCTCTGTCTGCGAGCGGGCGTTTCGGAACGCGAGACGGTCATCCCGATTGCGATCGGCCCCCGTGAAGATGCTGGGAACGGCGAAGAAAGCGACGACCACCAGAGCCGCAAGTCGCGCGAGAACGGCCGGGATCCGATCGAAACGTGTCAGGTCAGTGTTCATACCCGTTCCTTTCCTGTCTTTTCTTGCTTCCATTGCGAGCGCTCCTCGAATTGGAGGCGGCACGAAACGCAGCAGAAATAGAAGACATGGCCCTCGCTATCCAGCCGCTCGACCGCTCCCCGCTCCGGAAGAGTCATCCCGCAGACGGGATCTGTCCGCGAGCCGGCTTCCCGGCCGGAGGATTCCTGCAGGGCCAGGACATGCGGCGAATTCCACCGCAGTCTTTTCGCCGCGTGGTTCCAGACCACTTGCGGGATCACCGTGGCACAGACCTCGTTGACTCGCTCGACCACTTCGGCGGCGTCCGTCGTGTTATGCATCTCTCCCTCGAGAATGCTCCGGGCGTCTTTGAGCTTCTCCGAGACGCGCTTGAGCAGCTCCTGGTCCAGATCGGAAGAGCGCCAGAGCCACAGCTCCACGGAGGTAGCAAACACTTCCGACCGAAGGGCGGCGGCGACTCCGCAGAGAGCCGTCTGAAGCCAGAGGTAGGAGTTTCGCGCCGGATACCCGTAACGCCACGCGTCCACGGTGCCGTGTATCAGCGCAGCCGCCTGGCCCGGCGGCGTGAGAAGGAAGTCCGCTCGGACCCGCTCGGTGTGCGCTCCCCGCTGCCGCTGCAGATCTTCGGGGGCAGGCGTCTTGGCCAGACCATCGAGCGCAGGCCAAGCGAGCCCCGTTTGCGCGAGGCGATCCTGCAAACGGGCCCAGGCCGCTTCGCCCGCGCGAGCGTAGAGGCTGCGCAAGACCTCTCCTTCAACCCGGTCCTGGAAGCGAGTCCATGGAGCCCCGGCGGGCGCAGGTGCGTGAGCGGTGAGCGCGCCTGCGAGCTGTGCCATACGTCCGGGCCCGATACCGGTTTCCAGTTGCCGGTGCAGACGGATGATGTCGTGCTCCATGACCTGCCTGGTCGCCTCCCGCTCCCTGCGGAGCGGATCCCTGGGGTCGCCTTTCGGCGAATGGGCAGCCGAGACGGGGCCGACGCCCGGCAGGATCGCGGCGCCCACAAGCTCGGCCTCTGCGCGATCCGCGAGGGCCTCGAGCTCGTGCTCGATGTTCTCGAGTACGGGAGGCGCCGTTGCGATGGTATGGGCTCGAGACGAGCCGCTTCGATCGTGGAGCCGCAAGGTTTCAAACTCCCATTTCAGCCTGTGCGAGCGCCGGCCCCGCCAGCGGCGCGCCGGCCTTCTTCACTTCGCTGTGCCACTTCCATAGGAGATAAATGGCCGGGTAGACGAGCAGCTCCATGACGAAGGAGGTAAAGAGCCCGCCGATCATGGGCGATGCGATCCGCTTCATGACGTCGGCCCCAGTGCCTGTGGACCACATGATCGGGACCAGGCCGAAGAAGGCGCACGCCACCGTCATGACTTTGGGGCGAACCCGCTTGACGGCGCCGTGGAAGATCGCGGCCTCGAGATCCTCCCGGGTCCGCATCGCGCCTGCGGACTTCCTCTCGTCGTAGGCGAGGTCGAGGTAGAGAAGCATGAAGACGCCCGTCTCGGCGTCGAGACCAAGCAGAGCGATCAGGCCAACCCAGACCCCGATTGAAATGTGATAGCCGAGCGCGTAGAGGAACCAGATGGCGCCTACGGCCGAAAAGGGGACGGCCAGAAGCACCAGCATCGTCTTCGGCAGGGATTTCGTGTTGGCGTACAGAAGCGCGAAAATGAGGAAGAGTGTTACCGGGAGGACGACCTTCAACTTCTCGCGGACGCGTTCCATCGCCTCGTACTGTCCGCTCCAGATGAGCGTGTAACCGGTGGGAAGCTTGAGCTCCCGCGTGACCGCGGCCTTGGCGTCATTGATGTATCCGCCGATGTCGCGCTTTCCCGTGTCGACGTCGACGTAGACGTAGCCGGAGAGCCGGCCGTTCTCGTCGCGGATCATCGAGGGACCTTCGAGGAGGCGGATGTCGGCGAGTTGAGAGAGCGGGATCTGGGCCCCCGACATCGTCGGCACGAGGGTCCGCGAGAGTTTGTCCGGGTCGTCTCTCAATTCCCGCGGATAGCGGACGTTGATCGGGTAACGTTCCCGCCCTTCGATCGTCGTCGAGACGTTCTCGCCGCCGATGGCCGACATGATGACTTCCTGGACTTCCCGGATGGTCAGGCCGTAGCGGGCGATCTCGCGGCGCTTCAGATCGAAGTCCACGAAGTAACCGCCGGCGACCCGTTCTCCATAGACGCTGCGCGTTCCCTGGACTTTCTGGAGAATCTGCTCCAGGTGTTGACCGACCCGCTCGATCTCGGACAGATCGGAGCCGAAGACCTTGACGCCCACCGGAGTGCGGATGCCTGTCGTCAGCATGTCGATCCGGTTCTTGATCGGCATCGTCCAGGCGTTGGTCTGCCCGGGAAGCTGGAGAGCAGCATTCATCTCGTTGACGAGGTCGTCCCACGAGATCGTCTCGGGCCAGAGAGGGCGGACAGCGGGTTTCAAGAAGCCGGGGAGCCACCTCGAGTACCAGCGGTCCTTGGCGCGCCACTGTTCTTCGGGCTTCAAGATGACGACTGTCTCCATCATCGAGAAGGGAGCCGGGTCGGTCGAGGTCTCGGCGCGCCCGGCCTTGCCGAAGACGCGCTCGACCTCCGGGAAGCCCCGCAGAATCCGATCCTGGCGCTGCAGGAGATCCTGGGCGGATGTCACGGAGATGCCGGGCAGCGTCGTCGGCATGTAGAGGATCGAGCCCTCGTTCAAGGGCGGCATGAACTCGGAGCCCAGACGCTTGTAGACAGGAATGGTCGCGAGCACTATGAGGAGCGCCGCCGCGATGACCATCTTCGGGTGGCGCAGGACAAATCGCGCCGGCGGCCCGTAGAGCTTGAAAAGCACTCGCGAAATCGGGTGCTTCTCCTCGGGGTGCATCTTTCCGACGAGAATGGCGTTGCTGATCCGGCAGAGGAAACGGGGCTTGAAGTCGTAGTTCTTCAGCCTCGTGAAGAGAAGCCGGATAGCTGGATCGAGCGTGATCGCGAGAATCGCCGCGATCGCCATCGCGAAGTTCTTCGTGAACGCGAGGGGGCGGAAGAGACGCCCTTCCTGGGCTTCCAACGCGAAGACCGGAACGAAGGCGACGGCGATGACGAGAAGCGAAAAGAAGCTCGGTCGCCCCACTTCCTGGATCGCGCCGATCAGGATCTCCTTGTAGTCCCCCTTTCGCCCCGTCGCCTGCCAGACCTCGAGCTTCTTATGGGCGTTCTCCACGACGACGACCGCGGCGTCCACAAGGGCCCCGATCGCGACGGCGATGCCGCCAAGCGACATGATGTTGGAGCTGATCCCGAAGAGCTTCATCGGGATGAAGGAGAGGACGACCGCGGCCGGGATGGTGACGATCGGAATGACGGCGGAGGGGATGTGCCAGAGGAAGATCAGGATGATGAGCGACACGATCAACATCTCGAGGAAGAGCTCGTGCTTGAGCGTCTTGATGGACCGCTCGATCAGCTCGGACCTATCATAGGTCGTAACGATCTTGACACCGGCCGGCAGCGTCGGCTCGATCGCCTTCAGACGCTCCTTGACGCGAGCGATCACGTTCATCGCGTTCTCGCCGTGGCGCATGACGACGATCCCCGCGGCCACTTCGCCCCTGCCGTCGAGCTCCGCGATCCCCCGCCGGATCTCGGGACCGAGCTCGACCTGCGCCACGTCGCGCAGCCGCACCGGGGTCCCTTTCTCGTTCGTCTTGACGACGATCTCCTCGAGGTCCGCGATCTTTCGAACGTAGCCGCGGGCGCGCACCATGTACTCCACGCCGCTCCATTCGATGAGCCTGCCGCCCACCTCGCTGTTGGATGCCCGGATCGCCTCGACGAGGGACATCAAAGGGACGCCGTAAGCGGCCAGCCTGTTGGGATCGACCGTCACCTGGTACTGTCGGACGAATCCGCCCAGGCTGGCGACCTCCGCGACCCCCGGTACCGACTGAAGGTCGTAGCGGATGTTCCAGTCCTGGATGGACCGAAGGTCGGCGAGCGAGTGCTTCCCCGTCTCGTCCACGAGCGCGTACTGAAAAACCCATCCCACGCCCGTGGCGTCCGGGCCGAGCTCGGTTTGAACGCCCTGAGGCAGGCGCGGCTGGATCTTGGACAAGTACTCGAGGGTGCGGCTTCGCGCCCAGTAGAGGTCGGTCCCCTCCTCGAAGATGACGTACACGTAGGAGAAGCCGAAGTCGGAGAAGCCGCGGATGGCCTTGACCTTCGGCGCTCCGAGCAGGGACGTGATGATGGGGTACGTGACTTGGTCCTCGATGATGTCCGGGCTTCGGTCCCAGCGCGAATAGACGATGACCTGGGTATCGGACAGGTCCGGCAGGGCGTCCAGCGCGATGTGGCTGATCGACCATCCGCCGGCAAAGATCGCGGCGCCCGTCAGCGCCAGCACGATGAAGCGGTTGCGGGCCGAAAAGGAGATGATTCTCTCGATCATTGGTCGGCTCTCCGCTTTCAGTGGACGTGCGCCGGCGCCGGCGGCGTTTCTTTTGTCGTGGGAGTGCCGCCGGCCGCGGGCGCCGACATTCCGGCGAGGGCGGCCTTGAGCCGCGATTCCGAATCGATCAGGAAGTTCGCCTGGGTGACGACATCGTCTCCCGCCGCGACTCCCTCCCGAATCTCGTAATACCCGTCCACCTTCGCGCCCGTCTGCACCACGCGCGGCTCGAAGCGGCCCTCCCCCTTCGCGACGAAAACGATCGCGCGCGTGCCCGTCGAGAGGACGGCGCCGTCGGGCACCGTCAACACGCGGCCGAGCGGCTTCTCGAGCGTCACGTCCGCGTACATCTCAGGCTTCAACGCCCCGTCTGGGTTCTGAAACTCGATCCGCACCTTGACCGTCCGCGTTTTCTCGTCGAGGACCGGGCCGATGAAGGCAACCTTGCCGGTCCAGACGCGCCCGGGGAAATAGGAAAGACTCATCCGGGCCGTCTGCTTGAGCGCGACGAAAGGGGCCTCCGATTCGTAGATATCGGCCTGGACCCAGACATCGCGAATGCCGGCGATCTCGAAGAGAGTGTCGGCCGGCATCACGCGCGCCCCCTGCACGGCGTTCTTGCTCATGACGAAGCCGTCCACCGGCGAGTACAGAGTCAGCGCCTTTTCGGGTTTTCCTGTCCGCTCGAGCTCCGCGATCTGTCCGGGGCTGATGTCCCAGAGCAGAAGCCGCTGGCGAGCCGAGTCGAGCAGGTCCACGCCGCCCCGGGCGAGGTCCGGATTGGAAGACCCCTGGAACTGCCGGCGGGCTCGGGAGGCGAGCAGGTATTCCTGCTCGGTGGCGAGAAGCTCGGGGCTGTAGATCGAGAGGAGCGGCTGCCCCTTGCGAACGGGCTTGCCGATGAAATCCACATAGAGCCGCTCGACGAAGCCTTCGAACTTCGCGTGGATCTGGTGACTCAGCGTCTCGTCGAATGTGACGCGGCCGACCGTCCGGATCGTCTTCGTTAGGTCGCGAACCCCCGCCTTTCCGAGCCGGACGCCGATCGCCTGCTGCCGATCCGTCGAGACGTTCACCCCCACGTAGCCGGACACTGTGTGTTCCTTCGTCTCGCCGCTCGAACCGTCCTCGTATACGGGGACCAGGTCCATGTCCATGAAAGGAGACTTGCCGGGCTTGTCCGACTTGTAGCCGGCCACCATCGGATCAACCCAGTAGAGGATCTTCTTCGCGGGAGTCGTCGAGCGCGAGGCGGGAGGCGAAGCCGGAGCCGCCGCGGGGGGCGTCCCGCCTTTCGAGCTCTCTTTCCGGGAGAACGCGAGCACGACGAAGGCCACCGCGAAGAGCACGGTCAGCAGCCAGGGAAGAGTCGAGCGAGAAAATAATTTCATGTTCGTTACCTCATGGAAGAAGCTGAGCTCATGGCTGTGGCGGCCCCCGTCGAGCCCGGGCTCACCGGGGCGGAGGGCGAAGCAGACGACATCCCGGCGCTCCCCTGCAGGTCCGCTTCGTCGATCGCGACGCGCAGTTTCTCGGCCTCGGCGAGCCGTGTCCGGTAGATGAACCTGTCCGCGTAGAGCGTGTTCAGAGCCTCGAGAACAGTGACGAAGGGAATCTTGCCGGTACGGTAACTGGCGATCGCCGACTCGAGCGAAAGCTGGTCCACGGGCAGGATGCCCTCACCGTACAAGTGCGCGACCTTCAGGACCGCTGCGAGACTCTCGAAGCGCTCACGCGTCCGGAATTCGAGGTCCAAGCGCGTCGAGGCGGCGCGGGCCTGTTCTGAGCGCAGGTCTGCCTCCGCTGCTGCCAGACGCGGGCGCTGGCGCGATCCGGCGTAAATCGGCAGCGTAATCCCGAGTCCTACCTGCCACATCGGGTCGAGACCGCCCCGGTACATCGGACCGCCGCTAGCAACGAAGTCCGGCAGGAAGTCCTTCTTAGCAAGCGAGGCGCGAAGACGAGCCGCCTCGATCCCCCGGGAAACCGCAGCCAGCTCGGGGCTCCGGTCACGGACCGCCTGAAGGAGCGCCGGCAGGACCGGCACGTCCGCGCGGAAGGCCAGATGCGCCGGTGTCTCGATCTCAGTGTCCTGCGGGCGCGCGAGCACGCGGTTGACTTCCGCGCGCCGGTTGGAGACCTGCGCCATCTGCTCCGCCCGCGCCTCGTCTATCCGGAGGACCTCGATCTGCGCTCGCAACACATCCTGTTGGACGCCGATGCCGACCGCATACCGCTCGCGCACGATGTCGGCAATCTCACGCCAAGACCGGCCGCGATCCTCGACTAACTCGAGCAGTGCCCGAGCCAGCAGGTAGTCGTAGTAGGCGCGCCGCACCCGGGCCTCCACGGCCAGGCGAGCCCGACCTACCGTCCCCTCCTTCACTTCCTCGGCGCGGTTGAGCGCCTCTTGACCGGCGAGGCGTAACTTTCCGGGCCACGGCAGGGGCTGAGAGAACATCGCTCCGAGAAACGTCATGTCCTGCTTGCCGAGCGACGGCGACTTGCCGTCGTTCTGGTAGTTGAAAGAGAGGAAGGGGTCGGGAAGCGTCCGCACGGGGGCGATCCGGAATTGTGCGGCCTCGGCCGAGGCGGCTGCTCCCGCAATCTCGGGATTCTGCCGCAAGGCCTCCAGGACCAGCCCGTCTAGATAGGGGTCGGGCGAAGTCGCCCGGCCTTCGGGAGAGGACGTCTGGGGCGGCGTCTGCCGGGCGAAAACCGCCGCCGCCGCGAAGAGCGCGAGCGCGACGAGAGTTGCGATTCTGTTTCTGATTCTGATCACCGGTCTTGCCTCCAGAGGCCCGGGGAACGCCCAGGCGGAAAGCGGAGCAAGGCTCCGCCGTTGCTTCTTTGGGAGGAGACCGGTCTTAGATCAGGAGCTGCGAGTGGAGGCGGTAGAGAGGCGGTCCGCCCGAGAGCGGTGTGAAGGAAGGCTCGGAGCCGGTCAGATGAGAGAGACGCGGCGCCGCATCAAGCGATCCCAGAGAATCGACCGAGACGAGCCCGGTCGTTGGCACCGAGACGGCGCCCGGAACCACGGCGGAGGAAACGGCCTGCAAGAGAGCCGGGCATTCGGACGCGTCCGCGCAACAGTCCATGCCGCTGACCCGCTGCTCCGTCAGGCCGCTCGGAGAGCAGCATTCACCCCGCGCCGCTGTCGCGACGGTCGCGATCAGCAGCAGGGCCAGAGCCAGAGCGGTTCCGCGAGAACTCATTTTCAACACGCAGGGTACAGAGGCCTCGTCGACAACGGCCTGATGCAACCGCATTATTCCGTTGAAAATCGGCTCCGGCACACGGACAGCGCTCCCCAGAAACGGTTTCCGCGTTCATGTGCAGACCTCCGACCCTGATAAAGCTCATCGCACCAGCACGGTCAGCGTAGTGAAACGGCTCTCCCAGTCGAGGCCGGGCTTCGTGGACCGCTCGATGTTTGTGGCGCGCAGGAGCCACCAGCCCGCGCCGTCGAGCGCGAAGGAGACGCGTCCCTGCGCGTCGGTCTTCTGGGTGGAGCCGGCCTTCGTTCCGGCAGCGACGAGGCCGACGGGGAAATCGGGCAGGAGCTTGCCGTTCTTCACGAGACGGACGGTCAGGCGGTCGCCCGAAGACAGGGCGGTCGGGTCCTGCTCGGGGACGATCTCGAAGGCCATCCCGACCGGCTCCTTCCACGAGAAGTCCTGCCCAGGCTCGCCCACGCGCACGAACGTCTTGACGTGTTTCGTGTAGTTCTC
>Ga0137373_10006880_pt1 | contig 12140 bp, 22 predicted proteins | sample SagtaG_5_FD_104912 | JGI IMG/M metagenome (GOLD analysis project Ga0137373, IMG submission 104912) | Vadose zone soil microbial communities from Sagehorn Ranch, Mendocino, California, USA - Sage1_R_80_16 metaG | ecosystem: Environmental > Terrestrial > Soil > Vadose zone | place: USA...
GCCAGGCCACGCGGTAGGCCACGCTTCGGCGAACGTTTTATCGCCTACGAATTCGAGCGCCTCATCGCAGGCTTCGATGTTTGAGAGTAGCTCCTTGAGTGTCATTTTTGTTTCTCCGTTTTCTTCCCTGGCATCGTCAGGCGTGGTAGGGGCGAATCCACGCGACGGGGCTCCCGCCCCGTTTCGCCTTACTTCGACAGCGGGTCCTCGTTGCGGGTCTCGCGGGCCTTTGCGGAGCGCGCGTGCCGCGCCGCGGCCGCGAACGCCTCCGCCGCCGCCCGGAGCGTCTTAGGCTCGCCCTTTTTGGCCGCATCCGCCAGCCCCGCATCGGCCTTCTTGAGGACCGCGACCGCCTCGGAGTACGAAAGCTCTCTCACGCCCTTGTCAGCCATCTTTTTCTCCTCGCAGCCGGTTCATTCCGGCGATGGAAGGATTCTAAGGCGGTTCGTTTCCGCAGTCAAGTCCCCCGCGAATTTTAATTCTCTAGTGTTTCTGCACGCCTAGAAGGTCGTCTAGCGCCCTGGCAAGCCGCGCGAAGAATCCCTCATGCGGCGGAATCGGGGCCTGCGACGTTCCTGTCGGGGCCGTCGCTCCCGGCTGTATGGCGCTTTGAGCTTGTAGGCTGTTCACGCTTCCGGTAACTGCATTTGCTATAGCAGTTGGGTTGCCCGTTATAATGGCCCCGCCAATCGCCGCCCCAATCGCGGCCCCTTGCACGGCCGATTTCCTTTGCGCCTTACTCTGTAGCAAAAGCGACGTTCCGCCGGAAATCGCGACCGCGGTAGACTGCACTATCGGTTTCGCCACAACGCTAGTGTATCTCCCAATCGCGCCCTTTGAATACGTGATGTCAACCGCGCGACCGAGGCTGCCTACCGCGTGCGTTGCCTTCTTAAACTTCTTTTTGAGCCACGACATTTGCGTTACCTCGCAATCCTACGACCGAGCGCCCATAGTGAATGCCCAATATAGGCTACCCCTAACAGCATGAGAATGAATCCAATTTGCCACGGGAACGGCTCTCCGTTGGGCGCGTAGACTTTCGTTCCAAGCAAATCGCTGCTAACCGTGACCTTTGGCCGGGCAAGATTGAGAATGAATTTCTTAATCGCATCCACAATCCCGCTAATCGGGTTCGGTTCGGCCGGCGGTGCCCCCTCTTCCCCCGGTTCCTCCCCAAAGCTGTAGTTAAATGGTGGAAGGACAGACGATTCAAATTTAGCCTCTATAAGCGCCATTACGCTAATCCTCCTTCCGTATCGTCAATCGTAGGCAAATGCGCCAAAGCATTCTGGACCTTAGCAACGTAGCCAATCGTAACATGCCCCGCCGGAAGGTTCGCATACTTCTTTCCCGCGTTCCACAGGGAGGCAGCGTCTTCAAGCGATTCGGGAGCATTCGCGACCATTAGCTTTCTAGACCATTCCGCCGCTAGCTTTGCATCCCGTGTAAGGTCCATTGGGTCGCCAGCAAATCCAATGCGCTTTAGGGTTGGGAGATGCAATTGCGTCGGCCCAAACGACGTCCCGTTGTCCCCTACGGCATTGAGATTCCATCGCGATTCGACCCAAGCGATTGCGTCAAGCCAATCCGGGTCAATGCCGTAGTTCAAGCTCTCTGCGCGGAGTGCCTGTCTTACCCCTGCCCGGCCAGGGAGGAGCGCATACGCGGCAATGAAAGGCGCACTAAGATTGAAAGCCATATCAGTTCCCAGCACAATCGAAGCGGCTAACCAAACCGCCGCAATTACCAATCCAACCAAAAGGACCGAAGCGGCCGCTATGCGCGCGCGGTGCGGGGAGCCCTGGGGAGCCATGAGAGCACGTATAGAACGGCAATAACGACGATGAGCGGGATTACCCACCAAGGAAGTAGCGTAGGAATGTTCTTTAGCGCATTGAGCGCCCCGTCCGCTACGTCGCGCGCTGTATCGCTAACCTTCTTAGGCGCGCCGGCCAGCACGTTTGAAATGTCGGCAACCTCCGGGATTACGGTAATGCCGCCCGTGTTCAATTCTTGCATCATTTGGGCCCAACGAATCCCGAGGTCCGCATTGCCCCAATAGTTCCCCGCGTAGTTCTGCGCGTCACGCATGAATGTCGCCGCGGTTGCCACAGTGGAATCCTCCCAACCACGCGCGTCGAGACTTTCGAGCAATTGCTGGAATCGCGTTTTGACTGTGAGGAACGGCGCCTTTGTCAGATTCATGTACCACGACGAATCGTCATAGCCCAATTGCGCGGCCGCCATGGCATCGTGGAGGATTTCTAGATGGCTTGCGCTCGGTATCATTGTGACCTTCTATTGTCCCGTTTCGAGGGGCGCATAGTACCCGCGAACGTTTACGTTAACGAAAGCCGTATCCGCCAAGACAGTCTGCGTCAGAACGCTAAACGCAAAAAATATAGAATCTGCCGGTAGCTGTTTGGAAGAATCCAGCTTTATCGGCGGGATTATGATTGGTTTGAATGACGGGACGACTAGTAACGTTTGGACAACACCGCGCACCGCGCTTACCGTTCTAGTCAGGTTAAGTTCGCCGGCGATTCTCGTTATCTGACATAGAATTCCCGAGCCGAAAGGCACCACGTCGCCCAAGCGGTAATCATTGTGGAACAGGTTAGGGACAAATGGCAACGGTTGGGCGAAAAATCCAAGTTTGTAGAACCCCGCAAGCCCAAGCACAGGGCTTCCGGAAACGATGACCCCCGTGTCCGACGGCATCGCTAGCGAAAAACTCTCTAGCACTAGCGCTTGCTGAGGGTTTGGGTTTATAAGGGCAACGCATGTGTCTGTCCCGGCCCCGGGCGGTTGCGTTTGGAAAGCCGCATAAAAGCGGCTTATTCCAGTTTGGTTGTGTTCGTTTTCAACCCGCGTTTCAATCTGCGACAGCGGGAATTTTACATCGCCTGCGCTGCTCGCAGTTCCGTCTGTAGCCGCGCGCTTGTTTAGGCGCCGCAAATCAGGCAGCGAGAGATAATTAGGATTACCGCCGGCTTGCGCCGGCTCCGGAATGAACGACGGCGTGATAGGTTGCGGCCGCGCTTCCTCAGCGGCCCTGCTATCCGGCTTTTGCAGCGGTGCCGCAATCGCGCGGAGTTCGTCGAGTAGCGACATTCATTACCGCCGCTCGTATCCGCCCTGCGCACCGCCCGGGTAATAGTAATGGCGACGAACGCCTGCGATATACATTGAACCATCAACAACAGGGCCGGTAGTAATGAAACGAGCCCAACGGCCCGGCGCAACGCCGGGCGAACCGCCCGCGTTATCAGCGCCCATTCCGAGGTTCGCCGTGCCACCGCCGCTAGACGGGATTCCCGTGCGCGCGAATTCAATTCCAAACTGCGCTGGGTCGGGCGAAGCATCGTCAGAATCCGGCCCGTCCCACATGTAACCAATAAACAACCCCCCGCCCGCGCCCTCGTTGCGCGCGAGCGCGATTATTGAATCGAATTGCTCGACGTAAAGCCATCCCGAGTCAATGTTAACCGGCGACCCGTCCAAGTGGAACAAGCGCTGTATCGCGCGCCGATTGGTTGCGTGCCCGGAGTAAAACGGCGACGGAATTGAGCGCGCATCCTGATTGCGAAGCGCACCAATCCCGCCGCCAGCACCGATTTCGCCATTCATGCTCATTTAGCCGTAAGCCTCAGGGTCGTCGCCAAGCGTGTTCCACTCACTAGGAGGCGGCGGGACATTCGGGATTGCAGCCGCGGGAGGCTTATTCACATACCGCGTCAGCGCGCCAATTGCGCCAGAAATCTCCTTGTGGTACGTCGTAGCGACTGAAAGAATCCCCTGAACCATTCCGCCTTTCGCGGTTTGTTTAGAAGGGGAAACCGCGCCGCCCTGCCCACCGCGCATGTACTTCCACGCGATGAGCAGGACCGCAACCGCGGCGAGAATCCACGGAAGCGAGCGGCGCATGGTTACCGCCGCCCGACCCTACGACCCGGGGCATGGCGAACCCGGAGCGGCATGATTCCGACGTGCGCCGGATTCTTGAGCGTCGAGCCGCCCTCGGTCTTGGGCGTCCAAATACCGGACTGCACGCCAAGCTTGGCAGCCGCGCGGTTCGTCATTCCCTCGGAACGGGACTCAATAATGTCGTACACGATTTTGTACGACGTGAGCGAACCGGCAAACTCGAACTTTGCGCCCTGCGCTGCAAGCGGAAGCTGAGTCGCCTTGTAACCAGGCGGAGGAACGAGAAGCGGAACGAAATCGCTCGTAACGCCCTGCCCCGCCGCCGCCGCCACGCCCGGCTGGTCCTGAATTTGCTCGCCGCCAATCGGCAAGGTCTGAGATTCAAACTGGTAGCCCGTGCCGCTGGCAGGCCCGAGATTGAAGAACGTAGCAAGGTCCTGCGCGCGCGAGTTAATCACAACCGGCTCGCCATCGACATAGCTAATGGCGTTCGTAACCTGCGCGGAAGTAATGCCGCCCGCGTCATTGCTAGCCTCGCGGAAGAGAGCCGCACGAACCCACGCACCCGGCTTGTTAATCACGGCGACGAGCGCCGAGAACGATTCCGACTGAATGTTCTGCGAAATCGGAACGTCAACGCCCTCGTCCGGCACGTCTCCGTCATGGACGACGTAGCAGCGGAGGAGCCCGTTACCAATCGTCGGAGCCGTAGCGGCGAAGATGCTATTCGTTCCGAAAAGAACCTCGACAGGGTCCGTAAAAAGCTCGGAAGGAATGGCACCATCGAACGGGGAATAGGCGAGCGGGTTGGTGAACCAAACCGGCCAAACAACCTTGCGGCTGAAAACCGCACTCGCCGTGGCAGGGAAACCGGCTGGGAAAATCCGGTTGCTGCCCATCACCATCCAATTGCGAATCCTTGCCGCGAGGCCGCTAATGACAACGCGACGCCCGAGCTTAATCAGCGAGAGAAGCTGAGGAAGCACAGAGCCAAGCTGCGCGGCCTGCGCGGCGCCCGGCTGTGTAAGGTCGCAATCCATGACGAGGAAGAAACCGAGAACACGGCGCCGCGGGGCAATCTGCCCGGCAGTCGGGAACGAGCCCGCCGAACCAGCATTAACTGCCAGGTCCGGGAGGAGCCGCTGAATAGCCACTGAGCGATTCATTTAGACCTCTCCGTACTTGCTATCAGGGAGGAAGGTAAGCCGCGCGCGGATTGCGGTGTAAGCCCGATTAAGATAGGGGCTGAGAAAGAGCGCGACAATGAAAAGGAGGAGGAGGGTGAGAAACCAATGGTGGAGCAGAGTACCAAAATAATGCTTGGTCTTTGCCCACATTCCGGTGGGACTCGGGAGGGTGGCCATACGTGACACTATATGTATGGTCAGTCAACCCCGCAACACTAAATAGGAAAGGGGCCCGCCCGGAGCCCCTTGTTACGATGAGCGCAATTCGGTTGCGCGCCGGTTCGCTATCTTCCGCCCCACAATTCACGCCGCTTCCAAATCAGCGGCTTATCCGGCGGTTTCCAAGCCGTTACCATTTCAATCGGCGGACCTTCAAGGTGGCGCGTCATTTCCTCTAGCGCCTCAATGTCGTCCTCGTGGGTTTGCAATAGCGAATAGACTTGGGTTGGTGTAGCGCGGCATCCAAGTGGAATGTCAACGCCGCGTTGCGAGACTAGCAGAGTTACAATGCCAAATTTGTGGCCGTTGCGGTGCAAACGAAGCAATGTCTTATTGCATTCTACCTTGTAATCCCCAACTTCGTCCGCAACTAGGACAACGCCCTGCTTATACCATTTCAGGAATTTAACGAGCCATTCAAACTCGTCCTTGACTTCGCGCTCGTCGCTTCGTTCGGCCGGAATCACAACGCGCACGGGCTTGCCGGGCCGTAGGGCCGCAATCAGCCGTTCGTTGTCAAACGGATTGACAATCTCAGCGCCGCGCAAGTCTTCGTAATCGCCATGCGGGTCGAAATAGACAACGCGCTTGCAATCCTTGGTTAGCGCTTTGGCAAGCCATGACTTGCCAGACCCGGGAATCCCAAGGATGATTCCGTGGTATCCAAGCCGGAAATTAGGCCCGTAGGGATTGCGCATCATCCGGCTTCGCCACCTTCTTGCGCTTCTTGAACTTCTCGGCAACGCGCCGCGCGATGATGATTGGCGCCGCAATCCACGACAGGAATTTGATTAGCGATGGATGGTCGCGCACTACCGTCGCAAGCGTTTTCGCGTCCTTTTCCGCTTCGTCGTTTGTGAGGCCCGGCGGAATTTCCTCATAGCCAAAGAATTTGGCTATCATCTTGATTACAATCCAAATGCCTAGCCAAGCGGCGGCAACCTCGCGCTGCAAATCCGCGTCATTCTTCTTTGGCGCCGCGCTGCTCCTAGAACCTTGCCCCGCGTTCGGGCAATCCTTCTTGTGGCGCCTAGTCGAGCCGCAGAATTCACAACCCTTTGTCGGCCCGGACGGCGGCGGGGAATCCGGCATTGCACCGGTCGTGTCGGACCCCTGGTTATCCGGCTCCAATTCGTCGAAAACGGAATCTGCCGCCATCGGGCTATCCTTTACGTCTTAGCCGCAAGCGCGGCAATCTCATCGCTCGGTGCGGTAGGCTGAGCAGGGGGAACGTCGTGTGGGGGAATGACAACCGAGACGACCGACGGCTTCCGCTTGACCGTGCCGTAAACCTCGGACGAAAGCCCGTGTTCGGGGCAAGCAACCTCTGCGTTCGTGACAAGAACCGGAACGGCGACGCCCTCACTCATTACCATCTTCGTGGTAGCGCCAGGGCAAATGCAATCGTTAGGATCGCGCATTATTCGTATTCCTCCTCTTCCTGATTTCGGAAGCGCTTGTAAACGAACCCGACGAACACCGCAAGAACCGCAATCCCTGCGATGATGGACGGAATCCACGCAACAACGCCGTCGCCCTTCTTGTCCTCTTCCTTAGAGCCGCCGCCTTCAAGCCGCTTGATTCGCTTTCGGTGCTCGGCGATTTCCCCAATCAAATCGGAATCGCCGGCCGGGACGCGCCGCACAATCCGCTTGATAATCGTGCGAACCTTCGGCTTAGGGGCTTCCTCTTCCTCCTCTTCCTCAATCTCTTCCTCTTCCTCTTTCGTCGCAGCCTCTTCCTTCTTGTCCTCGTCGGCCATGGCGACTAACCATTTCCGCCCAGGTCGGGCGTGGAAGCGGGGCGGGCCGGACCGGAAACGAGGAACTTGGCGGCCTTCCAAACAACCGTATTGCTCGGGAGGACCAGCATAAGGAATTGAGCAACGGCTTGAAGCGCCCCGTAAGCAGCGCCGAGAAGCATCACGGTATTCTGGTTCAATTGCGACTCCTATTCCGCGCGGGATTGCGCTTACTTGTGAATGAAAAATCCGAGCAAGGCGCCGAGCCCCGTAGTGACTACGGATGCGCCAGCAATCCATCCCTTCAAACTCGCCACTTGCTCGCGCACGTCAGACATGGCTTTGGCAAGAATTGCGTGCTCGGCCGCATGGCCTGTTCTCGTTTCCGGCATTGCGAACGGGCAATCAGTCGGGCAATTAGTCATCGAAATCCTCGTCGGGCTCCGATTGGCCCTCGCATTCGCACCATTCGCAATGGCCGTCAAGTAGCGAATGAGCATGCGCGGGGCAATCGCATGAGTCGCATCCGCACAAGCTAGGCGGCGCCAGTCTTTCCGTCAACTTTTGCTGTAAATTCGTCATAGCTAGGGGCTCGCGTTATTCCGCCATGGTCTGTCATTCTGAGGCCGGTTCCTTTCGTAACCCTGCGGCTCGCTGGACGCCGCACAAAGAAGCGGCCTTCCCCTATTTGGCCACTAAACGTGAAATAGTCAATCGGGTCTCCCCTAACGAGCTTATCCCAATCATCGCGCGCGGGGATTCCTTTTGCCTTTATCTTTCGTTGCCCGGCTTGCTCTATAGCGTAAACTTTAGGAGCCAACGCCATAAATCGGCTAAAATTCCCTTCGTACAGCCATTCGCCAAGTCTCGGGCCCACATTGTACGTTCGCTCTCGCAACGAAAGGCACGAATCGGTATCGCCGTAAATAGCGTCGCCGCTGCCGGCAGTAGCTTGCTTGTGAAATTCAACGCGGCCGTAACCAGTGACATAACCGCTCCATTCGACGTGAGCGCAATCTTGCAGCTTCCAAACAGTGGATTCGTAGATGGCTGGATTGATTCCAGGCCGCGTTAGCGGGCGGTAAGCGCCGCACATACCGTCGCAATCCATTCCGCCGGGGCAATTTTTACCGTGGCCGCGAATCTCGGTGGGCTCAATGATAATGGTGCTCATTTCGCAACGGGAGCCTAGCTTGCCGGTCAGCGAATTGGGCACGAGCTTTAGCCACAATCCCTCGCGCGAACCCTTCCCGAATTGGAGGCGGGTCTTGTAGATTGCCTCTACCCACGACCGGAAGATTACTTCCTCGCGCGGGAACACTAACGCTTGCTCGATAGCTTCAATCGCAACGCCCTGAGACTCCGCATAGGCAAGCTCAGGGTAAACCCAAGTGCCAGAAAAGCGGCCCGTAGGATAGCCAATGCGATTTTTTCTACGGCAAGGAAGAGGAGGAATGAAGCAGTCAGGCACGTTAACGCGAGCGCAATACACACCCGGTCTAGAAGCGCGAAAGGCTTGGGCGGCTTCGGAACCGTAGAGCATCGTCGGTTTCCCGACCGGCAATGGCTTACACAATTGGGCGGGGTAAGAGGAGTTAATGTCGTACTTGAACCCCCGTCCAGAATACTGTCGATAAATTTCGACGCGGCCGCCATAATAGGCATCCTTTGCAAACTCCCAACGGGAGCGGTTGTCGAACGGAGCGGGGTCTAGGTCTAGCGCTTTCTTCGCGCTCGCCCAAGCGGTTAAACCAATCGTGGAACCGATGTCCAAATCCAATCCGGCCGCTACACACTCGAAATGGTCAACCGCGTTGCTAAGCTCTTTCACGTCTAGTTCTAGATAGTCAACTATCTTTCTAAGAGTAGACGGAGGCGCATCGCGCCTAATCGCGCAGTAACCGCCACAGCCTTCCACGCCGCAGATACAAAGCGCTTTAACATCGCCTTTGCTCCCGCCGCTCAGCTTAGCAAGCGACATAGGAAAGATGCGGTAGGTATCGCGGAAGTCGGCATCGCCAATGCGAATGGAGATGATGCCGGCGCTATTCTTCTTGATTTTGATTTGGCCGGGCGCAATGCCGAGGCGGATGATTCCGTCTAGAAGCCAAAGGTGGTCAAATTTGCCTCCGTTGTGCGCGTAGACTTCGCCCTGCAATCCGGCAAGACGGCGGATAAAATCGTCCTCGCGACGCCAATCGTAAACCTCATAGCACTTACCGTCGGCAGAGATGAGAGCGCCAACGACAAAGGTCGTCCAGTTCTCGGTTTCAATGTCGTAGAACCATGCGGGCCTCATTTTACCTCGCCGAGTGGAATTCGAGCGATGCACCACGCGCAAGAAAGCGCCTTACAGCGGCCTTCCTCGTGCTCCTCCATTTTGCGCATCCATCCTGACCATTCCTCGGGAATTGGGAGAGTTGACCTAACCATTGAACGGACCGCAAGAAGCTTGTTCGTAATCTGCTCAATCGTTGACATGGCGGTTCCTCCGCTTACAGGACGCGCAAATTACCCACCCGAGAATGGAGTACGAAAGCGAATCTAACCGATGCCAGGGGCCGCCCCGAACGCGACGAACTTTCCCACACTCGGAGCAGCCAACGTAATCGCTACTAGGCGCGCTTTGTTTTGCGCCCGACGCCGAGGAAGATGTCATAGAACCCCGTTACCATCTTGTAACGTTCTAGGTGGCCTTCAATCACCGCGTTAACAAACGATTTAGCCTCTAACGTAACATCATTTAGACTGCTATCAAACGGCGTGGACCAGGGGGAAAGGAACTCGGCGCCGCTTGTAATGTCAAACGCCGCCAGCGTTAGATACCAGCTGAAAATGTCGCCCGGGTCGCCCAATTGCTCGTAATGAATGCGCAGGTCGTCAAAGTTCTCTATTCCTGACCATTCGTATCCGTACCATGAGATTGTATGGCCGCGCGCGTGTTTGATTCCCTCGCGGGAAAGAATCTCGCGGGGAGGGGGGAACGCGGCTTTGCGCTCGGCAATGCGCTGGCGCCGGGTAACCCAACCACGCTTCGCGGCCTCGCTTCGTTTGGCGAATAGCGCACGCTTGCGCGCCCAGCCTTTGCGGGCGTTGGCGGCGCGTCGCGCTTTAGTTAGGCGTGCCAATGCGGGCCTTCGGGAACTTGTTACATTCCGCGTGGTCCGTGTGGTAATAGCACGGGTGCGACGGGATTACGATTCCGACCTCCGGGTGGTAACCGCAAACTTCTAGCATTGGAAAATGCGAATTAACGGTTAACATGATTTCCGTTTCGAGCGCGAACTCTAGAAGTAGGTCGTACATAGAAGGTTGCGCGTGCAATTTGTATTCTGCGGCATGCGCGCCCCGCCGCGATTGCCTCAATTTAGAGGCAAGCTAAAACGCTGGCTTGCAACGCACGTCGAGCATGTAGCGGTTGCCGTTCTTGCCCGTGCAGGTAATACGCACGGCGGTCGGGCCCATCGTGATTCGCTCGGCAAGAGGACGAAGCCCCGAAATCTCCGTGATTGCGACAATCTGCCCGACTGCGAACGTGCAGGGCTTCTTGTCGAAATCCTTACCGGCAACGGAAGCGCTGAGCTTGATTGCGTAATACGGCCCAAACTCCGTTTGACCGCGCTCCAAAACCACGCCTGAAATCGTGGTTCCGGGCTCCGCCTTAACCCAACCGTCGGGAACGATTGGCGGAATGAGCGGCTTCTCCCAACCTTCGGAGTCGACTGCGGAATCGGCCTCGACAGGCTTCTTGGTAACGTTTGCCATATTCTACTTTACCTTTCGTTGCGTGACCATACATGCACGGCCATGTATGGTAATGAAATTCGCCCCGGGCTGGATTCCAACATGCAAAGCAACCTTGACGGGGACCGTGGGAGCAAGATGATAGGGGCTCGGGCGGGCTGGCGACAAGGCGATAACCTGGTCCCTTGTGGGGCGTGCGGGTAGACGAGCGGGGGGCCCCTTGACTAGTAGCGGCGGCGCTGTTAAATTGATTCCGCTTCTAAAGGAGGCCGTATGTACGATGAACACGAAAGAACGGCGGCTAGGGCTAGCGCGGCCATCCTGGCAGGCGCGTGCCGAAGCCACAAAGCGGATTGTTGCTGCGCGCTATGTGTCGCGTGGCTAATGTCGCGCCGAATCGGGGCAGATAATGCGGCATGGATGCCGGGTATCCTAGACGACGAACCGAAACGGAGGCAGCATGGCTAAGACTAGGCCGTTTTTGCGGTGGAATGAATGGATAGTAATCACAGAGAACCCGATACCTAACTGGAGCAAGCAGAGGGACGAGACGCACTTTGCGCTAATGGCAATGTGCGAGCTATTTGGGATTGCGCCGCTGTATTTCGCATAGGAAAGGGGAAAACGAAAAATGACACTCAAGGAGCTACTCTCAAACATCGAAGCCTGCGATGAGGCGCTCGAATTCGTAGGCGATAAAACGTTCGCCGAAGCGTGGCCTACCGCGTGGCCTGGCTGGAAAAGATGGTTCGCGGGGCGGGCGCACGCGGCGGCGTGCGTAACGGCGCGGCTGGAGTACAATGCGGCGGACAAAGCGGCGGGGTGGGCGTACATTGCGGCGCGCGATGCGGCGCTGCGGGAGTACAATGCGGCGCGCGAACTGGCGCTGCGGGAGTACGATGCGGCGCGCGAACCGGCGCGGCGGGCGTACGGTGAGGCGTGCGAAGCGGCGGGGCGGGAGTACGATGCGGCGCGCGAACCGGCGCTGCGGGAGTACGATGCGGCGGACAACGCGGCGGGGTGGGCGTACGATGCGGCGCGCGATGCGGCGCTGCGGGAGTACGATGCGGCATGCGAAGCGGCGCTGCGGGAGTACGATGCGGCATGCGAAGCGGCGGGGCGGGAGTACGATGCGGCATGCGAAGCGGCGCTGCGGGAGTACGATGCGGCGCGCGAACCGGCGCAGCGGGCCATAGTCCTCGCCGCGTGGCCGTGGCTGGCCGTTAACTGACAGTCACCATCCCTCGGCGGTACTCGCACCCCCGGTCAAGTACGGCCGGGGGTGCTGCTTTTTGTACCCGGTCGGGGGGCCGGCAAAA
>Ga0137373_10006888_pt1 | contig 12129 bp, 11 predicted proteins | sample SagtaG_5_FD_104912 | JGI IMG/M metagenome (GOLD analysis project Ga0137373, IMG submission 104912) | Vadose zone soil microbial communities from Sagehorn Ranch, Mendocino, California, USA - Sage1_R_80_16 metaG | ecosystem: Environmental > Terrestrial > Soil > Vadose zone | place: USA...
GGCCCTCGCGAGGGCCCATCAGCGGGTCCCCAGAGAGATGGTCGCCACCCCACCGCCCTGCGGCGGGGGACAGAATCCGGCTTACAGGCCGGCTCCTCCTTCTTCTCGCTTCAACGAGGCCAGGCGCGCACTGACGGACCCCCCGGCGGCGGCCTCACTGGTACGCTCGGACCGATCGATGGTGAGGTTGAGGGTTTGGGTCAGCAAGGTGGAAGCGGGCCGCGCCGGGCGCTTCTTTCGGCCGGCCCTGGTTGCCCTGTGCATGTTGAGCGCGGCCTGCTCTTCGGCGAGCGCCAGGCCGGATCCTCTGGCCAGCCTTCGGTTTGCCCGAGTATCGGGGGCCATGCCGGCCATTTCGGGGAACGCGCTGGCCGGCGGACTGGTAAAGCCAGCTGACTATTCTGGCAAGGTCGTGCTGGTGAACTTCTGGGCGTCGTGGTGCGCGCCGTGCCGGCGAGAACAGCCCGGCCTCGAGGCCATGTGGCGGCTGCTGCAGCCCAGTGGAAAGGTGGCCTTCATCGGCGTCGACTATGAGGATCAGGATGGTCCAGCCCGAGCCTTCCTGAGGGAGTTCTCGGTCTCGTATCCGAGCGTGAGGGACCCGGCCGGCCGGCTGGGGGCGGCGTTCAGGGTGCCGTACCTCCCCGCGACGGTCCTGGTCGACGCCGCCGGCCAGCTTCGATATCGCCTGGTCGGGGCGCAGAACCCGGGTCTCGTCCGCGGGCTGATCGCCGGACTGGGCGGCAGCTAGGATCCGTCGGGCGGACCGCCGCGGGAGGCCAGCGCCCTGCTGAGCTGCCTCCCAGCGTGATACGAGGATCGGACGAGGGGGCCGGCCTCCACGTGGGCGAACCCCAGCCCCATCCCGGCCCGAGCGTGCCGGGCAAACTCCTCGGGAGCGACCCAGCGATCGACCGGAAGGTGGAACCTGGTGGGCTGCAGGTACTGACCGAGCGTGAGGAGGTCGCAGCCGGCGTCTCGAAGGTCCCTCATCGCCTCCGGGACCTCCTCCGGCCGCTCGCCTATGCCCAGGATGAGGTTGGACTTGGTCACTTCCTCCGGCCGGAGCCTGCGGACGATCCGCAGCACGTCCAGGGAGCGGTCGTAGCCGAATGCGGGGCGAATCCTCGCGTGGAGCCGGCGGACCGTTTCCAGATTGTGGGCGAAAACGTCTGGCCGTGCCTGCAGCACGGTGCCGATGTCGGCCTCCTTTCCCTTGAAATCAGGAGGGAGCACTTCGACCCTGCAATCGGGCACCGCTCGTCGGATGGCGCGTACGCACGCCGCCCACACGGCGGCGCCGCCATCGGGGAGATCGTCCCGGGCCACCGATGTGAGCACCACGTGGCGCAGGCCCATCGATCGCACCGCCGAGGCCACCCGGTCAGGCTCGTCGCTTTCGGGGGGAAGCGGCTTGGCCGTCATCACATCACAGAAGCCGCATCGTCGGGTGCACCGGTCGCCCAGGATCAGGATGGTCGCCTCGCGTTCCTCCCAGCACTCGTGGATGTTGGGGCAGGCGGCCTCTTCACACACCGTGTGCAGGGACTGGGTGCGCATGATCCGCTTGAGATCGATGAAATTGGGGCCTGTCGTGCGCGCTCTGACCTTGAGCCACTCGGGGCGCCGGCCGATGGGGCGTGCCGTCTGGACGCATCCAACAGAGTGGCCCACATGGGAGCGAGCCAACCCCTCACCCGGCCGGATCACATCCAACGAGACGGGCTCCGGATCCGCAGCGCCGGAGGGCACGATGGGCAGGTACAGGCGGCGTTTGTGGGGGTTGTGGTCACGGCCGGCCATCGAGGCCAGTCTAGGCGCTTGTCGTCCCTGCGCTCTCTAGAACCGGGCCAGTTCCCTCATCCGCCGGTAGATCTTGTCAGCGTCCAACATGAACTCGTGCTCCAACGGCCCGGCGAAGCCCATGGCCGGGACGTCGGGGCCCCCCAGTCGAACCACCGGCGCGTCCAGATCGAACATCAGCTCCTCGGCGATGGAGGCGGAGATCTCGGCTCCCGCCCCGTACGTGCGGTTGTCCTCGTACACGACCATGGCCTTGCCGGTCTTCTGCACCGAGTGCAGGATGGTCCCTTTGTCCAGCGGGGAGATCGTCCGCACGTCCACCACCTCCGCCGAGGCGCCCTCTTCCTCCTGCAGCCGCTGGGCGGCCTCCAGGGAGTAGTGCAACATCAGGCCGTAGGCTACGACGGTGAGGTCCTCCCCCTCCCGCTTGACGTCCGCCTTCCCGATGGGAACGTCGTAGGCCTGGTCGGGTACCTCGCCCTTGATCAGCCGGTAGGTCTTCTTGTGCTCCAAGAACAGAACGGGATCGGGGTCGCTGATGGCCGCGAGGAGCATCCCCTTGACGTCGTAGGGCGTTGACGGCACCAGAACCTTGAGGCCCGGGACGTGGCCATAGAAGGCCTCGATGCTCTGAGAATGGTACAGGGCGCCGTGAACGCCGCCCCCGTACGGGGCCCGAATGACCATGGGGCAGCCCCAGTCGCCGGCGGACCGGTACCGGATGCGGGCCGCCTCCGACACGATCTGGTCGAAGGCCGGGTGGATGAAGTCCGCGAACTGTATCTCGGCCACCGGGAGCAACCCATGCATTGCCATGCCAATGGCTACCCCGACGATGGCAGACTCGGCCAGCGGCGTATCGATCACGCGCATCTCTCCGAACTCATCCAGGAATCCAGCGGTGGTTCGAAAGACGCCACCCCGTGCCCCGACGTCTTCGCCCATGACCAGCACGCGGTCGTCGGCCGTCATCGCATCCCATAGGGTGTCGTGGATCGTCTGGACGACGGTCTTCTCGCTCACGGGGCCTCGGCTTCCCCGCCTGATCCGGTGGAACCCGCGAACACATGATCGAGCAGGCTGTCCTCGGGCGGGTCCGGAGCGTTCCAGGCGGCGTCGACCTCCACGTCGATCTCGGCCTTCACCTCCGATCGCATCCGGTCGAGCCCCTCGTCGTCGGTGAGCCCCTGGGCCTTCAGGTAGCTGGCAAAGACGATCAGCGCATCGTTGGCCTTGGCCTCCTCCACCTCCTCGCGGGAACGGTAGGTGCGGTCGTCGTCATCGGACGTGTGGGGGTGGAACCGATAGGTCTTGAGCTCGATGAGGGTGGGGCCACGCCCAGACCGGGCCTTGTCGACGGCTCGCCTGGAGGCCTCGTAGCAGGCCAGGACATCGCTCCCGTCGATCACCTGGCCCTCGAACCCGTACCCCGCCGCCCGAACAGCCACGTCCTGGACGGCCATCTGCTTGGACAGCGGCACGCTGATGGCGTATTTGTTGTTCTCGCAGTACCAGACCACCGGAAGCCTGTGGATCCCGGAGAAGTTCAGGCCCTCGTGCCAGTCTCCCTCGCTGGTGGCGCCGTCCCCGAACCACGAACCCACCACGGCGTCCTCGCCCCGGTACTTGATGGCGTACGCCACTCCCGCCGCGTGGGGGATCTGGGTGGCGATGGGGGAAGAGCCGGAGATGATGCCGAGCTTGCGGGAGCTCCAGTGGGCCGGCATCTGCCGCCCCCCTGAGGAAGGATCGTCCCGCTTGCCGAAGACGCCCAGGAAGACATCTCGGGGGGTCAGGCCCGCGGTCAGGCACACCCCCATGTCCCGGTAATAAGGGACGAAGACGTCCTTGCCGCGTTCAAAGGGCCATGCGGTGCCGATCTGGCAGCCCTCGTGCCCGGAGACGGGGACCACGAACGGCGCTTTCCCCTGGCGATTGAGGCGGAACTGGGCCTCGTCGCAGAGCCTGGCCATGATCATCGTCCGGTACATGTCAAGTAGATCCTGATCCGTCAGCCCCAGTGCTGTGTGTCGGTTGCTCGCTTCTTGTTTGACGGGAGTGGCCATCGGCAGGCCTCCTGAGGGGACGGAATCGGAGCGATTCTAGCATCGGCCCCTGGACCGGCCTCCCACAGGAGCGGCCTCCCACAGGAGAGGCCTCCCACAAGAGAGGCCGCAGCCACTAGAGTGTTCGACCTATGGCTGGCGAGGACGACACCTACGTCCAGGAGACGCTGATCAAGATGTGCGAGACCGTGGCCGCCGATGTCCAGCGGCCCCTGGATCCCAGCAGCACCCTGGCCGAGCTCGGATTGGACTCCCTGGCCTGCGCGGACCTGGCTCTGGCCGTGGAGGATCAGTTCGGCGTTCGGCTGGCCGACGCCGACGTCACGTCCCTGAACACGGTGCGCCAGATTGCCCGGGTGGTGAAAGGGAAGATCACATCGAGGTCGAGGATCCCTCCTGGCCTGGGGCGGCTGCAGCGGCCGGTAGTCGTCCTTGGTGGGTGGGCGTTCCGTTGGCAGTCACGGCTGGAGATCCATGGCGCGGGGCACATGCCGATGCGGGGGCCCGTCCTGATCGCGGCCAACCATCGCTCGTTGCTCGACACACCGCTGGTGGCCCTGGCATGTCCCCGCCCGATCACGTTCATGGCCAAACAGGAACTGTTCTCCAACCGGTTCCTGGCGCGGTTCTTCCATGAGGTCGGCGGTTTCTCGGTTCGCCGCGACATCGGCGACATTCGCTCCATCGACATCGGGCTGGCGGTGTTGGAGCAGGGAGAGGTCCTGGGGATGTATCCCGAGGGCAAACGCAGCAAGACGGACCGGATGCTCCCCTTTCTGGATGGAGCGGCCTGGATGGCCCTGTGCACTGGTGCCCCCATCGTGCCGTGCGGGGTCCGGGGCACCGAACGCCCGTCCGCGCGGCCACGGTCACTCCGCAAGCGAGTGCGGGTGTCATTCGGTCCCGCCATCGCGGTGGAACGGGTCACCGACGCCGCCACTCGCCGGCGGATGGCGCATCGGGTCAGCGGCGCCCTGCTGGAGTCGGTGAGGACTCTGCTTGCTTGAGTTTGCGGCTACTCTTGATCCATGAGCCATGTGATCGACGTCTCCGACGAGACCTTCGCCGATGCCGTCCTTGACGAGTCCAGGAGGAGGCCGGTGGTGGTCGATTTCTGGGCCTCGTGGTGCCAGCCGTGTCGGATGCTCAGCCCCATGCTGGAGCGGCTGGCGAACGAGGCCGGTGGGACCTTCCTGCTGGCGATGGTGGACGTCGACGCCAATCCCCAGCTGGCCATGGCTTTTCGGATCCAGAGCGTGCCAACCGTGATCGCCTTCCGGGACGGGCGGCTCTTCGACCAGTTCAGCGGAGTCCTTCCCGAACAGTCCTTGCGCATGTTCCTTCAACGCCTGGAGCCCTCTGAAGCCGACCAGCTGGCCTCTCAGGCGGAGACGGCCCAGGCGGAGGGGAGGGTGGAGGATGCGGGAGCCCTCTACCAGCGGGCCCTGGCCATCGAACCCGGCCACCGTGCGGCTTCGCTCGGGCTAGGGCGAATCCTGGCTTCTCGGGGCGACCTCGACGGAGCGAAGATAATTCTCGAGCCCTTTCGCCCCGATCCGGAGGCCGACCGGCTCCTGGCGGCGGTGGAGGTGGCTCGGTGGGGGGGCCCGGAGCCCAACGGCGAAGGACCGCTGGCTCAGGCCGAGCGCGCCGCCGCGGAGGGGCGGTTTAGAGATGCCCTGGAGACGTTTCTCCGGGAGGTTCGGGCCGGGGGCGAAGGACGGGATGAAGCGCGCGAGGCGATGCTGAAGGTCTTCTCGGTGCTGGGGGATGAGGACCCTTTGACGCTCGAGTACCGGCCACAGCTGGCCGCGGCGCTCTTCTAGCGGAAAGGAGCCTCCTCGGTCCCGCTGGCGCACCGGAGACTCATCGAGCCGGGTCCGGCGCCCTGTCCAACACGTCAGAGACCGGCCACGGAGCGAGCTCCAGGGTCCGGTCGAACACCTCGCCGAACCGCCCGGCGACCAGGGGGGCCATCTCCTCGACGGTGATCTCCCGGCCCGCCAGCTCACTGAGCGTGACCACGCCATGGTCGGTCAGGCCGCACGGCACGATGGCGTCGAACCACGCGGGATCCGTGGTGCAGTTCACGGCGAACCCGTGAAGGGTGACCCGCATTCGCATCACCCGAATGCCGATGGCGCACACCTTCCGCTCCCCAGCCCAGACGCCGGCGTTGACCGCATTCCTCCCCAGCCCGGGCACACCTGCGTCGGCGCACGATCTGATCACCACATCCTCGAGGTTTCGGACGTAGGCGGGACCACTGGGACGAGGACCCAGGTCCATGATCGGATACCCGACGAGCTGCCCGGGGCCGTGGAAGGTGACGCTTCCCCCTCTGTCGATGAGATGGAGCTCCGCTCCCGCCGCCTCGATGAGATCGGGCCTCCACACGATGTGCTGTGGTTTCCACCGGCGGCCGAGGGTGAAGACGGCCCTGTGCTCGAGCAGGATCAGAGTGTCCGGGATCTCATCGTGGAGCCGCCGCTCGGCCAGCTCGTGCATGAGGTCGAACGCCACCCGATAGCCGACCGGCCCAAGAGGGCGAATGACGCGAAGGGGCCGCGGGTCATCCATAGTAGCTATCCGCGAGCGGGGAGGCCCACCTCCGGACCGAAGTCCCACGATTCCAGGTTCAGCTTCAGCCGTCCCAGGAACTTAGCTGCGGTCGCCCCGTCGATGATCCGGTGATCCCATGACATCGACAGGTACACCATGTGCCGGATGGCGATGGCATCGTCGATCACGACCGGGCGCTTCTCCACCGCGTCGAAGGCGAGGATGGCGCAGTTCGGCTGGTTGATGATCGGCACGCTGATGACCGATCCGAAGGGTCCCGGATTGGTGATCGTGAACGTGCTTCCGTGGACATCGTCCGGATGCAGTTTCTTGGTGCGAGCTCGAGTGGCCACCTCGTTGATGGCTCGGGCCAGCCCAATGATATTCATGGTGTCGGCTCCATTGACCACCGGCACGATGAGGCCATCGTCCAGGGCCACCGCGATACCCAGGTTCACGTAGTGCTTCAGGATCAACTGGTCATCGCGAAGCTCGGAGTTCACCTCCGGGAAGGCCAGCAGCGCATCGCACACGGCTCTGGCCAGGAACGGCATGAACGTGAGCGAGACACCCTCTCGCTCTTTGAACGCGTCCTTGGCCGCTGCCCGCGTCTGCGCCACGTTCTCCATGTTCACCTCCACCAGGTTCCATGCCCGGGCCGAGGTCTGGATGGACTCCACCATGTGCCTGGCGATCGTCTGGCGCATGCGGCTCAGCGAGATTGCCTCCTCCCGACCCGAGACGGCCGGGCGTGCCGGCGCAGCCGGAGCGACGGCCGGCCTCGCCGGAGGTGGTGCGGCGGCGGGTGGGGCAGCCGGGGGGACGGCCTCCACAGGGGTCGGAGCTCCCGGCGCCTTAGCCTCCGCGAACGCCAGCACGTCCTTCTTCGTGATCCGGCCTCCCGTGCCCGTCCCGGCGACCTGCGAAAGGTCGATCCGGTGCTCCTCGGCCAGGCGACGGACCAGGGGGGACAGGATCTGGCTGCGTGGCCCCTTGGCAGGGGGAGCCTCCACAGGGGTGGGGGGAGGGGACTCCTGGACGGCCCACTCTCTATCCATCCGAGCGCCCTCCCGGCGAGACTGGGCCGATCCAGGCGCCGCCTCCGCCGCTTCCGGGGGAACCTCCGCCTCGGGCTCGGCCGGAGCCTCCGCCGGAGGACTCTCCTCCACCGCCACGGCCGCCTCCGGCTCCTCGGCGACAGAAGGTGCAGGGGCTGTGGCGCCCTTCGCGGCGGCCTGGCCGTCGCCGCCCCCATCGATCATGGCCAGCTCCGTTCCCACCCCAACCGTCTCTCCCTCCGGTACCTTGATCTCGACCAGAGTGCCTTCGAGGGGCGACGGCACTTCCGTGTCGACCTTGTCGGTGGAGATCTCGAAGAGCGGCTCGTCCCGCTCCACCGTCTCGCCCACCTTCTTCAGCCACTTGGTGATGGTTCCCTCGACGACGGTCTCTCCGAGTTGCGGCATCGTGACAGGGGTGGCCAAGGTCAAACCTCCTTCTGCGAGGGCGGCCCGGAAGACGGATCGGTTACCACTTCGCCAACCTCGTGATGGCGTCCACGATGTTCTCCACTTGGGGAATGTACGCGTCCTCGAGGGTGGGGCTGAACGGGACGGGCACGTTGGGGGGTGCCAGCCGCACGATGGGCGCGTCCAGCAGGTCGAAACCGTCCTCGGCGATGATGGCCGAGACCTCGGCCCCGATCCCGAAGGCCTTGTGGCTCTCGTACAGGACCGCGGCGCGGCTGGTCTTGGCCACCGAGGCCAGGATGGCCTCGGTGTCGAGCGGCCACACGGTTCGGAGGTCCACCACCTCGACCGAGATTCCCGCCTCCTCCAACTCCTGGGCGGCGTCCAACGCCTTCAGAACCATCGCTCCGTACGCCACCAGCGTGACGTCGTCCCCGTCGCGCTTGACGTCCGCCTTCCCGATCGGAGTTAGGAAGTCCGGGTCGGTGGGGACCTGCTCCCGGATGCGGCGGTAGATCCACTTGTGCTCGAGGTAGACCACGGGGTTGTCGTCCCGAATGGCGGCCTTCAGCAGTCCCTTGGCGTCCGTGGGAAACGCAGGGCAGATCACCTTGAGGCCGGGCGTGTGGGCGAAGAACGGCTCCGGATTGTTCGAGTGGAAGTTCGAAGCCCGGACGCCTCCCCCGGACGGTCCCCGGAACACCACGGGCAGTGGAACGCCCGACCGATAGTGGTACTTGCCGGTCACCGTCACCAGCTCGTCGAAGCCAGAGGTCATGAAGTCCGCGTACTGAAACTCCGCCACCGGCCGCATGCCCTCCATGGCCGCCCCGACGGCCGTGCCGACGATGGTCTCCTCGGCGATCGGCGTATCCATGACCCGTTCGGGCCCGAACCGCTCGATGAATCCCTCGGTGACCTTGAATGCGCCGCCGTATACCCCGATGTCCTCCCCCAGCAGGAACACCCGGTCGTCCCGCTCCATCTCCTCCCACAGGGCCTCGGCGATGGCGATGAGGTACGTGGCCTCCCCTGACTCGGTGCGCTTGCCGCGCGGTTCGGCGCCGTGCCCCGCTGCCCCTGCCTCCTCCGTGGGCGCCTTCTCCCCGGCCGTGGGGGAATCCTCGGGCTTCGCCGCGACCTGCCGCTCCACCATCAGCCCCCATCCCCTTCACGGGTCGGCGAGCCTTCCCAGTACCCGTCGTCCGTCCACAGGCCGCGGGTCACATCTTCCGGCGCAGGGAGAGGAGAGCGCTGAGCGTATTCATATCCCTCGTCGAACTCCGTCTTGATCCGTTCGTCCATCGCCCGAACCCCGCTCTCATCGATCTCGCCCAAAGCCAGCATCAGGGCCAGGAATCGCTTCTCCGGGTCCTTGAACGTCATGTACTCGTCCAGCATCTCCTTGGGCACGTACTTGGCCGGATCGTGGCCGGCGTGCCCTCGCCACCGCAGTGACACACACTCGATCAGCGATGGACCTCCTCCCGATCGGGCCCGCTCCACGGCCTCATGCGCGGCCTCGTACACGTCGAGCACATCCTGAGCGTCAACCCGAATCCCCGGCATGCTGTAAGCGCCGGCCCGGTCGGCGATCGATCCGACCGGGAACTCGATCTGGTTGGGGGTCGAGTAGGCCCACAGGTTGTTGTTGACCACCCAGACCACCGGGAGCTTGAACACCGCCGACATGTTCAGCGACTCGTGCCATCGGCCGTTGGAGGTTGCTCCATCACCGCAGATGGCCATGGCCACCTTGGCCTCGTGGCGCCGTTTGTAGGCCAGCGCCGCACCGCAGGCGACCGGGTATGCGATGGGCAGGTGAGAGATGACCGTGAAGGTCTTGGCCCCGAACCAGTCCCCGATATGGCTGTTCCCGTCACGCCCTCGCGTGTAGCCGTCGATGCGACCCCAGTATTGGGCCATGACCCGGTTGAGGTTCAGTCCCTTCACCAATTGGGCAGACAGGTCGCGGTGCGTGGGGAACAGCGAGTCCTCCTGCAGCAGGGCGAAGGCCACACCGACATGGGTCCCCTCCTGGCCGCGCCCGGAGTAGATGGCCCCGGGGAGCTTGCCCTGACGGTACAGCGTCTCCATCCTCTCGTCGAAGTACCGGCAGAACTTCAGGTGGTACAGGATCTCCAGGAGGTCCTTCTCCGTGAGCTCCAGCCGATCGATCTGTTCTCTGGAAGCGCGGAGATCCGGGTGGGGGCCTACCTGGACCTGCTCCTCCTTTGCCTTCGTCGCCACGGTGGTGAGCCTTCCTCTCGGTTACAAGATGTTCAGCGGCTTTCCCGCAAGCGCCATGAACGCCTCACCCAGTGCCTCCGACAGCGTGGGATGAGGGTGAATGAGGGTGGCGACATCGGCGGGCGTCGCTTCCCAGTTGTAGATGAGTGTGCCCTCGGCCACCAGCTCGGTGACGTGGGGCCCGATCATGTGGACGCCCAGAACAGCACCCCCGTCCTGCTCGGCCACCACCTTCACGATTCCGTCCTCACCAAGGATGTTGGCCTTCGCCAGCACGGAGAAATTGAGCTTCTTGGTGGCCACCTCGTACCCGCGGTCCCTGGCCTGGGATTCAGTCAGCCCCACGGAGGCGATCTCCGGGGCGGAGAACGTGACCCGAGGCACCCCGGCGTAATCGATCTCGGGCGGGTCCAGGCCAGCGGTGCGCTCGGCAACAGCGATGCCTTCAAGGAACGAGGAGTGGGCGAGCTGCAGCGGGCTGTTGGCCACGTCGCCCACGGCCCACACGTGCGGCACGCTGGTCTGCAGCTGGCCGTCGACCTTGACGTAGCCTCGGTCGAGCTCGACCCCCATCTCCTCCAGGCCGATGCCCTCGGAGACGGGCCCTCGGCCCACCGCCACCAGGCACAACTCGGCACCGACCGTCTGGGCTTCCCTGCCCTCCGGGGCGTGGGTCACCTCGACGTGATCGCCCAGGTCTTTGACCTCGCTCACCATCACCCCCGCAGCGGTGGTGATGCCCCGCTTCCTGAACGCCCGGGCGGCCTGGCTCGAGATGTCCTCGTCCTCAAGCGGCACAATTCGCGGCAGCGCCTCCAGGACGGTCACTTGAGCCCCGAACGGCCGGTACACCGTGGCGAACTCCATCCCGATGGCGCCCGCCCCGATGATCACCACCGACTCCGGCAGGGTCTGCATCGCCCACACCTGGTCGCTGGTGACCACCCTGTCGCTGACTTCGAGGCCCGGGAGCAGACGCGGATAGGACCCGGTGGCCAGGACAACATCCGTCGTCGAGATGTCCTGTCCATCGACCCGAACGGCCGGGCCAGCGGTCAGCGTCCCGGTGCCGGCGATCACGTCGATCTTCCGAGCCTTGATCAAACCGGTCAGCCCGGAGACCTTCTTGTCCACGACATGCTGGGCGAACTCCAGGACCTTCGGCCAGTCCGCCCGGCCGGTGGCTTCGATGCCCCATTCGGCGGCCCGGTTCACGTGGTCCATCACGGAGGCCGACTCCAGGAGGGCCTTGGAGGGGATGCAGCCTCGCAAGAGGCAGGCTCCGCCCAGACGGTCATCCTTCTCCACGATCGCCACGCGCTTGCCGAGCTCTGAGGCTCGAATGGCGCAGGCATACCCACCCGTCCCGCTTCCCAGGACGACCACGTCGTAGGCACTCTCCGCCATCCCTGTTCCTTTCGATTAGCCTCTGATCGCCCGGAGAGTGATTGCGGGCGAAATGACACCGTTGGGACCGTCTGGCCCAGGTAGAGCCATACTACCGCCGGAGGGAGACACCATATGAGCGAGTCAGCTGATTCCGGTAACGGTCAGGTGAACATCAGCCTTCACCACACCCCGCTCGAGTCGGAGCACCGCGCTCTGGGAGCCAAGATGGGCGCGTTCGCCGGATGGGACATGCCCATCGAGTTCAAGGGTACGCTCACGGAGCACCGGGCGGTCAGGGAGGCCGTCGGCCTGTTCGACCTCACCCATCTGGGCAAGATCCTGGTTGAGGGGCCCGGCGCGCTTGACGCCCTCCAGCGGGCCATGCCCAACGACCTGGCGAAGGTTCGCGTGGGCGGGGCTCAGTACAACATGGTCCTGAACGAGCGCGGTGGGATCGTGGACGACCTCATCAATTACCGCATCGGCGAGGAGCGATACCTCGTCGTCCCCAACGCGGCGAACACCACCCGCGTCCATCAGGCCCTCCTGGCCCTGGCCGGCCCGGGGACCGACGTCGTCCACCGGGAGGA
>Ga0137373_10006889_pt1 | contig 12127 bp, 11 predicted proteins | sample SagtaG_5_FD_104912 | JGI IMG/M metagenome (GOLD analysis project Ga0137373, IMG submission 104912) | Vadose zone soil microbial communities from Sagehorn Ranch, Mendocino, California, USA - Sage1_R_80_16 metaG | ecosystem: Environmental > Terrestrial > Soil > Vadose zone | place: USA...
GCCACTTTTCCCCACTTTTTTCCACAGCCCCCCACCAGCGCCCATTGTAATGCCAAACGCCGCACCTGGCAATACCAGTTGCGAGTTTCGAGTCGCGAGCCGCGAGTGGCAATCGTCGGGACTGACGCCTCCAGCTCGGCCGGCCGCAGCGCCCGACCGCTGGACGTTCCAACTCGCGACTCGCGACTCGTGACTCGCGACTGGTCTAGAGCGCGGCGTACAGGATGCGGCCGCAGCTCTGGCAGAGGACGAGCGCGCTGCCGTGGCGGGCGCGCTGCTCCTCGGAGGCTGGCAGGCTGATTCGGCAACCCTGGCAGGTCCGCTGGCGGATCTCGGCCACCGCCAGGCCGCCGCGGCTTCGGCGCAGGTTGTCGTAGGTCCGCAGTGCCGCCGCGTCGATCCCCTCGCGCAGGCTGCTCTGCTCGACCTGGCCGCCCTCGATGGCGGTGCGCAGCTGGCCGCGCTCTTCAGTCAGCCCGGCCTCGAGCGCCCTGCGGGCGGCCTCGATCTGGCGGAGGCGATCGTCGGCAGCGGCCAGGTCCGAAGCTGCCTGCTCGGCTGCCACGAGCAGCTCCAGGAGTCGATCTTCTCGAGTGCTGATCAGGGCCTTGAACTGGTTCGCCTCGCGGTTGAGGTTGTTGAGCTCTTTGGCGTCGCCGATCCGCCCGCCGTACAGCTTCTTCTCGATCTCATCGAGCTGTCCGCGTAGGGTGTCGATCTCCAGCTCGAGGTCGCGCTGGTCGGCTTCGATCGGCTTGAGCGCCGCCTCGCGCTCGGCCCGCGCCCGGCGGGCGGCGAGGACCTCCGACCGGTCAGCCAATTCGGCTTCTACTCGCCCCAGCCGTTCACGGTTAGCGTCGAGCGCGCTGTCCACAGCTTGAAGCTGGCGCAGAAGCTCGACCGTCTTCATGTCCGCCTCCGCGCCTAGCTTAGCTCGATTCGCTTGAACTCTTCCGCCAGCGCCAGGCCGGCCGCTTCGCCGATCCGCTGGGCCCGTTCGCGCATGCGGCTGGCCAGGTCGTCGGGCTGGCGGATCTGGCTGACGTGCGCGGCGACCGCCGCGACCTTGCGCTCGAACGACGCGGCTATGTCGACCCAGGTGTTCGGATGGTCGGTGGTGAAGAGGTACAGCTCGCGGACCCGATGGTGAGCCAGTCCCGCCCCAAGCTGGTCGCGGAAGAAGAGGTGGTCACGGGCGGCAATGACGGCGTCGACCGTGCCCATGCCGGTCGCGCGGTGGTCGGGATGAAGCTGGTACAGGCGCCACGGATCGTGGGTCACGACCAGGCCTGGCCGCAGCTTCCTGATGGTCAGGCAGAGCTGCTCGCGCAGCCTCATGCTCGCCTCGACCTCGCCGTCCAGCCAGCGCAGAAAGTGGACGTCCGTCACACCCAGCCGCCGCGCCGCCTCACACTGCTCGCGTTCGCGTCGGGCAGCCAGCTCGACTGGATCGACCTGAAGGTCATGGCTGCCCTTGTCGCCGCTGGTGACGACCAGGTACGAGACGTGGCGGCCCTCGGCGGTCCAGCGGGCGACGGTGCCGCCAGCGCCGAACTCGGCATCGTCCGGATGCGCCGCTACCACCAGGACGCGGAGCGGCTCGTCCACAGCCGCGCTTAGCTGGGCTGCTCGGGCGATGTGCTCATTCGGCGCTCACGGCGCGCCCGACCGCCGGCTGGCGCAGGACCGCGTCGTAGACGTCCACCGTCCGCTCGGCCGTCGCCGCCCACCCGAACCGCTCGGCGGTCACCAGGCCATTGTCGCGAAGCCGCTGGCGGAGGTCTGAGTCCCCAAGGACCGCGCGGATCTTGTCGGCGAACAGCCGCGGGTGGCGCCAGGGTACCAGCAGACCGTTCTCGCCATCGCGGACGATGGCCGCCAGGCCGCCGACGCGCGAGGCTACGACGGGCGTGCCGCAGGCGAGCGATTCGACCGCCACCAGGCCGAAAGACTCGTAACTCGAGGGCATCACCGTCACATCGGCTGCCCGGTAGTAGATCGGAAGGCGTTCCTGGTCGACCGCGCCGACGAAGTCGACGATCTCGTCCAGCCCGAGCTCCCCGGCCAGCGAGCGGAGGCGTGCGATCTCCCGCTCCTCCTCCGATACGCGGCCATGGATACCGGGCGGGATCCCGCCCACGATCAGGACGCGCAGCGGCTTCGAATCGCGGGCCAGCTCGGCCGCCGCACGCAGCAGGATGTCGATACCCTTCAGGCGCTGGATGCGCCCCACGAACAGCAGCGTGCGCTCTCGTCCCAGGCCCAGCGCTCGCCTCGCCCCCAGCTTGGAGCCGGGTCGGAAGAGCGTCAGATCGACCCCGCCAGGGATGACCGCCACCGAGCGCTGATGCGCGCCGTAGGCGGCTGCCATGTTCGCGCGATCGACTTCCGTCGAGGCGATGATCTTATCCGCCGCGGCCATGGTCCGCCGCTCGATGTCGACTCGAATCTGCTGCTCGAGGTCGGCCGGGTCCTCGGCGACGCGATTCTTCATCTGCCCCAGGGTGTGGAACATCGCCACCAGCGGCACGTCCCAGTGATCTTGGAAGAGCGTCGCCAGGCGGCCGGACAGCCAGTAGTGGGCGTGGACCAGGTCGTAGCGCGCCCCAACGAAGTTGCGGAAGCGCTGAACGTTACAGGCGAACTCGGAGAGGTAGTCGACGACGGCGTACTTGTCGACGTGGCGGGGCGGCCCCGCGTCGACATGGACGATTCGGGTGCGTTCGCCGAAGTCGACCACGGCCGGAACATCCGGGTCCTGGCGGCGCGTGAACACGTCGGTCGCGACGCCCAGGCGGCCGAGCTGCCGGCTCAGCTCGCGCACGTACACGTTCATCCCGCCGGTTTCCCAGCCCCCGAGGTGTGCCAGCGGACAGGTGTGCACGCTGAGGACGGCGACCCGAAACATGCGCAACCCCCTGGAGCCGCGCCTGGCGCGGGCGATCAGGCCCTAGGCGGGCGACCCGGCTCGGAGCGTGGAGCCCGACCTGTGGAATGCGGCGACCGCCCGCGACGGCGGGGGCTGCCTGTGCAATGGTACCACCCAGGAGGAGGGCCAGCAAGAATCGCTCGCCCTACATGGAGAGTAAGGTGCTCGAGGTGCTCAAGAATTCACGCTAGGAATCTTGAGCATCTTCGCGGCGCGCAGTCGGCGGCTGAACGCCACTGGTCAGCGGGGTGGGCCCGGCAGGGATCGAACCTGCGACCTTAGAGTTATGAGCTCCCTGCTCTACCACTGAGCTACGGGCCCGACAGCCTTGAAAATTATAGGCGGTCGGGCTCGCCGGGCCGGCGGCCCCGTTGCCTGCTAGGCCGCGATTGTCTTGACCAGCCCAAACAGGGTCGGGGTGGCCGCCAACTGGTCGCGCAGGAGCGCTGAGTCCAGTGCCTCTTCCAGGTCCGCTCGCAAGTCGTCGGCGAACAGCGCCCCCTCCGGCGCATCGCCAACCTGCTCCAATGGCTCGTCGGCTGAATCGCCCGAGAGTTCCTCAGCGTACAGGCTGAAGTCCCTATCGCACGCGCTTGAGATTCTGATCATCGTTTCGCCCCCTAGCTCTTCTATAACCGCAATCGTCAACTCTCTGGTGCCAGTGTACGGTCGACGAGCCCGGGCCACTATCATCCTCTCGACAGGAAAAGTGTAAACTTGCTGACAATTCAGGCTCGTGTCCGGATGTCGGGTGGAGCGCGGTGGAGGTGCCATGATCACCGCCGAGACACTGGCTCGATCGCCGCTCCTTGGCAACCTGCCTGAGCAGGGCCTCGCCCGACTCACAGCCTCGGCCCGCCGCCATGGCTATCGGCGTGGCGAGATCATCTTCCATCAGGGTGATCCGGGCGACGCGCTCCACCTGATCCAAGCGGGCCGGGTCAAAGTGGTGCTCGACGCCGAGTCCGGCGACGAGGCCGTGATCGCGATCCTCGGTCCCGGCGACTGCTTCGGCGAGCTGTCGCTCATCGATGGCGAGCCGCGCTCCGCATCAGTCGAGGCGCTCGAGGTGGTCGAGACGGTCAGCGTGTCTCGGCAAGACTTCATGCAGTTCTTGCGCGAGCACCCGTCAACCATGGAGCGCTTGCTGTGCACGCTGGCGGGCATGGTGCGGCGGGCGGACGAGGGCCTCGCTGATCTGGTGTTCCTGGACCTGGAAGGCCGACTGGTCAAGAAGCTGATCGAGCTGGCCGCCGAGCACGGCCGGTCGACAGACGGCGCGGTCGAGATCGAGCTGCCGCTGACTCAAGAGGACCTGGCCGCGATGGTCGGTGCGACCCGAGCCAGCGTCAACAAGCTGCTGGGGTGGTACGAGGACTGCGGTGCGATCGCGCGGCGGGGACGCCGGATCGCGATCTGCGACGAGGCGCGCCTGCGGCGACGAATCACGTAGACGAGTTTCGGGTCCCTACATCGTCCTTCGTTTCGTCCACCAGATTATGGCTGTCGGCAGGACCGGGTCGGGTAGGCCCAGGCGGCCGTCTGGAAGCTCCACCAGCCAATCGCGCAGCAGACGAGCCAGCCTGGCCCGGTTGTCGGGGGTGTCGCGGATGATGAGCTGGTCCAGATACTCGTCGACGGCGCTGGGCAGATCGTCGTAGGACCAGCTCGAACGGACCTGCGCCATCTCGACGTTGGCCAGAATACCCAGCTCGTGCAGCAGGTTCACGGCGTCGATGTACGTCGGGGGAAGCGCGCGCGGCTGAGCGTGGAACTCCTCCCAGATTGGGCTACTCAGCTCGTCGACGTGGCGGGCGCGCATGTACACTAGGCAGACTTTCTGGGCGGCGGAGTCCAGCCGGCGCAGGAACCCCGCCCCGTCCTCGATCGGATACAGCACGTGAGAGCAGAGCGCCACGTCGGCGCGCAGGCCAGACGTGTCCTCCCAGCGGGCCTGCACAGCGTCCAGATTGCTCAGTCCTGCTGCCGCGGCGTCCGCCTTCAGGTAGCCCACCATGCTGGCGTTTGGCTCGACGGCCGTCACCTCGGCCGCGAGCGGCGCCAGCGCCAGGCTGAAGCGACCCGTCCCGGCCCCCACGTCGAGCACGCTCGTGCGGCGGCCGACGAACCGGCGCGCCCGCCGATAGAAGGGATCGTCGAGCACCCGATCGCGTGTAGCCAGGTGAAACCGCCTGGCGCGGCGGTCCCAGAAGTCCGCGCTCGTGCGGCCCAGCGCCGCGTACGCCGCGTCCATCTGGACCGCTCGAGCCCGCACGATCGCGCGCCACCGCGCCTCCGCTGGGCCCATGCGCGTGCCGAAAATGCCCTTTCAGCACCGCACAGGACGCAGAGAACCGAAGAGGGTTTCTTCCATTCCTCTGTGGTCCTCCGCGGCCTCTGCGGTGATTGTCAAACCAGCTACGTCGCTGGCTCCAGGTAGTCCGAGACGATCCAGCCGCTTGCCCCGCTGGCGTCACGGACGTTCCGCCAGACTTCGCCCTCGGCTTCCTGGTTTGCCCCGACGATCTCGAGCACCGTCCCGTCGCGGAGACTCTTGGTCCGAGTCGACGAGCTGCTCGGCCGTTCGCGCAGATTGGCGCCGTCGCCGCCCGTGTTGGCCACGCGGACTCGCTCGGCTGCCGGCGCCGCCGCAGCCTCCGGCTTCGCCGCAGGGGGCGAGCCGGCCGGCGCTGGCGGGGCTGGCTTGGGGGCCGCCAGCGAAGGACTGGGAGTGATGCCGGGCGCCGCGACGGGGACGAGCGGGGTGCTCGGCGGCAGGACCGCCACGCTCGGGGCCGCGACCGGGCCGCCGACCAGGTCGCCGAGCGACGCCGGAATCGCCCGCATCCCCAGCGCGAGGATCAGTGCAGCCGACACAAGCCAGACTGCGGTCACAACCGCCTTCGTAGCGGTGGTCCAACGAGCCTTGGCCCACATGAGGGCTATGCCCAGCGGGCCGCACAGCAGCAAGCCCAGGACGATAACCGCGGGCTGTTCGTACCAAGCTGGCCGAGGCGGAAGCGCCTCGATTCGGGGGATGTCGACCCGGGTCAGCCGGTCGTCCTGGAGGGTGGGCGCCTCGTCGAAGAAGTCCTCTGGGAGGGCCCGCGACTCGGGCTCCACTGCGGGCATCGGCTGGGTTGGCGCTTCCAGCTCCGAGGCAGGCCTGGCGAACGGGGAGATGGTGGGTCGCGCGGGGCGCGCTGCTTCGGGCGGTGGCAGTTTGCGGGCCTCTTCCAGCACCTCCTCGGCCAGGTCGATTCGGCCCTGGCGTCGGTAGATACCAGCCAGGCGCTCGTAGAGCCCCCGCTCGCGGACCCCAAGCTCAATGTTGGTCTCGTAGCATTCGGCCGCCTCGTCGAGCAGGTCGCGCCGCTCGAAGATTCGCCCGAGCCGGTCGCGAGCGAGCATCTTCTGCTCGCGGGTGCCGTCATGCAGGAGGCCCAGGAAATACTGGGCCTCCTCGTCCTCGTTGGCGAACTCTGGCGTCTGGAGCTCCAAGGCCGTTCCTGGTGTTAGGCCTCTGGCAGGCTGCGTTCGGGCATGCGCTATCTAACGATAGTCGCGCGGGAAGGTGATCTCGCAGCGGGTGGCCTGCGTCGGCTCCGCCAGACACACTTCGGCCGCGGCGCGCCAGCGAGCCAGGTGTGGGGTCTGCCTGTGGGCCTCGAGCGCGGCCTCGTCCTGATAGACCTCGTAGAAGTAGTAATGATCGGGATCGGACTGGTCCTGGAGGACGTCGAACCGGACGCAGCCCGGCTCGTCCCGCACGAAGCAGATCGAGTCGTCCTCGATCACGTCCAGAAATTTCTGGCGCTGGTCCGGCTTGACCTTGACCGAAACGATGAGCCCCAGCATCTAGCTGCCTCCTTCCGTTGATCGCCCGCTAGTGTACGCCGGAACCAGCTGCGAGTGGCGACCCTCTTGTCCGGTGTTTCCGTCTCCTCGTCCGGGCTACGATCCATTCGACCCGGCCTCTTCTCAGAGCCGGCTCGAACGCTGAAGGGTGTGGTCCGCAAGGAGCGCGATGGGACGACAGGCGACGGGACGACAGGCGAATGGGTTGAAAGAGGAACGATGAGCAGACACGTTCGAAGTTTCGAGGCCGTCGTGTTCGATCTGTTGACGGCCCTGATCGACTCGTGGTCGCTGTGGGCTCTGGTGGCGGGTAGCCAAGAGCTAGGTCGGGCGTGGGGGACGGCCTCCCTGCGGCTGGTCACGAGCGCCGGGACCTACCGGCCGTACGAGCAGATCGTCCATCAGGCCGGGCGTGATGTGGGCCTGGCTGCCGAGAGAGCCGACGAGTTGCTGGCTCGCTGGGGCGAGCTGCGGCCGTGGCCAGACGTGCCGGACGCGCTGGCGGGCCTTCGCTCCTGGCGCCTGGGCGTTGTGACCAACTGTTCGCAGCGCCTGGCCGAGATCGCGGCCTCGGCCACCGGCGGGCGCTTCGACGTGATCATGAGCGCCGAGCAGGCCGGCGCGTACAAGACCGACCCCCGCGCCTACCTGGCCGGGCTCGCCGCGCTGGCGCTGCCGCCCGAGCGGGTCTTGTTCGTGGCCGGCTCCCCGCACGACGTGCCCGGCGCAGCGGCCGTGGGGATGGCCGTCTACTGGGCCAATCGACTCGGCCTGCCGCCGACGGATGGGCCTGGTCCGCTGGTGGAGGCGCCCGACCTGAGCCGGCTGTCGGACCTGCTCCGCTAGAAGCGCGTCACCCGGCCGGCTTCCATCCGTTGTGATCGCGTAGGCGGCAGGTGGCACGGCAACTCGAAACCGCCCACCACTTTCGGCCCGCCACCAAGGCCCTAAAACCCACCTACGATGCCAAGAAAGATAGCCTGGCTTGCCCTGCCGCTTGCGCTGGGCGTGCTGCTTGTGCAGGCGGCGCCGCCGGCTCTCGGCGGCCCGCCGAATGAATGTAAGCGAGAGCTGGCTGGGCCCGCCACGGCCTACCTGGGAGGCTGGATCCCGGCCGCGCTCGATGATCCGCGCGTCCCGCGCGAGCGTGACCCACTCGGCCAGTTCGAGGCCCTGGCCGGCAAGCGAGTCACCGTCGTCAACCGCTGGGAACACTGGGGACTCGGGCCCGGCGGGCGAGTGGATATCAAATGGCTGCGGCGGGTGGTGGCCAGTGGCGCCTTCCCGATGGTGACGTGGGTGCCCTGGAACCCGGGCATCAAGAAGCCCGAATTCCAGCGTGGCTTCCTGATGCGGGACGTCGCTCGCGGCGCGCACGATCGCTACATCGCCGATATCGCCTCTGAAGTAGCCGAGTGGAATGGGCCGATTTTCATCCGCTTTGCTCAGGAGATGAACGGGACCTGGTACCCGTGGGGCAAGCATCAGAACAGTCCCGAAGAGTACATTGCCGCCTGGCGCCACGTGCACGAGATCTTCACCCAGAAGGGCGCTGGGCAGGTAAGCTGGGTCTGGAACCCGAGTGAGAAGAACCATCCCGAGTCGCTCGGGCTGTGGTACCCGGGCGATGACGTGGTCGACTGGATCGCCGTCGACGGGTACAACTGGGACGATCCGAACTACTGGAAGGACGCCAGCGGCGACACCTGGCGGACACTGGACATGGTTTTCACGCCCTCCTTCGACGACATCGCCGCTTTCGCGCCGGCTGACACGCCGTGGATGATCGCCGAGACCGCCAGCACCGAGCGGCGAGGTGACCCCGGCAGGAAGGCGAGCTGGATCTGCGACGCGTTCCGCCGCGCCATCCCGGAGCAGTTCCCGAGAGTCAAGGCAGTGCTCTGGTTCGAGCAGCCGACCGACGAGGGTGGCAAGCCGTTTCCCTGGCAGGCAGACTCGAGTGGCGCGAGTCGTGAGGCATTCGCGGCCGCCGTGGCGCCCGACTACTACGCCGGCGACCTTGGCGACCTGCCCGCCCGGATCGGGCGCAACAAGATCCCTGACCTGGCCAGCCTCGCAGCCGGCCCGTAAGAGGCGTGGCGCCAGTGGACTTGCTTTTACATAACGCTCGCATCGTCGATGGGAGCGGCAATCCCTGGTATCGCGGGGACGTCGGCATCCAGGGCGAGCGCATCGTCGCTGCCGGACGCGTGGTCGCGGTCGAGGCTGGGCGCACCATCGACTGCCGAGACCTGATCGTGAGTCCGGGCTTCATCGATATGCATTCCCACGCCGACGTGATGCTGCTGGCCGAGCCTCGCCACGAGGGCAAGATCCTCCAGGGCGTGACCACCGATGTGCTCGGCCAGGACGGCCTCTCGTACGCCCCGGCCTCTCCGCCCACCCTCCAACTTCTGCGCCGCCAGATCGCCGCCTGCAACGGCAACCCACCGGTCGGCTGGGATTGGACTTCCGTCGCGTCGTTTCTGGACCGCTTCGATCGCCGAGTGTCGGTCAACGTTGCGTTCCTGGTCCCACACGCCGCGGTGCGCGCCGAAGTGCTTGACATGCAGGACCGCCTGGCCTCGGCGGTCGAGCTTGAGCGGATGCAGGCGCTCGTGGACGAAGGCATGGCCGACGGCGCCGTCGGATTCGCGACCGGGCTGGACTACACCCCCAACATCTGGTCGGATACCGACGAGCTAGTCGCCCTGTGCGAGGTAGTCGCGCGCCGAGGGGGCCTGTACGTGACCCACGTCCGCCACGACCGCGGTGACGGCTTCCTGGACCCGATCCGCGAGGCGATCGAGATCGGCAAGCGAACCGGCGTCCGGGTCCACGTCTCCCACCTGCGCGGCGACCAGCTTGGTCGTCCGACCACGCCCGACCAGGTGCTGGGGCTGTTCGAGCAGGCTCGAGCTGAAGGCGTCGACATCACCTACGACAGTTACCCGTACACTCGGGGCAGCGGTCTGCTTCATCGACTCGTGCCGGCCTGGGCGCACGTTGGCGGGCCGGATGCGATGCTGGCCCGGCTACGCGACCCGACCGACCGCCAGCGCATTCAGATCGCGCTGGCCAAGCTGCGCACAAACTGGTCGGAGGCCGGCATCGCCGCTGTCCAGACCGACCGGAATCGCGGATTAGAAGGCTGGTCCATCGCCCAGGGCGCCGGCGAGCTGGGTAAGACAGTCCCGGATTTCATCTGCGACCTCCTGGTAGAGGAGGACCTGGCCGTCTCGCTCGTGAGCCACTCGACCAGCTCCGAGGAATCAATCGGGCCAGTATTGGCCCACCCGCTCGCCACGAGCGGCAGTGATGGGCTGTGCTGGGGCTCTGGTCGGCACCCGCGCACCTACGGCTCGTTCGCGCGCGTGCTTGGGCACTACGTCCGGGAGCAGCGCGTAATGCCCTTGGAAGAGGCGGTTCGCAAGATGACCTCGGCCTGCGCGCTGCGCCTGGGGATCAAGGACCGTGGACTGGTGCGCGACGGCATGGTGGCCGACCTGGCAGTCTGGGACGACAAGACGATCGACGCTCGCAACAGCTATGAGCGGCCGCTCGAGCCGGCCGTTGGCGTCTCCCATGTCCTGGTCGGCGGCCAGCTCGTGCTCGAAGATGGCGTCCACACCGGCGCGACCCCCGGCCGGGCGCTCAAGCCGCTGCTCGACTGAGCTGTTCTCGTGTGCAATAGTTGAAGACCGGGCGCCTGACGCGCCCTGAGAGCGCTCGATTGAGCCCGGATGGGCTCGCAGTCCGCGAGCTGGGGCTCAGCCGCGGGCGGGCGATCTGCCCTGGTGGGGGGGCGCGGCCCGGCCCCCTGAGTCACGCGCCCGGCGCACCGGCGAGGCCGATGGCGACGATGGGGCGGCCGGGCCTGGCGCTGGGCCACCGGTCTCCAGGCTCTGTGCCGCCGCCGCTGGCCGCATCGGCAGCCGGATTCTAAACGCCGACCCCTGGCCCGGAGTGCTTTCGGCCTCGACGCTCCCGCCGTGCGCCTCGGCCATGCTCTTGACAAGTGCCAGTCCGATCCCAAAACCACCCCCGGTGTCGGTAGCCTCGGGCGCCCGATAGAACATGTCCCAGATGTGGGACAGGACCTCAAGGCTCATACCGGGGCCCTTGTCGCGGACCTCCAGCGTGACGCGCCCCGGTGGCTCCTCTGCCAGCCGCACATAAACCGGCCCGCTGGGCGCGTAACGTAGGGCGTTGGTGACCAGGTTGACTGCGATCTGGGAGAGACGGTCGGCATCGACCGTGGCCATGAGCGCACCTGACGCCAGATCGAGGACGATCCGTTCCCCGCCTGGCTGAAGCGTGAAGGGTTGGACGTTCTCCTTGATCACCGATGCGACGTCGCAATCAACGAGTCGCAGGCGGAGCCGCCCTTGCTCGATGCGGCTGTATTCGAGCAGGTCATCCACGATCCGCGTCATCGTGCTGCTGCCACGGTAGATCTCTCTGAGCATCTGCCCCACCTTGGCGTCGGGCAGGGTTCGCCGCCTGGCGGACAGCAGCTCAGCGTAGCCGTTGATCAGGGCGAGCGGGGTGCGCAGCTCGTGCGAGACGGTCTGAAGCAGTTCGTTCTTCAAACTATCTAGCCGCCGTAATGCGCTGGCCTCGTCTGCGGCGGCCTGCTGGCGGCGGATTCCGCTGGCGCCCCTGCGGACGGTACCCATGAGGACCAGCGTCCGGGCGATGAAGAAAGCGGCTACCCCGCCCCACACGATGGTCCGAACTGGTCCGATCGGCGCGAGATCGCGATACAGCTCAAACGTTCCCGTCACCTGACCATCGACGATCAGCGGCGCATAGACCGCGAGCCCGCTGTCCTGTCCCTCGACGCCGCCAGCCTCCAGCTCGGAGCCGGACGCGTACCTCGACCCGACGATGCCGGCGAGGGCATTGGCGCGCAGCGACTGGACCGGCCCCGCCCTGGGCTGTCCACGCTCGCCCGCCCGGTCGGAATACACAAGCGTGCCGTCGCGAGCCAGGATGTTCAGGCGCAGCAAGCCAGATCCGGCGCCTCGGATGTGCGTGGCGATCGGGTCGAGCCGGGCGGCGAGATCAGCGAGCTTGGCGGGCGTGTATGGTGGCTCGAGGTCGACTCGACTCAGTCGGGCGCCGATCCCGAGATCGACGTCGTCCACCGCTCGCGCCACAAGCTGGCCGACCAGTATGTCGGTGACCTGAGTCTCGATAAACCAGGCCATGGCGGTGGCGGCGAGCACGGCCAACACGAACCCGAAGATCGTGTACCGAGCAACCAGGCCGAGTGTGAGGATTCGACGGCCCACCGTGCGCTTCATGCCGAAAGCTGTAACGAGGCGCGTGCGGCGA
>Ga0137373_10006894_pt1 | contig 12120 bp, 15 predicted proteins | sample SagtaG_5_FD_104912 | JGI IMG/M metagenome (GOLD analysis project Ga0137373, IMG submission 104912) | Vadose zone soil microbial communities from Sagehorn Ranch, Mendocino, California, USA - Sage1_R_80_16 metaG | ecosystem: Environmental > Terrestrial > Soil > Vadose zone | place: USA...
ACCTGTTGGCGGGCGGCACCGGCGGCAGCAGCAGCGCCCGGACCAGCTGCCACAGCCGCCGCCCCCACCACACCGAGGCGGCCGGCTCCGGTGCGGTGTCCGGGCTGCGGCGTGGCCGGCGGGTGCTGGAGCTGGTCGGCCCACCACGGCACCGGCCGGTCGGCATCGACCGGGTCGACGAGGCCGACCAGGTGGCACCGGCGGACGCCGACCCGGTGGTGGTGTCGGCAGCGGTGCGGGCGCGGCAGGTGGCCACCGGGTTGTTCGCCGCGACCGCCTTGGGGGTGACGATGGCCGGCCTGCTGGCGGTCTTCGGCAGCGTGGGTGCCGGGGTGTCGAACGGCTCGTACCTGCGGTGGGGGCTGCTGCCCATGCTGCCGGTGGCCGGCGCGGCGGTCGTGTGCGGGCTGCTGGTGGTGTGGCGGCGGGTCACCCCGGTCCTCGGTTGGCAGGCGTTTCTGGTGTTCCCGCCGGGCTCGGTGGTGTGTGCCGCGGTGGGGGCGGTGCTGGTGCAGCACGCCATGGTCACCCCGGTGTATCCGGGCCAGGGGCTACTGGTGGCGGTCATCGGCCGGGGCGGCGGGGCGTTGCTCGGGCTGGGGGCGGCGTTGGCGGTGGCCGAGACGCTGCGGTGGCGGGTGATCCTCGCCGGCCCGTTCGCGGTGCTGGTCGCCGCGGTGGTGACCTACCCGGCGACCGGGTTCGTCGCGATGCTGTACGTGCTGGCCGCCTCGGTGTGGTGGGGGCGGCGGCTGTGGCAGCTGGTCCGGGCGCTGCTGCTGCCGCCGGTGCCGCCCGCCAACAGGTAGCCAGCCAGGGGTGCCGGCGCGGTGCGCTGGGCGCCGGTAGGGCTGGGACGGGAGAACCGAGTGCGCGAGGGGTGGACGGCACGGCTGGTGCGGGCCTGCTGGTCGCTGCTGTGGCTGGGCCTGCTCCTGGTCGGGCTGCCGGCCGTGCTGGTCGGCCTGGCCGGCTGGCCGCTGCCCGACCGGCTGCCTGCGATGGCCGACGTGCAGCGGTGGGCGGCCCAGCCGTTGACCACCCACGTCCTGGTCAAGGTCGTGGTGTGGCTGCTGTGGTTGCTGTGGGCGTGGCTGGTCTACACCGTGGCGGCCGAGCTGCTGCGGTGGCTGACCCGGCTGCGGCTGCCCCGGACCCGCTGGCCCGCGCCGCTGCAGTCGATGACCGGCGGCCTGGTCGGCGCGCTCGTGCTCGCACTGACCGGCGGCGGCAGCAGCCCGGCCGGCGCCCCAGCCGGGCCGAGCGCGGCGACCCCACCGCAACCCGATCACGAGCCGGCACCGATTGGGCCCGTCGCCTTGTCGCCGGGCATCGAACTGCCTCATGTCGACGGCTTCGGTGCCGAGGAGGCCGACGGTGAAGAGGCCGGCGGTGAGGAGGCCGATGAGGCGGCCGCTTCGGGGGCGGTGACCGGGGTGGACCTGCCCGGCGGCGGCTGGGCCAGCGGCCCGCTTGCCGAACAGGTCGCCGCCGCCGCGGCGATGGTGTGGTGGCAACGCCGCCGCCGCTACCTGCCGGGTCCGCCCATGCTGCACGGACGCCGCGATGACCCCGACCTGCTCGACCTGCCCGCCACGGTCACCGCCATCCAGCACGCGGTCGGCGGCCCAGCCGACCGGCCACCGCCGGCGATGACGGCATCGGCGATGATGCCGGCCGGCGGGCCGGTCAGGCCGTGGCAGCTACCTGCGCACGGGGTGGGGTTGGTCGGGCCCGGCGCCGCCGACGCCGCCCGCGGTCTGCTCGTCGCGGCGTTGCTGGCCGCCAACCATGGTCCCGGCACCGGCCGGCTGCTCACCACGGCCGCGGACCTGCCCGTGCTGCTGGGCACCTCACCCGAGCGGTACCGGGATCTGCCCGGCCTGACCGTGGCCGACCGCATCGACGAGGTCCTCACCGAACTCGCCGCCGCCGGCGCCCACACACCGGCCGGTGACCGCCGCCTGCCCCTGGCCGGGCGTGGCCGGCCACCCGCCGACGGCACCGCCGCGCCGCTGGTGGTGCTCCTGGCCACCGCGCCCGACCGGCGGCGCCGCCGGCAGCTGACTGCCCTGCTGGCCCCGCCTGCCGATCCGGCCCGAGGCACTCCGGTCAGGACGCTGGCCGTCCTCGGCGCGTGGCCGCCCGGGACGACGTGGCGGGTGGACGCCGATGGCACCACCTTCACCACCACCGGGGAGGCCCGGGTCGCCGGTCGCCTGTCGGTGCTGCCCCCCGACGTCGCCGTCGACCTGCTCACCTTGCTGACCACGCTCGCCGCGCATGGACGCCCGCCCGCGCAGCTCGCTGACCGGCGGCAGGCGACGCAGGCCGTGCCGGATGGGATCGCGGACGCACCGCCGGCGCGGCTGGACCACCGGCCGGCCCCGGTCAGTGCCCTGGTCCACCAGCGGCCAGAGCCTGAAGCGGCGCCGGACAACAGGCAACCGGCCACCATCGGACCACCGCTGCGGTTGCGGCTCCTCGGCGCGGTCCAGCTGCGCCAACGAACCGGCGCGACACACCGACACCCCGGTCTCGATGATGCGCTGGCCGGCGACGAGCCCACCGACGGCGAGCCGGAGCTAAGGTTGCCGCGCAGCGCCGCCCTGCAGATCGCCGTGTACCTGGCCGCCCACCCCGACGGGGCCACCGGCATCGCGCTGGCCCGTGCCGTCTGGCCCGGCGTGCCGGCGCCCGCCAGCCGGCTGCGCACCACCCTGTCCACCCTGCGGATCGGCCTGGAACAGGCCGCCGGCCAACCGGTGCTGCGCCGTGAGGGGGATCGTTACCGCCTCGACCCGGATGCCGTCGAGGTTGATCTGTGGCAGCTGCAGGCCGCGGTGGACAGCGCCGCCCGGGCACTGACCGCCGATGCGCGCCATGCCGCGCTGGGTGAGGCGGTCGTCGCGTACACCGGCGAGCTGGCCGCCGGCGAGACCTGGCCCTGGCTGCCGGCCCACCGCGAAGCCGCCCGCCGACACCTCATCGACGCGCTCAGCGCCCTCGCTCACGCCGCATCCGACCAGCACACCGCGATCGGGTTACTGCACCAAGCCGTCGGCCACGACCCGGACAACGAACACCTCCACCGGCAGCTCATCCGCGCCCAAGCCGCGACCGGAGACCGCGACGGCGTGGCGCACACCTACCGCAGGCTCGCCAGGCGGCTGGCCGACCACGGCGCCCAGCCGAGCACCACCACCAGCGAGCTGGCTCGACGGCTCACCGGCGACGCGCTCCCGGCCGAGGACACCACGCGACGCTGAGTACCGCCCGTGGCTCAGCGGGCGGTTACAGTCAGGCCGAAATTGTCCATTGTGGACCATCATGCGACCCACGCCCCCGTCAGGCTGGGGCTCGCACCGGCACGCCGGGCCAGCGATCCGGGCGCATCGGGTTGAGCTGCGCTGTTACGGCTTGTGACCCGGTGTGAATGAATGTGACGGCCGCGTCCCTCCCGCGTCTGCTGACCTGCTCGTAGCGTCAGAGATCCCTTACTGGCATCGTCGGCATGCGGCAGAGGAGATCGGGTGCACTCGACCGTTGTCGCACGCAACCTCTCGGCCGCCGCGGTGGCCGGGATCGCGGCGTTCTCGTCGTACTCGCACATGGTGCACGTGGCCCTGCGCTACGGCGAGCGGCCCGAGGTGGCCTACGCGCTGCCGTTCAGCGTGGACGGGATGCTGGTGGTCGCCTCGGTGGTGATGGTCGACGACCGCCGTCAGGGGCGGCCGGTCCGGATGGTGGCCCGGCTGGCGTTCACCGCCGGAGTCGCCGCCTCGATCGCGGCGAACATCGCCGCCGCGCACCCGCAACCCGGCGCCCGGCTGGTCGCCGCGTGGCCGGCCCTGGCGCTGTTGCTGGTGGTGGAAATGCTAGCCCGACCCGACCGCCGCACCGGCACCACCCAGCACGCGGCAACATCCGCGCCGATGGTGGCCACCCAAGCCCCGCCCGATGCCGACCGCCGCGGGGTGGACACCCCGATGCCCGTCACCGACCGGCCGCGGTCTACCAGGTCGGCGATGCCGTCCCGACCCCCGGCAACCCCCGCCACCACGATCGACGCGGTCCCACCCCTGAACACGAGCACATCACGGCCGGCACGGCAACGCCGGCCCGCCGCGCTGACCCGACAGCTCGCCGAAGCAATCCTGACCGGCGAGCCGCACCTGACCCGCACCGAGCTGGCCGCCCGCGTCGGCATCTCCCGCCGGCGGCTGCGGCAGGTCCTCGCCACCCCGGCGCCGAGCACGCCACCGGCCGCGAGACCGCCGCGCACCGGCCCGCACCCGAACGGGGCCACGCCGGCCGGCCAACCGACCGCCAACACGCACAACGGGCAGCCGCCGCCGTTCGCCGGTCGGCCGGGCCCGCTGCACATGTCTTCCAGGAACCGGTTGTGAACGGCGGGATACGTCAGCGCCTGCCAGCGGTGTGCTGGACCCTGCTGCTGGGCATCGGCCTGCCGGCCGGGCTGCTCCACTTCGCCGGCTCGCCGCTACCCCGCCACCGGCCCAGCCGTGAGAACCTGCTGCGCTGGCTGGACCAGCCGCTCACCCGCGGCAGCCTCACCATCGCCCTGACCTACCTGCTCTGGCTGGTCTGGGCGCTGTTCATCGCCGTCGTCCTGGCCGAGGCACTGGCCCACCTCACCCGGGTCCGGCTGCCCCGGCCGCGGCTGCCCTACCCGCTGCACTCGGTGGTGGGTGGTCTGTTCGGCGCCGCCGTGGTCACCGTCAGTACGGCACCAATGCCCGCACACGCCGCCGCCGACCAGGCAGCCGCCGCTGACCAGCCAGCCGCCCCTGACCAGTCGGTACCGTCGGCGACCGCACACCCGCACCACGACCGCACCGGCACCGGCACCGGCACCGGACCAAGCCGTCCACAGTGGACCGGCACAGGGGCCGGTTCACACCAGCCTATGGGGCCGCCCTCCACCGACCCGACGCTGGTCACCCGCCGAGTGCACGAGAAAGCCGTTGCCGGCGTCACTGCGCCATCCGAGTCCGGTGCAGCGTCCATGATGGTGCTCGCCGGGTACCGCCAACCGAAAACCGACACGGATACCGGCCGCTACCTGGTACGCCGCGGTGACACGCTCTCCGCAATCGCCCGCCGGCATCTCGGCAACGCCAACCGGTGGCCGGAGATCTGCGCGCTGAACTGGCACCGCCACTGGCCCGCCGTCGGTGGCACGCTGCGCGACTGCGACCTCATCTACCCCGGCTGGGACCTGAAACTACCCGCCGACGCCAACCCCCCGAAAGGCGCGGCGCCAGCACCGCCTCCGCCGCCTCCACCGGCACAGCCAGAACCCAATCCCGATCCTGGCCAGTCCCGGCCGCCCACGCCCGCTCCGTCGGCGAGCATGCCGGCGCCCCAGAACCCGGACGGCGTCGTCGAACCACCCGTCACGACGCCATCGGCAACCCCGTCGGCGTCGGCTGCCGTGCCTAGTGCGCTCCCAGCACCCACCACGGCGCCGACACCGGCCACCAGCCCGTCCGCCGCCTCGGCGTCCGCCCCGGCCAGCCCCGGGACCACAACCCCGACCGAAGCCGACGACGACACCACCCCGTCGCCGTCCGCCGACGATCACGGCGTCCACCTGCCCGGCGGCAGCTTCGTGCCGTGGGCGCTGGCCGCGGCGATCACGGCCGCCGCCGCGATGGTGTGGCTGCACCGCCGCCGCCGCTTCGTCCCCGGCGGCGACGGCGAGGACGACGACCCGCTGGAACTGCCCCCGCCGGTGGTCGAGCTGCACCGCCACGTCGCCCGCAACCCCGAGGTGTCCATGCCCAGCCATCTCGCCGAGCGCGCCGCCGCCGTGCCCGCCCAGCCGCTGCTGCCGCCGGGCGGTGTCGGGCTCGTCGGGGACGGCGCCCACGCCGCCGCCCGCGCTGCGCTGATCTCCACCCTCGCGTCCGGCGGCCCGCGCGACCCGGACCGGCGCGGCGAGGTCGTCATCGACGGCACCACCCTCACCACGCTGTTCGGCGCCGATGCCGCCGCGTTGGGTCCGTGGCCGCGCCTGCACGTGGCCGACGACCTCGACCACGCCCTGAGCATCCTGGATGCCCGGCTCCTGCACCGCGCCCGCGTCCTGGACGAGCACAGCCTCACCGACCTGGACAGCCTGCGTGAGCGCGCGCCCCGGACGAGGAAGCCCTGCCGCCGGTGCTGCTCATCTGCCAGACGCCTCCACCCGGTGCGCGGATGCGCGCCCGGGTCAGCTTCGGCCTGGGCACCGGCCTGGACGTGGCCGCCCTGCTGCTCGGCGCATGGGAGCACGGCTGCACCATCGAGGTGGCCGCCGACGGCCGCACCCGCGTGGTCGACGGGCCGCCGGTCGAGGCGATCGGCGACCGGGTCGCCGTGCTGGACACCGCCGAGGCGGTGGCGATCCTGGCTACCCTGCGCGAGGCGCACACCGGGGAACGGCCCACCCTCGTGCTTCGTCCGCCCGTACCGCCACGGGCCGCCGAACCGGGACCCCAGGCCAGCGCCGACCACGATCGGAACGGCAGCGAACCGGCCGAGCAGGTCACCCGGGAACCGTCCGGCACCCCCGCCGGTGAACAGCGGCCCAAGGTGCAGCTCCGTGCGCTCGGCACGCCGCAGGTGGAGGACATCAGGCTGCCGGGACGGTCGCTGCGCGGCAAGGCCGCCGAGCTGGCCGTGTACCTGGCCTGCCACCCCGACGGCGCCGACACCGCCACCATCGCCGAACATCTGTTTCCGGAGGCGAAGGTGCGTGCCGCCAAGCAGTCGGTGCACACCAACGCCTCCAACCTGCGCCATGTCCTCGGCCGCGCCGGCGGACCCCTGCCCGGCGGGTACGTGCTCAAACGCGGCGCGTCGGTGCGGTACCGGCTCGATCCGGCCACCGTTGAGGTGGACCTGTGGCGGCTGCGTGATCTGCTCACCCGCGCCCAGCTCGCCTCCGCCCCGGCCCGTACCGACATGCTGCGGGAGGCGTGCGAGGCGTACGCCGCGCCGCTGGCGGCCGGCTGTGACTACGACTGGGTGGAACCGCACCGGGAGCGGGTGCGCCAGTGGGGTACCGAGGCGCACCTGCTGCTCGCCGAGGACCTGCTGGCCACCGACCCACAGGCCGCATCGGACCTGCTGGACAGGGCGATCGGCCTGGACCGCTACAACGAGGAGCTGTACCGCAAGGCGATGCACGCCCGCCACACCCTGCACGACGCCGACGCCATCCGCGCCCTGCTGCGGGCCATCACCAAGGCGCTGAGCGACCTGGACGCCGAACCGGCCGACGCCACAGTCGAGCTGGCCGCCCAGCTTCGCACCAGCCTGCAGACGCGGTGACCACGGCGAGCCAGGCGCGGCACCGGGTGCGCGAGTGCCCTCGCCGTCGCCCCGCTGCTGCGCTGGCTGGTCGCGCACCACGCGGTCAGCCCCGGCACCGCGTGGCGGACCCGGTGCGATGTCTGCGCCAGCCCGCTGTGGCAGGCCGCGCGCGGGCCATCCGGCCGCTGCCGCCTCTGCCGGTCACGCATCGGGGCGCCGCCGTACTCGCTGGAAGTCGCCGCGGCGGCGGCGATCGGTCTGCTGGTCTGGTCGGGAGTATCCGGCTGGGAGCTGGTCGCCCACACCTGGTGGACCGCTGGGATGCTCGTGCTGGGCTTTGTCGACGCGGCCGTGCTGCGTGTGCCGCACCGGCTCACCGCCGCCACCACGGCAGGGACCGTCATGCTGCTGGCACCGGTGGGTGCACCGGCCGCATCCTGGTGGAGCGCCACGATCAGCGCGGCAACAGCCGCCGCCGCGTTGCCCAGTAACCGAGGCCGCAATGGAGCCCGCTCGCGATAAGCGGGGCGACCCGGCGGTGGAGCTGGGCTGGACCGGGTGCTGGGAGCCGCAATGGAGCCCGCTCGCGATGAGCGGGGCGACCGTTACGCGCGTCTGGTGGGCCGCACCTGGCTGATCGCCGCGATGGAGCCCGCTCGCGATGAGCGGGGCGACCGTTACGCGCGTCTGGTGGGCCGCACCTGGCTGATCGCCGCGATGGAGCCCGCTCGCGATGAGCGGGGCGACAAGCGCGTCGTGGACGGCGGCACGTCCAGCAGGCTGGCCGCAACGGAGCCCGCTCGCGATGAGCGGGGCGCCCGCCTCGGGCTGGTTGAGGGTGCCGTGGAAGAGGTCGCCGCAATGGAGCCCGCTCGCGATGAGCGGGGCGACATGGGACCAGACGGCCAGCCTCGTGCTGGAAGATCCGCTGCAATGGAGCCCGCTCGCGATGAGCGGGGCGACGAGGATGCGCTGGTGGCGGTCAACCGGGCCAGCGTGCCGCAATGGAGCCCGCTCGCGATGAGCGGGGCGACTCGAAGGTCCTTTGTGGATCGACTCTCGGTGTCCAAGCCGCAATGGAGCCCGCTCGCGATGAGCGGGGCGACTTGCCAGGCGTGGTGGACTGGCCGAACGTCGGCGTGCCGCAATGGAGCCCGCTCGCGATGAGCGGGGCGACCTACCGCGAGTTCGCCGACCGGCCGGAGGAGCTGCTGCCGCAATGGAGCCCGCTCGCGATGAGCGGGGCGACCTGGCCGAACAGGTCCGCTGGACCTACGAGGACCAGCCGCAATGGAGCCCGCTCGCGATGAGCGGGGCGACGCGAGACGCCACGGCAGGAATTCGCGCGTATACATGCCGCAATGGAGCCCGCGCGCGATGAGCGGGGCGACCCACCGCCCCGGGCCTGCTCGACTCGGCCGAGCTGGAGCCGCAATGGAGCCCGCTCGCGATGAGCGGGGCGACGGTGGTGGCCTGGCTACGGGTCCATGAGCTGATGGCGCCGCAATGGAGCCCGCTCGCGATGAGCGGGGCGACTGGGCTGGCAGGTGGAGGTGCACGAGCTGGACCCGGCGGCCGCAATGGAGCCCGCTCGCGATGAGCGGGGCGACCCGTGGGGGCTGGCGGCCCGCGCGACCTCGGCCGCGCCGCAATGGAGCACGCTCGCGATGAGCGGGGCGACGTGCCAACACGTACGGCACGAACCGGGACGGGGCGCCGCAATGGAGCCCGCTCGCGATGAGCGGGGCGACCGGCGACCCGATCGACGCGCGCCACCGGCCTGCGGGGACAGCCGCAATGGAGCCCGCTCGCGATGAGCAGGGCGACCTGCCCAGCAGTGTCGGCCGCGGCGGCGCGTAGCTGGGGCCGCAATGGAGCCCGCTCGCGATGAGCGGGGCGACTAGGGTCGGCTTCGCCGCGTCCCGCACGGCCCGGGTGCCGCAATGGAGCCCGCTCGCGATGAGCGGGGCGACGCGAACTGCTGCACGCCGAACGTGGCCCCCTTCAGGCTGCCGCAATGGAGCCCGCTCGCGATGAGCGGGGCGACGCTGTGCGCCACCACCAGCGCCCCCGATCCGGAGTCGGCCGCAATGGAGCCCGCTCGCGATGAGCGGGGCGACGTAGTAGTCCGCGCTGGGCGCGGCGTCGAGGACTGCGCCGCAATGGAGCCCGCTCGCGATGAGCGGGGCGACCTCTCGACGCGGGCACCCTGGTCACTCGGAGCCTCGCCGCAATGGAGCCCGCTCGCGATGAGCGGGGCGACCTGGGATGAAACCCCCGGGCCGTCCGTGCATAGAGGCCGCAATGGAGCCCGCTCGCGATGAGCGGGGCGACTGGGCGATCCTGCCGGGGATGCCCAGTGTGATCGGTGGCCGCAATGGAGCCCGCTCGCGATGAGCGGGGCGACCTGCGCGACGCCGTCGGGCGAGCCTGGCGGGACTACTGGGCCGCAATGGAGCCCGCTCGCGATGAGCGGGGCGACCGGCCTGGGTCAACCCGCGACGACGGCGTTCATCACGCCGCAATGGAGCCCGCTCGCGATGAGCGGGGCGACCCTCTGGCCGGCCGTACGGGTCGTCGCAGTACATGTCGCCGCAATGGAGCCCGCTCGCGATGAGCGGGGCGACTCGCGTCGCCGCCGGTCATACGGTCGTCGAGGTCGGTGCCGCAATGGAGCCCGCTCGCGATGAGCGGGGCGACACGGGGTGACGCCGCGCGCCATCGTGGAGGTAGCGGCGCCGCAATGGAGCCCGCTCGCGATGAGCGGGGCGACCCCCGGATCGCGCAGGGCGCCCAGCAGAAGCAGGGGCCGCAATGGAGCCCGCTCGCGATGAGCGGGGCGACCCGCGTGTAGGCGATCGCGTGCTCGTGTCCCGGACTGCCGGGCCGCAATGGAGCCCGCTCGCGATGAGCGGGGCGACGTGGACAAGCCGCCGGCCGGCAGGTCCACGAAGGAGCCGCAATGGAGCCCGCTCGCGATGAGCGGGGCGACTAGCCCGTACTGGTTCACATTGATCGCGCGGGACGTCGCCGCAATGGAGCCCGCTCGCGATGAGCGGGGCGACACCAGCGCCCCGTTAACGTTGGCCTGATAGTCGACGGTGCCGCAATGGAGCCCGCTCGCGATGAGCGGGGCGACAGCCTTGATCGTCCCATGTGGACGTCCACTGTGGAGGCCGCAATGGAGCCCGCTCGCGATGAGCGGGGCGACCCGGGTCCGCACGAACAGCTGGCCGCAATGAACGAGCCGCAATGGAGCCCGCTCGCGATGAGCGGGGCGACCGTCACCGTGCATCTGCTCGCACGACATGGGGGAGGGCCGCAATGGAGCCCGCTCGCGATGAGCGGGGCGACCCGTTCTGCGCATCGTGGCCCACAAGCCGCTGACCGCCAGCCGCAATGGAGCCCGCTCGCGATGAGCGGGGCGACGTGCGGGGGAGCTGTTGGACGCCACCGTAGGTGAGCCGGCCGCAATGGAGCCCGCTCGCGATGAGCGGGGCGACCTGCCACTGCCCTTGCGGCTTGGCGATGGCAGACAGGCCGCAATGGAGCCCGCTCGCGATGAGCGGGGCGACTTTCATCTGTATCATGCCCTCTTGTACCTGTTCGGTGGCCGCAATGGAGCCCGCTCGCGATGAGCGGGGCGACGACGGCAAGGGGATGGTGCATGCAATCGACGTGGACAAGCCGCAATGGAGCCCGCTCGCGATGAGCGGGGCGACCCGCGTCCTGGGTGGCCAACTGGGGCGGGTGGTTGGCGCCGCAATGGAGCCCGCTCGCGATGAGCGGGGCGACCACGTCTGTGACGATCGCCATCACTGGCTGCCGTTGCCGCAATGGAGCCCGCTCGCGATGAGCGGGGCGACTTGGTCGCCTCGACGCTGGGTAAGTACCTGGCGCATGCCGCAATGGAGCCCGCTCGCGATGAGCGGGGCGACCCCAAGGTGAACGCGATGAGCGCGCCGATGGAGCCGCCGCAATGGAGCCCGCTCGCGATGAGCGGGGCGACTCGTCTTGAAACTGGCCATGAACAGTGCCTATGGCAAGCCGCAATGGAGCCCGCTCGCGATGAGCGGGGCGACGCCAACGAACGGAAGGACGTTCCGATACCTTCGCAAGTGCCGCAATGGAGCCCGCTCGCGATGAGCGGGGCGACCGGCCGCGTACCACGCATCATTCTGTGACCAGTCATGGCCGCAATGGAGCCCGCTCGCGATGAGCGGGGCGACTATCCCACCAGGCCCCCAGGAGGCCCTAGAGTGGGTGCCGCAATGGAGCCCGCTCGCGATGAGCGGGGCGACACCACCCTGCCCGCGCTCCAAGCGTAGGTCTGCCAGCCGCAATGGAGCCCGCTCGCGATGAGCGGGCGACCCGCCGCTGACCTGAGTCAGCAGTGCCTTGATGACGCCGCAATGGAGCCCGCTCGCGATGAGCGGGGCGACCATGAACCCGTAGGTGATCGCTGAGCCGACGTTGGCCGCCGCAATGGAGCCCGCTCGCGATGAGCGGGGCGACGCGACCGTGACCTACAAGTTGTACCCGCTGCCATAGGCCGCAATGGAGCCCGCTCGCGATGAGCGGGGCGACGTCTCGCCAGTTTCCAGAGCTGTTACATTGGGCATTGCCGCAATGGAGCCCGCTCGCGATGAGCGGGGCGACCCGTCCGGCTGGGACCCGGAGCGTTATTCAAAAGTCCTATCCGCGTACTCGGTAGATCTCCAGAGCGGTGACGGTGCGTAGCAGGTCGGGGAACTCGGACAGGCGGCCGCGCCAGCCGGTGTCCAGGATCCTCCATCG
>Ga0137373_10006898_pt1 | contig 12117 bp, 5 predicted proteins | sample SagtaG_5_FD_104912 | JGI IMG/M metagenome (GOLD analysis project Ga0137373, IMG submission 104912) | Vadose zone soil microbial communities from Sagehorn Ranch, Mendocino, California, USA - Sage1_R_80_16 metaG | ecosystem: Environmental > Terrestrial > Soil > Vadose zone | place: USA: California...
AGGCATCGACGACCTACCTCCCGTTCGCCCGTCTCTCCGCGAGCGAGGCGGCGACCGCGCTCCGCATCCCCTTCCGGCAGCTCACGAGCATCAACGCCCTCGTCCTGCTGTCGGCGCGCGGCGCCGCCGTCGCGGAGCCCGTCTTCGACGCCGTTCCGAACGATCCGTCGCGAGAGGGGATCGGCCCGCGCGAGCTCGACGCGTTCGCCCGGAACGTACCGCTCGCGACGGCGCTCACCTCCGACGTCGCGATCGGCCCGCCGTATCTCGGAGCGCACAGCGGCGTGCCGCGTCTCGCGATCGCGGTGCGCGTCGAAGGGGGCCCGGCGCCCATCCTCGCCGCGGAGCTGTCGCTCAAGCCGCTCGGTGCACGGCTGCACGAGCTCGCCATGGCGGACAGCGCGGCGTTCGTCGTCGACGCGCGCGGCCAGGTCATCGCGCACGGCGGCGATGATCCGGCGCTCTCGCCCGACGAGCGACAGCTCGTCGAGACCGGCGTGGCGACGCTCCGCCCCGAGGTGCGGTCGGTCCGTCGCGGCGACGGTGCGGCGTGGCTCGCTGCGTTCGCGCCCGTGGGAACGCTCGGGTGGGGAGTCGTGCTCGCGACACGGGAGGCGGTCGCGCTCCGTGCAGCTCACCGGTCGCGCGCGTACACGTTCTTCTGGGCGGCGGCGGCGCTCGTCACCGCCGTCGTGCTCGGCCTCGTCCTCGCGCGTCGTGTGACCGTGCCCGTGGCGCGCCTGTCCGACGCGGCGCGCGCCATGACGGAGGGCCGGTACGACGAGGAGGTCGAGATCGATCGCCGCGACGAGCTGGGCGCGCTCGCCGCGTCGTTCAACCACATGGCGCAGGAGGTGCGCCGGCGCGACGCCGAGATCCGCGCCTGGAACGAGCAGCTCACGCAGCGCGTGGAGCAGAAGGCGACCGAGCTCCGCCTCGCGAACGATCAGATCGCGCGGGTGCGCCGGCTCGCGGCGCTCGGCTCGCTCGGCGCCGGCGTGGCGCACGAGATCAACAACCCGATGACCGCGGTCGTCGGGCTCGTCTCCGTCGTCCGCAAGAACGTCGGGCCGGACACCCGCGACGGGCAACTTCTCGCCACGGCCCTCGAGCAGGCGAGGCGCGTCACGCACATCGTCGACGACCTGCGGCAGCTGGCCGAGCACCAGCGTGCCGACGAGGGCATCCAGTTCCCGCTCGCCGCCGCGGTGCACGCCGCGGTCGAGGCGCACGCGGAGGACGCCGAGCGCGCCGGGGTCGCCCTGCGGACGTCCGTCGACGAGGGGCTCCCGCCGATCCAGGGCGACCCCGTCCAGATCCAGCAGCTCGTCGGACACCTGCTCCGGAACGCGATCGCCGCCACGCCGGAAGGCGGCGAGATCCGCCTCACCGTCGCGAGCGTCGACGGCGGCGCGCTGAGGCTGTCCGTGAGCGACACCGGGAGGGGAATCCCCGAGGCCCTCCGCGAACGCATCTTCGACCCGTTCTTCACGCGCAAGGAGCGCGGCGCGGGCGTCGGGCTCGGCCTGACGCTGTCGAGCTGCATCGTCGAGGCGCACCACGGGAAGCTGCACGTCGAGAGCGAGGAAGGAAGAGGGAGCACGTTCACGGTGGTCTTGCCCGCGGCCGCGGGGCAGGCGCACCTCGCGTGACGGCCGGAGAAATGACCGAGCGACCCGCCAGACCCGCGTCACGTCCGCCGCAGCCGGCGGAGGGGGACCTCCTCGCGCCGGGGCTCGTGCACGAGCTCCGCCAGCCGCTCACCGGGCTCGACGCTGCGCTCCGCCTCGTCGCCCGCGAGCTCGGGCCGGAGGTGACGGGCCTCGACGGCTGGAAGATCGCGACGGCCGAGCTCGCAAGGCTCCGGGAGACGCTCGCCACCTACCAGCAGCTCATGACGCCCGGTTGCGCCGAGGTCGGGCCGTTCGCGGCGGTTCCCACGGTCCGGCGCGCCGTCGGTGCGCTCTGGTTCCGGCTCGAGGCGCTCCGCGAGGCCTTCGCCGTCGTCGTCGAGGCCGATGTCCCGCAGGCCCACGGGAGCGCGCTGGCGCTCCACCACGCGGTGACGAACCTCCTCGCGAATGCCGCGGACGCGGTCGACGAGGCGGGCGGCCGCGTGGAGGTCCGCGTCCTGCGCTCGCCCGAAGACGCGGCGCGGGCCCAGGTGCGCGTGTCGGATGCCGGCAGAGGCATCTCCGCGGCGGCACAGCGGCAGCTCTTCACCCCGCGGTTCACGACGAAGCCTCGCGGCAAGGGCTCGGGCCTCGGGCTCGCCGTCTCGCGCCGCATGCTGCGGGCGACGGGCGGCGAAGTCCGCCTGGCGCGGAGCGACGACCCCGCGCGGCGCGACTGGGCCCGGACCGAGTTCGTGATCGAGCTCGCCGCGGGCGCCACCGCGCCCGCGCCGCGCGAGCCGCCGCCGGGCCGGCGCCGCGGAGCGCCGGCGGCGCGGGACGCCCTCGTCATCCTCCTGCTCGCCGCCTTCGCGGCCGGCTGGGTCGGGTTCCACCGGTGGGTGCGCGGGCTCGACGGCGCGCCGCCCGCCGCGCGCGCCGCCGCTGCTCCGGAGCGCATCGAGATCCTCGAGGCCGAGGGCGCCGTCGAGCGGCTCCGCGCCGGCACCTGGGAGCCGCTCGGGAAGGGAGCGAGGCTGCGGGAGGACGAGACGCTCCGCACCGCCGCCGGCGCCAGCGCGACGATCGGCATCGGCGACCGATCGCGGCTGACCGTCTCCGACGCGACGCAGCTCACCGTGCGCGAGATCACCGCGGCGGTGCAGCGCCTCCGGCTCTCTCGCGGGCGCCTCTCGGTGGACCACCGGCCGGACGGAGCGCGCGTCCTCGTCGTGGAGAGCGAGCGCGGGGAGGCCGTCGCCCGCGCGGGCGTCGCGCAGTTCAGCGTGCTCGCGAACGGCGCCGCCCTCGCCGTGGTCACCGACGCAGGCATCGTGAGGTTCCAGGCGGCGGATCGCGTCGTCGAGGTCGGCGCCGGCCAGCAGTCGCTCTCGTTCCGCGGCAAGGCGCCGACGGCGCCGACGCGGGTGCCGATCGACCTGCTGCTCCGCGTCGCACGCTCCGCGGGCGGTCGCGAGGGCGGCTGCACGATCGAGGGGACCGTCGATCCCGGCGCCGAGGTGCGCGTCGAGGGCCGGGCGGTGGAGCCGGCGGCCGACGGGCGGTTCGCGGTCCGCTTGCCCGCGCGGAAGGGCGGCGCGCACGGCGCGAGCGTCGTCACCCGCGACGCTTCGGGACGCGTCCTCGAGCGCCGCGTCGCGTGCGCGCGCGAGGTCCCCGAGCATGACGTCTCCGACTTCGCGGTTCGATGGGGGCAGGCACAGAAATGACGCCGCGCCGACAGCTCGCCGCTCGCGCGCTCGTGCTCGTCGCGCTCGCCGGCGCGGCGCGCGCCGACGTGAACGCGAGCGTCGTGGTGAGCGCCGAGCCCGCGGCGCTCGTCGTCGAGACCGACCTCAGGGCCACGTTGAACATCGAGGTCGGGACGGAGGTGACGCCCTCGGTGACGGCGAGCGTCGGACGCGTCGAGAACGTTCGCGCGCTCGGTGGGGGCCGGTTCACCGCGGACTACCTCCCGCCTCGCGAGGCCTACCCGCAGGTCGCCATCGTGGCCGTGCTCTCGGGCGAACGCTGTGGCTGGACGTCGATCCCGCTCGTCGGTCAGGGGGTCGCGATCGCGCGCTCGGTCCCGGGGTCGCCTATCCTCGTCACCATCGGCGAGGCGTCGTTCGGACCGGTCGTCGCGGACGCACGCGGCGAGGCCCGCGTCCCGGTCGTCGTCCGCCCGGGCGTCCGCTTCGCCTACCACCGCGGCAAGGCGCTCGATCTCAAGATCCCGCCGACGCCCCGAGTCCACCTGCTGGCGGCGCGGACCGCCGCGCCGGCCGATGCGGCCCAGGAGGTCGCGCTCTTCGCGTTCGCGGTCACCCCCGGGGGCATGCCGCAGCCGGGGGCGCGCGTGAAGGTGTCCGTCACCGAGGGGATCGTGGAGCCCCTAGCCGAGATCGCCCCCGGGACGTTCGCGGTGAGGTGGCGGCTCGCCCCGGGGCGCGCCGGCGACGCGATCGCCACGGCACGCCTGGCGGACGATCCCGCGCCGGCGAGCACCGCCGCCGTCGCGCGCCCCCCGGGCACTCCGGCGCGCCTCGCGCTCGAACCCTCGCGCACGCGGGTCACGGCCGGCGAGGACGCCCTCGTCGCGCTTCGGATCGAGGTCACGGACGCGGCGGGAAACGCGGTCGAGGCGGAGCCGCGCGTCGAGGCGACGTTCGGGACGGTGTCGGTCCCGGTGCCGGCGGGGCCGGGCCGCTGGGACGCGAAGCTGTCCGTCCCGGGCGCGCTCGAGCCCTCGCGCCGCAGCGAGGTCGTGGCGCGGGTTGGACCCCTGGAGCACCGGGTGATCCTCGAGCTCGCGCCGGGGCTCCCCGAGCACCTCTCGCTCGAGCCCGAGGCGACGACCGTCGTCGCGGACGGCCGAACGCAGAGCCGCATCCGGGTGCGCGTCAGCGATCGCTTCGGAAACGACGTCTCGCCTGCGGACGCACCGGAGGTGCAGGCCACGCGAGGTGCGCAGGTCGCGACGGAGGGGGACGCGAGGGCGGGGTGGGCGGTGCGCTATCGTCCAGGCCGGACGCGCGAGGCCGCGACCGAGGTCCTCTCGGTGCGGACGGGTGCGCTCGCCGCCTCGGCCAGGTTCGAGCTCCTCGTGCCGGAGCGGCGGGTCACGGTCGCGCCGACGCTCGGCGTTGCGGCGGCGGCCGGCGGCCTCCGCTCGGTCTACGTCGGCGCCCAGGTGGGCTACTGGACGACGCGCTTCGCCGGACGGCTCGGGCTCGGCGGCGACATCGCCACATTCGTGCAGGATCGGACCGATTCCGCGCCCGTCGGCGCGCGCGCCTCCGAGGTCCACGGCCGCTCGCGTTACGTCCCCGTCCTCGCGTCGCTCCGCTGGCGCGAGCGCCTCGCGCCGGACCAGGCAGCATGGGCCTCGCTCGGCGCGGGACTCGCGTACGTGTCGGCGGCCGTCTCCGCCGCGGGGACGCCGATGCAGGAGCAGGCCGGGCTCGTGCCCGCGCTGCAGGCGTCCGCGGCCTGGGGCCGGCGGCTCGGTCCGGGCATGCCGTTCTGCGAGGTGCGCCTCTCGTGGCATGCCGATCCGCACTTCGACGTGCTCCGCGGCTCGCTCGCGGTCTTCACCTTCGCGCTCGGGTACGTTCATGACGCGTTCTGAGACCGCCGTCATCCTGGTCGCGCTCCTCGCAGGCGCGTGCGACCGCCGCATCGCCTCGTCGGGGCCGCGGCCCCTCGCGGTGAGACCCGCCGCAGGGTTCACCTCGGGTGGAGACGTGGAGATCCTCGGCGAGTCGTTCGACGTGCTTCCGGTCCAGAGGGTCGACCGTGCCACGAGCGAGGTGGACGCCCGGTACCGCGGTTCGATCGGCACGGCCGAGCTCACCGACGTCGTGTGGGTCGACGTGCGGACGCTCCGCGCGCACGTCCCCCCCGGCCTCCCGCTCGGCCTTCACGATCTCGCCGTGCAGGGCCCATTCGGAAGCGGCGTCCTCCCGGGCGCCTTCGAGGTGATTGCCGGCAATCCCGCGGCGATCGCCGCCTCGCTCGCGGTGGTCGGCCGCGTCGCGGTGGGCGCGGAGCTCGACGTCGCGGTCACCGTGTCGAATCTGGGAGAGGCGCCCGTGGCGGCGCTTCCTCCCGAGATCGCGCCGAGTGGCACGGGACGGCTGGAGCTCCTCGCGGCGGCGGGCCCGCAGGACGTGCCCGCGGGGGAGGCGCGCACCTTCGTGTCGCGCTACCGCGCGACGGCCGCCGGGGAGGTCGCGCTGGAGGCCACCGTCACCGGGACCGACCCGCGCACCGGTGGCGGGGTGTCTGCCGTGGCGAGCGGGCGCCTCGCCGTGGACGGCGGCGCCGAGGTCATGCTGGCGGTCTCGATCCCCGCCGGCCCGATCGCGCTCGGCGCGTTCCCGGTCACGATCACCCTCGCGAACGTCGGCGCCGCGACCGCGCTCGCCGTCGAGGTCTCGCCCCCGGTGGCGACCGCTGCGAGCACCGCCGCCGCCGTGCTCGCCGCCGCCCCGCCGATCGCCGCGGAGCTCGCGAGTGGCGCGGCGGTCGCGTTCACCTACGGTTACCAGGCGATCGCGTCCGGCTCGCTTCGGTTCGAGGCGGCCGTCTCGTGGACCGACGGGAGCGGCCTCGTGCGCACGGCGACCGCGACGTCGGGTCTCATGGTCGTCGCGGAGCGCGCCGAGGTCGTCGCCGTCGATCCGCTCCGCGACACCACCCCGTTCGCGTTCCTCGCCGGCTACCACGGTCAGCTCGTCGTCGGCCCGAACCGCACGGGCACCTCGCTCGCGCGCTTGCAGCTCGACGGCACCCTGATCGAGCGCCCCTCGCTCTCGTTCGGCCGGGACGTGACCGGCAACGTCGCGTCGAACCCCGCGCCGCCGTACGCGTCCATCGGGTTCACCGGGTGCGCGGCTACGAACGCGTGCGGGCCCGACAACGAGGACGGCCGCGGCCTGCTCACGTCCGTGTCGTTCGCCGGCGACGAGTGGCTCCTCCTCGGCGGCGCACGGTCCGCGGGGGAGCTCGACTACGTCTACCTGTCACGCGCGTCGAGCGCCCCGCTCGCCTTCTCCTACGTCGACGTGGGGAGCCTCCTCGGCCCTGCGACGCGCGGCTTCACGGCTGCCGCGGTGGTCGCCGGCCGGCTCTACCTGGGGTTCGCTGACAACGGCGGGAGCCGGCCGTATGGCCTCGCGCTGCTCTCCGCGCCGCCCGAGGGCTCCCCCGGCCTCGACGTCGTCGAGGGGACGCACGCGTTCGAGCTCGGCCTGCACGCCGCGTACGACGCGGCGTATCACGCCTTCACGACCATCTCCCTGATCGACGCGATCGCGGAGCTGAACGGCCGCGTCTACTTCTTCAACGACAGCGGCTGCCTCGGGGCGAAGACGGCGACGCCCACGGCGAGCACCGACTTCTTCCCGTGCTCGCCGACCGCGGGGATCGACTACGACCTCACGAGTGCGATCAGCCCGCCACGCCAGTACGACCTCGAGCCACGCGACCGCGCCTGGCCCCAGGTCACGTCGTGGAAGGGGCGGCTGTTCGCAATCCACAACACGTCCGCCGGACCCCAGCTGTGGTGCTGCGAACCCGCACGGCGCGGGGATCCGCTCGTGTGCGATCCGAGCGACTGGTACCTCGTCGCGCCGGACGCCGGCTACCGGACGCGGCTCGGGAAGGCGACCGCGTCGGCGGCGACGCTCCTCGTCTCGACGCCCACGCACCTCTTCGTCGGGTTCGACGACCCGGTCGCGGGAATCCACGTGTTCCGCACGAGCGTCGCCGCCCCGGCGCTCGAGTCCGACTTCACTGGCGGCGGCGGGTGCCTCGCCGGAACGCCGGGGTGCGACGGGCTCGGCGGCGACGGCGTCGGCGCGCCTGCGGTGCTCACCCGGATCTTCGACGCGAAGGCGATCGCCACCCCCGAGGGCCGCACGGACCTCTTCCTCACCACGGGCGACGGCACGCACGCGGCCCAGGTCGTCCGCATGTCGCCGTGAGCGCCGCCACGCCCTCGAGCTTCGGCGCGGGCTTGCGGGACATCGGGGCGGCCTTCGCGTCGCGAGACATCACGCGACGGCGTAGCGCACCTGCACGTCGGGGGTCGCGACCGCGACCGTGCCGTAGAGCGGTCACGTCCGCTTGAACGCTTCGACGAGCGCCGCCGCCTGCGGATCGTCGACGCCCGCGAAGGTGAACTCGAGTCTGACCGAGTTGAGCGTCCTCACGTCGGGGCGCGCCTGCCGCGCGCGATCGAGGAGGCCGTGAACCTTCACCGCCACGCCTCGCAACGGGACCTGGTCGTTGCGGGCGATCGCCTGGATCAGCTCCACCCCGCAAGCCGCGACCGCGGACAGGAAGGCCTCGACCGGCGTCACCTCCTCGCCCGGAGCACCGTTCTGCACCGGGCCGTCGATGACGAAGTGGTGACCTCGGACGCCGCACAGGACACGGCCGAACACGTCGGTCGAGCGCGCGGTGAGGTCGTACTCGCTGACTGCTTGCGATGGGGTGCTCATGTCGAGCACATGTCGTCGCGGCACTCTCGCGTGCACGGGCCTGTTGGGTGGATCGGTTTCGGGTCTCAGGCGGCCAGGAGCGACCACCTTCCGAACGACGGCTGCCACTGGGCAGGGGCCGAGGGCGCCTCCTCGGGCTCGATCGGCGGGCGCTCGGCGGAATCGTCGCCGGAGCCGGTCCGCGCCGCCACCGCCTCGAGCGCCGCCTCCGCGGCAGCGTCCGGCCCGGCGCTCCGGGCGACGAGCGCGTCCACCCCGGCGGCGAGCAGCTCGGCGCGCAGCTCCGCCGTCGCGTCGTGCGCGAGGACCACGATCGCGAGATCCCGCTCCCCTCCCGCGCGGCGAATGAGGTCGGCGAACGAACGCGCATCGCGGTGCGGGAGGTCGAGATCGACGACGAGCACGTCGAGGTCCAGGAGCACCTCGAGGAGGAGCTCGACGCCCCGGGTGCCGTCCGTTGCCGTGAGCACCGAGAAGGCCCGCGCCTCGAGGGCGCGCTGGACGTGCCCGAGCGCGTGGTCGTGGCCGTCGAGGACGAGGGCCCGGAGGCTTCGCGGCGTGTGGTTCGTCGTGCGGTGCATGGCGCTTCCTCCCGTGACCTCGCGTCCCACGGACGCACGACATGGAAATGCGAACCGCGTACCAGTGAGGATCTCCGCGAGACTCCGGGAGAATCTTCCCGCGGGCCGTCGCCGGTGTGGGTGCGTGGCCACGGCCCTGTGGCGCGTCCGCACGTGACGGGCCTCACACTCGTAGCTTCGGGCGTGTTCGCCTGGCCGTGGCAGCGGCAGGGTTCTGCGCCACGCCCGTGTCCCGATAATGGGACTCCTCGATGGAGGAGCAGCCGCAAGGCTCGCAGTACGCGCTCGGGGAGACCCTCCGTGAGTCGGGCGGGACCGCCACGTACCGCGCGGTCTCGGGCGCGGATCACCGAGTGGTCATCCTGAAGATCGTGGATCCACGGCGGTGCACCGCACGGGCCCTCGATCGGCAGCGGCGCGAGTACGAGATCGGGAGATCGCTCGACCTCGCTGCGGTCGCGAGGCCGCTCGCCCTCGTCACGCACCAGGGCATGCCTGCGCTCGTCGTCGAGGATTCGGGCGGCGAGCCGCTCGACCGCGTCGCAGCCGGCCCGATGGCGACGGGGAAGTTCCTCGAGATCGCCGTCCGGGTCGCGGGCGCGGTCGAGGATCTACACCGCAGCGGCGTCGTCCACCGCGACCTGAAGCCCGAGAACATCCTCGTCCACCCGACGACGCTCGACGTGAAGCTCGCGGACCTGGGACTCGCCACCCGGCTCCCGCGCGAGCTCAAGGCTCCGCGGCCCCCGGAGCTGATCGAGGGCTCGCTGCCGTACATGTCCCCGGAGCAGACGGGCCGGATGAATCGCGCCATCGACAGCCGGACCGATCTCTATTCGCTCGGGGTCACGTTCTACGAGCTGCTGACCGGCCGGCGACCGTTCGAGGCGCGCGACCCCCTCGAGTGGGTCCACTGCCACATCGCGCGCGCGCCCACCCCGCTCTCCGACGTCGTCGCGAGCGCCCCCGAGGCGATCACGCGAATCGTCATGAAGCTCCTCGAGAAGATGGCGGAGGATCGCTACCAGACCGCGCGCGGCCTTCGCCATGATCTCGAGCGCTGCCTCGCGCAATGGCGCGCCGACGGCGCGATCGAGCCGTTCGCGCTCGGTGAGCGCGACCAACCGGACCGCCTTCAGATCCCGGAGAAGCTGTACGGGCGGGACGCGGAGCTCGCGACGCTGGTGCGCGCGTTCGAGGGCGTGGCCGAGACCGGCGCGACCGGGCTCGTGCTGGTGTCGGGGTACGCGGGGATAGGAAAGTCGTCGCTCGTCCACGAGTTGGAGAAGCCGATCGTGCGGCGCCACGGGCTGTTCGTGGCGGGCAAGTTCGACCCGTACGAGCGCGAGGTCCCGTACTCCACGATCGTCCAGGCGCTGCGGCAGCTCGTCCACGACGTGCTCGCGGAGGACGAGGAGCGGCGCGCGGAGTGGAGGGCGCGCCTCGCGGGCGCGCTCGGGATGAACGCGCAGCTCGTCGTCGACGTGATCCCGCCGCTCGAGCTCGTCATCGGCCCCCAGCCGCCCGTGGCGGAGCTGCCGCCGTCCGACGCGGAGCGCCGCTTCCGCGCGGTCTTCCGGCGCTTCATCGCGGCGTTCGCCTGCGAGGAGCGTCCCCTCGTGCTCTTCCTCGACGACCTTCAGTGGGCCGATCCGGCCGGCCTCGCGCTCGTCCACGACCTGGTCACCGAGCCCGACCTGCGCTTCCTCCTCGTCGTCGGCGCCTACCGCGACAACGAGGTGACGCCCGCGCACCCGCTCGTCGCGACGGTGGACGCCGCGCGCAGCGCCGGCGCCCGGCTCTCGCGCATCGCGGTCGGCCCGCTCTCCGCGGAAGACCTCGGCCTTCTCGTCGCCGACGCGCTCCGCTCGAGCGCGCGCGAGGCGGCGCCCCTCGCTGCGATCGTCGCGGAGAAGACGGGCGCGAACCCGTTCTTCGCGATCCAGTTCCTCATCGCGCTGCACGAGGAGCACCTCCTCGCGCTCGACGAGCGCACGGGGAGCTGGCGGTGGGATCTCGGGCGAATCCGGGCCCGGAGCTTCACGGACAACGTGGTCGACCTGATGGTGGCCCGCCTCGGGCGGCTCACTCCGGAGACCCAGGACGCGCTGACGCAGCTCGCGGCGCTCGGGAACGCCGCCGAGCAGCGCATCCTCCAGGCGGTCGTCGACCGCTCCGAGGCCGAGACCCAAGCCGTTCTGTTGCAGGCGCTTCGCGAGGGACTCCTCCTTCGCGTCGATGACGGGTACCGGTTCGTTCATGACCGGGTCCGCGAGGCCGCGTACTCGCTCGTGGCGGAGGCGTCGCGCCCCGCGGTTCACCTGCGCATCGGGCGGCGCCTCGTCGCGCGCCTCCCGCGAAGAGAGGTCGAGGAGCGCGTCTTCGAGATCGTGAACCAGCTCAACCGCGGCGTCGACCTCATGAGCGATCCGGTCGAGCGGGACGCGGTGCGCAGCCTCGACGTCCTCGCGGGACGGAAGGCGCGGGACGCCGGCGCGTACGCCTCGTCGCGCACCCACCTGAGGCTCGCGGCGGCGCTCCTGCCCGCCGATGCCTGGACCCGGTGCTACGACGAGGCGTTCGGGCTCGAGCTCGCGCTCGCCGAGTGCGAGTACCTCGTCGGCGAGTTCAGCCGCGCGGACGAGATCCTGGACGAGCTCCTCGGGACCGCCACCTCCGACCTCGACCGCGCGAAGGTCGATCGGCTGCGGATCAGGCTCTACGAGAGCACCGGCCGGTTCGAGGGCGCGTGGCGGACGGGGCTCGCGGCGCTCGGGCGGTTCGGCGTCTCCTTTCCGGAGACGGCCCCGCAGATCGCGGCGGCCTTCGAGTCCGAGCTCCGGGAGGGCCGCGAGAACCTCGCCGGCCGGCGGCCCTCCGACCTCGTGGACGCGCCCGAGATCGTCGCGCCGGACGTCCGGATGGCCATCCGGCTCCTCGTCGACACCTACGTCCCCGCCTACAACGCGGCGCCGGAGGCTCACCGGCTGCTCGTCATGCGGGCCGTGAACCTGTGCCTTCGGCACGGCACGACGCAGGAGTCGAGCGTCGTATACGCAGGGTACGCGATGCTGCTCATCGCGATCGCCGGAGACGTGCGGCTCGCGTCGGAGTTCGCCGAGGCGGCGCTGCGCCTCGCCGAGCGATTCGGGGATGTCAGGGCGACGGCCGACATCAAGTCCCTGTCCGCGGTCCTCGAGCCCTGGTGGAGGCCCCTCCGGGCCTCCCTTCCCTCGATCGACGGCGGGTTCCGCGCCCAGCAGGAGATCGGCGATCTCTCGCGGGCGGGGATCTCGGCCGTGATCGCGGCCTGGACGGTCGTGGTCGAGAGCGGCGAGCCGCTCGACGAGGTGCTGTCCGCCTCGGAGCGCTACCTCGCCTTCGCGAAGGAGAGCCGCAACGACACGATCCGGG
>Ga0137373_10006899_pt1 | contig 12117 bp, 13 predicted proteins | sample SagtaG_5_FD_104912 | JGI IMG/M metagenome (GOLD analysis project Ga0137373, IMG submission 104912) | Vadose zone soil microbial communities from Sagehorn Ranch, Mendocino, California, USA - Sage1_R_80_16 metaG | ecosystem: Environmental > Terrestrial > Soil > Vadose zone | place: USA...
GCGCCGCGGCGCCCGACCGCGCGGCGGCAAGAACGCCGCGCAACACCAGAGGTCGCTTCATCCGAGCCCCCCCCCAGCCCAGCGCATGCCAAAAGCCGCGGGCGTATGTTACGGGAATAGGGAGGAGGGAGGAGGAGTTAACGGGGTCCTTGACGCAAGTCAGAGGCGCGACGATAATCGCGCCCCCACCAGTGTCGCGGGGTGGAGCAGTCTGGTAGCTCGTTGGGCTCATAACCCAAAGGTCGCAGGTTCAAATCCTGCCCCCGCAACCAACCGTAAATCATTGAATGGCCAGCACATATGCTGGCCATTCTTGTTTGCGCGGAACGCCCTTCGGCGCCAAAATTAAGGTGAAATTAAGGTCTGTACCGGTACTGCGTCGAGATGGTCTGCTTCAGCACGCTGCCAACGAGTGAATCTGCACCGCTGCAATTCATCGAGTTGCATGCGGAATCGTTTAACAAGTTCGCGAATCTGGTCGTGCGCCGAACGGCGCCCGCCGCTGTTGGCTTCGAGGCCGCGTTGGCGATCCTTCGGCGACCGCCTGCACGGGGTCGTCAGGTGCTATGGCCTCGACGCGGCCGACTTCGCGCACATCCTCACAGCGTTCCCCGTCTTCTGAAGGAAACGGCCGGCGTTCGCCGCCTGTCTCGAGGCGAACGTGGCGGAATGGGCGGCGAGCTGAGGCCGAGCGAAATGCGGCCGACGATCTTGCATTTAGAAGAATGCAAGACTATATTGACGCTCTATATGACCACCGCTGCCCGTCACCACGTCGTCGCTCAGCGCCTCAAGGCTCTCCGAGAGGCTCGCGGCGTCAAGCAGGAGCAACTGTCTCAGGCGCTCGGGTTTAAGGACCGTCAGACGCGCGCGGCGATCGAGGCCGGCGAGCGGCGCAGCGCGCCGGACGGGCTCGCCGCGGCAGGAAAGGCGCTTGGTGTCACGGTCGACTACGTGACCGATCCCTATCGGCTCGTCGGCGAAGGACGGTTCTCCTTCAGGGCGAGAGGTGTGGAAGGAGCGGTGCTCGACGCGTTCGAGCAGCGCGCCGGGCGATGGATCGCCACCTACCGTCAACTCGAACGCGACCGCGGTTCCGAACCGAAGCGTCTCGCACTGAAGCTCGATCTCTCGAAGCAATCCTCTTTCGAAGAGGCTGCTGCCTCTGCCGAGGAACTGGTACGCGATTGGCACCTCGGCGACACGCCGGCGGAGCGGCTGCCGGGCGAGATGCACCAGAAGCTCGGGGCTCTCGTGCTCTTCGTCGATGCTCCTGCCGGAATCTCCGGAGCGGCGTCGCTGGTGCCGGGGCTCTCCACGATCCTCGTCAACCGGCAGGAACCGCGCGGCCGCCGCTCGTTCGACGTCGCGCATGAGCTCTTCCACGTCCTCACGTGGGACGCGATGCCGCCCGAGCGCATCGAGCCGCTGATTGTAAAAGCGACGAAGGGCAACCGCGTCGAGCAACTCGCTGAGAATTTCGCCGCCGCGCTGCTGATGCCGGCGGGAGCCGTCACGCGCCTGTGGGAAAAGCGCGGCTCCGCCGATCTGCACGACTGGCTGAATGCGACCGCGACCAATCTCGGCGTGAGCACCGTCGCGCTGAAGTGGCGGCTTCGGAATCTCGAGATTCTGACGAAAGGCGACATGGTCAGCATCAACGATGACCGGCTGGTCGCGAACGGCGATCCGCAGAACGCTGGCGAGCGGCCGCCTTTGTTCAGCCGTGAATTCGTCATCCGCGTCCATGAAGCAGTGGAGAGTGGGCACCTCTCGCTGCGGCGCGCCGCCGGGCTGCTCGATCTGTCGATTCAGGATCTCGAGGCTGTTCTCGACGCTTACGGCCTGTCGTTGTCGTACGAGGTATGAGCCACGACCGTGAACGGACCGCCAACCCTGCTCGTGGACACGAACGTCATCATCGAAGCGGTCCGCACCGGTTGCTGGAGAGCGATCACGGGACGCATGAACGTTGAAACCGTCGAAACCTGCACATACGAGGCAGTGCGCGGCGATGCCGGCCGAAGTGGCTACGTCATCGTCTCCGAGGAGGAGCTGAGCCGCCTGTCACACGTGCATGCGGTCACCGAAGCGGAGCGCGCGACGTTGGCGCTCGACTATCCCGATGCTGCCGGTATGGATGCGGGCGAACGAGATCTGTTCGCGCACGCCTACGGCCGAAGCGATGAAACATGGCTTCTGCTCTCTCCTGACAAGGCGTCGATTCGCGCTGGTGTGAGCCTGGGATGGCAGGATCGCCTGCGCTCGCTCGGTGCTGTCGCTAACGAGATCGGCGCCCGTCCGAAGCTGAAGAGGCATTTCGAAGAATCGTGGCTCGCGGAATGGCGCACACAGTTTCTGCTCGAGAGAGGGCCTCGATGAGTGGCGCAGTCGAGCAGGTCCGTCATCTCGTCGCGGCGTACCGGCGCTTCATCAAGAGTTCGTATCGCCTTGCCGACCCGCGGCTCCGCGCGCGGCGGCACAGAACCGCATCGAAACGCGGAACTGGGACCTCTACGACACACGCCACGTCGTCTATCGCCCTTCAGGCCTGTCGCCCGAGGAGCTGAAGCGCGGCTACGACTGGGCCTACGAAGCGTTCTACCGATGGGGCTCCATCACGAAGGCGGTGGCGTCTCACGCCTCGGCTGAAGCACTTCTTCTACAGCGCCCGCTGGAAGAAGTTCGAGCCTGCGTCTGACCTCGTCATCCGGATCAACAGCTCTCCCAGATGCGGCCTCTTCTCGCGAAGCCGTCCTCGCGCCGGCGGCCGGCTCGCCAGTCACCCCAAGGCCCGCTTCAACTCCCGCAGCAGCTTCTCCGCCTCCTCCACCTTCTCCATCAGCGTCGAGTCGCCGCGCGATGCCACCAGCGTCGTCCAGGAGTGGCGCTTCAGCGCCTGCGTCAGCTCGTCGATATCGCCGGCCAGGCTTCCTTTCTTCGGCTGCTCCGGCGAGGCGATGGCGTCGAGCACGCGCTCGAGGCTCTCGCCCTGCACGAACTTCTCCTTCGCCACCGGGTCGCGCAGCACCAGGCGGAGCTTGCGGATCTCCTTCGAGTTCGTGATCTCGTTCTCGTTCACCTTGCGCACGATCGTGTCGAGCACCGTCGGCGTGAGGAGGCTCTTGTTGATGTTCTTGATCTCGCGCGCCCAGGTGATCGACGATCCCGGTTCGGGGAGGTTCGTGAGGCGCTCGGAGAGCTGGTAGACCTCGACGAGCTTGTCGAGCTCGCGCACCGTCACGCCGAGGATGTTCGCGGCGCTGGCGCGGCCGACGATGGCCACCAGCGCGTACGCCACCATCTCCTTCTCCTTCGCGTCCCACTCCTTCCGCTGCCTATGGATGTAGATCCAGACGCGCAGGCGCTCGTCGTCCGTCAGCGTGCGGTCGGTGATCTCCAGCGGGATGCGCCGGTACTCCTCCTTGTGCTGCAGCTCCACGAGGATCTTCGAGTTCGTCCAGCGGCGGTCGCCGTCGATGATGCGCAGCTTCCCCTGCACGTCCGGATGCGGCTCCACGAGCAGCGGCTCGAAGATCCCCTCGTTCGCCTCGATCTGGCGCTGCAGCTCGAGGTCTTCCTTCGGCCCCATGCGCGGCTGGCGCTCGTTCGGCACGACGTCGTAGAGATCGCGCGTGTCGCGGTACGTCCGCAGAATCGTGCGGCCGAGGCGGCGCTCCTGCCACTGGTGCTCCTGCGCGGCGTCAGTCATTGCTGGTCACCCGAAATGCGGCCGGACGGAGCACCTTCGCGCCGGCGTCGGGGCCGGTCGACGGCGCCTCCACGATCGCGCTCACGTCCGTGTCGATCTCGCGGAGCACGTTCTTGATCCGCGTCAGCACCGTGCCGCGCTTCTTCCAGACGTTGTCGTGCGCGCGCTTCTCGTCGACGTCGATCTGCAGCGCCTCGCCGGCCAGCTCCGCGGCCTCGACGAGCCGTCGCTTGAACGCCGGCGAGGTCATGAACTTGAACAGGCGGCCGAGTTTGTCCGTCCGCTCGGCGTCGCTCATCCGCACCACGTACATGGCGATGAGAGCCTTCCGCAGCACGTCCACCATCGCCGGCACGCGCGCCGGCGCGACCACGATCACGCCCGAGTCGACGAACAGCTCCTTCTTTCCCGCGGGGAACATCGACGTGGCCAGAATGGCCTGGTCCGCGCCGACCTCCGACTGGTCCTGGCGCAGCTTCGTCACGAAGGCGTGCTGCCACGCCGCGCGCGGCCGGCAGTCGATCAGGATCTTTCCGGCCGACTTCCCTTTGTAGCGGATGTCGTGGACGAGGTTGCCGCTCGTCTTCCCCTTCGTCCGCGAGATCTGGTCCTCGGGGAATGCGCCACGGAGCGCGTCGTAGAGATCGATCTCGCCCCCTTCGGCGACCTCGCCGCCCGTCCGGCGCACTTGTCGGCTCATCTCCACGATCTTCTTCTGCAGGGCGTCGCGCTCGCGGGCGAACTCCGCATCCTTCTTTAATAGTGCGGCCTCGCGGTCCTTCTGCAAGATCTGGCGGACCTCGGCGATCTCCTTGCGGCGGAGCTTTTCCGCCTCCTGCTTGGCCGCTTCGAGCTGTTTCAGGATCCTGGCGCGCTCGGCCTCGAGCTTCTGCTGCTGGGCGAGGATTTCCTTCGCAAGGCGCTCGTGGATCTGCCTTTCGGCGGCGGCGAGCTTGCGCTGCTCGTCCTTGCGGATGGCGTCCTGGATCTGGACGAATTTCGCGTGCGTGATCCGGCTGCCACACCAGGGGCAGCGCTCGACAGGCGTCAACATAGTCATTCCTCTTCTGTCCTTTAAAATCCTTGCTTGTCCTTGTACGTCCTTCTGCTATTCTTGTCAACCCAATCGCGATGGACAGACTTCCACACCTCGGAGAACGCGACCTCGAGCTCGTCTTCGCCCTCGCCGGCCCCGTCGGCGCGGACCTGCAGGAAGTCAGCCGCATGCTCGGCGATGCCCTGAAGAAATGCGACTACGCCGAGGTCGAGGAGATCGATGTCGGAGGCCTCATTCGCCAGATCGCCGCGAAGCGCACGCTCACCCGCGCCGACGGCTCGACGATCCGCCTGATCGAGGCGCCGGAGGAGATGCGCATCGCCTCGTACATGGACGCCGGAAACGCCATTCGCCGCCTGGCCGGGACGTCGGCGGCCGTCGCCTCGGCGGCGATCGCCGAGATCCGCGGCCGCCGGAAGCGCCGCGGCGGCGCGCCCGCGCGGCGTGCGTACATCCTCCGCTCGCTGAAGCGCCCCGAGGAAGGGCATCTGCTGCGGCGCGTCTACGGGCCGGGATTCTTTCTCATCGGCGTGAACGTCAGCCGGCCGGAGCGCGTCGACGCGCTGGCGAAGCGGATCGCGCGGTCGCACAACGAAACGCTGGCCTCGCCGAGCTTCGCGAATTACGTGGCCGAGGCGGAGGCGCTGGCGAGGCGCGATGAAGATGAGATCGCGGACGACTACGGCCAACGCCTCCGCGACGTCTTCCAGTTGTGCGACCTCTTCGTCTCGCCGACGTCGGCGTCCGCGCTCTTCCATCAGATCGATCGCTTCGTTCGCCTGATTCTCGGCGACCTCGGCGAGACGCCGTGCAGCGATGAGCAGTTCATGTTCCACGCGTTCGCGTCGTCGCTGTCGTCGGGCGCGCTCGGGCGCCAAGTCGGCGCCGTCCTCGTCGCGCCGACGCGCGAGGTCCTCGGCGTCGGCTGGAACGACGTGCCGAAGGGCGGCGGCGGACTCTATCGCGCCGGCGAGCATTACGATCAGCGCGACATCCACGCCGACCGCGACTCCGTCAACGTCCACGCCGACCAGATCCTCGAGGAGATGCTCGACACCGCGCTGGAGGCGGGATGGCTGGCCGGCGGCGTGAAGCCGCACCTCGACGACGCGCGCGAAGCGTTCAAGAAGTCGCGCGTCATGAGCCTCCTCGAGTTCGGCCGCACCACGCACGCGGAGATGGAGGCGGTGCTCGCGGCCGCGCGCATCGGCGCGAGCCCGCGCGACGCCACGCTCTACACGACGACGTTCCCCTGCCATCAATGCGCGCGGCTGATCGTGACCGCGGGCATCCGCAAGGTGGTCTACATTGAGCCGTACCCGAAGAGCCGCGCGCTCGACCTGCACCGCGACGCGATCGTGGCGTACGACGACGCCACGCAGCCGGAGTGCGGCAAACGGAACTGCAGCGACAGCCACGCCGTCCGGTTCGAGCCGTTCGCCGGCATCGCGCCGCACCGCTTCGTCGATCTTTTCTCGATGACGACGCGCGCCGGCGTGCCCCGCCACCGCAAGCAGAAGGCCTCGGGGGAGCGGATCCGCTGGGACGCCGCGACGGCGCTGCCGAAGGTGGAGATGCTGCCGCTGAGCTACCTCGATCTCGAAGCTAAAGCACTCTACCAATTGAAGAAGTTTCTCAGTCCGTACCGGGATCGGCGATAATCGCTGCATGGCGGACGACGTCGATTTCTGGGAAGTCCTCGACGAGGCGGAACAGACCGTCCACGCCTGGCCCCCCTGGCAGCAGCGCTACGAGGCGGACGTTTTTTACAGGGGGCAGGGCGCAGGGGGCGGGGCGCAGGTGATGTCCTCGCGACGGCCCGCCCTGCGCCCTGCGCCCTGCCCCCTGCGCTCTGTCTGAGACTGCCGGAGGCGTGTGGCATGTAGAATGCTCGCATGGGTAGATCACCGGCATCATTCCAAAAGCGTCAAAGAGAGCTCGCGCGCCGCGAGCGGCAGCAGATGAAAGCCGAGCGCCGCCAGCAGCGGAAGACCGAAGCAGAGTCCGGCGTGGACAAACCGGAGGAGTCTTCCGAGCTCGAGCCTGAGCCCGAGCAGGCCAGCGTCAGCGAGACTTAGGAGACCGCTCTGGCGAAGCCCACGGAAGAAGAAATGTGGGGCGGGATTCATCCCGCCGAGGGTGGGATTCATCCCGCCGACGCGGACTGAAGTCCGCGCCACATGCGCCAACCGACGCAGCCGGCCGTGCCGGCTCACAATCCAGAGGCGCGCTTCGTCTTCCCATCGAGAATGGAGCGTTAGCGCGCCGTGACCTTCGTGTCCAAAAAGACCGGGCAGTTCGCCTACTTTTCGCGGCAGGTGGGCGAGGCGGCGTGGCGCGGCAAGAACGTCCTCGACTTCGGCGGCAACATCGGCAACATCCTCCGCGATCCGACCGCGACGATCGACGCGGAGCGCTACTGGTGCATCGACGTCGACGGCGAGTCGATCGAGCGCGGCAAGGCCATGGTCCCGGCGGCGCACTGGATCCACTTCGACCGCTGGTGCTTCTTCTTCAACCCGTACGGCACGCCGAGGCTGAAACTGCCGAGGATCGACCGGCGCTTCGACTACATCGTCGCCTACTCCGTCTTCACGAACACGGCGCCGAGCGAGATGGTCGACCTCGCCGGCGGCCTCGAGGCGCTCCTCGCCGACGGCGGCGTCCTCGCCTTCACCTTCATCGACCACCATCACCAGGCCTGGCCGAAGAAGTACAAGTGGAACAACTTCCATTGGCGACTGGAGCGCGAGCAGGGCGACGTCTGGACCGACGAGGCGCGGGAGATGCGCGCGCGCGCCGACGCCTCCGCCTGGTGCATCCTCGTCAACGGCGAGGAGCTCTACGTCGAGCGTGAGGACCTCCGCCCGCTGCCGCCCGAGCAGCAACGCACTTGCCACGTCTTCGTTTCGCAGGAGCAGATGAAGTCGCTATTCCCGCACGCCGAGATCCTGCCGCCGGTGAACAACGAGATGCAGCACTGCTGTGTGATCAGGAAGTGAGGGCGTGGACTTCGTTCGACTCACAGAGGAGCAGCGGCGGTCGTTCGACGACGACGGCTTCCTGGTCGTGCGCAACGCCCTCGACCGGGAGAGCGTCGCGGCGCTGACGGAGGCGGCCGATCGCGTCGCCGATCCGTTCCTGCGCAAGCCGCCGGTGGCGTCGAAGCCGGAGCACAATCACCTCGACTGGCGGCCGGGCGTCCTTCGCGAGAAGGCGCTCCACGACCTCGTCGCGCGCGCGCCGATGGTCCCGCTCATCGTGCAGTTGCTCAGCCCGAACATTCATCTGCACTCCACGTCGGTGCTCTACAAGAAGCCGTCGGACCCCGACGCGCCGCCGTTCCGCCGCGGCTGGCATCGCGACATCCGCATCCCCAAGGACCTCGGCCATCAGACGCTCCCGCGCGTCGGCATCAAAGTCTGCTACGCGCTGACCGACTTCCCGCAATCGAATTCGGGAATGACGCTGCTGGGACGAAGGACGCATCTGCGCACGGAGCCGCTCGTCATCGCGAAGGGCGGCGTCGATCCGAAGGACGTCGAGCTCTGCGACCTCACCCTGAGCGCCGGCGACGCCTTCCTCTTCGACAACCGCCTCTACCACACCGCCACGCCGAACAAGAGCGGCCGCACCTCGAAGGTGCTGATGTACGGCTACGCCTATCGCTGGATGAAGCCGGAGATCTACCTCGAGGCGCCCGACCTCCGGAAGCTGGCCCAGAGCGATCCGATCACGTTCCAGCTCCTCGGCGGCTACCGCGACATCGACACGCCGCCATGGGCGCTGCAGACGTGGGCGGAGAGGCACGGCGTGCAGCCGCCGGCGGTGCCGTGGTTCGTGGAGGAGTCGTGACGCGCGGCCTCCGCTTCCACTGGATGCTGCCGAAGGCGTTCGAAGTGCAACGCCACGGCGCGCAGACGCCGCGTCCCGACATGGACGGCTGGCTCCACTTCGCGAAGCACGCAGAGGACGCCGGGATCGAGTCGGTGCTGATCTCGTTCTCCCGCTACGAGCCGGAGCCGTTCCTCGTCGCCTGCGCGATGGGGCAGGAGACCGCGCGGCTCAAGTACATCGTCGCGTACCGCTCCGGGCTCATGGGGCCGACGTCGTTCGTGCAGCAGATCAACACCCTCTCCGCGCTGATCGGCGGCCGCGTGGCCATCAACATCGTGGCCGGCAGCTCCGCCGCGGAGCAGCGCGGCTACGGCGATTTCCTCCCCCACGACGAGCGCTACGACCGCGCCGAGGAGTTCCTCGGAGCGGCGAACGCCTTCTGGCGCAACGGCCACGAGGTCGACTTCGACGGCCGCTACTACCATCTCGAAAAGGGAAGACTGCACACGCCGTTCATCGCGCCGGATCGCCGCGCGCCGGAGATCTACGTCTCCGGCCACAGCGAGCAGTCGATGCGCCTCGCGGCAACGCAGGGGACGTGCTGGCTGCGCGCCGCCGACACGCCGGAGACGCTGCAGCCGTCCGTGGCGCGGATGCGCGCCCTCGGCGCCGACGTCTGTCTCCGCGCCTGCGTGATCTGCCGGCCGACGCGCGACGAGGCGATCCGCGTTGCCCAGTCGCTGCTGCCGGATGACCGCACCGAGTCGACGATCGCGCTGAAGAACGACTCGCGCATGCACGAGGAGTCGCGCGCCGCCGACGAGTGGCTGAGCCGTACGTTATGGGGCGGCCTCGTGCCGCACTACGGGCCGGTATGGACGACGCTGATCGGCACGCCCGGCGAGCTCGCGGACGCGCTCCTCGCCTACAAGGAGATCGGCGTCGACCAGTTCATCCTCTCCGGCTGGCCCGAGGTCGACGAGGTCTCGATCTTCGGACGTGAAGTCATCCCACGCGTGCGCGACGCGGAGCGGCGGCAGGTCGCGTGATGGACGATCTCCGCTTTCACTGGATGCTGCCGAAGGGCGGCGAGGCGGCGATGAAGACGGCGCAGCAGACTTCGCGCGTCCTCACCACGAAGAGCGATTCGCCGGCGGCGCTCCCCGACATGGAGGGATGGGTGCGCTTCGCGCGCTCCGCGGAGGAGGCCGGCATCGAGTCGGTGCTCCTCTCCTTCAGCCGCTACGAGCCCGACACGATCCTGATCGCCTGCGCGATGGGGCGCGCCACGTCGACGCTCAAATACATCGTCGCGTATCGCTCCGGCCTCATCCAACCCGCGCCGTTCGTGCAGCAGATCAACACGCTCTCGGGACTCATCGGCGGACGCGTGGCGCTGAACATCGTCGCCGGCAGCTCGACCGCGGAGCAGCGCGGCTACGGCGATTTCCTCGAGCACGACGACCGCTACGCGCGCGCCGAGGAGTTCCTGCACGTCTGCAAGAGCTTCTGGGGCGGCGAGCGGGTCGACTTCGACGGCGTGCACTATCGCGTCGAAGGCGGCAAGCTCCACGCGCCGTTCCAGGCAGCCGGCCGCCGCGCGCCGGAGATCTACGTCTCCGGTCACTCATCGCAGGCGGAGTCGCTGGCGATGTCGCAGGGCTCGGCGTGGCTGCGCCTCATCGACACGCCCGAGACGCTCGCGCCGGTCGTGGCGCGCGTCCGCGAGCGCGGCGTCGAGGTCTGCCTCCGCCTCTGCGTGATCTGCCGCGAGACGCGCGAGGAGGCGGTCGCCGCGGCGATGGCGATGCTTCCCGACGACGACACCGAACACCAGGAGCGCGGCATCCTCCAGCGCAGCGACTCGCAGGCGCTGAAGCAGGCGCTGGCCGCGGCGGACGAGCGCGGATGGATGAACCGCAACCTCTACGCGGGACTCGTGCCGTACTACGGCTCGTCGTCGATCACGCTCATCGGCAGCCCCGCGGAGCTCGCCGAGCGGTTCATCGAATACAAAAACATCGGCGTGACGCAGTTCATCATCGCCGGCTGGCCGAAGCTCGACGAGATGATGATCTTCGGCCGCCACGTGCTGCCGCTGGTGCGGCAGATGGAGGTTTAGGGGGCAGGGGGCAGGGGGCGGGGCGCAGGTGGTGGTTTCTGCTGAACGCGCAAGCTCAGCAAGACAATCACCTGCCCCCCGCCCCCTGCGCCCTGCCCCCTGACGAAGGAGGATTCGTGACCACACTCGAGGCACCGAGGGCTTTCAACCGCGAGATGTACGTGGACCGTCCGGACAATCTCTTCTACGGCACCGACGACGGCGCGCAGGACGGCTCGTTCCGCGAGTTCACCGAGATCAAGGCGCACTACGACGGCGTGGCGGCGTGGCGGCACGACGACATCCACATGATCAGCGTCGTCGGCGGCCTGTACGGGCTGAACATGATCCCGCTGTGGCGGCCGAAGCGGATCACCATCTTCGACATCAACCCGGCTGCGCTCACATACTTTCGCCTCATCCGCGACGTCTGGACGACCAGCCGCGACGTGACGCAGTTTCTGGCGCGCCTCACCGCGGGCGACTACGACGCCGGCACGGACGAGGAGCGCTTCGTCCGCGAGAACATCTGCCTCAAGCAGCGCGGCTGCCTCCCGCGCGAGCGCGGCTCGATGAAGCGGCCGTACGAGCTGAGCTGGCAGTACGCGTTCGAGCACTTCGCCCTGACGAAGCGGATCCTCGCCGAGGCGCCGCTGGAGATCCGCAACGAGCCGATGGAGAGCGAGAGCTTCAGCCGCTACATCCGCGCCCAGAACAACGTCTGGATCTATGCCTCGAACGTCACCGAGTTCCACTTCTTCGATCTGGAGTTCGCGGACCCGACGAACTGCGCGGTCGTGCAGATCATCTTTCCCGGCAATGAGGAGATCCTCGACCTCGCCCCGCTCAGCGGCGGGCCGGTGAAGGTCGATTTTCAGATCCCGCTGAAGGCGCGGCGGCTGGAGATCGCCGAGTGAAGGCGAAGATCGCCACGAACGCGGCGCCGCCGGCGATCGGCACGTACTCGCAGGCCATCCGCACGGGCAACCTCGTCTTCGTGGCGGCGCAGTCGGGGCGCGATCCCGCCACCGGCAAGCTGGCCGAGGGACTCGAGGCGCAGACGCGATTGATGCTGGCGAACGTCGAGGCCATCCTGAACGCCGCCGGCTGCACGCCCGGCGACATCGTCAAGGTCACGCTGCTCCTCGCCGACATCAAGGACTTCAAGGAAGTCGATCTGATCTACGCGGCGTGGCTCCCCGGCCTCGGCGTCACGCCGCTGCCGGCGCGCACGGCCTTCGCAGCGCTCGCTCTGCCGGCCGGCGCGCTGGTGATGCTCGAGGTCGTCGCCGCGGCGCCCGATGCGTGACGCTCGAAGGAGGAACGAGACGCGCCGCAGGAACCGCGCCTGATTCGTAACCGTCGAGACGTGCTCGTCGGCGATCTCCGGCGTGTAGCCGCGAATGGTGA
>Ga0137373_10006909_pt1 | contig 12109 bp, 10 predicted proteins | sample SagtaG_5_FD_104912 | JGI IMG/M metagenome (GOLD analysis project Ga0137373, IMG submission 104912) | Vadose zone soil microbial communities from Sagehorn Ranch, Mendocino, California, USA - Sage1_R_80_16 metaG | ecosystem: Environmental > Terrestrial > Soil > Vadose zone | place: USA...
CTTTATTGTTTTCGCTTTTATGGACAACACTTCCATTCTGGGTACCGGTTGACGGCAAAAATGCACAGGCAGAAACAGCGATGATGTTTTTATTGGATGAAGCAGCCTGTGCAAACCGGTGATAATTTTCTGTCTTAAACAGTTTGATGTTTACAACATTGTCTTTATTAAAACCATAATCAAAATTCAAAATATGCTTGCCTTGTAAATAGATAAGGCTTGTGCTTATGATGAAAATAAGGGAAACGCAAAACTGTATTACCAACAGCACTTTGCGCAAAGTAAGGCGTTTGAAAAGCTTAATGCTGTTAAGATTTTTGAATATATCAACAGGCTTAAATAGTGAAATATAAATAGAAGGCAACAGCCCTGCAATACTACCAACCAATATGCTGAAACCGATAAAGATGAAAAAAAGCTTTGGTGTGTAGTTAAATGTAATGTTGAGATATTGGTTGAGCCATAAGGCGGAAAACAATTGTTGCATGAACAATAAAATAGCTAATGAAAAAGCAAGAGATACCAGTGAAACAACAATGGCTTCTGTAATAAACTGTGCAAATATCTGTTTGCGTGTGGCGCCTGCCACTTTTCTTACGCCAACTTCTTTTGCTCTTGTTAATAATCGTGCTATGGAAAGATTGGTATAATTTAAACATGCCGATAACATAACAATTAAACACAGAATACTCAGCACAAGCAGCACTATTTTAGGTACAAATATATTTGTGGGGTTGCCTAATAATTCGCCTGAAATATCTGTTATTGCCCTTGCTTTAAATGCAAACTGGTTGCTGTTACCTTTAGGATATTGTTTGTCGGAAATTTTATCCAATATATTTTGTAAATCAGATTTTGTTTTTCCCTTTTGCATTAACACATAAGTATAATTGCTCCATACATTATTCCAATTGTTTGCCGGATAATTTAGAATAGAATTCTTTTGTAAGACTGTTTAAAGTGCTTAATGAAGCCAGGAGCTTAAAAGGCAAACTTGTTTTGCCGGGATTTGGTGCTAATACACCGGTAATGATAAACTGTCCATACGTAGTTTCTTTATTGCCTGTTTCAGGACCGCTAGGATTAATACCGGTATCATTGAATTTTATTGTTTTGCCAACAGGGTTATCGTTAGGAAATAATTGCGAAGCAAGCTCCTCAGATATTACCATGGAGAAAGGATTTTCCAATGCAGTTTGCGCATCGCCCTGCTTCAGTTTAAAATCCATTACCTTAAACAAATTGCCGTCTGCAAAATAACCGCCGCCCGATGCAATTTTATCTTTGTATAAAATATCGCCTCCTATATTTCTTACCAACGCAGCACTGGCTTCGATGCCTGTATAATCCCTTCGCAGCACATCAGCCAATGGCAAAGCAGATGAGGCGGTTCCTCTCATTCCGTTGCCATTTTTACCAACAGTCTCTATACGGTAAATGCGGTTTTTGTTTGCATGAAATTGGTCATAACTTTTTTGGTCGGCAATAATGGCAATGATTAAAAAACAAACAGACATGCTTGCCGCCAATCCGATAATATTGATCAGACTGAATGTTTTGTTTTTAAAGATATTCCGCCATGCAGTTTTGAAATAATTTTTAAACATGATAATTTCGTTTAATAGTCTACGTTAGTAATACTGTTTTTACTTTAATATTTAAATCTTTATTCCGTTCTTAAACTCTTCACAGGATTAGCAACCGCTGCTTTTATTGCCTGGAAACTAATGGTGAATAAAGCAATGACCACAGCCAGCGCAGCCGCTAAAACAAATACCCAGCCACTTATAGATATACGATAAGCAAAATCCTGTAACCATTTATCCATAGCCCACCATGCAACTGGAAAAGCAATCACCGCAGCTATGATGACGAGCTTCAGAAAATCTTTTGACAACATAGCAACAATACTGCTCACGCTGGCACCAAGTACTTTTCGAATGCCGATCTCTTTTATTCTTTGCTCTGCTGCATAAGTGGCAAGTCCAAATAAGCCCAGGCATGCAATTATTATGGTGAGCATCGCTACAATAAAAAAGATGGTTTGTCTTACCTGATCTTCACGGTAAAACAACTCCCATTGTTTGTCGAGAAAGTGATATTCAAACAAATGGTTTTGATCAATGCTGTGGAGAATTGCATCCATTTTTTTCATCGTTGTGCTCATATCATTGCCTGTAACTCTCGCAGTAAAATAATCAATACTATGAATGGGATTTTTTTGAAAGCCAAGTACCATCGGTGCAAGTGGCTCATGCAATGATTGAAAATTGAAATCCTTTACAATCCCTATTACTCTTGCAACAAAAGGCTCATCGAGCGGAGAAAAACTTCCGTCATAATCAGCAGAAGGGATTTCAATGATTTGTTCCGCTGGTTCAGTAATACCCAATGCCTTTGCAGCAGTTTCATTTATCATTACAGAAAAAGAATCAGCGAGACCGGTTGCAAAATTTCTTCCTTTAACCAATGAGACCTGGTATGTTTTTAAAAACTCGTTATCCACTCCAAGAAAAAACATATCGTTTCCCTGCGACGCAGTCGCACTTGCATTTTTCACTTTTACTTTGGGTAAATTTTTCCATTCGCCCGGCACTCTTGAGCTTACTGATACATTTTTTATTTGCGGCAGTTTTGAAAATTCATTCTTTATCGTTTCTGCACCCCGGCGAACTTTTCCGCTATTAATATCCACTACAAGCAACTGGTCTTTTTTAAAGCCCATGTCTTTGGTGTTTACATATTTCATTTGCATGTAAACAATCATGGTAGCTATAATCATAACGATAGAAAGTGTAAACTGAAACACAACCAAAGAACGGCGCAGAGAAATATTTCCTTTAACTATATGAATTTTATTCTTAAGTAACAGCAGAGGTTTTAAACCCGATTGAAACAATGCCGGATATATGCCGGATAATAAACCAACAACAATAATGATCAAAACAATTCCCAGCCAGATGCGATAATCTGTTTCTGGTCCAAGCGTTAATTGCTTTTCAGTAAATGCATTAAAAGGAGATAATAAAATTTTTGTAAGGACCAATGCAAAAAACAATGCAATCATAGTCATTAAAAAAGCTTCTGAAAGAAACTGGCTCGTTAGATTTTTTCGTGATGCACCTGCTACTTTGCGAACGGCAATTTCTTTTGTCCTGTTTACAAAACGTGCAGTAGTTAAATTCATATAGTTTATACATGCGATAAAGAGAACAAACAATGCTAAAATGGAAAAAACATAGATGTAAGTAATATTTCCTTTTTTGCCAGAAACGCCTTCGATATTATCAGAATAGAAATGAATGTCTTTTAATGGCTGCAGAATAAAATTGCTTCTGCCTTTGGTAGTATTGTTTCTATTGGCTGCAACAAGTTGATTCATTGTTGATTCAATCTTATGTATATCTGTTTTATTATTCAGTAATAAATAGGTTGTAAAATCATCAGAATTCCAATCTGAGTTGATAAATTTTTTAAAATCATCATTGGTCATACTTGATTCAGAGAAAAGAAGATTAAAGGAGAGGTGAGAATTAGCCGGAAAGTTTTTTAACACACCAGTGATCTTAAAGGGAAGGCTATCCCTGTCAACCTTTATTGCCTTGCCCATAACATTAATGGTGTTAAACAATCTTTTTGCTGTTTCTTCTGTAACAATTACAGAATGAGGCGCAGTTAAAGCAGTGTTACGATCACCTTGTAACAATTTATAATCAAAAATTGTTAGAAAGCCTTGATTGCCTATTGTGAAATCCTCATAAAAAACATTTGTATTTTCAAGGGCAGAAACATTGGTTCTTCCAAAGGTCACAAAACGAGCCGCATCTTTTACTTCAGGAAAATCAGTTTTTGCTTTTTGAGAAACCAGATAGCCGGCGCCGGCAATCTTTGCTGTTTTTCCTTCCTGCGTTGTTTTTTCTTCCACAACACGATATATGTTATCTGCGTTTTTATGAAACCGATCGAAAGTCAATTCATCAAAAATATAAAGTGCAATCAACAGAAAACTTGTTATGCCAATAGTTAAACCAAAAATATTGATGAAAGAAAATATCTTATTCTTCATCAAATTCCGCCATGCGGTTTTGAAATAGTTTTTAAGCATTAAATTCTACGTTTACGAGTTCACAAGTTCACAAGTTTACGAGTTATTTTCACTATTGACCATTCACCATTCACGTTCTCATTCCGTTCTCAAACTCTTCACAGGGTTTGCAATCGCTGCCTTTATTGCCTGGAAGCTTACCGTTATTAAAGCTATCAGAATTGCTGTAATACCTGCAACTGCAAAAACCCACCAACTAATACTTATTCTGTATGCGAAACTTTGCAGCCATTTGCTCATTGTCCAATATGCTACGGGAAATGCGATAATTAAAGAAACGGCAACCAGTTGTATAAAATCTTTTGAAAGCAAAGCCACAATACCGGCTTCACTGGCGCCTAATACCTTGCGGACACCGATTTCTTTAATACGTCTTTGTGTGGCGAATGTTGCCAATCCAAATAACCCAAGACAAGAGATAACAATAGATAAAACTGAAAATACATTGAAGAGCTTTCCCATTCTTTGTTCTGTTACATATAATTTGGAAAGATCATCATTTACAAAACCATAAGAAAAAGGATAATCGCCATAAACATTGTGAAAACTTTTTTGCAGCGTGCTAATCACTTTTTGAATATTGGCGGGTGTTGTTCTCATTACAACATAGCCACCCACAAAATTGCTTTTCATTACCAATGGCTCTATCGGTTGTTGAACCGGCTTAAAGTTGAAATCTTTTACCACTCCTATTATCGGTGCTTCTTTATCTTCTAATCCTATACTAATCACTTTACCGATGGCATCGGATAAGTCTAGCTTCATGGCTTTAAGCGCCGTTTCATTTACAACATAACCGTTGTCATCACCACCGAAATCTTTTGAAAAGAAACGTCCCGCCGCTATCTGCATACCAAACGTATTGACAAAATTTTCATCAACTCTTAGCCTGTATGCTATCGCCCGGGTTTGCGGGTTCATACCGCGCCATGTAAGTTGTGAACCAGAAGTAAGATTAGTAGGCAATTCATCTGTAAATGTGTAATTGCTGATGTCAGGATATTGGGCAAGCGTTGCCTTCATGGCATCTTTGTTATTCTTCAGATCGCCTACTTCAGGCATTTTCATATACAAGAGGTTTTCTTTGTTGAAACCAATGTTCCTGTTTTGTATGTATTGAAGCTGGTTATAAATAACGAGTGTGCTTATAATTAAGATGACTGAAATAGAGAACTGAAGTACAACCAAACCATTGCGCAAAAATGATTTTTGACCGTGCAATATTTTTACGCCTTTTAATACTTTCACAGGATTAAATGATGATAAAAAGAATGCGGGGTAACTTCCCGAAAGAAGCCCTGTAGTTATTGCAATGCCTAAAAGGCTGAGAAGTATTTTTATATCAAGCGGGTTAAAAGATATAGACTTGTTTGCAAGCTGGTTAAACAATTGTAACATCAGGTAAACAATTAATATTGCCAGCAGCAGCGAAATAAAAGACAGTAATAATGACTCACCGATAAATTGTGCAATTAATTGTGGTCTCAATGCGCCAACCGTTTTTCTCAAGCCTACTTCTTTTGCCCGCTGACCAGAAACAGCAGTTGCAAGGTTCATAAAATTAATGCAGGCAATAATGATGATGAATATTGTGATCAATGCAAATATATTTACATACTGGCTGCTGCCTTGCCCGCTTACATCCAGCATATAATGTGAGTGAAGATGAATATCAGTAAGCGGTTGCACAAACAATGATGCCTGTGTTTCTTTATTATTTTTCTTCAGTATATTATTTATCTGCTTTTGAATGTTATCCAGGTTGGCTGAAGTTGATGCAACAGCGTCTTTCAATTGAAAATAAACATACACATCAAAATTGTTCCAGTTTCCTGCAGGGTTATTTACTTTATCATATAAATCTATCGGTAAAAGAATATCGAATTGCAGGTGTGAGTTGGGAGGAATGTTTTTTAAAACACCGCTTACCGTAAGGTTTGTACCTTTTATATCATTATCTATATAAATTGTTTTACCAATTGCCTTATCAGCATTGCCAAAATATTTTATTGCAGTTGCTTCGGTAATAACAACATTGTTGGGTGAAGAAAGAACAGCAGCAGGGTTTCCTTTCAGCAAGGGATAGTTGAATATTTGTAAGAAATTACTATCTGCATAGTAAATTCTTTTCTCATCAAATTTCTTTGTGCCAACCGTAATCATTCTTTGTAATGCCGCAATTCTCGTAGCATTTTTTATAGCTGGTATTTGTGTTTTAACGGCGTAAGCCAGTGATGGCGGCACCACAGCAGCTTCTACATCAGATATTTTTGCAGTAAGCCTGAAAATGCGGTCTGTGCCCTGGTTGAATTTATCAAAGCTTAATTCATCCTGCACCCAAAGAAAGATAAGAATACTGCATGCCATTCCAGTGGCAAGACCAAAAATATTCAGTCCAGAAAATAATTTATGCCGCAACAAATTGCGTAGGGCTGTTTTGAAATAATTTTTGAACATATAAGAATATTGATTTTATATTTGAAATTTTCAGGCACACGTAGGGCTCGGACAAAATCAGGTTTCAACCGTTGTGCCAATGATGAAAGGCTTTATGGGTAAGGGTTTTCATTTTAGGTAAAAAAGGAAAGTGTGCGGAAACGAACAGTTAAGTGTACGATTTTGTATAAAAGAGATAAACGCCGGATAATTGCGTCGTTTTTTAAAAACTGTCTTCTTCTATTGTTTAGACTATTTTGTTTATGAATAAATCACAGGTGCACATTTTTATATAATAAGAAATTATTTTATTCATGGCATTACTGGAAAGGCAATTACTGGTTAAACCGTTGTTGTGTTTTACATTTTTTCATGCAGAAATTTTTCCCTTGTATGCAACGATGCGTGTTCCTTTGGGAATAAATTTTTGAGTGAAGAGCCCTTTTCCTGCACCCGGTATTGTTGACCTCAATAAAACTCTTCTATTCTTCCATTGTGCCCATAACCTTTTCAAGAGAGAAACTACGCAACTATTATTTTAGGTATTTATGCGGATTACGTGTATTTATACGTGGCTTTGTGCGTCTCCCGCCGAAACAGCAGCGATTATTTTGCCATAACAACCACCCTTCAAGCGATTGCGCAAGATCAATTTCAACAGCTATGACACATTCAGCAGCAGCCCTTCCAAATTGTTTATGCCATTCGAAAAATTTGCCGCTAATTATTTTCCACGCCTTGCAAATATCAAAAAGGAATAGTAATATTACGAATGCAGCCTAAATCTATGAATGCTTTCACCATTATTAGTAAGTCAACAAATAACTTCTGCCATTGAGTCCCTGTAGTTAGAATTTCAAAACTAGCTGAACCGGTATGTCAGTAATTGCGGGATTATGGTTTTCATTCTTTGTAACACAGAATAACAATAATAAATTGAAAATGAAAATGAAAATTACTTTTACGTTTATTCTCACGCTGCTTATATCTGTACTTAATGTCAGCGCCCAGATCCGCGTTCATCTTATTAATGTCGGACAAGGATGCGCAACATTAATTGAGTTTCCGTGCGCTGCCATTCTTGTTGATGCCGGTGGTGAGGATAACCCGCTCTTAAATTCATCCGATTCTTTGAAAACCTATTTGGATGATTTCTTCGACAGGAGAAATGATCTTAATCACACATTGCAGTGCGTTTATCTTACACATCCTCATAAAGATCATACGCTGGGAGTCCCTGTTATACTACAACCGCCTTATTTGATAAAAAATGCCGTTACTGATGGCTTGGAAGAAGGTTCAGGAAAGACAGGACAAATAAAATTACACAGGGTGGTGCAAGACGGAAGCTACGCCTGATTCTGCTGATGATATCGGTTTTGAACCAGTGACGACGGATGAGATCGGAAGTGAAGGCTTAACCAATTCGGTGATTGATCCTGTAAATTGTGATGGAACAAATCCGGTTATAAAAATTCTATGGGGCACATCACCTACTAATCCCGGATGGAGCAGTACAGCATTTAATAACGCAAATAATCATTCATTGGTGATAAAGATCGAATATGGAACTTCATCATTGCTTATCACGGGTGATCTTGAAGAAGAAGCGCAACGCAGTTTATTGTCTAAATATAGTGGAACCACCGTGCTTGATGCTGATGTGTACGTGGTAGGACATCATGGTTCTAAAAATGGAACTACTCAGGATTTGCTAAACAAAATTACACCACAAATCGCTTTGATTGGTGCCGGTGATCCGAGCCGAAGGCTCCTTTGGACGGCATGGGCATATGGACATCCCAATAAGGGAATATTAGACATGCTTCAGAATAAATTAACGGCAACCCGTACCACTATTCATGTGCAGGCAGGTAACGGGGCAAAAACGTTTGTTGATTACACGGTTTCCAAAGCGATCTACGCAACCGGATGGGATAGCAATGTCGTGCTTGAAGCAGATGCAGCGGGGCACTGGCATAAAGTAGAAACCACGATTGTGCCTGCTTTCGTTAATATCAATACGGCTTCCGTGTCCGAACTGGAGACATTGCCGGGCATTGGCGCCACAAGGGCGCGAGCCATTGTAGACTTCAGGACTACTCACGGTAATTTTGCAACCATTGACGATCTTGACAATGTTCCCGGTATCGGCCCTGCTACGATCAACCTCGTCAGACCTTACGTTAAAATTTAAGATTGGCGATAGGTATCAAAGGCATGATAAGTTATTTCGAACAAATGCGAAAACATGCACGTGGCGATTAAAACAGGAGCAAAAAACAAAACAGGAAAGATACTTAAACAATGAAGTACCTTACCCCGGAAAAAGATAATAGTCTATTCTCTTGTTGTAAAACTGATGATAAAGAGTATATCAGAATAGTGGATGCAATTGGATTATTGATTACGGGAACTTATAATTTGAAAGTTAAAGATTAGATTGCTTTCTTCATAACGCTCCTTAAACAAGATTGTAAATTTTATTTTATGCTTTACCCTAACCCGTGAAAAGATCTGCTCCATATAAAACTGCAGCAGTTTTTATTTTAGCCTATCAATCAGGAAAAACGATTCTCACCAGGCATAGTCAAAAGCACCTTCCATCATATTCTGTTCAGTTTTTGAAATTTTATATTTTGTAGCTGTTTCCCTCCATTTGCTTACAGACTGTTGCACTTTTTTCAAAATTTGTTTTGCCTCTTTATCACTAAGCCTGAAATATTCCGCTACTTCCAGTGCAAGAGATACATCAAGGCTGTTATCATCTTCTGAAATATTTAAAGTAAGTCCGACTCCATCAGGTACAGGATTAACGTCAAATGCCGGAGATAACGTCCATCCTCTTGCTGTGAGCAGAAAACCGTGATTGCGTAAATGATCGTCTGTATTTTTTATGCTGATATTAAAAACGATCCTGCGCCATAATTCTGCAAGGTCAACCTTCACATTAGCGCCGTTACGCATAATAAATTCTGCAAGCTCCAGATAGCTTACACCCGTAGTGTAATCAGTGCCGTCATTGTAGCCCAGCAATGTCATGGCAGAAGCGAAATGAATTCTTTCGCCTTTTGCTGTTCGGTCAAATCGTTGGTTAAGAAACGTATGATATTTGCTGTTGAGCTTTTTAAGCATTGCAGGAGCCATATTGATCCCTGATTGCACAGCCAGATCACAAGCTGCCATTTCCCATGCGCCCATATCCCTGTCATCATTTTTACTTGGAAACTTTGCCATCCATAATTGCCCCTTTGCATCAACTACACTTGCTTTTGGTCTTGCACCTCCCAATGATGAACCCGGAGCCATGAGTATATTCAGCCATTGAAGAGCTTTGTCATTTAGAGATTCGTCATCTTCTTCCAGTTGCAGGCTTGCAAATTCCAAATCGCGAAGTGAAGCAAAAGGCGGCGTCGCCGTTTGTTTTTCATGATTCATAAATTCACCATCAGGTGATGTTTTGAACCGCAGCGCTCCCATTCTGTTTTCATCAAACACACCTAATAAATAATCTGATTCAAATAATAAGTTTGGTTTTCTTTTCTCTTTGCGGGCAAGAATAGCTTCTCTTCGCTTCATTAGCACTCTGCCCCAGCGGTCGGGTGATGAATCGAGAAATATTCCAAAGTTTGGTTTTTCATCGGAGAGGTACTGTCTGCCTGAAAATAATTGCAGGTCAGGATCTAACTGAATTGCATAATTTACCTTTAGCCAATCACTGTCGTATTCAAATGAAAATATTTCTTTGCCCCTGCTTCGGGTAGCAGATAATATACCTATCAGAGCCGGTTGCTCAAAACCCTGCCAGTGGGCATATACCCATATTGTTATATTGCCTGTTGAACCTGCCATTACTTACTCTTCTTTTTAAATTTAGGTGCTCTTTCTTTTGTGGTTAAACCTGCATCCTGAAGTTTACGACCCAATACATCATCCGCAGCTAACTGTAAAAAATCTTTTTCAAGCCCGAGTACCATTAATACCTGGAATAATGCACCCATTGAGACGGAAGGGTTGCCTTGCTCTATTCTCCATAATAAAGAACGGCTGATATTTGCACGCTCCGCAACCTGCTCAGTGCTTAGCTTACGACGCAGCCGCGCAAGCTTTACATTTTCGCCGACTGATTTGAGTATATTTTTTCCCCTGGGTAGAATAGAAGGCTTCTCTTTCATAATGTATTATAAATGATACAAAAATAGTCAAATCGTTTTATTTATAAAACATTATCTGCAAAAATTGAAGGGAGTACAAGGTAGGGCTGATATACAGGCATGTTAACAGTTACCCATCCAGAAGGCCTAACAAATTGCCGCACCACGTCTTACGGAAACATCTTAGTTTTATGTTGATATACTTGGAGCAACAAGATCACCATTTGTTTCAGCATGCTCTTTTATTACACTTACAATAGTACCCGCAAGATTCTGTGCCTGCACGCGCAACTCAGGAACGGCATTGCTTTCCCAAAGCACTCCCCTTAAATTACTGCCGAGGGTAAACATCGTTTTGTTTATTGCGCCATCTTCGTTTTTTACTGCGCCTGTAATCTAATCCGCATCAATTCCCAGTTGCAATGCATCGGGTACGATAGATCCTTTTGTTGCAAGATTTTTCAGCAGCACATTCGAAGACCTGCAGATATTTGAATCCGGCCCCGTGCAGTTAATCACCCTGTCCACCAAAATAGTTTCCTTCTGTTTTGTTTCTTTATTAAAGAAAGAAACGGTTATACCTTCCTCTGTTTCGGTTGCATCCGTCAGTTTTCCCTTGTAAGTCACAAGACGTTTTTTTAAACGCAGCTCCTGCATGTATTCAAAAATGTGTAAGGGGATTCTATGGCGCAGTGCAGTCCAGGGGCGACTTAATTTTTTTATGAAAGTTCGCTTTTCTTTCAGCGTCCATGACTGCCAGATCTGTTGAGAGAAGGGACGCAGGCCATCAATAATAAGATGCTCGCCAATGCCGATGCCTGCAAGTCTCTTTGCATGTTTGTTTACTAAACTTAAAATATGATGCAATGAGTGTGCCTGCGGTAACTCATCCGCAATGGTATCATAGACGAGTAAATTGTATTTATGCGGCAACAAATAAAAACCGTTTGGAGAGATAGTATATATCGTATGTTTAAACCTGTTTTCAAGCAAACCCAAAACTGTGTCAATCATGGTAAGACCGTTGCCGACGATCAAAATATCTTTTGTTGTTTCAAAATCTGTTACACATTCCTTCGTCCATGGATTGCTGAAATATTTTTTACTTTCAGTAAATGATGAATTTGCAATTTTGAGTTCAGCAGGTTTTGTATTACCTGTTGCAAGGACAACAATATTAGCCTGTAAGAAAGATTGGTCTTTAAAATGTATTGTATAATGATCTGTATTAGCGTTAATATCAACAGCCTTCGCATTGATACATTGGGCATGCACCCATTCATTTTTTATTTCCAGGCTCTCATTCCAAACCGATGACAGATAGTCTCCATAAATTTTTCTTGGCACATACACATTGTTCATGATATTTTTATAAAGGTTTCTATATTTGTCTACTGCACAGACACAGTCAAGA
>Ga0137373_10006910_pt1 | contig 12109 bp, 8 predicted proteins | sample SagtaG_5_FD_104912 | JGI IMG/M metagenome (GOLD analysis project Ga0137373, IMG submission 104912) | Vadose zone soil microbial communities from Sagehorn Ranch, Mendocino, California, USA - Sage1_R_80_16 metaG | ecosystem: Environmental > Terrestrial > Soil > Vadose zone | place: USA: California...
CGGCCAGGTCGCTGGCGCGAGCGCCGGAGTCGATGCGGCGCACGTGCGGTGGTTCGCCAGCAAGCGCCGAGGCCGCTACGACATCTTTGTACGTCAGGGTGTTGTTCCGGTACCCGAAATACTAGCCGGAAACGACGTTCTGAAGTACAAAGTCGCCCGCCGTTTCCTGTTAGGCGCCGATGATGCTGCTAATACCGGATACCGCGAGGATCGTCGGGGCGATTCTCGTCGTGAAGAGCCTTCCTGATTATCTCCGCGACGTTGCTGTCGGTATATTCACTGGGGAGTCCGACTTCCAGGCTCGAGAAGAGCGCACGCGCCTCCGCCACGGTCGGCTCAACGCTCAACGACGTGTCGCGGGCACGCTCCATCGGCACGCGGCGCGCCTGCTGGAAGCTTGTTCGCAGCTCAGTGCTCCAGCAGTCGTAGTAGAGCTGGCCGCTACGCACGACAAGGCCGGGGAACCTTGGGCCACGCTGCGTGATGACGAGGGAGCTGGACGACAGCTCCCACCGGAAGGTGGACACCGTCGCCGACAATGCGACGTCGATATCCACCAATTGGAACCTGGCTTGGTACCAGGATGCCGCGAGGATGGTGGCGAACAGTTCCATCCGCGTTCCGTCGGTGGTCCATCTGCTCTCGGGCGCGCTGGCGTGCTCGGCGAGCGCCTGGTACAGGCGGGTATAACGCTCACACAACTCTAAGTCGGTGGGGTCCAGTATTTCGAGCCGTATCAGGAGCGACCGTCGGTTTTTGCGGGCGTTGTCGACGCACTCTGGAATGGTGACAATACGGACGAATGTTCCGGTCGACCCGCGGAAAATCCAGCGGTCGGTGTCACCGCGGGCCGCTTCGAGGATGTGGCCTACCTCAGATCCGGTCACGATCCGCACCGCCGACTCTGCGGCGAGCGTGGCAGGCAAGTCAGCGAGCATGCGGTTGGCCTTCGCGACCTCGTCCCTTACCCCGCGCTCGGCCGACTCGCTGCGGATCCGGTCTTGCAACAAGACGACGGCGAGGACGGAAAGGGTCAAGACGGCGGCGTTACTGACCCAGGTCGGGGAGACGGCGCCGGCCAAGCCCAGAATCCCGACGACTATCGACAACGCAAGAGCGAGCGCAACATCGATGTTGGCAACGACCCAGATAAGTAACCGCTTCAACATCCGATTCCCCCGGACTCGAAGACGCCGCAAGGCGCGCGACAACCAGTCATGCGGGCCGACAGGCAGAACCTAACACGGCGGGACCAGGCAAAGGCGGGACCCAGCAAAGGCGGGACCAGCACAGGCGTGGTCAGCCGGTTAGCGCCCGCAGCGTAACCATGCCGTAGCCACGGGCGCGGATGCCGTCGATGATCGCCGGTAGCGCGTCGGCGTCAAGCGTGGTGTTGTCATCTGGGTTCGAGCCCAAATGCATGAGCACGATCTCATCTGGCTGCACCGCGGCGAGCACCCTGTCGATGACCTTCTGGACTGTCATCCCGCCGGAGGTTCCTTCCCAGCCGAGCGAGTCCACGGTCCAGCGGACGGCCACGTAACCCAGCCCGTTGACATCGCCGAGAACCCGGCTGTTCACGTCACCGAAGGGGAAGCGAAACAGCGGCCGGGCGTCGGCGCCGTTGGCCCGCAGGATCGCCTGCTGAGCGTCGCGGACCTGACTGGCGACCTGGCTGTCGGTGAGCTGTGTGAAGTGCGGATGAGTCATCGAGTGGTTTCCGACCAGGAAGCCATCCTGAATGATCACGTTGGCCTGCGCGGGAAAGTCCCGTGCCCAGGTGCCTGTCAGGAAGAACGTCGCGAGGGCTTTCTTGGTCCTCAGTCTCGACTCGATCGAGCGCACCCCCGCGGCGTTGGCGCCCGCGTCGAAGGTGAGTGCCACGACTTTGGAGCTGGTGGGGATGCGGGTCCAGTCAGTGCCAAGCAGCGAGGCCGCCGGGGGCGTGGGCGCCGCAGGAACCCAGGCGCGGGCGAACGGCGACCAGCTCCCGCTCCTGTACAGGGTGGTCCACACGGCGTTGTCGATGCCCCGGACCGCGACCTCGATGCCGCCGGCCGGTGTCGGCGCGGCGGCTGGGCCGTCGATCAGCACACCGCCCAGCGCTCGCCAGCCGCTGAAGGCGCCCATGCTGCCGACGTTGGCGCGCAGCGCGTTGTCGGTGCCACGGATGAACACCCACGTGACGCCGCTGCCAGGAATCCACGCGGCGGCCGGGGCGCTGTAGGTCGCGCCGCCGATCGACCTCCAGCCTGACCAGGCGCCGCCGGATAGCGGGTCGCGCCAGACGGCGTGGTCGGCGCCCGCGGCATACACCTCGATGCTGCCGGGCGCTCCGGCCACCGCGGCGGGCGCTGTGGCGAGGGTGCCGCCAAGCCCGGTCCATTGGGTCAGCACGCCATTGGACCACATGGTCCTGGTCCACAACGCGCCAGCGGCGCCACGGTTGAACGCGTCAATGCGGCCATTGCTCGCGCCGGCGATCGCGGGTGACGCGGACATGCTGCCGCCCCAACTGCGCCAGGGCCCCAGGCGCCATTGCTCATCATGCGCACCCACAGGGCATTGTCGACGCCGCGGGCCGCGACCACCACGGTTGAGGCGCCGGCGATCGTGACCGCGGGCGAGCCGGTGATCTTTCCTCCGATGCTGGTCTGCGCGGTCCAGGCGCCGTCACGGAACGTCCGCATGTACACGGCGTCATCCTGGCCGCGGTACAGGGCGAAAGCGGTGTCGGTTGAGTCGACTGCCAGCGCCACGGATGACCTTGCCGCCTGGTTCGCGTCGACTGCCGACGTGGCGACTCCCGGCGTGGCGACTGCCGACGTCGCGCCTGCGCTGGACTGCCGCGCCTCGGCGGGCACACCGCTGGCAGACGCGCTTGCGGAAGTGCGCCACGCCGCGTGAGCCGTTCGGGATAAATCAAAGGCGAGCCTGTCACGGCGCGGCCAGCGGGATCAGACGGCAGACGTGCGGGCGGCAGGGCGATGGGCCGGCCGGGCCGCTCGGCCGTTGACCGTGCGGCCGCCGAGATCGTCGAGCGCCTCTGCGCGAGAACCCGGTCATGGTGGGGCGAGCACCACCTGAGAAGGGAGTGGTGGCCTAATTCCCGGCGCCAGGCGTTAGCCGAGACAATGAGCGCACGCTTTCGAGCAAAGGCGGGCTGATGTGAGCGCGGTCTGGATGCGACTTCGCTCAGAGATGCGGTCCCGGTGGCGGTCATGGGTGGGTCTCGCGCTCCTCATCGGCCTGGCCGGCGCGGCGGCCGTTGCCGCTGCCGCTGGCGCACGGCGCACCGAGACGGCCTACCCCAGATTCGTCCAGGCCCAGGACGGCTACGACCTGATGACCGGCGGGTCCCCAGACAACATCAATCGCGATAAGGCGCTGGCTTCGATAGCGACGATGCCAGAGGTCTCGCAATGGACCCGAATCGACGCGGTGAGTTTCGCCGCCATCCTGCCGTCAGGGCGCCTGGCGCCGGCGCCGGAGCTCATCGCTTTCACCGACCTCGCTGGACGGGCAGGCTTCAGGCTCAACCGGTTCAAGGTCGTCGCTGGCAGGCTGGCAGACCTCAGGGCACCCGGCGAAGCGATGATCGATTTCCCCACCGCCGACCGTGAGGGCCTGCGGGTGGGCAGCGTCGTCAGGTTGATCGTGGGCGACCCGAGCGCCGCACACCCGAGGCTCGCCACCGTTCGCGTCGTTGGCGTCGTGGCCTCCCCGGGAGGGTTCCCCGCCGTTGGCGCCGTCGCCGCCCTCAGCGGCCTCTACGTCACCCCGGCCTTGGTCCGGTCGAACGGAATCCGGCCATCCCCGGCCGACGCTGCGCTGATGATCAAGCTCCGCCGTGGCGCGGCCGACATCGGCGCCTTCCGGCGGCACCTGGCCGCCGCGGGCTTGAGCAGCGTCGACATTCCCATCGTGCAGCGGGTGCAGACCGCTGGAATCCAGCAATCAATCCGCTTGGAGTCCCAGGCGTTGTGGGCGCTTTGTGTCCTCATGGCGATTGCCGCCCTCGCCATCCTCGGGCAGACCTTGGCGCAGCAGACCTACCTTGAGTCGACCGACCTGCGGGCGTTGTGGGCGCTCGGCATGTCCCGCGCCCAGTTGGTCGCGCTGGGGATCGCGCGTGCCGCCGTCATTGGCATGATGGCGGCCTGCGCCGTCGCGCCGCTGGCCGTGCTTGCGTCGCCGCTCACCCCGGTCGGCCTGGCCAGGATCGCGGAACCCAACCCTGGATTCGCCGTGGACGCGCTGCCGCTCATCGTCGGCGTGCTCTGCGTCCCCTGCCTGACCATTCTGGCCTGCGCCGTGCCCGCATGGACCGCCGCGCGAACCGCGATGACGGAAGCGGGGCGCCCCGCGGCCGATCTGGGACGGTCATTCGCGTTCACATCCGTGCTGTCCCGGGCATGGCGCTCGCCCTCTGCGGCAGCCGGGGTGCGGATGGCGCTGCAACCCGGGCGAGGCCGGACGGCGGTCCCGGTTCGCTCGGCGATCTTTGGCGCCGTCCTCAGCGTCGCTGCGCTCGTCGCCTCGCTGGTGTTCGCCGCCAGCCTCGGCCACCTGCTCGACACACCCCGGCTATCCGGGTTCACCTGGGACGTCTTTGTGGCTGTCGATGGTCAGCAAGCGAAAGTCGCCGCGGCGCTGCGAGCTGATCCCAAGATCGCGGGCTACACCCGCGGCGGCTTCGTCAGCGTGCGCGTCGCCGGCGTCGAGGTCATGGCGCTCGCGCTCGGCCGTTCAGGACCCGCCAGGCCTCTCATCACGGCCGGAGCGGCGCCTGCGGCGGCCGACGAGATCGCCCTTGGCGCCGCCACGATGCGCGCCGCCCACGCCGCGATCGGCCGAACCGTCGAGGTCGTACCCGACCAAGCCGAGGGGGGCACTCGACCGGTACGGATGCGAGTCGTTGGAACCGCCATCGTCCCGCCCAACCCCTTCCTCGCGACCAGGCCCGCGGAGGGCGCCGCCATTGGGCTGCCGGGCATTATGCGCATTGATCGGAGCGCTGCCGATCCTTCGGGCTCGTGGCCCTTCCTCGTTCGCTTCGCGCCGGGTGTCAGCCGTGACGCCGGGCTCGCCGCGGTTGCCAAGGACACGAGCGGCCTCCCCAACCCGACCATCGTCGGCGCCGAGCGGCCCGCGAACGTGGCCAGCTTGGCCCGCATCGCCACCGTGCCTGTCCTGCTCTCCGGGTTGCTCGCCCTTGTTGCCGTCGGGACGCTTGCCCACACGCTCGCAAGCTCCATCCGAAGAAGGCGCCGTGACCTCGCGATCCTGCAGATACTTGGGTTCGTACGCCGCCAGGTTCGCGGCACCGTCGCGTGGCAGGCCACGACAATCGCGGCCGTCGCGCTGCTCATTGGGCTTCCCGTCGGCGTCGCGTTCGGCCGGTGGGGATGGCACGCCTTCGCCACCCAACTCGGTGTGCTGCCCGCGCCAGTCGCCCCGCTCGCCACGATATTCATCGCCGTCCCCGGCGCGTTGACCCTCGCGAACCTGATCGCGGCGCGCCCAGGGCGGGCAGCGGCGCGTACGCGGCCTGCCAACGTTTTGCGCTGTTAGTAGCAACCTGATCGCCGCGGCGCGCGGTCGCCGTCACCCGCGGGGCGCGCGGCCGCCGCCACCCGCGCGACTGCTCGGGAGTACTATCCGCAAACGTTCGGGAAGTTCACGGTGACGATTTCGCCGGGATGCAGACGGACCGGTTTGGGCGCGATCGGTGATCCGAACTCGCCGACCACATAGCGGCCAGGCCGAAGCGACAAGCGGTACCGGCTGCCACTGCTGACCGTCTCGTATGCGACGATGCCGCGGTGGTTTTCCGCATACACGGTGACCGGCCGGGGAGTGGCCCCCCGCACACCCACGCAGGCGGCGGCAACTCCGGTAACTGTGCCCCGGTGCGACGCTGGGTCAACGGTCACGTGTGCGATGCGACCGCCCGGCGAAACGCTCAAAACGGCCAATACCGCTGGCACAGCGGCTGCGGCGGTCCAGCTCATAGCTACTAAGAGTAGCTAATCATGTACAGACAGCATAAGCGTCACTGCTAAGGCACCGAGCCCGGGATAGGGCAGCCCATCTCTTGAAGTGGTGCTGGCCACACAAGCGTGGGAGTGCAGGCTCCCGATCCGTTTGCGGCCACCACCCTTTCCAGTCTCGGTCCGAGGGCACACAATGCGGGCATGACCGCTACGGGGGGTCACAGGGGAAGCGCGCCGACGTGGATCGCCAGCTGTCTCTGGGTTCTGGTGCTTGGCGGGTTCCTGATCCACCTCGTGCCCGGTTTCGGGTTCGCATCGGCCATCCGCGGTGGTCCGAGCCAATACTTCATCCTCATCGTGTTCGCGTTGTTCCTCCTGTCGTTCGCATCGGTCGGCGCGCTTGTCGCGTCGCGGCTGCCACGCAACCCGATCGGCTGGATGCTGCTGGGCGCCGCTCTCGGGTACGTCCTTGGCGGGATCGCGAGCAGCAATATGGCAGTCCCGCATGGCTACGCCGTTGCCCTCAACCTGGCCACGCAGCCGCTGTACAACGTGGGGCTCGCGCTCGGGCTCATGACGCTGCTGCTCTTCCCAACGGGTTCGTATGCGTCGCGCAGATGGCGGTGGGTCGGCTGGCTGATCGGCTCGGGATGGCTGCTCTCCGCGATCGGGCAGACCTTTGGGCCCGCCAGGCTGCCCGATCTCCATTCGGCGAACCCGCTGGCAGCTGGAGGCGCCCTTGGCCACGCGCTGAACGCCCTGCAGGAGGCCGTACTCCTGACCATTGTCGGCGGCGTACTGGCCGGCATCTCACTTGTGGTCCGGTTCCGCAAGTCCGACGGCCTGGCGCGCAAGCAGATCGAGTGGCTCGCTTATGCGGCGCTCATCGTGGTGCTGGCCATCGTCGCCAGCACGGTTCTCATGTCGGTGCCGCAGAGCGACGCCCTCACTAACTACGTGAACGGGATTATCAGCGCGGCGCTCGCGTGCGTCCCGATCGCCATGGGGATCGCGATCCTTCGGCGGCGCCTTTACGACATCGACGTGATCTTTAACAAGACCGTCGTGTTCGGGCTGCTTGTCGCGTTCATCACCGTCGTGTACATCGTGATCGTGGTCGGCATCGGGGCGCTCATCGGCCAGCACAACAACGCGAACCTCGGGCTGTCGATCGCGGCGACGGCGATCGTCGCGGTCGCGTTCCAGCCAGTCCGCGAGCGCGTGCAGCGCTTGGCGAACCGTCTGGTCTACGGGAAGCGGGCCACTCCTTATGAGGCTCTGGCAGCGTTCTCGGATCAGCTGGGCGCCGCCGTCGTGAGCGAGGGCCTGCCGCGGCAGCTTGCCACGGTGCTGGCCGAGGCGACCGGAGCGGTGCGTACGCAGGTTTGGCTGCGGGTCGGCGACCTGCTCCGGCTCGAGGCGGCCGATCCGGCGGATGATCAGACAGATCCCGAACGGCCGCGCGAGACTGTCACCCTTCCGCCGGACGGTTTGCCGGCGTTCCCCGGCGCCACCATGGCGTTCGAGGTTCGTCACCGAGGGGAGCGGCTTGGCGCGCTCACCCTCACCAAGCGCGCAGGCGAAGCGCTCACCCCCACAGAGAGCAAGCTCGCCGGTCAGCTCGCGGCGCAGGCGGGGCTGGCGCTGCGCAACGCCGGGCTGACCCGTCAGCTGACGGACAGGATGGCCGAGCTGCGGGCGTCAAGGAAACGGATCGTGGCCGCGGCCGATAACGAGCGGCGCCGCCTGGAGCGCAATATCCATGACGGCGCGCAACAGCAACTCGTGGCGCTGTCCGTTATGGTGCGGCTGGCCGAGACGACCGTGGACACCGACCTAGAAGCCACGAAAGGTCTGGTAAGCGACGTCCAGGCGGACGCGCGGGAGGCGGCGGAGAATCTGCGGGATCTCGCCCGCGGCGTCTACCCGCGGCTGCTGGCCGACCTGGGCCTGGCCGCGGCGCTGCGGGCGCAGGCGAGCAAGGCGCCGATCCCGGTTACGGTTCACGACAACGGCGGCGGCCGGTACCCCCAGGACGCCGAAGCCGCCGTGTACTTCTGCGTCCTGGAGGCACTGCAAAACGTCGCCAAGTACGCGGGCGCCAGCCGGGCGACCGTTCGCCTGGACACCGCGGAGGGCGAGCTTGAGTTCTCGGTCACCGACGACGGCGCCGGGTTCGACGCGGGATCGGCGGGCAACGGCACTGGGCTGCAGGGCATGGCCGACCGGCTGGCCGCGTTCGGCGGAGCGCTGGAGATCCGGTCCGAGCCCGGCGCCGGCACCACGGTGAACGGGCGGCTGCCCGTGCGGGCGCTGGAGCAGGTGCCGTGACGCCGTCCACCGCGGCGCGACTGGCGTGGGGGGTCCTCGGCCTCACCGTCGCCCTGCTCGCCGCATCCCTGGCGCTGGGCCTGACCGGCGGCGAGGGCTTGGCGCCAGCCGGCTTCGTCCCGGCCACGCTCGCGTTCGGGGTGGTCGGCGCCCTCATCGCGGTACGGACGCCGAACCGGGTCGGCTGGCTGTTCCTCGCCGTGGCCGCGACCGCCGCGGTCTCGGTAGTGGCGAAGAGTTACGCGGCGCGGGCGCCAGCTGCGACGCTGCCGGCTGCGCCGTGGGCAGGCTGGACGCTCACGGTGGTGCTCGGCATAGGAGGGCCGCTCTTCTTCCTGACGCCGCTGCTGTTTCCCGATGGACGGCTACCCTCGCGGCGATGGTGGCCGGTCGTCTGGGTCGCAGCCGTCGCCGGACTGATCCAAATTGCCTGCGCCGCGATCTCTGACGTCAACTTCTCGAGCAACTTCCCGCACCTGCGCGATCCGGTCACGCTCGTCCCTACGCGCGATCTGGCGGGCCTTTTCGACATAGCGACCGGGTTAGGCAGCGTCGTGTTCCTGGCCGGCGCGGCGGCCGTCGCCGTCCGGCTGCGGCGTTGCCAGGGGGAGGAGCGGCTTCAGCTCAAGTGGTTCGCCTACGCGGCGGCCGTCGCCGCGGTGACCGTGGCGGTCGACTCGCAATTCACCAATCCGCTCGCCGCATTTGAAATCGTGGTCCCGCTGATCCCGGCGGCCGCGGGCGTCGCGATCCTGAAGTACCGCCTGTACGACATCGACGTCGTCATCAACAAGACGGTGGTGTATGCGGCGCTTGCCGGGTTCATCACTGCGGTGTACGTGCTGGTGGTGGTCGGGATCGGCGCGCTGGCAGGGTCGCAGGGCAGGCCCGGCCTTGGGTTGCCGATTCTCGCGACGGCGGTGATCGCGGTCGCGTTCCAGCCTGTGCGCGAGCGCGTGCAGCGGTTCGCGAACCGCCTTGTTTACGGCAAACGGGCCACGCCCTATGGCGCGCTTTCTGAGTTGTCTGAGCGCATGGGCAGCGCCCCGGCGACCGAGGATCTGCTGCCGCGGATGGCGAGGATCTTGGCGGAGGCGACCGGCGCGGCCCGTACGGATGTCTGGTTGCGGTCCGGGGATGCGCTTCGTGCCGTTGCCTGCTGGCCGCCGGACGCCGGGCCCCGTGCTGCGATCCAGCTTGACGGCGATGACGTCCCCGCGCCCGGCGGCAGTGATCGCGTCGTCGCGGTGCGGCATCACGGCGAGCTGCTCGGCGCGTTGTCGGTCGTCAAGAAGCGCGGCGAGGCGTTCACCCCGACCGAGGACAAGCTGATCGCGCACCTCGCCTCGCAGGCTGGGCTTGTGCTGCGAAACGTGCGCCTCGCCGAGCAGCTCATGGCCAGGCTGGAGGAGCTGCGCGCCTCCGGCCAGCGGCTTGTCAGCGCCGAGGACCGGGAGCGCAGGCGCCTGGAGCGCGACATCCACGACGGTGCTCAGAAACGGCTGGAGGATCTCGCCGCCAAGCTGCGGCAGGCGCGGCAAAACCTGGATTACGACCAGCCGCGGGCGAAACAGCTACTGAGCGAGGTCAGGTCGGAGATTTCTGGCACGGTGGCGAATCTGCGCGATCTCGCCCGCGGCATCTACCCGCCGCTGCTTGCCGACCTTGGCCTGGCCGCTGCGCTGGAGGCGCAGGCGCGCAAGGAACCGGTGCCCGTCGTGGTGGAAGCCGACGGCATCGGGCGTTACTCACGCGATGCTGAGGCGGCCGTGTACTTCTGCGTGCTGGAAGCGCTGCGAAACGTTGCGAAATACGGCCGCGCCTCCCAGGCCGTGGTCCGCCTGTGTGGCCCAGGCCTGCAGTTCTCGGTCACCGACGACGGCGCCGGGTTCGATGCCCACCCCACCGGTTACGGCATCGGACTGAAAGCCATGGCCGACCGGCTGTCCGCCGTCGGGGGCGGGCTCGAGGTCCGGTCCGAGCCCGGACGCGGAACCACCGTCACCGGGCGGCTGCCCACGCACGCGCTGGGACCCGCGCCCTGATCCCGCGCCCTGATCCGCGCCCTGATCCGGAGCGACCTTCGGTTACCAGGTGACCGGGAGCTCTTCCAGCGTGCGCACGAGCATGCCGGTGCGCCAGCGCAATTGGTCGGCGGGTACGGCCAGGCGCAGCGTGGGGAAGCGGGCGAGCAGGGTGCCCAGCGCGATCTGTAGCTCGAGCCGCGCCAGGGCGGCGCCCACGCAGTGATGCGGTCCGTGCCCGAAGGCCAGATGGGGGACGACGTCGGTCCGGGTCACGTCAAGCTGGCGCCCGTCGGGGTAGGTTTGCGGGTCGCTGTTGGCGATGTGCCCGGACGGGATGATGGCGTCGCCGGCGCGGACCAGTACGCCGGACAGCTCGACGCCTTCCAGCGCGATGCGGACGGGCCCGGTGGTCTCCAGTTGCACATGGCGTAGCAGCACCTCGACGGCGTTCGGGATCAGCTCGGGGCGCTTGCGCAGCAGCGCGAGCTGGTCAGGGTGGCGAAACAGGGCCACCAGCGAGTTCGACAGCTGGTTGGCGGCGGTGTCCTGGCCGGCGGCGAGAATGAGGTGGGCGTTGTTGAGCAGCTCCTGTTCGGAGAGCTTGTCGCCCTCGTCGCGAGCGGCGATCAGCGCGCTGAGCAGGTCGTCTGTTGGGGTGGCCCGCTTGCGCTCGATGAGCCGGCTGAGGTATTCGACTAGCTCGTCCATGGCCGCGTGGATCTCCTCGGCCGGGTGGGCAGACGCGGCCATGATCACCGCTACCACCCGCTGGAACTGGCCACGGTCGCTGTAGGGGACGCCGAGGATCTCGGTGATGACCCTCAGCGGGAGCGGATAGCTGAACAGCGAGACCAGGTCGGCTGGGCAACCATGGTCTCGCAGGTCGTCCAGCAGTCCGTCGACGATCTCCTGAATGCGCGGACGCTTCTGGTCGATGGTTCGCCAGGAGAATGCCCGCGACACCAGCCGGCGGATCCGGGTGTGCTCGGGCGGGTCGAGCCCGATGAGCATGCCCGGCACCGACGTGCTCGGGCTGACCGATGCGGCACCGGGCCTGGTCGCCGCCTCCCGGCTGAACCGCGGATCGCTGTACACGAGCTTGACATCGGCGTACCGCATAGCCAGCCATGCCAGTTGACCGTCCGGTAAACGGACCCGCGCCAGCGGCGCCTCGGCACGCAACCTGGCCAGCTCAGGCGCGCTGTCCGCGGACAGGTCTTCAGCAAACGGGAACAACACTGGCGAATCCACGGTGGCCATGACGCGCCCCTAGCCGGGCAGATCGGTGCATTACAGTCAGTCGTATCAGCGTCGCGCATCGTTGGGAACCGCCGAACCCGCGACATGTCTGGCGCGGCGCATTCCTGGCCTGGCTGGCAGGATGGCCCTGGCTCGTCGGTGCCGGGTGGCAGACTGTTCGGCATGACCGGGCCGGATCAGAAAGCGGACCTCCACCGTTACCTGCGGGCCGCCCGCGAGGCTCTGCTGTGGAAGCTCGAAGGGCTTTCGGAGTACGACATCCGCCGCCCGCTGACGCCGACCGGCACCAACCTGCTGGGGCTGATCAAACATGTCGCCAGCGTCGAGCTCGGGTACTTCGGCGACACCTTCGGCAGGCCGTCCGGCGAGCCGTTGCCCTGGTTCGCCGAGGGCGCCGAGCCCAACGCGGACATGTGGGCTGCCGCCGATGAGTCGCGCGACCAGATCGTCGGGCTGTACCACCGGGCGTGGACGCACTCGGATGCGACGATCGAC
>Ga0137373_10006917_pt1 | contig 12105 bp, 8 predicted proteins | sample SagtaG_5_FD_104912 | JGI IMG/M metagenome (GOLD analysis project Ga0137373, IMG submission 104912) | Vadose zone soil microbial communities from Sagehorn Ranch, Mendocino, California, USA - Sage1_R_80_16 metaG | ecosystem: Environmental > Terrestrial > Soil > Vadose zone | place: USA: California...
CGCCCGGACCCCGCGCACCGTGAAGAATCGGTGGATCTGGTGAGGGGAACCACCGATCGGATGGGCGCACTATGCGGCGGTGCGTCCATCGCCCAGTAGAAAGCCCCGCTTCGGCGGGGCTTTTTACTTTGTGCGGTGTAGTGCGATCCCGGTCATGATCTCCCGCACGATCCGGTCCGCGGCGAGCGCCGTGACGTCCAGCGAGCCGACGTGGCTCGGACAGACCTCGACGACATCGGCCCCGACGAGCTCGACGCCTGAGGCGACGGTGCGGCACGCCCAGAGCAGGTCGCCGGTCGCCATCCCGCCGGGCTCGGGGGTTCCCGTACCCGGGGCGAAGGCCGGATCGAGCACGTCGACGTCGACGGAGAGGAAGATGGGCCCCGATCCGACGCGCTCGATGGCGCGTCGGACGACCTCCTCGATCCCGAGCGCGCGGACGTCGTGCATGAAGAAGCTGGTGATCCCGCGCTCGGCCTGCCAGGCGAACTCCGCCTCGCCGGGCCAGTACCCGCGCAGGCCGATCTGAACGTAGCGGGCCGGGTCGACGGTTCCGGCCTCGACGAGCCGGTACATGGGGGTTCCGTGGGAGACCTCGACGCCGAAGACCTGAGTGCCCGTATCGGCGTGCGTGTCGAAGTGGATCAGGCCCAGCGGGCCGTGGCGGCTCGCGCAGGCACGCATGTCCGGCTCGGCGATCGAGTGGTCGCCGCCGAGCACGATCGGGATCGCACCGGCGGCGACGACCTGGCCGACGGTCTCCTCGATCGCGGCGTGCGTCCGGGCCGGATCGCCCGGGAGGACCGGCGCGTCGCCGAAGTCGACCATCCGCAGAACCGTCGAGGCGTCGATCCCGGCTTCGAGGTGCGGCCCCCAGGGACACCCGGCCGCGCGGATGGCGCGCGGGCCGAAGCGGCTGCCCGGACGATCCGAGACCAGGTCGTCCGTCGGTGCTCCGACGACGGCGACGTCGACGCCCTCCAGGTCTCGTGGATCCTCCGTGTAGGGCAGCGTCCCGAAGGTCAGGAGTCCCGCGAAGTCGGGCTTCTCGCCGTGCTCCCGCCAGCGCTGGAGCGGGTCGATCACGGTGCGGACGTCGCCTCCGCCGGCATTCGCTCCCGGACGATTCGTTCTCCAGCGGCGGCTGCGGCCGGGTGGCCGGTCACGGCCGCGACGAACTGGTCCCTTCCGAGCGCGTACAGAAGGCCCGGCGTCAGCGCAACGACGTCGGCGACGCGGGGGACGTCCTTGAGCAGTGCGATCTCGCCGAAGCCGGTGCCGCGCTCGAGCTCGGCGACGGCGTCTCCGCCGACGAAGACCCGGTAGCGACCCTCGGCGATCGCGTAGAAGCGGTCGCCTCGCTCGCCGGTGCGGATCACCACGTCTCCGGCGTCGACCTCGACGTGCTCGAGGCTTCGAGCGAGCGTCTCCAGGGTCGGGGTGCCCAGCGGCGCGAAGATCGGCAGCGTCCGCAGGAGCGAGATCTCCACGATCGGAACGCTGGCGCGGCGGTCGAGCGCGAGTACGCGCGCGCCGGCAAGGATGGCGGCGCACGCGAACAGCGCGCCGAGAGCGATACAGGCCGTCCGCGGACCGCCGACTGCGACAAACGCCGGCACGAGCAGCGAACCCGCCGCCAGCCCGGCCATCGACAGCGCCTCCACCATCCCGAACATGCGGGCCAGGACCTGCGCCGGCACGGTGCGCTGGAGGAGCGTGCGGCCGGCGACGTCGAAAAGCGACCGGCCAGCTCCCGCCAGGACGAGCAGCAGAAAGGCGCCGGCCGTCGTCGGCCAGAGCCCGATCGCGACGAAGGCGAGCGCGAACGCGGCGGCGCCGAACGCCATCGGCGGCGAGACGTGCCGTCGCCCGAGCAGGACGACCGTCGCGGCAATTCCCACCGTGCCCCCCGCGCCGAACGCGGCATTCAGGTAGCCGGCGCCGGAGCCGCCCAGCCCGAGCACGCCGATCGCGAGGACGACGAAGAGGACGTCGAGCGCGCCGATCAGCACGTACTGAGCGCCGAGCAGGCCGACGAGCAGTCGCGGCGGCCGGTCGACTGGAACGATCGCGCCGTCCGGCTGCGAGGCGGCCGCCGCCGGCGGGCCCTCGATCGGCAGGACGGCAAGCGCGCCGGCCAGCGCCAGCGCAGCCATGACGACGAAGACTGCGGAGGGGCTCGCGACAGCGAGGAGCACACCTGTGGCAGCAGGCGCGGCGAGCATCGCGACGCTCTCGATCCAACCGGAGACGACGTTCGTGGCGGTCAGCTCCTCGGGCGACCGGGCGAGACCGGGCAGGAGCGCAGCCTGGGTCGGCCGCGTGATCGTGACGAGCGTCGCCGCGAGCGCGGCCAGCGCGTAGACGGCGACGGACGGTGCCTCGACGAACAGAGCGGCTCCCGTCGCGCCCATCGCGGCAGCCTGGGCGAAGTAGCCGAGGGTCAAGACCCGTGCCGGGCGGAGCCGGTCGGCGAGGCCGGCCGCAAGCGGCGCGAACACTCCCGCCGGAACGAGTTGGACGAACGCCACGATTCCCGCCTCCGTGGCGCCGCCGTTGCGGTAGGCGTAGACGAGCATGGCAATCCAGACGGCCCATTCGGCGCCGTTGAAGGCGGCGAAGGCCAGCTCGGCGCGCCGCAGCTCGCGGTTCCGCATCACGGTCGCGAACACGCCTGGGATCTGGGCGAGGTAGGCCATCCTCAGCGGCGCGGCAGGCGCTCGTGGAGGGCGGCGCGGATCACCGTTTCGACGGCCGGGAACTCCTGCACGAGCGTGTTGAGCGCGCCGTCGGGGAAGACGAGTAGCCGCAGGGGCTCCGCTGCGACGACGGAGGCGAGCCGCGGGTACGTGTAGCCGGCGGCCCAGTCCAGCGCAGCGAACTCGCCGAAGAAGTCCCCGGCGCCCAGCGTGTTGACCTGCTCGTCGTCGATGAAGACGTCGACGGCGCCCTCCAGCGCGTGCGGTCGTCCACTGCTCCACGATCCGCTCGCCGCGCGCCGCTTCACGCACGCGCGCCATCGCGCTCACGCGGGCGAGTTGGGGCGGACCGAGGCTGCTGAACAGGGGCACCGCGGCGAGCTCGTCCGGGTCGACACCGGGTGACCGCAGCCAGACGCCGGACACCTCGCGATCGCGCTCGAGCAGCGCGCCCGGCTCCGGCTCCGCCGTCTCGAGGAACGAGAGCACGCGCTCGACGTCCTCCGGGGCGGTCGTGTGGTTGAGCGGACAGAGCCGGATCGCGTAGCGGCCGCGCAGCCGCGTGCTGGAGACGAGCCCGATCCCGCTCCGCTCGAGCGCCGCGACGAGGCCGGCGTTTCGCTCGTCCTCATCCTCGTCGAACCGACGTCGGAAGCAGACGATCCCGAGCGACGGCGAGGCGGCGAGCTCGAGCACGGGGCTCTCGTCGATGCGCCGGCTGGCGAGCTCGGCCAGGTCGAGCGAGCGGTCGATCGCGGCGCGGAACGCGTCCAGCCCGAAGTAGCGGAGCGAGATCCAGATCTTCAGCGCGCGCGAGGTGCGCGTCAGCTGCATGCCGCGGTCGGAGAAGTTCACCTCGCCGGCTGTCGCCGCGGAGTCCCGAAGGTAGTCGGGGGTGATCGCGAACGCCGATTCGAGCGTTGCGGCTTCCCGCACGAGCAAGCAGCCGCACTCGTACGGCTGGTAGAGCCATTTGTGCGGATCGAGGGTGACGGAGTCGGCGAGCCCGATTCCTGTGAGCTGGTCCCGCCCGCGGTCGGTCAGGACGGCGAAGCCGCCGTAGGCCGCGTCCACGTGGAACCAGGCGCCGTACTCGTGGGCGATCGTCGCCAACTCTCGGAGGGGATCGACGGCGCCGGTGTTCGTCGAACCGCCGCTCGCCACGACGAAGAGGGGCCGCAGGCGCGCCGCCACGTCGGCCTTGATCGCGCCAGCCAGCGCACGCGGTCGCAACCGGTGCTCGTCGTCGACGGGGAGCACGCGGACCTGCGCGGGTCCAAAGCCGAGGATGCGGGCCGCCCTCGCCATCGACGAGTGCGCCTGATCGGGCAGGTACGCGACGAGATCCGGCGCCATTGCACCGGCGACCTTCTCCCGCGCGCAGGCGAGCGCGGTCGTGTTCGCAGCCGAGCCCCCGCTGAGGAGGAGACCACCCGCGCTCTCCGGAAGGCCCAGCCAGTCCGCGAACCAGCGCAGCACCTCGAGCTCCACCTGCGACGGGCCGGCGGACTCCATCCACGAGCCGGCGTAGAGGTTGGCCGCGCTCGCGACGAGATCCCCGAGCGCGCCGGGCCAGGTGCCGCTGCCGGGGATGAAGGCGAAGAACGCCGGGTGATGGACGCGGCTCCCGAACGGGAGCACGTTCCCCGCGAGCGTGGCGAGGATCTCGTCGAACGACACCCCGGTGTCGAGCGGAGGCCCGGAGAGCCGGGCTTGCATCTCGTCCGGCGCGGCGCGACGGAGCGGCGGGGCGTCGATGTCGTGGAGCCAATCCACGAGCATGTCGACGGTGCGGTAGCCCAGCTCCCGCATCGTCTCGGGGTCAATGCGCAGCGGATCGACGGACGACATATCCCGTTCCACATCGTGTCATCGCCGGGCCGCGGCGCCTAGCCGCGACGAGGCCGTTCGCTATTTCGACGCGAACCCAACGGTCGCGAACGACTCGTTGATCGGCCCGGTGGTGTCGGGCACGAAGCCGGTCACGTTCCTTCGCAACGCAACCGCGAACTTGAAGTGCACGTACGGAACGATCGGCAGGAGCTCCATGACCAGGCGGCTCGCACGCTCGTAGAGGCGGGCGCGCCTCGCGAGGTTCGTCTCGGCGTCTGCTCGGTCGAGTAGTGCGAACAGCTTCGGATTCCTGAAGCCGAACTGCGGTTGGTACGTCCGAAAATGGGTGCCGAAGAAGTTGTCGGGATCCGGAAAGTCGGCCAGCCAACCGAGCAGGTAGAGCTGAGCCTTACCGCCGAAGACCGTTTGGACGTAATCAGGGCTCCAGGGAGCGCTGTGCGGAACGACCTCGAAGCCGGCCCTCCCCAGGCTCGCGGCGAACGCTTCGAAGTTGCGCTTCGGATCGGGCATGTACGGCCGCGAGATGTCGGTGGGGAACCAGAAGTCGACCTTGACGGGCGGCTTCAGCCCGGCCCTGCGAAGGAGCGCCCGCGACCTGGCGGGGTCGTATCGGTAACGCTTCACGCCCTTCACGTGCCCCACGAAAATCGGTGGCAGGAACTGGTCGGCGAGTTGGCCGCGACCGCCGTAGAACGAACGCGCCGAGCGCGGCCGAGTCCGTAGGCGACGGCCTGCCGGACGAGGAGCTTGTTCATCGGCGGGATCGCCTGGTTGATGCCGACGTAGCCGACGTTGCCCGAAGGCCGGTCGAGGAGCTTCAACCTGGGATTGCGCCTGATCGTGTCTGCGGCGCCTACCAGGACCGCGTCGAGGCCCTGGATCGTCCCTCGTTCCAGCGCATGCAGACGTCCCGTGCGGTCGATGATCGTGCGGAAGACGAGCCGGTCGAGCTTCGCCTTCTTCCCCCAGTAGCGCGGATTCCGCACCAGGACGATCTCCCTGCCTGGTCGCCACGACCTGAACATGAAGGGCCCGGTGCCGGTGGGGTGCGCCGTGCCGTACGTCCCGGCAGGATGGAAAGTGCCATTCGCGTCGGCCTCGCCTGCGTCGGCGTCGTACTTCCTGAGCGCCGTCGGGCTCGCGATGCCGAAGCTCGGATACGCGAGGGCCGCGAGAAATGACGTCGTGCGGCGTGCAAGGCGGAGGCGAACCGTGAGGTCGTCGACGCGCTGGCAGCTGCGGTAGAGGCTCTTCACCGGGCCGGGGCTGCCGGGCTCGGGCTTCCTGAAGCCACCGAAGATGATCGGCCAGAAGTAGGTCGCTCCCTGAAGCGAGCCGGCGAAGCCATACCAGCGCTCGAAGTTGAAGCAGACGGCTGCTGCGTTGAGCGGCGTCCCGTCATGGAACTTCACACGTCGACGCAGGAAGAACGTCCAGGTGCGGCCGTCCTTGCTCGTCTTCCAGCTTGTCGCCAGCTTGGGAATGACAGTGGTCCGGCCCGGTGCGAGCTCGACCAAGCCTTCGAGCATCTGATTCACGACGCGAGAAGCGCTCGGGTCGGCCGAAAGCGCGGCATCGAGGACGATCGGATCGGCGCGAACGACCGAGCGCGTCCCCGGGTCTGCGATCCAGACCGCGCCCTCTCCCACCGCGACTCCAGCCGGGTTCCCGCCGATCGGAATCGTCGCCTCGACGGAGTTCGTCGTTGGATCGATTCGGGTCAGCGTGCCGGTCCCGACCGTCTCGGGCGGACAGCAGCGGAAGCCGGGCCGGGCGGCGACCCAGATCGCGCCCTCGCCGACGTGCCGCGAGACGTGCGCCTGAACGATCTTCGCGGCGCTTGGTGGCGGCTCGTCCGGCCAAAGCTCGTCGATCAAACGATCGCTCGCGACGACCTCGTTCGCGTGCAGGAGCAGGAGGGCGAAGACAGACCTTTCTTGCCGCCGCCCACGTCGACCACGCGCTCCTCGTCGAGCACCTCGAGGGGCCCCAGGATCCGAAAGTCCATCTCCTCCGCGTCTCTCGAGGCCGAAGCTAGCACGGAAATCGGGCGGCCCGGTAGCGGCGCGTTTACCGACGTGCAACCGCTCCGCAGCGCGTTCGCAACCGCCCTGGCGCAGCGTCGAACCCATCGAGCGCATCCAGGCGCTCCGACATTGAAAGGAGCAGATCATGAAGATCGGCCGTCACCACCTGATCCGGCCCCTCGTCGTCGCCGCGGCCATCGTCGGCATCGCCGCTCCCGCGGCGCGAGCGGGACACCACGATCTCGGCCTCCGCCCGGACGATCGCGCGGGGTTCCGCGGCACCGGCGTCGTGAGCGCACCGATCTCCACGCCGGTCATCGTCCGCGTGACACCCGGCGGCTTTGACTGGGGCGACGCAGGTGTCGGTGCGGCCGGCGTTTTCGGGCTGATGCTGCTCGCGGGCGGCGTCGCGATCGTGTCCCGGCACGGCTACCGCAGCACGGCGTAAGGAGGCGACATGGATGAGATGTACCGCATGTTGGGCAGGGAGCACGAGGCGGATCTCGAGCGTGAGGCCCTCAAGTGGCGGCGCGCGGCCGAGGTGGGTGAACGGCAGGGCGTCGACGCGGCCGCTCCGCAGAACGACCGAAGAAGCGTGTGCAGATCGTTCTCGCACGAGTCGCGGCATTCGTGGGCCGCGCAGCTCGCGCCGAGGCGTAGATGCGGGCGCAGCAATTGGTTACGACGAACCTCCGCCTCTGAGAGGTGGAGGGAGAGGAGACGTTGGCAATGCTCCGCACAGTTTTCGCGGCCTTCGGCCTCGTCGCGATAGTCGCGACGTTGGCAGTGACGGCGGCGCTCGGCGGCGACGGTTCGCTGCCGACCGAGTTGCAGAAAGTGCGAGCCGCGACCGCTCGCTACCACAGCTTCGAGCAAGCCGAACGGGACGGCTACACCATCAGAGCGGGTGAGCCGTGCGTCCGTTCGCCCCTTGGGACGATGGGCGTCCACGCTGCCAACCGAGCGCTTATGGACGATCCGGCGATCGACCCGCTCCGGCCTGAACTTCTCCTGTATCTGCCCGACGCCAGCGGCAACTTGAAGCTCGTCGGCGTCGAGTACTGGAAGGCGGATGCCGATGGCAGTCTGGCCACGGCGGATGACCGGCCGTCGCTCTTCGGCCAGCCGTTCGACGGCCCGATGCCGGGACACAACCCGACGATGCCGGTCCACTACGATCTGCATGCCCGGGTCGCCGAGGAGAACCCCAGCGGAGTCTTCGCGATGTTCAACCCCGCGGTGACGTGTCCTGAGTAGCACGACACTTCGCTCGCACCGCGCTCGCACCGCCCGCGAAAGACACCCCATCGAGATTCGTGGCTGAAATGGCGGCAGCCCGCAGCCCGCAGGTTGAAGCGTTGATCCGCCAGGTTCACCATGGGTGTGTGCAAAAGGTCGCGCCCGCCCACGCCTCGGGCGCCTCGAGTGAGCTGCTCGAGCGCGCCGGCGAACTCTCGACGCTCGGCGAATCCCTTGGGGCAGTGCATGGCAGCTCGCGGGGACACGTGGTGCTCGTCCGAGGCGAGGCCGGGGTGGGGAAGACTGCGCTCCTCCGGCGGTTCTGCGAGGAACGCCGCGAGTCGGCGCGGATCCTCTGGGGTTCCTGCGATCCGCTCTTCACTCCGCGTCCGCTCGGGCCGCTGCTTGCCGTAGCCGAGGGCGCCGGCGGCGAGCTCGAGAAGGTCGTAGCGAGCGGGGTGATGCCGCACGAGGTCGTGGCGGCGCTCGTGCGCGAGCTGCGGGCACGAGCTCCGACCGTCTTCGTGCTCGAGGACGTGCACTGGGCCGACGAGGCCACGCTCGACGTGCTGAGGCTGCTCGCCCGTAGAGTGGAGACCGTTCCGGCCCTGATCGTCGCCAGCTACCGTGACGACGGGCTCGACCGGGCCCACCCGCTCCGGATCGTGCTCGGCGAGCTGGTGACGAGCCAGCCGGTTACGCGGCTCAAGCTTGCTGCTCTCTCGCCGGCGGCGGTCGCGCAGCTCGCCGAACCGCAGGGCGTCGACGCGGACGAGCTCTACCGCAAAACCTCCGGCAACCCGTTCTTCGTCGTCGAGGCGCTCGCTGCGCAAGCCGCGGAGATACCGGACACGGTTAGGGACGCGATCTTCGCCCGCGCTGCGCGTCTCAGCCCTCCCGCAAAGCGGCTCCTCGAGGCGGTCGCGGTCGTCCCGCCGCAGGCGGAGCTCTGGCTGCTCGAAGCACTTGCCGGGGAGGCGATCGACGGTCTCGACGAGTGCCTGACGTCGGGCATGCTCACGTTCGAGCCGGCAGGCGTCGCGTTCCGGCACGAGCTCGCCCGCCTCGCCGTCGAGGAATCGATCGCACCCAACCGGAGGATCGACCTGCACCGTCAAGCCCTCGCGGCGCTCGCCGATCCAGCGGGCGGCGCCCGCGATCTGGCCCGGCTCGCGCACCACGCCGAGGCGGCCGGCGACATCGACGCGGTGCTTCGCTTCGCACCCGCAGCGGCCGCCCGCGCAGCGTCGCTCGGCGCGCACCGCGAGTCGGCTGCGCAGTACGCGCGCGCCCTCCGATTCGGCGATCGGCTGCCGGCGGCCGAGCGCGCAGAGCTGCTCGAGCGTCGCTCGCGAGAGTGTTACATCACCGATCAGTACGACGAGGGAATCGCGGCCCTCGAGGAGGCGCTCCAGTGCCGCCGGACGGTGGGCGACACGCTCAAAGAGGGCGAGGCGCTCCATCGGCTTTCAGAGTTCCTCTGGTGTCCCGGCCGGACCGCAGAAGCGGAGCGATCGGCTCGAGACGCGGTCGGCCTGCTCGAACGGCTGTCCCCTGGCCGGGAACTCGGCAGCGCGTACGCGAATCTCGCGGCGATCTGTGCGGCCGCAGCGCGCTCGGAGGAGGCGATCGCTTGGGCCGGCCGCGCGCTCGACCTCGCGGAGCGCCTCGACGACACCGAGATCGCCGTCCGCGCGCTTACGACGATCGGCGCGTGTCAGGGCGACTACGAGAAGCTCGCGCAGAGCCTCGAGCGCGCCCGGCGTGCGGGGCTCGCCGTGCAGGTCGGACGCACTTTCATCGTGGTAAGCGCCGGCGCCCTCGAAAGTCGCCGCCATTCCCTTGCGCACATGTATCTGGAGCCGGGCATCGCTTACTGCAGCGAGCGAGGCCTCGAGCTGTTCCGTCTCTACCTACTCGCGTTTCGCGCACGCTCGGAGCTCAATCAGGGGCGCTGGTCGGAAGCGGCCGATTCCGCCGCGTCCGTCCTGCGCGTTCCCCGCACGTCAACAACACCTCGCATCGTCTCGCTGGTGGTGCTTGCGCTCGTACGCGCGCGGCGCGGTGATCCCGAGCTGTGGCCGCTGCTGGACGAGGCCTGGACCTTGGCAGAGCCGACCGGCGAGCTGCCGCGGCTGGGACCGGTAGCTGCAGCCAGAGCCGAGGCGGCCTGGCTCGAAGGCGACCGCGATGCTGTCGCGGCGGCGACGGAGGCAGCCCTCCCGCTCGCCTTGGAGCGGAAGGCTGGATTCCTAATCGGCGAACTGGCCGACTGGCGCCGGCGTGCCGAGCTCGACGGGGACATCCCCGCGGGTGCTGCGGAACCGTATGAGCTTCAGCTCGCCGGGGAGTGGGGGCGCGCGGCCGAGTTGTGGCAAGCGCTCGGCTGTCCCTACGAGGCCGCGCTCGCACTGGCGGACGCGGACGAGGAGGAGCCGCTGCGGCAGGCGCTGAAGGAGCTGCAGCGGTTGGAGGCGCGCCCGGCGGCGGCGTTCGTCGCACGCCGCCTGCGCGAACGCGGGGCGCGCGGGCTGCCGCGGGGGCCGCGTCCTGCGACTCGTGAGAATCCGGGCAGTCTGACGCCGCGCCAACAAGAGGTGCTCGGACTCGTCGCCGAAGGCTTGCGGAATGCCGAGATCGCCGAGCGGCTCGTGCTCTCCGAACGGACGGTCGACCACCACGTCGCAGCCGTCCTCCGCAAGCTTGGCGTTCGCACGCGCGTTGAGGCGAGCGCAGAGGCTGTCCGCCTCGGGCTCGCCGGCCAAGAGAGATAGCGCCGCCGGAGTGTCGTGCGACAGGACGTGCCTGTGACGACCTCTTACCCGTCGAGCGAGCTACTCGAGCGCGCCCGCGAGCTCTCGATGCTCGGCGAATGCGTGGAGGCCGTGCAACGCAACTCCTGCGGGCGCGTCCTGCTCATCGGCGGGGAGGCCGGCGTCGGCAAGACCGCGCTTCTGCGACGCTTCTGCGACGACCGCCCCGCCGCGGCGCGACTTCTGTGGGGCGCTTGTGATGCACTATTCACTCCACGTCCGCTCGGGCCCTTCGTCGACATCGCCGAGAGCACCGGCGGAGAGCTGGAGGAGCTCGTGGAGACCGGCGCGAGACCCTATGAGGTTGCGGCGGCGCTCATACGCGAGCTGCGGACCCGGTCGCCAACGGTCCTCGTCCTCGAGGATGTGCATTATGCGGACGAGGCGACCCTCGATGTCTTGAGGCTCCTCGCACGCCGGGTGGAGACGGTCCCCGCACTCGTGCTCGCCAGCTATCGGGACGACGAGCTCGACCGCGGTCACCCGGTCCGGGTGGCGCTCGGGGAGCTGTCGACGGGCGAAGCAACCGGCAGCATGAAGGTGGCGCCGCTGTCGGCCGCCGCGGTTGCGAAGCTCGCCGAGCCTCTAGGTGTCGACGCGGAGGAGCTCTACCGCAAGACATCGGGCAATCCGTTCTTCGTCACGGAGGCGCTCGCTGCTGGAGCGGATGAGATTCCGCACACGGTCAGAGATGCGGTGCTTGCTCGCGCCGCGCGGCTGAGCCCGGCCGCGCGGACGTTGCTCGACGCGGTAGCGGTCGTCCCCCCACAGGCCGAGCTCTGGCTGCTCGAATCACTCGCCGACGATGCTGTCGACCGGCTCGAGGAATGTCTCTCGTCCGGCGTGCTCGCATGGGTCTCCGGTGGCGTGGCATTCCGGCACGAGCTTGCCCGGCTCACCGTCGAGGAGTCGCTCCCGCCGAACCGCAGGCTCGAGTTGCACCGCAAGGCGCTTCGCGCGCTCGAGGAGCCGCCGGGCGGCGCTCCCGACCTCGCCCGGCTCGCGCATCATGCTGAGGCGGCCGGCGACGCGAACGCGGTGCTCGAGTTTGCGTCCGCGGCCGGCGCGCGCGCGGCCTCTCTCGGGTCAGCTCGCGAAGCCGCCGCGCAATACGCGCGGGCGCTGCGATTCGCGGACGCTCTGGGCCTTGACGCGAGGGGAGAGCTCCTCGACCGACGCGCGTACGCGTGCTACGTCATCGGCGAGTTCGACCAAGCGATCGACGCGCAGCAGTGCGCGGTCGAGTGTCACCGGCAGCTCGGCGATCAGCGCCGCGAAGGAGATTCGCTTCGCTCGCTTTCGCGATTGCTCCGTTACGTCGGCCGAACGGAGGAGGCGATGGAGGTCGGCCGCAAGGCGCTCGCGGTCCTCGAGCGACTCCCGCCGGGACACGAGCTTGCGATGGCCTACTGCAATCTCTCGCACCTCTACATGCACCTGGAGAACACCGACGAGACGATCGCGTGGGGAACC
>Ga0137373_10006927_pt1 | contig 12095 bp, 10 predicted proteins | sample SagtaG_5_FD_104912 | JGI IMG/M metagenome (GOLD analysis project Ga0137373, IMG submission 104912) | Vadose zone soil microbial communities from Sagehorn Ranch, Mendocino, California, USA - Sage1_R_80_16 metaG | ecosystem: Environmental > Terrestrial > Soil > Vadose zone | place: USA...
GAAATACTGCAGTTGGAGCGCATGTACGATCAAGCCTTCATCCGGCCCACCGCAGAGGAGATGGAGCGCCTGCACACCGACGACTTCATGATGACGGCGCGCGGAAAGGTTACAACCAGGGCCGAGCTTCTGGCGCGGCTCAATGACCCCAACCATCGACGCGACGTGATTGAGTCGCTGACCACGGACGACCTGAAAGTACGGATCTACGGCGACACGGCCGTAACCACTGGGCGTTGGAAAAGAGTGAGTAAGGACGCCGAGGGGAAGGACACGAGCGCCGCAGGCTTTTTCACACACGTCTGGGTCAAGCGAAACAAAACGTGGCTGGTTGCCGTGGCGCACTACTCGCCGGTTGCCGCCCCAGCGAAGCCGCAGTAACCAGACGCGCGGGCCGGGCAGCAACGACGCTAATTCTTCCTTGCAACTCGGCTGGCTGAATGATCGAACTGAATCGGAAAGCTTCGCTGTCGTGATGGTGGCTCGCAATCCGGCCGGTTATGCAACGCGAGTGGGAAAGACGGCTGGGTTCCGCAGGGCTTGACCCTCAACTTCGATAGTGCGCTAGGCGCTGCGACGTCTTCACCCAGCCGCATCGGCACTGGGGTCGTCGAGATTTGCTAGTCAGGACTGATAAAGGAGTCGAGAAATGTCTGCGATAACTAGAATTCCTCACCATGAAATCACGCGCGCTTCCCGGCCCGTGTGGCGCACGCTATTCGCCGCCGCGCTCATTCTCGCTTGCCTTGTTATGGTCCGGGCGCAGAAGCAGGCCGGCGAATTCGCCGTGAATGGCGCGGGCCTTAAAGTTGACGAGGCGAAACTCTCCGGTGAGTGCCCCGTGACAGTGAAGTTCACCGGCTACATCACGACTAACGGACCGGGCACTGTGAAATACACTTTCAATATGGACGCGATAGCGAGAGCGTTCCCAACAATCAGAAGTGCCGTCGCACACCTCCTGTCAGACCCCTCGCTTACACCTTACGATTTTCACCCAATGCTGGGCGTGGCTTTCGGCCTTGATAGAACCGTCACACTCGATGAGCGCGTCTTAAACACACAGGATCGGCCCTTAGGAATGGTGCGGCTTGTTTCTTCACCCGAACGCCTCAGCTTCCAGCCACAGGTGTTGGTATTAACGTATGAAGGCGCACGCAACGCCATCGCCAGAGATAACGGCTTCGGCCCTGGAGTGGTCCAAGTGCGATACGACGATCAGCGCGAACTCGAAGGCAGCTATTCGCTGTATCTCAAGGTCGAACGCGTGCGCTGACGCCCACTCGCCATCAACTCGCACCGCTGAGAAATGTTTACGCCGGCAGGCGGCCGCAAGGAAGAAAGTTATGTTTCACACGCGACGGAAAAGTTCACAGGCGATGTTTGATTTGAGCAAGTTATTAACCTGGGTGGCGTTGCCGCTGTTGTGCGCCGCCATGGCCGCCGGCCAGACGGGTTCTGTAAAAGAGAAAGAGAGCGGAAAACAATCGGCAGTCGTGAAGGACGACGACGTCGGACGTTTCCGCGTGACGCTAACCGGCTTCACGGTCAATCACCAGACCGACGACAACATTCTCGAAACGGACGGCAAGGGTGACGAAGTTTTCATTCTCGCCGAAGTAGCACAGTATGATCGTTATACTCAAGACTTTCCCAACACGGTCTCAACTGGCGGCATCCGCCTGGGCTACACCGACAGCCTGCACGGCGGCGGCAATGTGACGCTGCGCCGAAGTCTGGTCAGCGTCTTGATGGGCGACATCAACAATCAGAACAACCCGACGCGAATTCAGGCCGGTTATGCAAGCGCACTCGGCGGTCTGCGCACAGGTGACCGCTTCCCCACAAACGAGCCCTGGATGCTGGTCAGCGAGCCGACCGCTGACCGGCCGCCGATGCTCTTATGGGAAGGGGAGCTGCATCGGGGCCGTGACCTCGTCATCATTGTGCCCACCATCTGGGAATGGGATGGCGGCAACCAGCCCATGCGGACCCAATTCACACAAGAAATTAATACTTACTTTTCCTACACCACCCGCTCAAACCAAAACCGTGGCTTTGTATGGAGCGAGCTGACGGGTGTGGACGCCTTCGGCGCGGGCGACCGGCCCATCGGTATGTTGGCACGCAGCCCCTGGGCGCCAGAAGCCCTGTCACTCAACTTCGACACGGCGCAGCGCGCGGCCATTAGCTCGCTCGCCAACATAGGCACGGGCGTCTTCGAGCTGCATTACCTCGCGAGGGGCGAAGATTACTCGCTCTACGTGAAGATTGAGCATCTCTGAATTCGTTGATTGGACCAGGAGAATCGGTAGCGGGACTGATCGCACTGTGGACATGGGAATTCCGTCGACGCGGAGCTTATTGAGCAGCTGTCTGAAAGGATCTCGGATTGAAACCAGATCGTTCGGGTTGAAGCCGTTTCTGGCATCGAAATCTGTTCGCTCCAAAGATTGGCGTGTGACCTTTTGGACTGGATGCGGTAGTCGGCCCTCGTCTGCTATCACTATCTCTTCGAATGGAACTTTGATGTGCTAATGACTCAACGCGAACGACTGAGATTGATTGCTTGTTCGCTGCCAGCCGCTCTGACGCGGCCCATTAGTTCTGCGAAGCGCGGGTCGGAGCGCAGGCTGTCGAAGATTGGATTGAGCTTGAAGTCAAACGCGAAGCGATTCCGTTCCTCTACGGCTTTTGCGAGCCAGCCGAAGAGTTTTTCTTTGTCGCCCAAGCGTACATAGGCCATCACGTATTCCGACGCTGGAACGTACTCGCCACGACCAGCTTTTTCATTCAATCGTTCGAGTTTCTTCTGCGCTAACGCGCGAACTGCCGTGTCGAAGCCTGACGCAGCATACGTGTGTTCAAGGAGCGATGCCTGTTCGCCTTCACCGTTCAAAGTGAGGGCTTTGGTCCATGCAGCAATGGCTTCCCTGTGCATCCCCTGCTGCTCGTAAACGTCACCGAAGAATTGATGCGCCTGCGCGAAATTCTGGTCCAGCTCAAGCGTCTTGCGGGACTGGTCCATCGCGCGGTCGTACTGACGTATGAAGAAGAGGATTCTTGCCCAGTTCAGATTGAAGCTGCGCGACAGCGGCTCAAGCTCGACGGCGCGTTGAATTTCCCTCAGGGCTTCGTCGTTGCGTCCAACCCAATATAAACATAGGGCGTAGTGGTTGCGTATTTCCGCGTAGTTCGGATCCAACTCGATCCCGCGACGAAAGTAGCGCTCGGCGGCGGGCCAATCGCGGTAATAATACATTTTGACTGCAGCCATCGGGTTATAAGATTCGGCCAGCGTCTCGTCTAACGCTAAGGCTTTGTTGGCCGCTGCCTCGGCCTTCGGCCAATTTTCGCCTGGCGGCAAGAGACCGATGGCCGCTGCCAAACCGTAGTAATCTGCCAGGCCGGAGTAAGCCAGCGCGTAAGAAGGGTCCAGCTCAATCGCCTGTTGAAAAAAATCGCGGCTCTTTTCATAACCCGGCGCCGGGCCCTTGTGCCAGTAATATAGTCCCTTTAAGTAAGCCTGATAGGCTTCAGCACTCTGCGTGTAGTCCTTCGCCAACTTCTGCTCGTCGGCGCCTGACAACCGCATTCGCAACTTCTGTGATACGTCACGCACGATCTCGTTCTGCAATGAAACGAGGTCGGTCAGCTTGCGATTGTACTGCGCGCCCCAAAGCTGATTACCGTTGCGCCCATCAACCAGCGATACATACAACGCGAGATCATCGCCGCGTTGCACCACGCGCCCGTTCAAGATCGCCTGCACAGATAACTCCGAAGCGATAGTTTGCTGTTCCACCTGTTTACCTTTATAGCGAAAGACGGAACTGCGCGCTTTGACCGACAGATGGGGAAGTTGTGACAAACTGTTGATGATCGATTCGGTTATTCCGTCGGACAAATACTCCACATCACTATTGCCGCCTTCGTTGACAAACGGTAAGACAGCGATGGATTCGATTGGCCTTGCGTTTGACGAAGGACGAAGGAGAAACCAATACCCAAGGGCAACCGCCGCGAGAATCAAAACGGATAACATCACAACGAAGCCGCGTTTGTGATTTTTGATTTCACCAATCGCGTATTCCACGTCCGAAGTCGGATGGAAAACAACAATTTGCGTGGGGTCCTCCGTTTGCGAGTTAGTCTGTTTATTCACCGCCACCGTTCGTTCAACCCCGGTTTGAATCGCAATCTGTTTTTTCAAGTGCTTGAGGTCAACGAGCAAATCCTTGGCGGTTTGATAACGTTCTTCGCAGTTTTTCTCCAACGCTTTGGCGACGATTCTTTCGAGTTCCGCCGGAATTTCCCGATTGAAATTGCCCGGCGGCGCAGGTTCGGTTTTCAAAATCGAAGCAATCACGTCGCTCGACGAATCGCCCACAAACGGCGTTCTGCCCGCCAGCATTTCATACAGCGCCACGCCGAAACTGAAAATATCGGTGCGCTCATCAATCTTTCCGCCCTTCGCCTGTTCGGGCGACATGTAACTGATCGTTCCGAGAATCACGCCTCGTGCCGTTTGATTTTGCTTGACCGTTGTTTCTTCAAACCCGATTGGCTTGTGTTCGACAGGTTTTGCCAAACCGAAATCCAGAATTTTTACATAACCGTCGGGACGCACGATGATATTTTCCGGTTTGATGTCACGGTGAGCGATGTGCGCCGCGTGCGCGGCGGTTAAAGCGTCGGCGATTTGAATCGAAACATCTAGAGCTTCCGACAACTTCAACGGCGCTTGCTTAAGAAGCTCGCGCAAAGTTTTGCCTGCGACAAACTCACTGACGATGTAATGCACATCGTCGCATTCGGCAATTTCATGAATGACCAAAATGTTGGGATGATTTAGGGCGGAAGCGGCTTTCGCTTCCTGCGTAAAACGCTCAAGATTCGATCCGTGACGGGCGAATTTTTCATTGAGAATTTTGATGGCAACTTGTCGGTCGAGTTTTTTATCGCGTGCGAGATAAACTTTGCCACTACCGCCCGAGCCGAGTTGCTCAATAATTTCGTAATGCCCAAAACATCTGCCTTGTTCAAGTTTTTCGGTAGGCTCGATGATGAGGCTGGCGACTTCGCGGACGGCGGGCTCTTCCATAAAACTTTCCGCGTTGGCAAACGACGCGAGCAGATTTTCGACTTCGCGGCGCAAACGTTCGTCCGTGCCGCACGATGTATCGAGAAATTGCTTGCGTTTCTGCGGCTCGAGTTCGACGACGGCATCAAACAAGCCTTTAACTTTTTCCCATCGCTCGGAATTCATTTTGTAATTTCCTGGTGCAACCAGGCCTTCGCGATCCGCCAATCGCTTTTCACCGTCGCCGGCGAGACGCGAAGAACTGCGGCGGTTTCTTCGATACTCAAACCGCTGAAATACCTGAGTTCGACAATCCGCGCCTGTCGCTCAGCAAATCCGGCAAGGCGAGTCAACGCTTCATCCAGCGCGACTAGATCAATGCTTCTGCCTCCTGACACCGCTAGCACAGCCGTTTCCAACGGTATATTCTCGCCGCCTCCGCCGCGTTTCTTACGCTGCCTTTCACGCGCGTAATCAACCAGAATCCGGCGCATCGCCTGGGCGGCGATGCCGAAGAAATGAGCGCGGTTTTGCCAGTTGACTTCGCGCTGGTCAATCAATTTTAGATAGGCTTCGTGAACCAGAGCCGTAGTCTGCAAAGTGTGGTTGGGTCGTTCGCGGCGCAGGTAACGTGCGGCCTGCCGGTGCAGCTCCGCATAAACGAGCGGCAGTAGAGAGTCCAAAGCTTCTTGTTTGCCGGCGCTCCATTCCCGCAACATCCGCGTTATCTCTCGTGATTCCTGGGACGATGGTTCCATAACTTCACACGCGATGGATTGAAGGTTATGCGCGCTCGATTTGTCCGGAAAATAATCTAGCCTATTTTTTCCTGCCTGTCGCGTTAGTAAGTAAAGGCAAAAACGAAACGCGAAAAACGAAGATTGATTTTTCGCGCTTAAGCATTCCCACAAAGCTTAACTTTGTCGGTACACCTATTACACACCGTTGGTAGCCATCCAGCGGGAAAGAGGGGAAAACCATGAGCAAGAAATTATCAAACACCATCGGCGCCTCAGTATTGGCGATTTTGCTGTTGGCACCGTGCGCGCCAGTTGAGCTGTCTGCGCAAGACAAAAGTGGCAAGGCAAGCAGCGCGCAAAATGCTTCGTCATCTGCACCCGATAAGACCCTCGAAGGCGTGTGGCGCACAGAAATAACGCCAAGAGATTGTCAAACCGGCGCACCGTCAGCAGGTACAGCTCCGGGTTTATTGACCTTTCATCAGGGCGGCACGAGTTCTGAAACTGCCTTTTCTCCGCTCGGTCCGGCTTCACGCAGCCCAGGTCATGGGATTTGGCGTCGCATAGACAGTAGTCGTTACGCCGGCTCAATTGTGTTTTTGGGGTTTAATTCCGACAGGACCTTCGCCGGAAGGCGAGTGATTACCCAAAACATACAACTTGATAGAAGCGGCGATCTATTCTACGACACTGCCACTCTCCAAATTTACGACCTCAACAACAACGTCATCGCAACCACTTGTGCCACCGCTGTCGGGACTCGGTTTGAATGAACAAACAACGCGGGTTCGGTGCACGAAACCGAGGTCTTCAAACTTAACACGTCGAACACCCATTGTTTTTTTGCGTGATTGCCTTCGCGACGAGGCAGTTGTTCTCACAAGTTGATTTAAGTTGCAACGCGGCGAGCTCGATATCCCCCGACTGAACATCCCGATCAGCTCATCGGTTAGAACGGTGATAGGAGTACTTTTATGGCCTCCTTGCTCTCACAAAGCTTGAAGGCTTCTTGCCAACGTTCCAGCGGCAGCTTGTGGCTAATGAGTTCCCTTAGGCTGACCGATTTTTGTGCCAGAACCTTGAGGAGGCGATCCCAGGTCGCAGCTGTGTAACCTACTGACCCCACGACTCGCAGCTGTTTATAGAAAATTTGATCAAAGTCGAGCGTGACCTCTCGACCAAAAATCCCGACCTGTGTGTACTGGCCGAGAGGCCTCAGCATTCGCAAGCAGTTGGCGGCCGAAGCGGCCGCGCCGGCGCACTCAAACGCAACATCGACGCCGGTGCCTCCTGTCTCTTCCGCGACCACAGCTGACAAGTCTCGCTCGCTCACATCAACGACGGCAGCGGCGCCGAACGATCGGGCTTTCTCAAGTCGCAGAGTGTCCTCGTGCGTACCGGCGACAATAGTCTTGATGCCTTCGGCGAGAAGGATTTTCAGACAGAGTAGACCAATGGGTCCAGGCCCTGATATCAAAGTTATGTCGCCGAGCCTCACATTTGTTTGCTCTAACACTGCCTGAACAGCGGCAGCGAATGGCTCGCAAAGAGCGGCCTCCGCTAACGAGAGGCCTGGAGGGATCTCATATGCCTGATCGCCGCGAACGACGACGTATTGAGTGAAGGCCCCATTGACGCCGTGGCCCATTCCCCGCCTCTCGGAACAAAACATGAAGGAACCCATCCGGCAGTATGAACAGCGGCCACATGTGACGGCCGTGGCCGGTAATACCGTCACCTTATCATCGGGCTTCAGGTGGAGGACCTTCCTGCCAACTTCCACCACTCTTCCTGAAAACTCATGACCAAGAATCACTGGCGGATAATTCCTGAAAGTATCTTGGTACACGTGAAGGTCTGTGCCGCACACACCGCAATAAGTCACCTCGATTTTGACTTGATCGTCTCCACAGCAGGGCTCTTGCACCTCCCGCAGCTCGACATTCCCAAAACCGCGCTCATATTTGACGAGAGCTTTCACGTGAATTCTCCTGGTCTATTGGATCGAATCCGGAATGCGGAAATCGCTGGTATCGCTGGACTGCGCTCAGTAAATCATTTTCCGGTATTCACCTGCAATCAAGATGATTTTCGCGTGGTGATGCAGTTTGATAAAAGAGAGGTCGGAGGCCAGTACAGAACCGAGCGCGGTAGCGCCGGATCCTATACTCAAGTTCGGATAATGATAATTCGAGGGATTCACCGAGTATTTAAAGTTGACTTTAGCATCCGGCGCTACCGCGCTCGGTTCTGTAAGGCAACGCCATGTCAGCCAAGTCCAAACTGACCCACCCGATTGCTGTTTGAGCCTAATAAAGAAGTTGCTGGACAAACCGTAGGCAGTACAGTTTAATCGCAGCCCATAGCAACTCTTATTCTACCGCCGGGGTAAATCTGGTTATGTTCATTGCGGTCAAGTCGAGAAGATCGATCTCGGTCATCGCCATGGTTATCGCGATGAGTTTCGCTCTTAATCTCTGCGGCAGCCAGAAGGCTCTGGCCCAGGAGCCAATCGATAGCGTCAATCCAATGATCGGCACCACTGGTCCGACCGAAAATGATTATGGCGGGATGATCCCGGGAGTCACTACACCTTTCGGCATGACGCACTGGACTGTCATGACTCGTGAAAACAAAATCAGTGTCTGCCCATACAACTATAAGGATACGACAATACAGGGATTTTTGGGAACCCACCAACCAGCGATCTGGATGGGCGACTATGGCCAGTTTAGTTTGATGCCGATAAGCGGTGAGCTCAAGATCGCAGCGAGGTTGCCGTTTCGCCATGCAGACGAGATTTCCACGCCTTACTACTACGCCGTCAAGATGGACGACGCGGGCAAACTGCTCAAGGCGGAGTTAACCGCAACGACTCGCGCCGGGTTCTTAAGATTTACATTTCCGGCTTCGGCTGCGTCTCACATCGTTGTTACTGCCAGTCGTTCCGAGCAGTTCAGAGGCTCCATCCAAATCGACCCGCAGGCTCGGGAGATTACTGGCTACAACCCAGATCGGCAGTCTTCTGAGTTAGGCCCACCGCTGCCCAATTTCAAAGGCTATTTTGTAATTCAATTCAATAAGGCGTTTACGGCGTTTGGCACGTGGGAGAACAACAATATTCATCGTGCCAGCAAGCAAGAAAGTGGTCATCGAATGGGCGGATACGCGAGCTTTGCCACAACTCAAGGTGAAGAAATCAAGGTCAGAATAGGGACATCTTTCATCAGTATTGACCAGGCCAGAGATAACCTGAGAAGGGAGATTCCAGATTGGGATTTCGACCACGTGAAAACGGAAGGCCGGCGTATTTGGAGTGAGGCTCTCGATCGGATCCGGATTCAAGGGGGCTCGAAAGCGGAGCGGGTGAACTTCTACACCGCGATGTACCACGCGCTGTTATTTCCGCGCATGTTCTCGGAGTATGGACGCTACTACAGCGCTTTCGACGACCACCTACACAACGGCGTCTCTTACAATGACTATTCCCTCTGGGACACATTCAGGGCTGAGCACCCTCTGCTCTTGTTGGTCCAACCCGAGAGAGTTCCCAACATGATTACTTCTCTCCTGCAAATGTACGATGAAGGCGGCTGGATGCCGAAGTGGCCCAATCCCACCTACACGAACATTATGATCGGCACACATGCCGACAGCGTTATTGCGGATGCTTATGTGAAAGGGTTCAGAGGATTCGATCTCAAGAAAGCCTACGCGGCGATGTACAAAAATGCCATGACGCCACCGGACGGAGACACCCATAACCGATGGCTTGACCGGGCGCCGTGGACCGCATTTGAAGCCAGAGGGGGCTTAACCTGGTACAAGTCTCTAGGTTATGTTCCGCAGGACAAAACGGATGAGTCGGTTTCTCGTACACTTGAATTTGCATACGACGACTTCTGCGTCGCACAAATCGCGAAAGCAGTAGGTAAAAACGATGACTACGAGATGTTGATAAACAGAAGTCGGAATTATAGGAACCTCTACGACGCGGCGAAGGGCTTCATGCGTCCGAAAAAGGCTGACGGAACCTGGGACGAGGAGAGCTGGTCTACAAAGGAAGAGAGAATGCCCGGATTCACTGAAGGTGGCCCCTGGACATATCTGTTCTGCGAAATGCAGGACATTCCAGGGATGATCTCACTGATGGGGGGTAAGGAAAAATTCGCAGCCAGGCTCGATGAGAACTTCGCCGGCGGTCATTACCGGCACGGCAATGAACCGGGCCATCATTACACCTATTTGTATAACTATGTCGGTCAGCCCTGGAAGACTCAGGAACGAGTTAGAGAGGCGTTGATTGCAAATTATCACAACGGACCGGATGGGCTAAGCGGTAATGACGACTGCGGACAAATGTCTGCCTGGTATATTTTCAGCGCGTTGGGCTTCTATCCAGTGACTCCAGGCAGCACAGTTTACGCGCTGACCAGTCCTCTCTTCCAAAAGGCCACCATCATGTTGAAGGGTGGGCCATACAGGAAGGGATCGTTTACAGTCATCGCCAGAAATCAATCGCCGAGGAACAAATATATCCAGTCTGCCACGCTAAACGGAAAGCCTTTAAATTCTCCGTTCATCAACCACACTGACATCGCGAATGGTTCCACCCTGGTGTTTGTCATGGGCGCGCAACCGAATAAGAAATGGGGACAAGGAAGAACGCCGCGAGTTTAGTCGTCAGATCGTTGAGCATCCTAAGCAGATAATCCCACGTGACTAGTATCTTTCCTAAACTCGCACTCAATAGCTGTCAGTTTATGAAACGGACATTGTTCTGGGCTTGATTACGGAGAATTCGTTTGTGCAGTTTCCATTCAACGTTCCGATCGAAAGAGAATTTGATGCTGCGGGTTTTGGCGTCAATGCTGTAGATCATCTTATTGTCGTGCCCGACTATCCGGCCAATGATTCGAAAACACACTTGATCAAACACTCGCGGGGGGCCGGAGGCCAAACGGCATCAGCGATTGTGGCGTTGCAACGCCTGGGTATGCGAACCGCTTATGCTGGTCGTTTTGGCTCGGACGCCGAAGGCGCCTTTGGTTTGCAATCACTCCGGGATGAAGGAGTTGACGTCGCATTCGCGGAAGTCATCGAAGGCTCACGCACTCAAGTCGGTTATATCATCATCGAAGCGAAAAGAGGCGAGCGCACGGTTATCTGGGATCGCGACGAACTCCTTGCTTACGCGGCGGAAGATGCGCCATTGGATTTCGCCGGAAAAGCGCGCGTGATTCATCTCGACTCGCACGATCCACCGGCCTGCGCTCGCATGGCAATAGCAGCGCGGGCGGCGGGTACTATTGTTTCCGCCGACATCGACAATGTTTACGAAGGACTGCCGGAACTTCTACCGTTAATCGATGTGCTCATTTCGTCCAAAGAGTTTCCGCGCGTCTTGACCGGAATAGAGGAGCCACACGCCGCACTCCTTGAAATCAAATCGCGCTATGGTTGTGCGCTGGTTGGATTGACAAAGGGTGGGCGCGGCGCGACCGTGCTGTGTGAAGGAGAATTTCTTGAAACGCCTGCTTTTCAGGTGCCCGGCGGCTGCGTCGATACGACTGGAGCAGGCGACGCGTTTCATGCAGGCTTTCTTTACGGCTTATTGCAAGGCGAAGATATTGAGACCACTCTCAAGGTGGGCTGCGCGGTCGCGGCGCTGGGGTGTAGAGCTTTAGGCGCACGCACTGGCTTGCCGACTCGCGAAGAGCTGGATGCCTTCTTGAGTAATAAACTGCTCGAAGATAGCTTTCATCTGTAGCTACGCGGAGCAAACTCATTAGCACCGTGGCTTTAGAGAATGTGTAAAACCTTCAAATACCACCCACAGAAGCGGTTCGTCTCGCACTTATTGTGCGGCGGTCCATGAGGTCAGTACCACCATGCGGTAGCGGGTGGGTTTCGCTGCGCAACTAACACCGTCACATGAGCAGATGCGAACCGGACCCACCCGCTACCGCGAGGTGGTACTGACTTCATGGGACCGCTACACGCGGAAACAAATCAGGATTGTCAGTAAACAAGGCGTCCACACCCAGCTTGTACAGGTAGTAACTCATTTCTTCGCGCACGTTTTTGAAGCGTCCCGTGTTGCTGGAGCGAAACGTGTAAGGAGTGATGGTCAAGCCGAGCGCGTGAGCCTGCATAACCAGGGTCTTGTCAACCAGAGCTTTCGCTGGACCAATGCCGGTCGCAAACTGTTTCGCCTCCACCAGTCCTGCCTCGGTCAGCCAACGGGCGCGTGCTTCATCGCTGACCAGCAA
>Ga0137373_10006933_pt1 | contig 12092 bp, 10 predicted proteins | sample SagtaG_5_FD_104912 | JGI IMG/M metagenome (GOLD analysis project Ga0137373, IMG submission 104912) | Vadose zone soil microbial communities from Sagehorn Ranch, Mendocino, California, USA - Sage1_R_80_16 metaG | ecosystem: Environmental > Terrestrial > Soil > Vadose zone | place: USA...
GGCGTCGCCGAAGGTCTTGTCGGCCAGGTTGGCGAAGCTGATCGTCTGGTCGGCCTTGGCGATGTCGAAGCCGCGGCTGACGTCGGCGGCGGCGTTGTAGTTGGCGTTGCCCGCCTGGGAGGCCGTGACCGTGCAGCTGCCGGCTCCGGTGATGTGGACGAAGCCGCCCAGCGTCACGTTGCAGTTGCCAACAGCGCTGAAGGCAACGCCAAGCCCGGAGCTCGCCGTCGCGCTGACCATGAAGTCGGCGTTCCCGTAGGTCTGGTCCGCCAGCGCACCAAACGTGATCGTCTGGCTCGCCTTGTCGATCGCGAAGCTCTGCGCGACGTCCGCCGCGGCGTTGTAGTTGCCGTTGCCGGCCTGCGAGGCGGTGATCGTGCAGCTGCCCGCGCCGATGATGTGGACGCTGTTGCCGCTGACGTTGCAGTCGCCGTTAGCGTTGAAGCTGACAGGGAGCCCGGAGCTGGCGGTGGCGCTGACAGTGAAGTCGGCGTCGCCGAACGTCTTGCCGGCCAGGGCGTCGAACGTGATCGACTGGCTCGCCTTCCCGATCACGAGCGTCCCGCTGATCGGAGTCGCCTGGTAGTTGGCGTTGCTCAGAGACGCCAGCACCGCGTAGCTGCCCGCGTTCGTGGGCGCAGCGCTCGAGCCGTCGTAGGTGACAGAGACGCCGCTCAAGTCACTCGGGGTCGTGTTCACTGCGACCGCCTTGGGAGTGCTGTCGTAGCTACGGCTCAGCGTGCCGGCGGCGAAAGCAAGCGTCGCCTGGGCCTTGTTGATCGAGAACGTCCGCGACACCGGAGTGGCCGCGCTGTAATTGCCGTCGCCCGCCTGGCTTGCCGTTACCGCGCAGCTACCGGCACTCGTCATGTGCACCTTGTTCGACACGATCGTGCACTGATCAGTCGCCCCGGTTGAATAGCTGACGGCCAAGCCGGAGCTTGCGGTCGCGCCTGGATCGAAGTCGGCGTCGCCGACCGTCTTATCGGCGAGCGCCGGGAACGTGATCGTCTGGCTCGCCGTCGTGGCGACGACGTTCCGCGTGACGGTCGGCGCAGCGTTGTAGTTCGCGTCGCCCGACTGGGACGCCGTGATCGCGCATGTTCCCGACCCGGCCGTCATCGTGACAGTCCCGAGCGCGCCGTTGTACGTACAGGGCCCGGTGACGCCGACGGCGGCGGGGAGGCCGGAGCTGGCCGTCGGATTGATCGCAAAGCTCGTGTTGTAAGGCGCGGGACTTGCCGGCTGCGCAAACGTAATCGTCTGGTCGGCCTTGTTCACCGTCTGCGTCTGTGCCGCGCTGCTCAGGCCCGACGCGGACGCGGTGAGCTGATGCGATCCGCTGCCGCGGGCAGCCGGCTTGTAGTAGAACGTGGCCGAGTTGCTGCCCGAGCTGATGGTGACGCTCGCGCCGGTGGACGTCCCGCAGCTGCTGTCCGTAAAGAATCCGCCGCTCCCGTCGCTCGCCAGGTTCACGGTCGTGGTGCTCGTGACGTTCGTCGGCGAGTCACTGGCGTTCTGCGTCTGAACGGTGATCGGCCCGAGGCAGTCGTCGACGGCGCCGGTGCGCGCTGGGGTCGTGTATGCCAGCTTCGTCGGGCCCGCTGCATTGACCGTGAGCGTGTTGGAGCCGGTGCTGGCGTTGAAGCTTCCGTCGCCTGCGAACGTGGCGACGACGCCGCCGGGATAGGTACCGACGGCGATGCCGGAGAGGCTGACGCCGCTCAAGGTCGCGACGCCGGAGGCGTTCGTCGTCGGGCAGGCCGGCTTCCCGGTGACGCCGCAGACAGTCGTGCCGTTCAACGCGAAGCTGATCGCCTTGCCGCTGATCCCCGCGCTAGTGCTCGCGTTCTTGAGCGTCGCGGTCACGGTCACCGTCCCGCCGAAGGTGCCGGACGCCGGATCCACGGTAAGCGTAGTGGTAGGAAGGGTGTTGGTCGAGAGCGAAAAATTGCCAGCGCTGGTGTTGTGCTCGCCGTCACCGCCATAGGAGGCGCTGATTTTGTGCGTGTTTCCTTGGGAGGGGGTGAAAGCCACGGAGCAAGTTGCGGAGCTGCCGGTCCCACTCAGCGAGCAGCTCGTTGCGGTGAAGGTTCCGGTCCTGTCACTGCTCCAGTTGCTCACGGTGCCGGTTGGCTTGCTCGTCGAACCACTCGACGTGTCGGTGACGGTCGCCGTGCACGTCGTTGGCTGCCCGACAGTGACGGGACTCGGGGAGCAGGAAATGGAGGTGGTAGTCGCCCGTTTGCTTACCGTCAGCGACTGAGGATCGCTGCTGCCGTTGTGGTTGCCGTCCCCGCCATAAGTGGCCGTGATCGTGTGCGTGGCGGCCGAGCTGGGCGTGTAGGTCGTCTGACAACTCGACTGGCCGGCGTTGCCGGTCGGGGCCAACGTGCAGCTCGTGGCGTTGAACTGACTGGCCGGAGCGGTGTTCGTGCTCCAGCTGACACTGCCGGTCGGCACGGTCTTGGCGGTGCTCGAGTCGGTGACGGTTGCCGTACACGTCGTGGAAGCATCGATCACGAGCGAGGTCGGGGTGCAGCTGACGATCGCAGTTGTGTTCGCCTTGGTGACGTCGAACGAGCTGCTCGTCGCCCCAGTGAGTCCGGCGCTCGAAGCCGCCAGCGTGTAGCCCGTTCCCGCCGCGTTGATCGAGAGGTTGGAGAACGTGGCGACGCCGTTCACGGCGTTCGCAGTCGTCGTTCCGCTCAAGGCGCCACCGCCGGCGTTGTTCCCGATCGCGATCGTGATCGCGGCGCTCGAAGCCGGGTTCGTGTTGCCGTCGGCGTCCTGGACCGCGACGTTGACGCCGCCCGTCGCGCCGTTGATGCTGTTGTTTACGGCGGTGTTCGTCGGCTGGGACGTGAACACGAGCTTCGCGGACGGGCCGGAATTCACGACCTGGCTTACGGGCGGGTCGCTTGTCGACGCGCCGGGGGTGGTACCTGGACCGCCGCCGTTGAAGCAGGCTCGGATCGAGTGAGTCGCGACGGACAGCGTGGAGATGGTGAACGTCGCCTGCCGACTCAGACCGCTTCCGGTGAGCGTGCTCGTGGATCCCAGCGTCGTCCCGCCGCCGCAGTTGCTATTTGCATTCTCGACGAACGCGACGGTCTGCGAGCCGAACGTGCACGTGCTACTGCAGGTAACCGTGGCCGTGAACGTGACGGATTGCTTGACGGCCGACGGGTTGGCGCTCGAGACAAGAGTCGTTGTTGTCGAGATGGCGTCGGTGAAGCTCGTTGTCGCGGTCGCGCCGGACGATCCGGTCGCAGCGACGCTGTAGGTCGCCACGAACCAATTCGGCAGCTGGAACTGCTTGCTGAACCCACCGGTGGCGTCCGCGGTCACGTCACCGTTGTAGTCCCAGGTCTGAGCGGCATTGTCGTTGACGTAGATGTGCACGGCCTCACCGGGCCCCCACCCTGCGCCCGTGAGCGTCACCGTCGCGCCCGGCGGGTAGTCCGCCAGATCGCTGGAGATCGAGGGCGCGAACGGCGAAGGCGACGTGGACGGGGTCGTCGAGGTGGTGGTCGTCTCGGTCGTCGTCGACGCCGGAGTCGTTTCGGCCGCGGTCGATGTCGGAGCCGTGTCTGTCGCGGTCGAGGCGGTGTCAGTCGGCGCCGTCGCCGTTGTGTCGGTGGCGGTTGGCGTTGAATCCGTGCCAGACCCACCTTCCGAGACCATCCCGAGCGCGCCCGACGTCAGCAGCCCCGCACAGAGCAGCGCACCAACCGCAAGAAGGACGCCTAGGCGGCGCAGCCTCCTGTTCCCCCAAGTCAGCTGCCCTTGCCCCTGCCTGTCCGAACGACTCCGCCGCATCACCAAGCCCCTTCCTCAGGACCGCCCGAGCCTCGCCCAGCCGCAGCCATGCACAGGGCGGGCCGCATGCCCGCTGGCTGAGCCAATCTCGTGTCGGTCAGTTTTGTTCGTCGCGTCAACGATCTGCCTCCCTCGGCACTCCCTCCACCGTGACTGAGCAGGCCAGGTGCAGGGACTAGCCGTCGGTCGTGAGTCGACCGCTCGAAGGTCCTGATCGCCGGCACCGCAGTGCCGCGCGACGATCGGCTCGTCCGAACCCATCCCTACCTCTCCCTGTCAGCCGCAGACCCGCCGGATGAGGTGCCGCAGTCCCGACGGTCGCTTACACCGTTGCCGCTGGTTGGGCCCTCGTCAATGGGCCGAGCGGCCTATTTCCGCCGGCGCCCGTCGGATGGTCAGGCGTGCTCTACGCCGCCTGCAGATAGACGCACTGCCGCGAGTCGTTCGGCAGCGGGGAGGGTGCGATCTTCGTCACGCGCAGCTTCCCGTTGTCGGCCTCGACCTCGGAGCCGACCGCAGGCGGCTCGCCCTGCTCCTCCCGCAGCTCGTAGCCGCTCGGCTTCCAGATGAAGAGAAGATACGACCCTTCCGCCATCGCGCCGCGGATCCTAGCCCGCGCCGACGTACGGAGGCAGCATGACTCGGACGGTCGTTCCGCCGTCTTCGCCCTGGTCGACGGTGAGGACGCCGTTCAGGGTGCGCGCCCGCTCGGCGAGCTCCTCGAGGCTCCTGCGGCGGCGCTCCCCGGGCGCGTCGTCCGTGATCGCCGTCTCGACCGCGCCGTCCTCTGTTTCACGTACCGAGACCGAGACGGTCTCCGGCGGTCCGCGCCCCACTGCCTGGTTCAGCGCCTCGCGGATGATCTGGTAGAGGGCGGCCTGCGTCTTCTCCGCGAGTAGTTCGGCTGCTTCGACGTCGACGTCGACGTGTACTTGGTGCGCAATCCCGATCTGGTCCGTGAGGGCGCGAACGGCGGTGACGAACCCCTGGTCGCGGAGAACGACCGGCTCGAGGTTGAACGAGAGGTCTCGTAGCTGCCCGATCGTTGCGCGGTGGCGGTGGAGCGCGCGGCCGATGATGTCCTGCGCCTCCTCGTCGCGGCCTTCGTCGATCGAGTTGAGCCCCGCGTCGAGGAGCAGCGCGATGCCGGAGAGCGACTGGACGGCGCCGTCGTGCAGCTCGTTCGCCAGACGCCGCCGCTCCTCCTGCTCGGCGGTGATCAGCTGGTCGGAGAGGCGCGAGCGCTCGGCCTCGCGCACCTGCGCCTCCTCGAGGAGCTGCGCGTTGTCGTACTCACGCGCGGCGAAGTCCGCGAGGACGGTCGCGCGGACGACGTCGTCCCGCGTGAACGGCGTGGGGCGCGTCAGCCGGAGCGCCCCGATCTCCTCGTCGCGCACCTCGAGCGGGACGACGACCGCGTTCTCCGCAGGAGCCTTCCTCGGTCGCTGGCCGGCGTGCAGCATTCGCGCCCTCGCCTCGAAGAGCCGCTCCGCCTCACGACAGGTTTGCTCCAGAACGTTGCCGGCGGAGGCGATCGAAGCCATCGAGTCGACGAGCGACTCGAGGAAGCGCGCCTCGGACGAGAGCTCCTCCTCGGCCGCCTCGTGCCGGCGGCGCTCGGTGACGATCAGGTCGGCGGCGAAGAGGGCGGCGAAGGCGACGGCGAGCGCGAACCCGACCGCGACGGTCGGCCCGTTGTCGGCGACGACCCCCACCACCGCGAGCACGGCCATTGCCGCGAACGCGCCGCCGAGGAGGCCGGCTCTAGTCGATGATCGCTTCGCGAAGCGCAATGGCGACCGCTTGCGTCCGCGTGTCCGCCTCGAGCTTGGCCAGGATGTGGCGGACGTGGCTCTTGACGGTTTCCTGGCTGATGAAGAGCTTCGCGGCCACGTCCTGGTTGGACATCCCGTCGGCGAGCAGCTGCAGGATCTCCCGCTCGCGGCCGGTCAGCATCTCGTCCTTGTCCTTGCCGGTCAGGAAGGCGGGCATCAGCGCCGGGTCGACGTAGCCCTCGCCGCCCGCGACCTTCTCGATCGCGCGGAGGAGCGTCTGGTGCGGGGCCTCCTTGAGGATGTAGCCCTTCGCGCCCGACTCGAGGCCGCGGCCGAGGAGCGACCGCTCGCTGTAGGCCGTGAAGATCAGCACGGCCGCGTCGGGGACCTTCTGCGTCAGCTCCCGCGTCGCCTCCAGCCCGTCCATGCCGGGCATGCGGACGTCCATGATCACGACGTCCGGGCGGCGGCGCTCCGCGAGTGCGACCGCGCTCGCTCCGTCCGCCGCCTCGCCGATCACACGGATGTGCGGCGCCCGCGAGAGCGACAGTCGTAAGCCCTCACGGACGACCTCGTGGTCGTCGACGATCAGACAGGTAATTTCGGACGGCTGTGAGTTCCCGCTCTCCAAGTGGGCGGATTGTATTCCTGAAGTCGGCGTTACAGGGCGAGCGCCAGCTGTTCGGGCCCGGGCTCGGGCTCGAGCCTCACCTCGCGGCGGTCGCGGACGGCGTACTCGCGGGCAAGCCGCGCGACCTCGCTCCGCACCGGTTTCTGGTCGTCCGAGCCGAGGTAGGCCCGCCCCGCATAGAGCTCCTCGTAGTGCGGAAGCTGCTCCGGCCAGTCCTCGGCGAGGTGCGTGAGGAAGTGCTCACGCGTCCCGGGCCGGAGGAACAACAGGTTCGCCCAGATCCCGGTCGCACCGGCAGCGCGCGCCGCACGGACGACTTCGCGGAGCTGTTCGGGGCGGTCGGAGATCCCGGGCAGGATCGGCGCCATGCCGACCCGCGCATCGACGCCGGCCTCGACGAGCTCCGTGATCGCGCGCAGCCGCTGCCGCGGGTGCGCCGTCGACGGCTCGGTCCGACGCCACACGTCCTCGTCCAGGGTCGGGATCGAGAACGTCACCCCGACGCGCGCGCGCCGGGCGGCGTCGACGAGGACGTCCAGGTCCCGGACGATCATCGGCCCGCGCGTGATGATCGAGAACGGGTTCGAGGCGTCGCGCAGGACCTCGAGGCACGCGCGCGTCAGCTTGTAGCGCCCTTCGGCCGGTTGATAGGGATCGGTCGCAGCGCCGATCGCGACGTGCTCGCGCTCCCAGGAGGCCCGCGCGAGCTCCTTCCGCAGGATCGCGGCGACGTTCGTCTTCACGCGGATGGACGTCCCGTAGCGATCGTCGGAGGGCCGGTCGGAGCGCCGCTCGAAGTGGCGGACGTAGCAGAACGTGCACCGGTGGACGCAGCCCATATACGGATTCAGGGACCACTTGAACCCCATCCCCTTGACCGGGTTGAGCGCGCTCTTACACGGTTCCTCGCGATACTCGACGCGCATGCGCGAGACGCGAATCATAGAACAAACGTTCGTATCGACGGAAGAGGGTATTCAGCGGATCACGCTGCCGCTGCCGACGGGCCCGCGCCACGTCCACTGCTACGTCATCGACGGGACGCTCTTCGACACGGGGCTCGGTCTCGGCGACTCGCCCTGGAAACGAGTGGCCGTCGACCGGATCGCGATCACGCACTTCCATCCCGACCACGTCGGCGGTGCCGCAGCTGCGGCCGAGGCCACGGGGGCGACCGTCCACCAGGGCGCGCTGGACTACGCGCAGTGCGAGCGCGTCTGGGGCTCGAGCGACTGGCCCGAGCGGATCGCGGCATGGTTCCGCTCGCACGGCGTCCCGCCGGACCTCACCGACGATCTGATCGAGCAAGGACATGCGTTTGCAGAGTTCGTACGGTTCGCCCGGGGACCCGAGCTCCTGTACGAAGGGAGCGAGCTCGCCGGCTGGCAGGTGATCGAGCTGCCCGGCCACGCCGACGGCCACATCGGTTTCCTCCGCGACGGCATCCTCATCGGCGGCGACCACCTGCTCGCGCGGATCTCGCCTGCGGTCGGCCTCTATCCCGAGAGCCGCCCGGATCCTCTCGGCGACTACCTGGCCTCGCTCGAGCGGACGATCGAGCTCGCGCCGCGGATCGTCTACCCGGGCCACGGCGAGCCGATCGGGGACGCCGCCAACAGGGCGCGTGAGCTGATCGAGCACCATCGCACCAGGCTCGACGCGACGGCCGCCGAGCTCGGCCCCGAGCCCCGCAGCGGTTACGAGGTCTCGCTGGGCCTCTTCGGTCGCGCGCTCGCCCCCACGCAGCGCCGCTTCGCCGTCGCCGAGACGCTCTCCCATCTCGAACGTCTCGTCCGCGCAGGCCGTGCCGCGCGTGGCGGAGACGACCGGGCCGTTACCTATACTGCGGCGTAGTTGGACGACGAGATCCCTCCTAGTACCAACGGCCCGGGGGTCGGGCCGTGACCCTTCTGTTCGAGCTCCTCGCGGTCGGCGTTCTGATTCTGCTGAACGCGTTCTTCGTCGCGGCCGAGTACGGCCTCGTCACCGCCCGCCGCACGCGGATCGTCGAGCTCCATCACCAGGGAAACCGGCGCGCGCGGGCTGTCCTCCGGATCACGAGCGATCCACCTCGCTTCATCTCTGCGATGCAGCTCGGCGTCACGCTCACCTCGCTCGGCATCGGCGCCCTCGGCGAGCAGGCGCTCTCGCACGCGTTCGACGACCTGATGTCGACCGTGCTCGCCGTGTTGCTCGCGTACCTGATCCTCACCTACTTGCACGTGGTGATCGGCGAGCTCGTGCCGAAAGGGATCGCGCTCGGCCATTCGGAGGGGACCGCGCTCGCGGTCTCCGCGCCGGTTCGGGCGTTCTTCGAAGTCTTCCGCCCGCTGATCTGGGTCCTGCAACGCTCGACCGAGGTCGTCCTGCTCGCGCTCGGCCTGCAGCCGCCCGGCGCCGAGGACGCGGTCCATTCCGAGGCCGAGCTGCGGATGCTCGTCTCCCAGTCCACCGAGCACGGCGAGATCGAGCAGCAGGAGCAGGAGATGCTCTACAAGGTCTTCGACTTCGCCGACAAGGAGGTCTCGAACGTGATGGTGCCGCGGCCGGAGGTCGTGGCGCTCTCGATCGACCTCCCGCCGGAGCAGTGCCTCGAGGCCGTGATGGACTCGCCGTATACGCGCTACCCCGTCTATCGGGAGTCTCTCGACAACGTCGTCGGCATCCTCCACGTCCGCGATCTCTTCGGCGCGCTCCGCGACCGGGGGATGCACGAGGTCAAGATCGAGGATCTCGTCCGGCCGGCGCACATCGTCCCCGAGACGAAGGACCTGGCGGCACTCCTCACCGAGTTCCGCCGGACGAATCAGCACATGGCGATCGTGGTCGACGAGTACGGCGAGATGGAAGGGATCGCGACGCTCGAGGATCTGCTCGAGGAGATCGTCGGCGAGATCGAGGACGAGTTCGACCTTCCCGACGAGTCGATCGAGCAAATCGACGAGGACACGATCAGGATCGACGGCACGTTCCCGATCGACGACTTCAACGAGCGGTTCCGCACCGAGCTGCCGCAGGAGGATTACCACACCGTCGCCGGCTTCGTCTTCGGGCTCCTGGGCCGCCAGCCTGAGGTCGGGGACGACATCTCCCACGACGGCATGCGCTTCGACGTGCTCGAGGTGGAGGGATCGCGCATCAACAAGCTCGCCGTCACGTTCGAGCAACGCCGCGACCAACGCGATCGGGACGTCACTGAGCGGGACGAGCTCGAGGCGGACCTGTTCGATCCAGACGCGTAGCGTCTTGTCCGCGAAAGCGGACCAGTGGAGGGGGTCTGGGGGAACCGGGAGGTTCCCCCAGCGCCAACCGCGAGGTGGAGGGCTACGATGGCCTCTGGAAAACCGGGCTCATGCTTCAACCGGTATTCCGAGGGTCAGGAACCTCTCTCTGCTAAGGAGAACCATGTCTCGCATCTATCTCGTGCTGGTCTCTGCGCTCGCTGCGCTCGCCGTGGCCGTGGCGCCGGCAACGGCCGCGCTGCCGAAGCTCGTCGGCACAGTCGGCCCAGGTTTCACGATCACGCTCAAGAAGGGCGCCGTGAAGGTCAAGACGCTGAAGGCCGGCAAGTACACGCTCGTCATCCACGACAAGTCGAAGATCCACAACTTCCACCTGAAGGGCCCCGGGCTCAACAAGACCACTAGCGTCTTGTTCGTCGGCACGAAGACGCTGACGATCACCCTGAAGGCTGGAACCTATAAGTACGTCTGCGACCCGCACAAGACTTTGGCTTCGATGCGCGGCTCGTTCAAGGCAACGGGCTAGTCAGCCGCTAGCGCGAGCTCCTCGATCTGGCCGTCTTTCGAGATCCGGAAGGCGGCCAGCTCGTCCCTCTGGACGGAATAGATCACGTACGGGCGCGCGGCCCACAGACCGACGTTCTCCACATCCGTGCGTGACGGGCGCGCGGGCGCCGAGAGATGGGAGTGGAAGACGGCCAGCTCGTAGCCGTCGTCCTCGGCGAACCACACCTCCGGGTCGTCGAACTCGAGCTCGAAGCGGTAGGGCGAGGACGCCGCGTTACGGCCGGGGACGTATCGCTCGGCGACCCCGTCGCGAAGGAGGATCAACCCACAGGCCTCGTTCGGCGCTTCAGCCTCGGCGTGAGCAGCGAGTGCCTGCCGCACCGCGGCGGGCACTACCACCAGACGGTGCGCTCCATCGACGCCTCGACGTCGTCGGCGTCCCAGAAGTCCGCGGAGAGGTACTTCCAGCCGCCGTCGGCGAGCACGCCGACGACGACACCCTGGTCGAGCTCGGCTGCCAGCTTGCGCGCGACGTGCACGACCGCACCGGAGGAGACGCCGGCGAAGATGCCTTCCTCGTCGAGGAGACGGCGCACGCCGGCGACCGACTCCGCGTTCGACACGAGCACCTTCCGGTCGAGCTTGCCGACGTCGAGGATCGGGGGAACGTAGCCATCGTCGAGCGAGCGGAGGCCCATCACCGGATCGCCCGGCAGTGGCTCGGCGGCGGCGACGACGACGTCGGGGAAGCTCTCGCGCAGGCGGTCGCCGGTACCCATCAACGTGCCGCCCGTGCCGAGTCCGGCGACGAGAACGTCCACGCGCTCGAGCGCATCGGCGATCTCCGCGCCCGTTCCCTCGTAGTGCGCCCGGACGTTCGCCTCGTTCGCGTACTGGAACGGCATGTAGAAGCGCGGCTCCTGCTCGGCCATCCGCAGCGCGAGGCGGACGGCGCCGTTCGACCCCTCGTCCCCCGGAGAGAAGACGATCTTCGCCCCGAACAGCCGGAGCAGTCGTCCGCGTTCCTCGGTCGCGTTCTCCGGCATGACGCACGTGAGGGGATAGCCCTTCAGCTTGGCGACGAGCGCGAGCGAGATGCCCGTGTTCCCACTTGTTGGCTCTAGCAGCTCGCGCCCGGGCTCTAGCTCGCCCGACGCCTCGGCGGCCTCGATCATTGCCTTCGCGATCCGGTCCTTGATCGAGCCGGTCGGGTTCTGGCCCTCGAGCTTGGCGTAGAGCCGGACGGCGCCCTCCGGGCGCAGCTCCACCAGAGGCGTGTTGCCGACGAGGTCGAGGAGGCTCGGCGCGACCCGCGTCTCAGCCACCGGCCGGCGGCGTCAGCCGCCTGTCCGCGAAGCGGACCAGGGGAAGGGGCCGGGGGGAACCGGGAGGTTCCCCCAGCGGGCGCCGCCCGCCATCGCCGGCAGGAGGATCACTGTCGAGCCCGGCCTAACCTCGGTCTCGAGCCCCTCGCGGGTGCGCACGTCCTCGCCCTCGACGTAGACGTTGACGAAGGGGGCGAGGTCGCCGTTCTCGACGAGCTGCGGTCGTAGAGCCGGGAAGCGGCCCATCAGGTCGTCGAGCAGCTCGCGCACGGTTTCGCCCTCGGCCTCGAGCTGGCGCTCGCCGCCGACCTGCTCGCGGAGAGTGGGCGGAATCCGAACGCTCGTCACGCGGGCTCCCTGGTTCCGGCGCAGAACTCGACGTAGTCGATGTACTCGGTGATCGTCGGGTGCTCACCGCAGACGGGGCAGTCAGGATCGCGGCGGATCGAGACCTCGGTGAACTCCGCGGCGAGGGCATCGAAGAGCAGCAGCCGCCCCATGAGCGGCTCGCCGATCCCGAGCGCGAGCTTGAGCGCCTCGTTCGTCTGCAACGAGCCGATGATCCCCGGGAGGACGCCGAGCACGCCCCCCTCGGCGCATGACGGGGCCAGCTCCGGCGGCGGGGGTGCCGGAAAGAGGCAGCGATAGCAAGGGCCGTCGCCCGGCTTGAAGACCGTGACCTGGCCCTCGAAGCGGTAGATCGACCCGTGGACGACCGGAATGCCGTGCCAGACCGACGCGTCGTTGACGAGGTAGCGGGTCGGGAAGTTGTCCGCCCCGTCGACGATCA
>Ga0137373_10006934_pt1 | contig 12092 bp, 13 predicted proteins | sample SagtaG_5_FD_104912 | JGI IMG/M metagenome (GOLD analysis project Ga0137373, IMG submission 104912) | Vadose zone soil microbial communities from Sagehorn Ranch, Mendocino, California, USA - Sage1_R_80_16 metaG | ecosystem: Environmental > Terrestrial > Soil > Vadose zone | place: USA...
GGTCACGGGATGGCTGATGCTTGACACCGCCCACATCGATAATCAATCGTCAGGTCAACCAACTGGGAAATTCATACGGTCACGAAGTTCGACACGAGTTTGGACAAAGTTAGTCTGAAATGATAACTGTCACCGAGAGAAAATCCGAATCATTTTGTCGTTACGAGCGCCCAAAGAGCTTATCGCGAGACGCTTCGGTAAGCTTTGAATCGCTTTCGCGGTTCAAAGCACCCTCGGACGCCCGAAACCCGGATAAGGCGGCGGTGGCAGAAAGAAGACACGGTTGTTGCCACTCGCCCGAGAACTGGGATGCCCAACTGGTGAACCGGATTGAGAAATGATTCGCCCGTGTAATGCGCATCCACAACCAGTACTCGCTTTGGCCTCCAAGTGTGCCGCTTGACGAACTCCTCAACTTGCGCGACTCCATAAGTAATCGGATTGGACTCCGGCGGGATCCATCCGATTTCCAACGGCAATGTCCAACTCCCCTCGTCGACGCGTTCGGAGAGCAACGACAAGCCGTGCCCCAAACGCATCCCAGAAGCGCTGTGCACATAGCCCAGCTTGACGGTCTCGGTCTTGGGTCATGGGTAATCATTGGCATCCAGAATCCAGGCGAGCCATTTACCCGTCGCCGGATTGATCGAAGCGGTGTTTTGCGAATCGAGCCAAGCCAAGCGCTCATCTCGCAATTGCCGCAGCCAGTCATCATCGGCGATCGTCTCGGCCAACTCCTGGCTGGCGCGATCTACAGCGGTGTAAAGGCTGCTCCACCGATAGCCCCACAAGGGACTGAATGTCATTTTGACTGGAGAGGCCGGTCGTGGCCCGGTCGCCAGGACATCAATCAAATTGATCAAGGCCCCGCTCGCTGGCCCAAGGCCCTGCGCGACGTGGTCACGAAAATCTTCTATACTTGCTTTCGAGGCGCTGTTTGTTTTTTTCGTCATGCGCCTAGCGTAACGCTAGGCGCGCGCCTCGTGGGGAGGCCTAGCCTACCCGTTTTTTGACTAAACTCGTGATGAACAGAAGAAAAAAAATTCTATTTACGTATGCGCTTGTGTTGTTCTGTTGTACCATCGCGGTTATCGTGGTGGTGATATCAGTAAAATACAAAGACGCTGAGGCACTCGTCGCACACTTGCCCGTGAACCGTATTCCGGGAAACGGTGTGTATGTACGAGACCTTCTACAAAACAAATGGAAATTTTACGCGGCAGTACCTCCCCCACCAGTAAAGGATAGGGAGGAGAATACAAAAGTCATCATTCTTGGTCCCAAGGACATTCCTGATGTTGTCCGTAAGACCATCCTGTTCCAGGAGGACAAGCAGTTCGGCGAACATCATGGTGTTGATTTGCCTGCCGTGATGCGTGCACTCATAAACAACTTTTTCAGCGATAGCTTGCAGGGTGCGAGTACTATCACCGAGCAATTGGTAAAGCATCTCGTTGGGAAAGCACGCAAGGAAGATAGAACCTACGCTGAGAAAATGTGGGAGATGCTTGTCGCGTACGCGTTAGAGTCGAAGTACTCCAAGGAAGAAATCTTTGTCGCGTACTGCAACATGCTTCCGCTACACGCGGAAGGCGGTGTCATTATCACCGGCATTGGTCAAGGTTTTAAGTCTTATTACAATAAGAACTTAACCCTGGGCGAGGTTCCCACTCTCGGTCAGGCAGCACACATTGCTGCGATGCTTAATGCTCCTGCGCTTAAGACGCCGGGCAAATTGGAAGGAAAGGCAGCGCGCGATAACTTGCTCGATCGCATGCTTGCAGCAGGCGTCATCAAGCCAGAAGAGGCAGCTACCGCCAAGAGCGAGCCAGACAGAATAACCTCACAGAAGCTTGATATTCGCGAGGCGCCTTGGTTTTTAAACCCAATTGCGCTCGACCTATATAACCGACTGAATGGCAATGTCGACTTCTCGAAGCTTCGCGTGTATGCCACCTTGAGCCCCACGCTACAGGCAATCGCGACTAAAAACCTTCAGGAATGGATTACGTATTTGCGTAAGACATTTTATTCCAAATTGAAGGAAGACGAGAGAGAGTCTTTGAATGGCGCGGTGGTTATCATAGACCCCGAATCCGGCCGTGTTCTTGCGCTAGTTGGTGGGGTAAATTATGAGAAAAACCAGTTCAATTGCGCCATCAATGCTTCTCGCCAGTTTGGTTCAACATACAAACCAATCGGTTACGTGGCGGGTTTAGAAAGCCGACGACCCGAACTTACGCTTGGCGCAACATTCATCGACACAAAATCTGGCGTCGGCTCCTATCATCCTGCGAATTACGATAAAACGTATACCGAGCAGCCCTATTCGGTGCACAAAGGTATCGTGCATTCGAAGAACACGATAGCTGCACAGTATGCGTCCACGCTCGGTTTCGATGCCATTCGTGACATGGCTATGGGGCTTGGCTTACCGGCCCCACCGAAAGACGACTTAAGCTGCATGCTTGGCACACAGGGGCTTACACTCCTAGATATGACTGCGGCATATGCAGCATTCGTTCGCGGTGAATATACCAAACCAAGATTGTGGGAAACAATCTCATACGTCGGCAACGATATACCGATATTCACCCAGAAAGAAGAAAGTCATCAGGTCATTTCCAGAGATGCAGCGTTCGTGCTTACCGAAGTGTTGCAAGATGTCGTCGATTATGGAACGGCGCACACCATTCGCGAAGCAGGGTACGAAGGTCCTGCAGCGGGAAAGACTGGTACGACGGATAACTATACGAACGCCGCGTTCATTGGTTATACGCCAAAACTTGTGGTGGGCGTTGAGATTTTCTTCCAGGGTAAGAAAGAACGTTCGCTTGGAAAAACTGGCGGACAACTTGCAGCCCCACTTTGGGCCCGCATTATGAAAGACATTGCGGGACCAGATGGTACGAGTGGCAAGTTTGCGTTTCTTGCGCCACCATTTCCCGATGAAACTGGACTCGACGTTGAAAAGCGAAAGTGCGACGGCAACACCGTTTGGTTCATTAAAGGAACCGTCCCGGAAAATGCCTGCAAGGATTCAGACAACCCTCTTGAGCTTATCATTCAGGTACCAGAGAAAATCGGTGAGAAGATTAAAGAAGGCATCGAAAAATTTATCAAACCCTAAGTTCCGCAATCGCGGAGCTTTTTCTTTTTATATAACATCCCGCTTACACGAGATGTTATTGCATGGCGTTTAGAATTTCGTTCCTTGAAGGATATGATTGTATCTAATAGAATCAGGGCTGCTTTGCCCTGATTCTCGCTACTCGCGCTTCCAGCTTCTCCGCTTCTTCAATTCCGGTTCATTGCTCGTAGGAAATTAGCATAATTATCTAGCACTGTAGCAGTGCCGGGATGCCCGGCCCCGAGCGCTTTCTCGCAGATGGCGAGAGCTCTCTTATATAGCGACTCCGCCTCCTCGTATCTCCCCTGCGAATCGTAGAGGGCTGCCAGGTTGTTGAGGCTCGAAGCAGTGTCGGGATGCTCGGCCCCGAGCGCTTTCTCCCGGATGGCGAGAGCTCTCTTTAAGAGCGGCTTCGCCTCCTCGTATCTCCCTTGAGAATAGTAGAGGGCTGCCAGGTTGTTGAGGCTCCTAGCAGTGTCGGGATGCTTGGCCCCGAACGCTTTCTCCCGGATGGCGAGAGCCCTCTTTAAGAGCGACTCCGCCTCCTCGTATCTCCCCTGCGAATCGTAGAGGGCTGCCAGGTTGTTGAGGCTTGTAGCAGTATAGGGATGCCCGGCCCCGAGCGCTTTTTCGTAGATAGCGAGAGATCTCTTTAAGAGCGGCTCCGCCTCCTCGTATCTCCCTTGCGAATCGTAGAGGGCTGCCAGGTTGTTGAGGCTCCTAGCAATGTAGGGATGCCCGGCCCCGAGCGCTTTCTCGTAGATGGCGAGAGCTCTCTTGTGGAGCGGCTCCGCCTCCACATACTGAGCCCGCTCCTGCAAGTAATAGCCTGCCTGACTCATCATCCTGACGGCTTCTTTGAACTCGAAGCCGTACTCATCAATGAATGCTACGAGCGATTGCGCGTGCTGAATCAACTGATGGCACGACGGCCAGTTGGCATATTCGACCTCGGGAAAGACCGCATTCACAGCGCGAACAGCGCGCTCCGCCCATATTCGCCTGGCCTCGTCGCCCATCTCATCTCTGAGGACTTCTTGCGCCAGGCAATGAAGGTTCATGGTCTTCGTCTCCGGATTTCGCTCGAGTAATGAGAGTCGTTCAGCTTCTCCAATCGTCTTAGTCAACGTGAAGGGAGTTTTAGCTATTGCTTCTAACGTCTCCCCCAGTTCCCACGCTCCTTCACTGAATATCTCTTCCGGAATTGAGTCGGCTTCGAGGAATGCGCATACTCTGAGCAAATCGGCAGCGGCTGGATTGGCTTCCGCCACTTTGTTGAATGCAAGCAAGAATGTAATGGTGACGGACGGATGGTCCTGCGTATGCTCACCTCGATGGGAGAGCAACTCCACTCGCTCCCTCTCGTAGAGGCTGAGGTATCCCTCGATGCTCGACTGCATCTCTGCGATGAAGGCGGCCGCCTGGTCGAGCGCCAGGGGAAGACCATCGAGTTCTTTCGATAAGGCCTCGGCCTGATTACGTAACTCGGACGGCGCAGAGTCCAGCGGCTCGTCCTTCTTCAGCATCCTGGTTTTTCGCAGGAGAAAGAGAGCCCCCTCTCGCGGCTCCATCTTCCTAACGGCATTTCGCTTAGCGATGTCTCCTACGCTCTGTGCGCGAGTTGTCAGCAGCACGTGGCCGCTCTTGTTTGACGGGATGAACTCACGCGCCATCGCGAGGTCATCGGCATTATCCAGAATCAAAAGCCAACCGCCATGGTTTTCAAGCCAGCGAATTGTGGCGGCGACAGCCTCGCCCTGGTCCTGGGCGTCCCTCTCGGGCAAATTGAGCGTGTCGGCCATAGCGGCAAAGTCGGAAACCAATGACTCGCGTGAATTGGCCTTCCCCCATAGCGCGACTTCGTAGTCCTGCTGATGGCGGTAAGTATATTCCACCGCCGTTTGCGTTTTGCCGACACCTCCAATCCCATTGAGCGCCTGCACGGCCTCGCCTTCAACGAAGCTCTTGCGAAGACTTTCCAGAAGGTCATCGCGCCCGGTGAAGAATCTGTTTCGAGTGAAAGGGAGATTGAAAATCCGCTGGCTCGCTGTAATTAGGCCTGCCGTCAGAGAGTCGATTGCTGACGGCAGACCGGCTAAGGGCTGCTGGGTATCTCCTCAATTGACCGGACGATTCGGGCCAAGCTCCTGTCAAACTCGGATTCTCGAATGTCTAGAGTCAGCGAACCCGTGAGCTTTTGGAGAATATCGCTAAGGTTGTTGAGAAGCTTGTAGAGCCTTGTTTTCTGGCTATTCAAGTCATTCGTATCAATCTTCCTGGCAATATATTCTGGGATCGGCTGGTATTCGACGATTCGACCGTGAAAATCCTCGGCGGCGGCCCGGGCGACGTTGTAGGCGAAATCAGGGTGAGCGGAGGCCAGGCGCTTGTACAGGCGCTCGCTGGACTTCATCATGCGCGCGATTGCCCATGCGTGCTCGCCGTCCACAGGCGTCCAGTCGCGGCTGTCAAAGGCCACGCGGTTGTCGTCGACTTGTATAATCATTCTGTTCATCTCTTTTTTCCTTGGTCACGGTATCAGGAGATTGCGCCAATTCTCGGCGCGATGGCGCAGTAGAGAAGGGAGCGCCGCCTCATTCGTTATCGGGTAAATCAAGGGTTAGACACGATGCCTGACACCTCCGCTCGACGAGTTTATTGACCTCTTCGTTGTACAGGCTGTCATCTGCCCAATACCTGGCAACGAGGCCCTTCTTCTTCTTATCATCATCGCCGAGCATCACATTGAGAAACATTCTCGCCTCTTCCTCTCTGCTGATAACGATCAACTTGATGACGATTTCCTGCGGCCACGCGTCAAAATCTTATGCATGATGGCTCGAGGCTTTTGAGGCCGGTAGTTTCTTTGTTACCTGCCCAATGATTTGATTAACGTCCATTATGTTCCTCCATTTTGAGCTTCGTTCCATCCGCCCGTCTGCTGTCGTTCGCCAAAACTCCATCAGCCTTTTAATTCTTACAGTTAGCATCTCTGTTTCGAAGATTAATAGAGGCAAATTAACATGTTAAGGGCTTAAGAGGAGAAGTTGGATCGAGTTTTGGCGAACGACACACGCCAATGCAAGTACCTCAATAACATAGTCGAGTAGGATCACCGATTCATAAAACGCCGAGTCAATCCCGGACTCGGCTTCTTCAGTTTCAAGACGGCGCGGCGGACCATCGGTGGGTATGAGGTCATGAACATGATCCGGAAGGGACAAGTTGAAGGAATCGGGAAAGGCGACATTCGCGGACAAGTTAGATTCATGACCGATCTTTTCATTGCTGCCGCTTGAACTGAAGGGACGTTCAGTATTCTTGTGTCCCAACTTATTTTTTGCAACACAACCGATAGGCTTCGTGTTTCTCGACGGCGCGCACGGCAAAACATGCGTTATCAAGCGCGGAATGACTGTGGGCGGCGTCAGTGGGGCGGAAGGCGTGTGGGAAATCCATCCGGTGTTGAAAGTCGAACGTGTACAGTGAGTGCTGAATGCTCCGATTATTATGCGCCCCGGCGCCCGAATTACTAGGAGGTTACGCCATGTCTTATTTCCTGCTCTTCCTGGCGGTTGCTCTTTTAGCTGCTCCACTCTGGGCGCTACCAGCTATAGTCGTTTGTATTATTATCTGGCGTCGCCTGGCTGCCTTCATCCTTAGGGGCGCGGGACGCGCCCATTCACCTCTGCCCACATTCATGGGGGAACTCGAAGCCCTGGAAAACAACTGGGAACTTTTTTGGGATTCAGCTAAAGGGCGCGCGCTTATCACTGTTATCAGTATAGTCCTAATCGTCACCCGCATTCTCACCTTTAGTCGTACATCGAATGAAAAAACCCAGTTGGCCTGCGCCGCAAGCTACCGCTGTCTGCAAAGACGGCGCCTATTCGTACAGCCAGACTAGAAGCGGGATTTGTTCCCATCATGGCGGCGTGGCTCAGTGGCTTGCTCGTTGACGAGTGTTGTGGTCTTCGATTGGCGCGGAGTCGGTGAGATCGCAGGTCGCCACAACACGAAAGCCGGGTCACTCGCCCGGCTTTTTCGTTTGTGTGTGGCCTTAATGGAGGGGGATCGGGAATGGGGGAGTGGGGAAGGAAACAATTCACCATTCCCGACTCCCGATACAAATGCTGCGATTCGGAAAGCTGACGCCGGCTGATTCGGCTCATAACGAACTGCCGCGGCGAAATCTCCCCAGATGAAATTCCACCCGGCCTCGAAGCCCCCTGTGACCGGGCCGGTAGTAACCGGTCGCAATGGCGAAGTCTCCACCCCCACAAGTTTCGACCCCGCCAAGGCTTCTGAAGACAGTTATCAAACCGCGGCTTTCCAAATCGCAGGGCCGATAGTACAAAAATCACTTGAGCAATTCTTGAGCGGCGCTAGATTCGGCCGGGGGTTGAAATTATTTCAGTGGCGTGGACTTCGATTGGTGTGGAGGCGGAGAGATGGAGGCCTGTCGCGCTTTTATTTACTCGTAGCCTAGTTCTTGTCGCTCAGTTCCGAGTCGTCTTCGACTAGAAGAACCTTCAATCGTCGCATAGAAAATACCGATGTGAGCAGGTGACCAAGATGGGGGAACGTTCGCGATGTCGATATTTTATTTGCAGGAAACAAAGGACGCAACGGAAAACGAGTCGCAGGCTTCGATTGGCGTGGAACTTCAGAGTCTTAGAGGTGTCGCAACCGCCACTCGCCGAGGTTCAAGAAGCCGTTTCGCCTTGGGCAGAGAGCAGTTGCGCGACCACTTGCCTAAGCTCGTTGGGAATGATTGGCTTGACGAGATAATCTTGCGCCCCCGCTCGAATAGCCTCTTCTATGTCACGGCCGTAAGCTGCGGCTGAGTAGAACAATATCGGAGTGTGCGGGTCGAATTCTCGAATGGCGCGGCACAACTCGACCCCGGACTTGTCAGGCATCCAACTGTCCAGAATGTAAAGGTCGAAGCCCCGCTGTTGCGCTAAGCGCAACCCTTCATCGAAGTCGCGGGCGCAGATGAGTGTATATTCTATGAGTGTGAGCGTCACTAAATCCCTTGCGTCTTCTTCGTCGTCGACTAAAAGGACGCGCCGTTTCTTCCCATCTAGGTTCGCCATATCGCCTCACAACTCCGATACAATCGCGGCGATTCGGAAAGCCGGCGCCGGCTGATTCGGCTTATGACACCTGTCGCGGTGAAATCTCCCCAGAATGAAATTCCACCAAGCCTTAAAGTCCCCTACGACCGGGCCGGTAGTAACCGGTCACAGTGGCGAAGCCTCCACTCCCACAAGTGTCGCCCCCGCCTAGGCTCCTGAAGACAATTGTCAATTACCACAGCTTTCCGAATCGCGAGGCCGATGGTACGCAAAGCCCTTGAGCGGTTCTTGAGCGTTATTTCGCGCCCCGTTCAAGAAGTTCTCAAGCCGCCTCGCTTACCCTCAGCTTCGAGGTTTGAAATCGTTTCATGAAGATAATCACCAGCAAAATAACAATTCCCACCGAGACCCCGCTCGTATGCCGGCAGGGATTGCTTGATACACTGCTGGAGAATATCCAATCATGCCACGCGACCGTCATCAACGGGCGCGCGGGAACAGGCAAGACCATGCTGGCCGTCGATTTCGTTCGGCGTCATGAGGGGCGCGCGGCCTGGTATAAAGTGGACGCGCCGGATATGAGCCTTCCGGTCTTTTTAGAGTATTTGGTGGCGAGTGTGGCTCAAGTGCGACCCGGATTCGGCCGTCAGACTCTGGACTGCCGGGCGCGATCATCTGGGACCGGCGGTGCTGAAGTCGGTGGCGAATTCAATATCGCGGAGTTGGCGGAAGCCTTTATCTATGATTTGGAGCGACAGGCGGAGCCTTTGGTATTGGTGATTGACGACTTGCATTTGATCTACGATGCCGATTGGGTAATCCCGTTCTTCCATCGTTTGCTCCCGCTGCTTCCGGCTGAGACGCACATGCTCATTCTGGGACGAGGTCTGCTGCCCGCGCCGATGTGGCGACTCCGCTCCAAGCAACAACTGTTCGTGATTACCGAACAGATGCTCGCTTTTACGCAAATAGAGGCGGAGGAGTTGTTCTCCGGCCACGGACTCGGCGCAGAGGAGGCGCGCTCGGCTCTCTTGCGAACAGGCGGGCGCGCAGCCGGTTTGCATGCTGCGGCGATCCGCGCCTTCGTGGACTCGGGAGCGCAGGCGTCCGCTCAATCCTGAGCAGTCCAATTGAGTCAGTCCGATAGTGCGCCCATAACTCGCGCCTTAGCGCCCATCAAGCCAGAGCGCGGCAAAGCGCCAAGATGCGGCCATCGCTGGCGCGGCTCATGATCGGAATTCCCCGAAACGGCAATGAGAAGCCAGACAAAGAGGACGAACGCGACGATGACGGCGAGGTTTTTTCCCCGCTCTTCGTTGCGGATGCGTTGCTTGTAGCGTCGCTCACACTCAGCCTTGGACAGTTTATTCCATTCCTCGAGGTTGAATGCCATTGATGATTCCTTTCTATGAGGGGCGACAATGCGTGGAATATGGAGCCGGCGGGCGCCAAGACAATGAGGGTGACAGGCACGGACAGTAACCTGTCACCCTCTGGCGGGGGACGGGGCGACTCGACGTTGCCTTATACAGTGTCGTTTGGAACGGCAATCCGTATTTGATTTAGGGGAACGCCTATTAGACGGATTTCGTGCCTTCTCATAGTTTTTTGCCGCGCATTCCCCGATCAGGTCGGCGCGGACAACGAGGTGCGAACGAAATCCACCACAGTGGAAAAATCTGTTGGGTACGGCGTCCGTGATCACGAAAGATCATAGCCAGGCGCTCGCGGATAGCGGACAACGCCAGTTTGATATCCTGCGCCGCTCTGCGGCGAGCGAGCGCGAGCCTCGACTGCATCCGGGCCACGGGTCCCGCACTAGCGCCGGCCACGTAGCCTAGGGCGTATGAGTGGTCGATGAGCAGCCTGATGACCTGGCGACGCAGTTCGTCGCCCTCGATGGCGGTCAAGCCGCTAAGGGAGTTGATCAGGTTGTCGGCCATCTCCGCCGGAATGTTAGTTTGTTTCGCTCGGTTATGCATTCTTTCTCTCCTTTGCGCTTTGATCTTGCAAAAAAGCGGTGTCGAAAACGTCACGGCCACATGCCGCAGTATCAATCGGACCCCTTGAGAAAAACTTGCACCCGGCTTGAGAGTTTGCCTTGTCGCACTGTGTGGCGTTTCGGGGCGCGCCTGCACACCGACTCTGCGGGGCGTTTCGGGACATCGCCCATGCTGAAATCAGCAAAACGCCCAGCGTTCAACGTCGTCATTTTCGGCGCCGCAGTTGCACTTTAGCTATTCGGCGATTTGGGGAATCGCCCGAAGGCCGGAAGAGTGTCCCCAGGTCTTCGGTCAGCAAGAAAAGGCTCTAAACAGTCGGGTACCCGCCCCGGCTGTTTTTTTGCGCAGAATCGACCTGCAAGGACCCTCTCGAAGTCGGGGCGCTACTCTATTCCCTGCCCGCCTGTCGACCGAATTTGCCCCTGTTCCGCTCAAAACCCCGCTATCTCTTGCGCGCTTTTAACCCGGCAGACGGTACGCTGTACCGCGTTCGGCGCCGACTAGCGGCAGATAATGACGGCGCATTGAGTGTGTTGGCGGATTCGATTGGCGCGGAGATGGAGAGAAGGCAGGTAGTTGCACGTGTTCAATGACAAATGACAAACGACAAATGACAAATGGCGAATGACATTGGCATTTCCCTTGCTTCCTAACGTTAGGAGTAAGGAAAAAGAAGAATGTCTATAGGATCGCTCTTAGTATTACTGTTGGTGGCAGGGATATGTGGCGCAATCGGGCAGGCGATTGTCGGTTACGAGCACGGAGGATGTTTGGCTTCGATTGCGCTCGGTTTCATAGGCGCGATGCTAGGCACGCTGGTCGCGGGCTGGCTCGGCTTGCCTGAAATTTTCCGCGTCAACATCGACGGTCAGAGATTTCCGATCATCTGGGCGATTCTGGGTTCCGCCATTTTTGTGGCGTTTCTAAGTCTGTTCACATGGCGTCGAAGAGTCTGAAGAGCGATGGAGAAAAACCAGCGCAATTATCGTTAGCGAATTGCTCACTGATTTCATTTACTCAAGCATAGTCTCGCCTTTCAATCTGCTTTGTTATTGGGCTCCTCTTCTGTATCGTCATTTTCTGAGCGGATTAAGAGTAAGTTTGGTTCGATTGTGGAAAACGCAGAAAGCCACTTCCACGTTGCAGGTCGGTGTGACGGCATATAATTGACAAGCTGATCCGCGGTAGAAAGTCTTTGCTCGATGGTTGTCGCAATTTCTGCGAACTGCGTTATCAATGCAGGAATGTCATCTAGCGCCCGTTGCTGTAGCTCCAATTTTTTTATCTCGATCTCAGCAGTCCCTTTAAGCCTTTCGTCTTTATGCTCATTGGCTTTTTTAAGTTGGCTTATCTGAACTTCCTTCAGCTCCGTAAGCAGGGTTTTGTATTTCTCGATTTCGCTCGGCAACTCTTCGATAAATTGCCTGTAGATGCTGCCAATCTTTTCAGTCTCCGACACCTGCGTTTTCATCGCTTCCAGCGTCTTTTGCTGAACCTCGATAGTCTTGTTCATCTCGCTGATCTGCTTTTTCAACGCCTGAACCCATATCCAAAGAAAGCCGATAACTACGAGGCTGCTGAATATCGTCGTGATTTGTTCGGCGGTCATAGGTTCACCCCCTTGCAGAATGGAAATCGGTCGGTGTGGTTAATGCATTTAGCCAGGACGTGGGCGGGAGATTATCACCCACCGCGCCACCACGCCAGAGTCAATGCGCTCCGTTTCGTTGGCGTCTCACTCGTTCAATACGTTGGCGATCGCGCGCAGGAATGCGGCAAAGCGCAAAGATGCGGCCTATCACACGCGCGGCTCTCGCCTCTCTTCCACGCTTCGAGCGAACAATCCGGGCTTTCGCTTTCCGGTGTTGACGGCTTCGA
>Ga0137373_10006937_pt1 | contig 12090 bp, 15 predicted proteins | sample SagtaG_5_FD_104912 | JGI IMG/M metagenome (GOLD analysis project Ga0137373, IMG submission 104912) | Vadose zone soil microbial communities from Sagehorn Ranch, Mendocino, California, USA - Sage1_R_80_16 metaG | ecosystem: Environmental > Terrestrial > Soil > Vadose zone | place: USA...
CCCTCGCGCTGGGCGACTGAAACGCCCTTGCTCCCGTAATACGGTTCGCCCGACCTCCTCCCCGAGGCGAGCGTAACGAGGAATTCCGCACGTGTCTGTGCCGATTCCGTGCCACAAGCATCAACGGGCTCGCGCGTGGCCGCGCGGGGTACCGTACCCTTTGCCCATGTTCACGGGGATCGTGCGCGAGCGCGGGCGCGTCGTGGCGGCGGAGTGGAGCTCGAACGGCTCGGGTCTGCGGCTGCGCATCGACGCCGCCGGCACCGCGGCGGCGTCCCGACCTGGCGACTCGGTCGCCGTGGCGGGCTGTTGCCTCACCGCGACCGCGGTCGAGAACGGCAGCCTCGAGTTCCAGGCCGTTCCCGAGACGATCGCTCGCACGAACCTCGGCAGGCTGGCCGAAGGTGCCGAGGTCAACCTCGAGCCCGCACTTCGCGCCGGCGAGCCGCTCGGCGGTCACTTCGTCCAGGGCCACATCGACGGCCTTGGACGGGTACGTTCGGTCGAGGCGGAGGGCGATGGCGCTCGCCTCACGATCGAGCTTCCCGAGGAGCTTCTGCGCTACTGCGTCGAGAAGGGCTCGCTCGCGGTCGACGGCGTCGCCCTGACCGTCGCGGCCCTCAAGGGGGACGGCGTCGAGATCGCCCTCGTCCCGTTCACCCTCCGGGAAACCACCCTGTCCAGGTTGATGCCCGGCAACGAGGTCAACGTCGAGGTCGACCTGTTGGCGAAGTACGCGGAGCGGCTCGCGCCGTCCTGAGGGGTACGATCCGCGGCGAGATGGACACGACCGAGCGCTCAACCGCGTTCGCCACCGTCGAGGAGGCGATCGAGGACATCCGCCAGGGCAAGTTCGTGGTGGTTGTCGACGCAGCCGACCGCGAGAACGAGGGCGACCTGACCATCGCTGCGCAGTTCGCGACTCCGGAGGCGATCAACTTCATGGCGATGCACGGGCGCGGCCTGATCTGCCTCTGCCTGACCGAGGAGCGCTGCGATGGCCTGGGCCTGCAGCCGATGACCGAGCGCAACGAGACCCCCTTCGGCACCGCGTTCACGATCTCGATCGAAGCGCGCGAGGGCATCACAACCGGCATCTCGGCGCCCGACCGCTCGCGCACGATCCAGGTCGCGATCGACCCGAGCAAGGGCCTCGGCGATCTCGTCCAGCCCGGCCACGTCTTCCCATTGCGTGCGAAGACCGGCGGGGTGCTGCGCCGAGCGGGCCAGACGGAGGCCGCGATCGACCTGGCGCGGCTCGCCGGCCTCAATCCGGCAGGCGTCGTCTGTGAGGTGATGAAGGACGACGGGACAATGGCGCGGGTGCCCGACCTGATCCCGTACTGCGAGGCGCACGGCCTGAAGATGATCACGGTCGCCGAACTGATCGAGTACCGCCGCCGCCACGAGAAGCTCGTCGAGCGGACGACGTCGGTACGCCTGCCCACCGCCTATGGTGAGTTCACGGCGGTCGCGTTCCGCGAGACGCTGACCGGTAAACACCATCTCGCCCTCGTCAAAGGCGAGGTCAACGGCGCGCACGACGTGCTCGTCCGGGTGCACTCCGAGTGCCTGACCGGCGATGTCTTTCACTCGCTTCGCTGCGATTGCGGCGAGCAGCTCGACCAGGCGCTGCTCCAGCTCGGCCGTGAGGACCGCGGCGTCCTGCTCTACATGGCGCAGGAGGGTCGCGGGATCGGTCTGCTGAACAAATTGCGCGCCTACGAGCTACAGGAGACGGGGCTCGACACAGTCGAGGCGAACCTCGAGCTCGGCTTCCCGGCCGACGCCCGCGACTGGGGGATCGGGAACCAGATCCTGGCCGACCTGGGCCTCACGACGATCCGGATCTTGACCAATAACCCGAAGAAGATCAGCGGCCTCGAGGGCTTCGGCCTGACCGTCGTCGAGCAGGTGCCGATCGAGACGCCGCCGAACGCCGAGAACCGGCGCTACCTCGCCGTCAAGCGGGAGAAGCTCGGTCACCGGCTCCACCACCAGGACCTCCGCTTCGACGAGGAGCCTCAGCAGTGAGCGACGGTCTCGACCAGCCCCGGCTGCGGCTCGGGCCCGACCCCGACGAGGAGCGCGTCGAGAATGTCACGGAGGTCGAGCCCGAGCTCGAGGCCGAGGCCGAGCCCGAGCCCGAGCCCGAGAGCGAGGCGGAGCTGGAGCCGTGGTTCGAGCCCGACGAGGACGTGCCGGCAGAGGAGGACGAGCTGCCGCGGCTGCGCTCTCCGGAGCACGCCTCGGGCGAGCTGCGGATCCCCGACGGCTACGGGGTGATCGAAGGTGAGCCGAGCGGCTCGAGGCGGGCCGTCGGGATCGTCGTCGCCCGCTTCAACGGCGAGCTGACGAGCGAGTTGTTGACGCGAGCGCTGGACGAGCTCGAGCGGTCGGGCGTCGGTCGCGAGGCCGTGACCGTGATCCCGGTGCCGGGCGCCTTCGAGCTGCCGCTCGCGGCGATGGCTCTCGCGAAGACACGCCGCTACTCCTGCATCGTCGCCCTTGGCGCCGTCGTCCGGGGCGAGACGCCGCATTTCGAGTTCGTGGCGAGCGAGGCGGCCAGCGGGCTTCAGCTGGCGGGCCTGGAGACCGGCGTGCCGGTCTCGTTCGGCGTGCTCACGACCGACAACGACGAGCAGGCCCGCGAACGTCTCGACAAAGGCGCTGAGGCCGTCCGCACGGCGCTCGAGATGGCCGACGTCTTCTCCCAGCTGCGGGCAGCGGCAGGCGCCGCGCCGGCCTAGGCCGGCGAGCCTCCGCTACACTCCGCCGCCGTGTCCAAGATCTGCGCAATCTGCGGGAAGAGGCCCGGGTTCGGCCACAACCGGAGCCACTCGATGGTGGCGACGAAGCGGCGCTTCAATCCGAACCTCCAGCGCGTCCGGGTCTTCCTGGACGGCAAGGCCACCCGCGCCTACGTCTGCACGCGCTGCCTCAAGAGCGGCAAGGTCGAGAAAGCCGTCTAGCCGCCTCTCTCTCGCGGGGGTCGCAACCCGCGGGGAGAGCCGTCGCGTCTAAGGGGCGTGGAGGAGAGCGCCCTCACGATCCCGTCTGAGCTCGGGCGGGTGACCATCTCGCCCGAGGCGATCGCACAGATCGTGGGACGCACGGTCGCGAACTGCTACGGGGTGGTGGGCATGTCGCCGCGGGCCCCCGGCCCTGCCCGCGACCGCGTCACCCGGTTCCTGCCGAAAGGGAAGCCGCTGCGCGGGATCGTCGTGCGAAACGAGGCCGGTGCCGTGGCGCTCGACCTCTATGTGGTGGTCGCGTACGGGCTCAACCTGGCGGAGGTCGCAGCGACGGTTCGCTCCCAGGTCGCCTACGAGGTCGAGCGGTTGACGGGGTTGCGCGTGGTTTCGGTCGACGTGCACATCCAGGACGTGAAGCGCTCCGCATGAGCGATCTCGAGAGCCTGCGCGCACTCGCCCGCGGCGCTCTCGCGTCGCTGGAGCTCAGCCGCCAGCGGATCGACGACCTCAACGTCTACCCGGTTCCGGACGGCGATACCGGCACGAACCTCGCGCTGACGACGCGTGGGATCGTGGAGGCGCTGGAGCAGGCGGGCGCGACCGACCGGCCGACGCTGGCGCGTGAGGCCACGCGCGCGGCTCTGCTGTCGGCCCGCGGCAACTCGGGCGTGATCCTCTCGCAGATCGTCCGCGGCGCAGCCGAGGCGCTCGGCGCTGCGGAGACGATCGACTCGTCCACGGTCGCGCGCGCCTTCCGGGCCGCGAGCGACGAGGCCTATCGGGCCGTGCGCAAGCCGGTCGAGGGGACGATGCTGACCGTCAGCCGCGAGCTCGCGGAAGCGGCGGAGGAGCGCGCGTGCCGGGACGTCGAGCCGCCGCAGCTGCTCAGGAGCCTCGTCGAGCACGGCGAGGAGGCGGTGGCCCGCACCACGGAGCAGCTCGACGTTCTGCGCGAGGCCGGCGTCGTGGACGCGGGCGGCGCGGGCCTGGTCGAGCTCGTCCGCGGGCTCGCCGCCACGGCCTCCGGCGAGCCGCTCGCAGAACCGCCTGCGCGCCTCGAGCCGCCGCTCGAGGCGGTGCACCAGGAGCCTTCGCGCTATCGCTACTGCACGACCTTCGTGGTCGAAGGGGGCGACCTCGACCTCGAGAGTCTCGAGGCCGAGGTCGAGAAGCTCGGCGACTCGCTGCTCGTGGTGGGCGACCGCGACGCGCTCAAGATCCACGTTCACACCGACGACCCGGGCGCGGCGCTCTCGGTCGGCACGCGCGTCGGCACGATCGAGGGCGTCGAGATCGCCGACATGCACCGCCAGACCGAGCAGCGCGAGCAGCGTCTCCTCGCCGCGCTGCCCGGCGGGGCCTCGCGCTCCGGGGTGGTCGCTGTGGTCGCGGGTGCCGGAAACCGCCGCCTGTTCGAGGATCTCGGCGCCGGCAAAGTGCTCGAGGGCGGCCAGACCATGAACCCGTCCACCGCCGACCTGTTGGAGGCCGTCGACGCGGTTGGTGCCGACGAGGCCGTGCTGCTGCCCAACAACAAGAACGTGCTCATGGCCGCGGAACAGGCGGCTCGCGTCGCGGGGAAGCCGGTCCAGGTCGTGCCGACCGAATCGATCCCCGCCGGCCTGGCGGCGCTCGTCGCCTTTAACGGCGAGCGTTCGGCCGAGGAGAACGCGGCCGCGATGGGCGAGGCGCTCCGCCAGGTCGTCACCGGCGAGGTCGCGGTCGCCTCGCGCGAGTCGACCGTGGACGGGGTCACCGTGCGCGAAGGCGACTACCTGGCGCTGTTGAACGGCGACGCCGTCGCGGCGAGTTCGAGCTTCGACGAGGTGACCCGCTCGCTGCTCGACCGGCTCCTCGCCGAACCTCGTGACCTGCTCACCGTCCTCACGGGCGAGGACGCGCCGCCCCTGAACGGCGTCCTCGACGAGCTCGCCGCGAGGCATCCCGACCTGGAGCTCGACCTGCACGAGGGAGGCCAGCCGCACTACCCGCTCCTGCTCTCCGTGGAGTAAGGCGTCACGTGACTTTCATTGCGAAACGCGTCCAGACGGTTACAGTCGGCACGTGAACGAGCCGATCCGGGTCGTCCTGGTCGAGGACAACGAGGTCTTCCGCGAGGCGCTCGAGCTGCTCCTGGGGCTGCGCTCGGACATGGACGTGGTCGCCTCCGTCTCCGACGGCACCGGGGCCGCGGCGGTCGCCGCCGAGGTCGGCCCCGACGTGGTGCTGATGGACTACCGCCTCCCCGGCCTGGACGGGGTGCAGGCGACGCAGGCGGTGATGGAGGCCTGCCCGCAGACCGCTGTCGTCTGCCTCACGGCCTCGGCCAACCTGCGCGAGCGGGACGCCTTGGTGGAGGCCGGAGCGGTTGCGTGCGTACGCAAGGACGAGGGACTCGACGCGATCGTGGCAGCGATCCGCGACGCAGCTCGAGGCGCAGCGGCCGCCTAAGCCGTGGAGCTCACCGCCCAGAACACCGCGATCGTGGTCGACTCCACCGCGGACTTCCCGGAGGTGCCGCAGCGCTTCGCCAACTGGCGCGTCGTCCCGCTCTACGTGCGCTTCGGCGACGAGAGCTACAAGGACTACGTCGAGCTCGACCCCGAGACGTTCTACGCGCTCCTGCGCACGGCGACGGAGACACCCTCCACCTCGCAACCGACCCCGGGCGACTTCCTCGGGGTCTTCGAGGAGCTCGCTGGGTACGAGCGGATCCTCTCGCTGCACATCGCCGGGAAGCTTTCGGGGACGATCGAGAGCGCACGCGCGGCGGCGCGCGAGCTCGGCGGCGATCGGGTGCGCGCCCTCGATTCCCAGAGCGCGTCTGTGGCGATCGCGATGCTCGGGCTCGCGATCCAACGCCGGCTCGAGCGCGGCACGAGCGACGACGAGGTGAACGAGCTCGTCGAGCGCTACGCGCGGGAGGCCGGGCTCCTCTTCACCGTCGACACGCTCGAGTACCTCGCCCGCGGCGGGCGGATCGGCCGGGCGCGTGCCTGGGCCGGCGAGCTCCTCAACATCAAGCCGATCCTGACGATCAAGGACGGCGAGGTCGTGCCGGTCAAGCGGGTGCGGGGGAACCGCAAGGCGTTCCTCGAGTTCGAGGCGGCCTTCACCGGCTCGACGCAGGACAAGCCGAGCCTGCGCGTAGGGATCGCGCACGCCGACGCGCCGGAGCGGGCGGAGGCTCTCGTCCAGATGGTGCGGCGGATACGGCCCGCGGCACAGCTCGAGCTGGTCACGACGCTCGGCCCGGTGGTCGGCGCGCACGCAGGGCCGGGAACGATCGGCTTCTTCTGGTTCGGCGACGACGAGTAGCCGCAGCGGTTCCTAGACTGGCCGCGTGCCCAGAGGCTTTGCCGGAGAAGAGGCGCCCGAGAGCTGGCCCCGGCTGCCGGGGACTCCGCGACCCGAGAACGCGGAGCGGCCGGTCGTCACGCTGACCGGCGTCGGTCCCGCGCTCGAGCAGAAGCTCGCCAAGCTCGGCCTGCGCACGGTCCGCGACCTGCTCGAGCACCGGCCCCACCGCTACGAGCAGGCCGTGCCGGAGCGGCCGATCGCCGACCTGCTGGCAGGGGAGGAGGCGGCGATCGCCGGCGAGGTCGTGTGGGTCTCGGTGCGGCGGCCCTCGCGTCGCCTCGCGATCGTGCAGGCCCGCGTCGCGGACGGGAGCGACGAGATCACCGCGATCTGGTTCAACCAGGCCTGGCTCGCCGAGAAGCTTCAGCCCGGCACGCGCGTGCGGCTTCGCGGCCAGCTCAAGCGGAACGAGTTCGCCGTCCGCTCGTACGACGTGAACGGCGTTTCCGCAACCGCCGATTTCGCGCCGGTCTACCCGGCCAGCGAGGAGGTGCCGCCGAAGCGGCTGCGGGCACTCGTGGAGCGGGCCCTGCCGCACGTGCGCGACCTCCCTGACGCGCTGCCGGCCCCCCTGAAGGTGAGCGAGCGCCTGCCGCTTCGGGCAGATGCGCTTTTCGCGCTGCACAGGCCGCGCTCGGAGGAGGAGGGCGAGCAGGGCCGGCGCCGGCTCGCCTTCGACGAGCTGCTCGTGCTCCAGGTCGGCCTCGCGAGGGCCCGGGCCGGCCGGGAAGCCGTGATCGCCACCGAGCTGGGGAAGCCGGGTGAGCTGACCGCGCGCTATCGGAGGCTGCTTCCGTTCGAGCTGACCCCCGACCAGGAGCGGGCGATCGTGGAGATCGACGCCGACCTCTCGCGGACGGCGCCGATGCAGCGGCTCCTGCAGGGAGACGTCGGCTCGGGCAAGACGGTGGTGGCCCTCTACGCGCTGCTGCGAGCCGTCGAGGCCGGGCAGCGCGGCGCGCTCATGGCGCCGACAGAAACCCTCGCTGAGCAGCACTTTCTGACGATCGAGCCGCTCTGCAAGGAGCTCGGCGTGCGGACGGCCCTGCTCACGGGCTCGGTCAAGTCGGAGGTCGAGGACGCGCAGATCGTGGTCGGCACCCACGCGTTGATCCAGGAAGGCGTCGAGCTCGAGGAGCTCGCCGTGGCGGTCGTGGACGAGCAGCACCGGTTCGGCGTGGAGCAGCGACGGGCTCTGGCCGAAGGCCGCACGCCGCACGTCCTGCACATGACGGCCACGCCGATCCCGCGCACGCTGGCGCTGACCGTCTACGGCGACCTGCACGTGACCGAGATCGCCAAGCCGCCCGCGAGCCGCAAGCCGATCGTCACCTCGTGGGTGACCGCCGAGCGAAGCTCTGAGGCCTACACGCGGCTGCGCAAGCACCTCGACGCAGGCTGGCAGGCGTACGTGGTGTGTCCGCTGATCGAGGAGTCGGAGACCTCGCAGTCGCGCGCGGCGGAGGGAGAGGCCGAGCGCCTGCAGCGTGCGGAGCTGAAGGGCTATCGCGTCGGCTTGCTGCACGGGCGCCTGCGCACGGCCGAGCGGCGCGAGCTGATGGTGAAGTTCAAGGCGGGCCAACTCGACGTCCTGGTCGCGACCACGGTGATCGAGGTCGGCGTAGACGTCCCCAACGCGACGATCATGATCGTGCAAGAGGCCGATCGCTTCGGGCTTGCGCAGCTGCACCAGCTCCGGGGGCGCGTGGGGAGGGGCGCCGAGCAGTCGTACTGCCTGCTCATCTCGCGGCAGCGCGAGGAGCTGACCGACATCGCCCAGGAGCGGCTGCAGGCGCTGGTGGACTCGACCGACGGCTTCGAGCTCGCTGAGAAGGATCTCGAGCTGCGCGGCGAGGGTCAGCTCATGGGCACACGCCAGGCGGGGGTCTCCGAGTTCCGGTTCACACGGCTACGAGCCGACCGGCCGCTGCTCGAGCGAGCGCGGGCGGCCGCCGAGGGGCTCGTCGACTACGAGGGCCCGCTTGCCGACGAGGTGGAGCGGATCTTCGGCGAGCGCGACCTCGCCGCCTGACGATGCGGATCATCTCCGGCTCGCGGAAGGGCGCGCGCATCTTTGCGCCCAAGGGCACCGCCACCCGCCCGACCGGCGACCGGGTCCGCGAGGCCGCCTTCAACCTGCTCGGCCCCGGCGCTGCCGAAGGCGCGACGGTGCTCGACCTCTTCGCCGGCTCGGGCGCCCTGGGGCTCGAAGCCCTCTCCCGCGGCGCCGAGAGCGCGACCTTCGTCGAGTCCGACCGCGACGCCTGCCGGACGATCAACCGCAACCTCGACAAGCTCGAGCTCGCGGGAGCCACGGTGCTCTGCCAGGATGCCCTCACCGCCCTCCGGGCCGACGCGCGCGCGGGCAGACGGTACGATCTCGTGCTGGTCGACCCGCCCTACCCGAGGGTTTCTTCCCTGCAAAGCGCCCTGATTCAGTACTTGCCCGAGATCCTCGAGCCCGGCGGGCTGCTCCTCGTCGAGACCGCCGCGAGCGACGAGCCCGAGCTTCCCCTGACCATGCGCACGAGCCGCCGTTACGGCGCGGCTCGCCTGACCCTCTTCGAGCACAATGGATGAGCAGCGGCCGCTGACCGCGATCTGCCCGGGCTCCTACGACCCGGTCACTTTCGGCCACCTCGACATCATCACCCGCGCTGCGTCGATCTTCGAGCGCGTCGTCGTCGGGGTCGTCCGCGACCCGCATCACAAGGGAACGATGTTCAGCGTCGAGGAGCGGGTCGGCTTCCTGAACGAGGCGCTGGCCGGCCACGACAACGTCGAGGTCGAGGTCTTCTCCGAGCTCGTCGTGGACTTCGCCCAGCGCTGGGGCGCGAAGACGATGGTCAAGGGCCTGCGCGTGATCTCGGACTTCGAATGGGAGTTCCAGATGAATCACCTCAACCGCACGCTGGCGCCTGACATCGAGACCCTGTACGTGATGGCGAGCCCGCAGTACAGCTTCGTCTCCTCGAGCGGCGTGAAGGAGATCGCCTCGTTCGGCGGAAAGGTGGACGAGCTCGTGCCCGAGGCCGTCGCACGCAGGTTCAAGGAGCTCTTCCCGGCCGGCCGGCCGGGAACCCCGGAGAACCCCCAGGAGTGACCACCAACACCGACAAGCTCGAGACGCTGCTCGGCGCAGGAGGCGAAGTGCGCCTCGGCCGCCGCGAGGCGCAGGACGTGCTTCAAAAGCTGCGCGCCCGCGGTGCCGCGAGCGATTCCGCGGAGCGGCTCGAGTCGCAGCTCGCGCGCTCCGACGAAGTCGTGCTCGCGCCGAGCGAGGCGCAGTCGCTGCTCGAGGACCTCCGCGCCAGCGGCCGCCGCTGGATCTCCGGCAGCGACGCGCCACGCGAGCAGCCCCCCTCCAGCGCTCCCGAGCCCGAGCGAAAGCCCGACCCCGAGCCGGAGCGCCCCGGACGCTTTCGCAGGCTGTGGCGCCGCTAGATGGTCCATGCCACGATCTCGCGCGCTCGGCTGCGCGATCTGGCTGTCTGGGCCGGCACCAATGCTGCCAGCATCGCCACCGTCCGTCGCTGTGCCCCAGAGCTGCCAGCTCGCGCCCCGAGTCGGACGATTTCATGGCATCACTCATCTAGCAGCCGATACGCGCCTGTAAACTCCGAAAACCCATGGACGTACTGGTTCTCATCGACAAGCTCGACGACCTCGTGCACAACGCGAAGGCCGTTCCGCTCACCGACCAGGTGCGGATCGACCGCGAGGAGATCTACGACATCCTCGATCAGATGAGGGCGACGATCCCCGAGGAGATCAAGCAGGCGCGCTGGATCGTGAAGGAGCGCCAGGAGATGCTCGCCGAAGCCAAGCGCGAATGCGACCGAGTTCTCGGCGAGGCTCGTGAGCAGGCCGTGCGCGAGGCCTCTCAGACCGAGATCGTCAAGCTCGCCGAGCGCCAGGCAGGCGACATCGTCGACGACGCCAGGCGGCAGGCGCGGGAGACCCGGCTCGAGATGGAGGACTGGGCCGACTCGATCCTCTCGACGCTCGAGGTCAACCTCGACAAGTTCCTGACCGCGGTCAAGCGGGGCCGAGACCGGCTGCAGGAGCGCTCGCAGGAAACCGTCGTGGCGGGAGTGGCCGCCGCCGAGAGCTCCAACGACGACCACCCCTTCTAACGTGGTCGCGGCGGTGCCGCTTGGGTCGACCGGTCGGTTCAGACGGACGCGCAGGCAGTGCCTGCGCGTCCTGACGACGGCGTCGCAAGCGACGCCTTAGGGGAACCGCATGGACACCTACCTGGCGGTCGCGAGCAAGCGCGACTGGCGCAGCTACGCCGACCGGCGGGTGCCGCCCGAGGTCGAGCGGCGCATCCTCGACGCGGGCCGTCTGGCAGGCAGCGCGACGAACCGCCAGCCGTGGATCTTCGTCGTGGTCGAGACCCCGGAGGCCAAGGAGCGGGTCGCCCAGACGGTCTACGCGCACGACAACGTGCTCACGGCTTCGTTGGTCATCGCCATCGCGACCGAACGCGGAGGCTCGGCCCTCGACGTTGGCCGGGCCATGCAGAACATGTTCCTCACCGCTTGGAACGACGGGGTCGTCTCGTGCCCGAACGGGATGCCCGACCCGGCGGCCGCCGGGCAGGCACTCGGACTCGACGACGGCCTGCTGCCGGTCAACATCCCGAGCTTCGGGTATCCGAAGCGGCCGCTCGACCCGGAGTCGCGTTCGCCCGACGAGTGGAGCGCAGATGCCAATCGCAGGCCCCTCGAGGAGCTCGTTCGGCGCGTCTGAGGAGCCGATGCGCAACTCCGATTTCGGTCGAGTGGTCACTGCAGACGGCGTTGCTACCGTGGTCACGATGACCGCCCTCAACCTACGCACGATCAAGCTTCGCTCCGGCGAGCAGTTTCGGGACGAGCGGGAGATCGAGCTCGAGCCGCTCGAGCTCGGCGGCCAGCGCTACCTGCCGGTGCCCCAGAAGGTGCCGGCGGAGCTGACGATCACCCGCGCTTCGACCGGGACGGTATTCGAGCTGGGCTTCCGCGTGCGCCTGCACGGGCCGTGCTACCGCTGCCTCGAGGACGCGGCGCTCGAGCTGCCGATCGCTTCTGGCGAGTACCAGGCGACGAACCCCGAGTCGGAAGAGATGCGCATGCCCTACCTCGAGGACGACAGGCTCGACCTCTCGGGCTGGGCCCGCGACGCGCTCGCACTCGAGCTCCCGGACAAGATCCTCTGCAAACCGGATTGCGCCGGCCTCTGTGCGGTCTGCGGCAAGGACCTGAACACGGAGCCGCACGAGCACGAAGAGCCGGAGGCCGACTCGCGCTGGTCGGCGCTCGCCGAGCTCAAGAACCGCCTCTAGTCGTCGCGCCGGTTGATGATGATCACGCGCGCCGCGTCGCGGTGCTCGACGAGGGGGCCGGGGCTGGTGGCGGGCGAGGAGACGAAGCTGTTCGAGCGCTTCGCGCCCGGGGGCGCAGGCGGTGGCCGGGCCGGGACCGGGCTCGGCCTCTCGATCGTCGAGACGCTGGCCCGCCGCTGGCGAGGTAGGGCGGCGCTGACCAACCGGCTCGAGGGCGGCCGCGCTGGTCCTGCTCGAGCCCCCGGTCATCCTGGTGTGTCGTCGTGGCGATCAGGGGAAGCTGCGTCGTCTGCCGGATCGTGGGGCTGTTACTCGAGTCGAGACCGGTCAACGTCCCGGCAAGAGCGACGCCTGCCATGAGCAGGATCCCTCCGATGATGGCTGCGATCTTGAACATCTCTTCGTCTCCTTTTGGTCGTTGCTCGG
>Ga0137373_10006945_pt1 | contig 12084 bp, 10 predicted proteins | sample SagtaG_5_FD_104912 | JGI IMG/M metagenome (GOLD analysis project Ga0137373, IMG submission 104912) | Vadose zone soil microbial communities from Sagehorn Ranch, Mendocino, California, USA - Sage1_R_80_16 metaG | ecosystem: Environmental > Terrestrial > Soil > Vadose zone | place: USA...
CCCGACGGCTCGACCGACCTCCGCACGGAGACGCGGGTCTGGTGCGCGCCCGATGTGCGGTGGAAGTTCCGCCTCTACTGGCTCGTCGTCCGCCCGGGGAGCGGGCTCATTCGCCATGCAATGCTTCGGGCAATCCGGCGCCATGCCGAGGCCGCGGGCAGCTCCGGGTTCTTGCGCTCGCGATTTGGCCGGTGATCACGGCGGTGGCGGCGTCTCTCGTCGCGCTCGCCGCAAATGTCGTCCTGGCGCGTGCGCTCGGCCGCGTCCACGGCAAGTCGGTGTGATCGCTCACCTCACGATGCGCGGGTTGAGCGGCATGGGCGGCGCGGTCAACGGGCCCGCGAGCTTGAAGATGATCCCGCGCGAGTAGCTGACGATATAGAGCTCGCCGTCCGCGTCGGTGCCGAACGAGCTGACGTTTCCGAGCTGGCCCGTTCCGCCCAGCTCTGACGTGTGTTCGATCAATCCTGACGCGCGTGCCTCGCCAGTTCCCGGATCGATGGCGAGGGCGATCGACCAGACGCGGCCGCGGACGAAATCGGCGAAGAAGTAGCGGCCCTGGTACTCAGTGCCGAGGCCCGCACCTCGATAGACATAGCCGCCGGTGATCGACGCGCCGACGCTGTGATCGTATTCGAAGATGGGATCGACGAGCGGCGTGAACGCCGGCGGGCGCGACGTGACGTAGTCGTGCGCACCCTCGCGATTGCGCCAGCCGTAGTTGCGTCCGCCGCGGCCCCGCGGCTCGTAGTCGATCTCTTCGATGCGATTCTGCCCGACATCGCCGATGACGAGCGCCCCCGTGCCGCCGCGCGACGGGTCGTCGAAGGTGTAGCGCCAGGGATTCCGCAGTCCGAAATCCCAGATCTCACGCCGCGTCCCTGGTGTATTGACGAACGGATTGTCCGTCGGCACTTCGTATCCCGTGGGATGCGAGTCGGCAACGTTGACGTCGATGCGCAGCATTTTGCCGAGAAGCTCGGCGGGATTCTGCGCGCGATGGTCCGGATCGTCCGCCGAACCGCCGTCGCCGAGCCCGATATAGAGAAAACCGTCCGGGCCGAAGGCAAGGTGCCCGCCATTGTGATTTGCAAACGGCTGACCGACAAACGCCAGCCCCGTGCTCCATCGCAGATCGAAACGCGACGCCGGATCAGCGACGAGCGGGTTGTTTGCGCTTCGTCGAAAGCGTCCGACGACGGTGTTGCCGGATCGATCGGTGAAGTTGACGAAGAAGCGCGGACTCGACGCATCAGGGAAGGCGAGACCGAGCAGCCCCTGCTCGCCGCCGGACACGACGGCACCGCGCAGATCGAGGAAGTCGGTGTCGGACACGACGCCGTCGCGGAGGGCGCGGATGTGCCCGCCTTGCTCGACTACGAACTGCACCGCGCGATCGGCCCGATCCTGGACGAACGCCAGCGGATTTGTGAAGCCGGACGCGTATATGCGCAAACGCAACGGCGCCTGCGCCACCAGCCGCAACGCGATACAGCAGAGAATGATCGCGGCGATCGCTCGACCGACCCGCATCCGGCGATTATAGTGAACGGGTCCGCGCCCATGACTCTTCGAAAGCGGCTGATTGCATTCGCCTCGCTCGTGTTCGCCGCGTGCGGCGGATCGCCCGCGACTCCGAGCGGCACCGAGACGATCACGGGCATCGAGCGGTTCGGCTGGGATCAACCCGCCGCCGATGCGGGTGAGCTCGCGTCATTCCGCTACGCGTTGTACGTGGATGACGCGCGCAGCGAAGCGGCCGATGTGTCGTGCGCACTCGGTCAGCCGAGCGGTCAGTTCATCTGCACGTCGCGCCTGCCGACGATGTCGTCCGGCGTTCACACCTTGCAGGTTGCGGCCTTCGCGATCGACGGCGGCGCCATCCGGGAGAGCGCGCGGTCGTCGGCCGTGCGCGTCCTGAAAAGATAGTTACGTGCTTTTGATCGTCAGGGCTGCCTCTTCAACTCCGCGTCCCAGTTCAGGACGACGGTCTTACATCGTCTTGCGCAGGGTCGACCGTTGCTACTCGAGATCACGAAGGCGTGGCTCTGGACCAACTCGTTGATCTCGTGCGGCGTCGTTCCAGGAAGTGGATCGCGCCGAAAGACACGCGCGTCACGTGTCTGACAAATACCTGAGCACCTAGACATCTCTCGCCGCCGGCCAGCCTTCGATCGACGCCGCCATCGTCACACCTCGCAGCACCGCATCCGCGACGACTTCCGCCGCGAGCGTGCCGACAATCGTCACGTTGACGTCGTCGCGATTCAGGCGGCGCGTCGAGACCGCGAACAGCTGATCGCCGTCGCCTGTCGTGTGATACGGCCGCACCGCGCGGGACGCGCCACAGTTCGCCATCATCGCGACCTTGGTCAGCTGCGTCTTCGTCAGTGCGACGTTGGTGGCGACTACCGCAAGCGTCGTACTTCGCAGGACCGGATCGTGGATCACGTCGCCCCCGTTCGCGTTGCCGATCGTCCGCTTCATAACTTCCACGATGTCGGCGAAGCCCTTGCCGTCGGGACGCCGCGCGCCCGCGACAATCTGGCCTTTCCGCCAATCGAACACATCGCCCGCGGCATTCACGACGGCGAGCGCGGCGACGACGAGGTCGCCGAGACGGAGGCTGGCGGTACCGACACCGCCCTTCATTCCGCCGCCTGTGTGTGTGCGCAGCATCCGACCCACGGTTGCACCGGCGCCGGCGCCCACGTTGCCTTCGGCAACCGCAGCTTCGGACGCCGCCTCGCACGCCTTGTACGCGGCCTGGGCGTCGGGGCGGATTGTCGGGTCGCCGAGCGCGAGATCGTCGATGACCGCGCCGGGAACGATCGGAACGCGCACTCCCGCACCCCAGTCGAATCCACGCTGCCGCTTTTCGAGGTAGCGAATTACCCCTGCATGAGCGGCGAGGCCGAATGGACCGCCACCGGTGAGGAAGAGTCCGTGGACAGTTTCGACGGGACTGACCGGTTGCAACATCACGATACTGGTTTCGCCGGGAGCCGACCCGTCGTAATCGACGCCGACCGCGGCGTCGGGATCGAACAGAATCGCGGTGCAGCCGGTCGGCCGCCGTGTGTCGGTCCAGTGGCCGACGCGCAGCCCCGGCACGTCGGTGAGCGACCCGGCGGCTGGCGGACGCGGGGTTGTCTGCGCGTCGAGAACGCCGCGTAAACACGCCGCACCCGCGATGGTGGAACCAAAAGCGCGCCGTGTTAGCTTCATGGGTCGAGTATAGCGGCCACGCGCTCTATGAGCGTCGTTCCTAAGCGGCGCGATGGAGGAATTCATGGGCCCGGCGGCCATATTGCATCTTAGCGGGCTGCAGAAGTGAAGGACTGGGTTCGCGAACATCCGATCGGCGGCTTCATCCTTCTGACGGCGTGGTACATCTTGGAGGCGCTCTACGCGGGCGGCGCGCTCCTCGTGGTCGGGGGACGGTGGAGATGGTGGCAGGCGCGATCGATGGACGAGAGAGTGCGTCGTGTCTGTCAGCTATCGCGAACTGACTGATATTGTCGTCACGCCTCAGTAAGAAATGACCCCGAAAGTTAACGGCCGATTCGCGCTGCGAGCGTCGCGAACTCAGGCTGGGATCGGGGGATCGAGGCTTGGCTCCACTCGGATGAAGGGCACATCCAAATCGAGCTGCTCCATGGCCCGAATGAGTGACCGCGGAAAGATACGGGGGATGATAGCACCGCAGACTTCGTGATCGACACGTGTAGCCGCCACATTTGCAACCTAGAAGTTGTCGTGGTCATACTTGAAACGGCAGCGAGACGAAGTCGCGACCTGGGATTTGCTGACGCATTGATGACGGGACTACCTCGCATCCATCCGCGACTCGCGGTCTACATCGCGGCCGCACTGATGGCGATTCCGTGCAGCACTGATCGCGATCTGCACGCTCAATCCGCCAGCAACCCACGCTTCGACGCCCTCGTCTCGCTCACCGAGGCGACGATGAAGGAGTACGGCGTGCCCGGGGTCGCACTCGGGATTGTCGCCGACGACGCGGTGACCATCCGTGGACTCGGTGTCACCAATGTCGAAGACCCGCTGCCCGTCACCGAGCACACCGTGTTCCCGATCGCGTCCATCTCGAAGACGTTCACGGCGACGGCGATGATGCGGCTCGTCGAGCAGGGGAAGGTCGACCTCCGCGCCCCCGTGCGGACGTACCTGCCCGAGTTCCGCGTGCGCGACGAAGCCGTGAGTCGCGACGTCACAGTGTGGCATCTGCTGACACACCTCGGCGGCTGGGAAGGACAGGTGTCCGGTCCGGATCGCGGCACGGAGACACTGAAGAACTTCATCGGCTCAATCACCGACCTGATGCAGGTCGCACCGCCCGGAAAGGCGTGGAGCTATAACAACGCGGGGTTCAGCATCGCGGGCCGCGTGATTGAAATCGTGACGGGCACGCCGATCAATCGCGCCATGCGCGATCTCGTATTTCAGCCGCTCGGCCTCGAGCACGCCGGAACGACCGCCGGCGATTTCATCGTCCAGCGCTTTGCGGCCGGACACACGACGCGCGACGGTAAGACGACGCTGCAGCGGCCATTCAGCGCGTCGACGAGTGTCACCGCCGGCGGCGTCGGCCTCTGCATCACCGATCTGCTCGCCTACGCGCGCTTCCACATGGGCGACGGCACCGCGGCGAACGGCGAGCGCGTGCTCAAGCGGGAATCGCTGGAGCAGATGCGTACTGCGCAATTGCGCAAGCTGGGGACAGACGACGAGATCGGACTCGCGTGGCACATCCGCCACGTCGGGCCGATTCGCACCTTCGGGCACGGCGGCACGCTGGGCGGACACATCCTGCTGCTGGAGATCGTGCCCGAGCGGAACTTCGCCATAGCCATCCTGACCAATGCAAACACCGGCTGGCGCCTAATCCAGGATGTCGAGCGTGAAGCATTGAAGTCGTATCTTGGTGCGACGTACGCGCTCAATCAGGCCATCGCGCATCGCGGGCTCGTGGAGACGCTTCCGTCGGTGCAGCCTCTCGCGCGACAGCCAGATCCGACGCCGTATTTGGGGACGTACGCGCGGCCGAGCAATTCGTACGTGGTGCACGCTGAGGGGGGAAAGATGTTCGTGCAGGATCGTCCGAATGGTGGCGGCACACCCAGAGAGTCCGCGGTCGCCTTCTACGGGCCCGACCGTGTCGTGGTTACCGACGGGCAGGACCGCGGCCAGTCGATCGAGTTCGTGCGCGACGACAATGGCCGCGTGAACTGGATTCGCGTTGTCGGTCGCGTCGCGGTCCGCACGCCATGACCGCGCGCATGCACCTGAGTGGTAGTGCAGCGGTAGCCGCGTCGGGCATGGACGATGACGGTTAGAGGCGTTGCTGATTCTCGACAGAATGGCTGGACTCAAACAATCAATCCAAATGGCGCAGCCGCTGCAACTTGCAACCCGACCTGTGAATTGAATGCTCTGATGCATCTTGTCTGGCCGGCCCGGGATTATCTGCCTGGGTACGTTGCCGCGCTGGAGCGTGGATGGTCGGCTGACAACCTCCGCGGCGAGGCGGCAGCGCGAGAGGAACTGGCGCGTATCGCTGCAGACCCAGACGCGTTTCTCGCGAGCCTGGTTGACAGGGAAGCGGCGGGCGAGCCGATCGCGCTTCCAGACGGCACGACGGTGTCACGCCTTCCGGGATATCGGCGCTGGATGTGGGACGGCGAATTCTGCGGAAGCATCGGGTTTCGCTGGCAGCGCGGGACCGAGGCGCTTCCTCCACACTGCCTCGGACATATCGGTTATGCCGTAGTGCCCTGGAAGCGAGGGCGCGGCTACGCCACCCGCGCATTGCACGACGTGCTGCAGGACGCCAAAGCCGAGGGACTTCGATATGTGGAGATCACGACGCAGCCGGAAAATGTGCCGTCGCAGCGTGTGATTCTTGCCAATGGGGGTCTTCTCGTCGAAGAGTTCGTTACGCCAGCCGCACTCGGTGGCAGGCGCGAGCTTCGATATCGCGTACAACTCTCGGAACGCGCCTGACAGACGTTTGCAGCCGACCTCGGCCGGTGCGATCATGAGCCGTCGTGGCTGAAACGCGGACGTCAGGCAGCCAGCGTGTTCGAGGGTCAAGGAGACACGCCGATGGGTAGGCCCCTGACCGTTGGCAGGAACCACCGGCGAACCTTCTGGCGGCGGATGCTGACCCATTCCGCGATTTCTTTGGCGCTCCCCGGGGTTTCGCTCCTGGTGGGCATCTGGGGCTATCGGCACTACGAGCACTTGCCGTGGCGAGATGCTTTCTTGAATGCGGCGATGCTCCTCGGCGGCATGGGCCCCGTGAAAACGGATCTCTCTGAGTCTGGAAAGGTCTTTGCCGGCCTCTACGCGTTGTTTGCAGGGTTGGTGGTGATTGCCGTAGCAGGGCTGCTCTTGGGTCCCGGCGTGCATCACCTCATGCACCATGTGCATTGGGATGACACCGAAGAAGGTCAGTGACACTGCACATTGTCTCGGACATATCGGCTATACGCTGGTATTCGCCGAACGCCTGTTGACGGGCGGAGAACGCTCGCCATTCAGAAACTCTTATGAAGCCACGTCGACCTGCGGCCGCCACGCTATTTGTCGGTGGCGTCATTCTGCCCGTCGCAGCAGCGGCGCGCCTTTGGGGCATTTGCTTTTGCCTGCCTCACCCGCATTGCCGGCCCGACGAGGACGCGATCTCAGCGATCGCTGGCAGCTTACGCGCGGGTGACCTCAACCCACACGTGTTCAACTATCCAGCACTGTTCATGCTGGCGGTCGCGGCCGTCCTTTTGATGCTCCCCAGTGTTGAACGCCTTCTCCACAAGGTGATGCCTTTTCACTTTCGTTCGTTGCTGGACGGTGTCGGTACGACGACGAAAAATTACATGGTCGCGCGGCTGTTGAGCGCCGCTGCCGGGATCGCCAGCGTCTGGGTGATCTTTCGGATCGCTTTGCGTCTCTTCGACCGAACCGCAGCGCTTGCCGCGGCGGCCCTTCTCGCGCTGGCGTTCCTGCACGTCCGCGACTCGCATTATGGCGTAACGGATGTGCCGATGACCTTCATAGTGCTCATCGCCTTCCACTATGTCGTTCGCCTTTCAGAATCCGGTGCACGGAGAGATCTCGCGATCGCAGGTCTGACGGCCGGACTGGCCACATCCACCAAGTACAACGCCGCGTTGATCCTGTTGCCGGCTTTGTTCGCAATACTCGGTTGCTTGCCAGGAAGGAAATCCATCCGGACGCGTCTGGCTGAGGTGTTTATCTTCGTCGTGCTGATGGTCGCCGCGTTCGTGTGTGCCGCTCCGTATTCATTGCTCGACTTCCAGCATTTCATAGCGGACGTCACATCTGACGCGCAGCATTTATCCGGGGGCCATGGACTTGACCTCGGACGCGGCTGGGTCTACCACGCGACGACGACTCTCCGCTATGGTGTCGGTGCTCCCATGCTCGGCGCCGGCGTGGCAGGCATGCTGCTGCTGATCTTCAGAAATCCACGCAGAGGCGTCCTCGTCGCGCTGTTTCCTGTCTCCTATTACGTGGTGCTTGGAAGCGGGTATACGGTATTTACCCGTCACATGGTCCCGGTCGTTCCGTTCCTCTGCCTGGCGGCCGCATACTTCGTATCCGAGGGTGCCCGCTGGTTTGCCATGCGGCTGCACCGGCCACAGTGGAGCCCGGCGCTCGTTGCTCTCGGACTCATCGGCGTGCTGTGGCCCCCCGTCCACTCAGTCGTGATGTTCGATGTGCTCATGGCGCGAATCGACAATCGGTTGCTCGCAAGGCGCTGGGTCGAGCAGCGTTTCCAGGCGGGAACGACGATCGCGCAGATCGGAGAGGCGGGCGGGCATGTTTTTCTTCATGATGACTCTGAAGTCAGGTACACGACGGTCGAGTTCTCGCGCGAAAGTCTCCGGCCCGAGATCGTCATCCTCCAATCCTCGCCGCTGATGGCCGCGCCCGAACTCGGCGACATGGAACACGTCCTGACTACAGATTACATATTGGGATTTGCTAGCGAAGTGGCGGTACCCGATCCACATAACGTCTACGATTTGCAGGACGAGTTCTATCTCCCGTTTGCCGGTTTCCAGCGCATCGAACGACCAGGGCCAAACCTTAAGATCTATATCCGCCGCGGAAAAGAGGCATTCAAGGCTGCGCCCTCGGGCACAGACACGCCTCCCGACATCCGCGATGTGGCAGAGGCGAGACGGTCGGCGCGGAGCATGACAGGAGGCACCCAGTGACGCTTGGTGGCTCTTGCGGGCATCTGCATCCTCGTCGTCTCGCGACTTGCGTGGTAGGCGTGAACCGGTGCGATCATGAGTCCCGCACCTTGCGCGCCGAAGCCGCCAGAGAAGGCGGGGTTGAAAATACGATCGTTAGACCACACATCTGACTGGAGTTGCAGAACATGCGGCACAAGTCGCTCAACATGCTGTCGGGCGCATTAGTTACGATCATCGGCCTTGCCGGAAACCTGCACGCGCAGTCAAATGCTGACTGGACCGAACCGTTTCCGCCGTACCGAATCGCAGGGAATCTCTACTACGTTGGCAGCAAGGGTCTCGCGAATTACCTGATCACCACGCCGCAGGGGCACATCCTTATCAACAGCGATCTCGAGGCGAACGTTCCGCTCATTCGCGCGAGCGTGGAGAAGCTGGGATTCAAGTTCACAGACATCAAGATCCTTTTGATCAGCCATGCGCACTGGGACCACGACGCCGGCAGCGCCGCCATCAAATCGCTGACGGGCGCGAAGTACATGGTCATGGACGGGGACGTGTCGGTCGTCGAATCGGGCGGCAAGACCGATTTTCAGTACGGCAATGTCCCCGGATCCCTCTATCCACCGACGAAAGTGGACCGAGTGCTGCGGGATGGTGACGAGGTGAAGCTGGCGAACGCTGTCCTCGTCGCGCACCTTACTCCCGGGCACACCAAGGGCTGCACCACCTGGACGATGAAGGTGCAGGAAGCCGGGAGAACCTACAATGTCGTGATCGTCGGCAGCCCGAACGTGAATCCTGGCTACCAGCTCGTAAACAACGCAGCCTATCCACAGATTGCGGCTGACTACGAACAGATGTTCCGAGTCTTGAAATCGCTGCCGTGCGACATTTTTCTCGGCGCGCACGGCAGCTATTTCGACCTCGAAACGAAATACGCACGGCTGAAGCAGAGCGCTCCGACCGCGTTTATCGATCCCGACGGCTACAAGAAGTTCGTGGCCGACAAAGAAGGAGCCTTCAGAGCCGAGCTGTCAAAACAGAGGAGTGGACGTTAGGCGATGGCATTTTACGTCCGCGAATAGCTGAAACGTTCCTTCTATTTACCGGCCGGCGCAAGCTGCCAGCCGGTGTTGAGCCAACGCCCGTCCTTGCGCACGAAGACTTCCGTGGCCATCCCGCGCTCACTGTGCGTCTGTCCGCCGCTCTGAAGATCCATTTCGTACGACGTGTACAGGATCGCGGTATTGCCGTAGGCCTGGATCTCGGTGGTCGGAAACGCGAGACGTGTCAGCTTGCCTCCCGCCGCCGCAAAGCCGCGCGACCCGGCGAGCGTCGACTCGCGCGTGCCGACGGAACCGGCCGGCTCGATCGTCACAAGTTCGGGTGGCAGGAGTTTCAGCAGCGCCTGTTCGTCTCCGGCGAACCACGCGCGCCAGACGGCTTCGCGCGCGGTCATCAGCGACGTACGTTCATCGTCGCCAAGGCGACGGAACTCCGAGATCTGCCGGCTCACTTCGTCCGGCTGCAGTGACGTGTTCGACGCCACCTGGATCCAGCCGCCGGGATCCTTGTGATACACGTCCAGGAGGGTGAGCTTCTGCACGCTTTTCTGCGTGCCGTTCATCCGGTCGACGTCGGCCATGAACGACACGACCGCCGTGTCGCCATAGAAGACGATGTCGAACTGTCCGATGCGATAGCCCACCATGCCCTGGTTCTTCGGGATGCCAGGAGGAAACGTCGCCTCGTTCATGTAGCCATCACGGCCGCGGATCACGTGGTCGGACCACGGAGTGAAGCCGCGCCACTCCGCGCCATGCGTCGCCTCCAGCTTTTTTTGATCCTTGTCCACGAACGCCTGGAAAATGCTCTCGATGTGCGCGCGAATGGCGGCAGCGTCGGCGGGACGGTCGGACGCCTTGGTTTGCGCCGCTGCAGGTACGTTTATGATCGCCAGTACGACCGCGACCATGCACGTTGCTAATTGCCTACGCATCTTCTTGCTCCTTGCTGAGCCAGCGCACTTCGCTGCGCGGCATGATACTCCTCCAGCTTTTCCAACAACATTTGCAGCCGGCGGCGGCCGGTGCGATCATGAGCCGACGGCTGACGCTGCCGGTCTTGCGCGGGAGGAATTATGAGATTCGCTCCGGTTCTCCTTCTCCTGTCCATCCTGGGTGTTCAACCCGTCGAGCAATCGCCGCAGACCAATGCGTGCGCCGTATCGTCCACCATCAGAGACTCAGCGCCGCATGACGAGAATGCCGATCCAATAGGTTCGGCAAACTGGTACGTCAACGCCGACCGGACAATATGGGCGGGGCCGGTACCCGATAATGGGTGGCGATCCGGTGGGACGCTCTTTTCGGGTAGCGAAGCAGCAAAGGGGCAGAAAACGTACTGGGTGCGGCCGCGAGGCACGCAGTTGGTGATCAGCGGCCACCGCATCGACGGCAGTGCGCCTGCAGTAGAGACTCACATTCCATGTTGCTACCCGACTGGCTTTCAGATCGTCGGACTGTCCTTCCCTACGGAGGGCTGTTGGGAAATCACTGCGAAAGCGGGCAGCAGCGAACTGCAATTTGTCACGCAGGTGAAGCGGACGGCCATGCAGCGACGGCAGTGACTTCGAATGGCGAGTTGAATGAACGCAAGAAGCGGTTGAGGGTATCCGTGCGAACTGCGTCGCTGTTTACCTTGGCGCTGTTTTGCGGGGCAACAGGTTGCGGCACTCCTGCCGCGCCAAGCGAAACGGCGCTTGTCGGGACCGTCGTGCGTGGTCCAGTGCAGCCGGTTTGCCAGCTCGCTGTGCCGTGCGACGCGCCGTTCAGTGCCGGCTTCACCGTGCGGCAAGGAGATCGAGTAGTCGCCGCCTTTCGGTCCGATTCGCAGGGTCACTTCGAAGTGCTGTTGGCGCCGGGCATGTACCTCGTCGTCCCAAACGCCGACGCGCCGATCATCTCGCCGAGGGCGCAAGCGAAAGACGTGGTCGTTGGCCCCACTGGACCAACGACCGTGCTCCTGCATTTCGACACCGGGATCCGATAGTCCGATCAGTCATCGAACGTGAGCTTCCTGTTGGACGCCCCATTCACGGCCTTCTTTGATTTCGTTCGGCTCGTCGTAAGCGGACCTTTTGACGAGGTGTCCCGCCGTCTCAAGGGCACTCCGGCTCTCGCTACGACGGCGTCCGACATCGGCGCGACGAGACAAGCGGCCTCCGACTACTTCCTGGACGATATCGGTCACTATTTTTATCGCGGCGATACCGCGCTCCACATGGCTGCGGCGGCATTTCGGCGCCCCGTTGCCGAACTCTTGGTTGCGTACGGAGCCAACTGCCGAGCGAGAAATCGACGAGGAGCAGAACCGTTGCATTACGCGGCGGATGCCAATCACTGGAATCCCGCTGCGCAGTCCGAAACAATTGAGTACCTCACATCTGTTGGAGCCACTCCCAACGCGTTGGACGGCAGCGGCGTCGCGCCTTTGCACAGAGCCGTCCGGACGCGATCGCTGGCCGCCGTACGCGCGCTGGTAGACGCCGGTGCCGATCCGCGACAGCCGAACAAGGCTGGGTCAACGCCGTTGCATCTTGCCGTTCAGCCCACAGGGCGTGGCGGCACCGGTTCCCAGCAAGCACGCGAGCAACAGGCCGGCATCGTGAGACTTCTGCTCGAGCACGGCGCGAGCCCGAACGATCGGGATGGCAAGGGTAAACGAGTGTACGAAGCTGCGACGAGTGACTGGATTCGACGGTTGCTCAAGAAATCGGCGCGATCATGAAGACAACGACATCGCTCGTCATCGTTCTGCTCACATTCGCGTCAGC
>Ga0137373_10006954_pt1 | contig 12079 bp, 9 predicted proteins | sample SagtaG_5_FD_104912 | JGI IMG/M metagenome (GOLD analysis project Ga0137373, IMG submission 104912) | Vadose zone soil microbial communities from Sagehorn Ranch, Mendocino, California, USA - Sage1_R_80_16 metaG | ecosystem: Environmental > Terrestrial > Soil > Vadose zone | place: USA: California...
GGTGCGCACGCAGGTCGCGCGCATCGATATCACCGTGCGGGCCAGGACGGTGGGCGCGGTGCGTCGAGGCGGCCAGGCAGCCGCCCAAATCGCGGTGGACAGCGTCGTCACCAGTGTGGCGTTGCGGAATAATCGCCGCTTCTAGCGGCAGGTCGGTGAAGGTCGGTGAAGGTTGGTGAAGGTTGGTGAAGGTTGGTGAAGGTTCCCAGCCTTCAAAACACTTGAAGGGAGTACATATGCGTAGGCTCTTGCGTGACGAGCGCGGCATGGCGCTCGCAGTTGCGATCTTCGCCCTGGTTGTCGTTGGGGCACTGGTCGCCGGAGCGTTCTTCGCCGGCACCCAGGAGCAGCGGGTCGGGGAGAACCAGCGTCGAGTACAGGCGTCGTTCGGCGTCGCAGAAGCGGGCGCCCAGGAGCGCGTGCTGACCTGGATTCCCGATTCGATGAACAAGCGGCCGACCTATCCACCTGAATCGGTGGCTATCGCGGCGACGCAGGCCCCGAACGGGACCGGGACGTACTTCGGCTACAGCTACAAGATGGGGAGCAACATTTTCCTGCTCAACGTGGTCGGCCGCGACAAGTCCACCACCGCGGGCGCGACGGCGGGTGGCGCCGGGGCGCAGCAGCGGGTCGGGTTGATCACGCGCATCGCGCCGATCGACTTCGGCATCCGTGCGTCACTGACGACGCAGGGGTCGACGAACTTGTCGGGTAACGCAACGGTCAACGGGGCGGACTCAGTCCCGACGGGATGGACGAACTGCGATCCCCCGGGGCTGGGACAGCCCGGCATCCGCGACCAGGGCGGAAATGTGACCGAGAGCGGTCAAGGCTCCGTGACCGGCTATCCAACGGCGGTCGTCAACGACCCGACGATCAATAACAACACGTTCACGACATTCGGTGGGGCGACCTACGCCCAGATGGCAGCGCGCGCGACCATCACGCTGCCAGGCAGCACCTACAAAACGGCTCCCCGCTTCAACGGGGCGTTGTGCGACAAGACAGACCTATTGAACTGGGGCGATGGGGTAAACCCGCTCACCGCGTGTGGATCGTATTTCCCGATTATCCACATCACCGGGGACGCGACACTGAACGGCGACCAGGGACAAGGTATCTTGTTGGTGGACGGTACCTTGAGCGTCCAAGGCTCGTATCAGTTCTTCGGCATCGTCATCATCCAGGGTGACCTGAAGACCTCCGGTGGTGGTAACGAAGACGCCCACTTCTGGGGCGGTGTCATGGCCAAGAACGCCGACCTCTCCATGCAGAACCTGAGTGGTAAGGCGACGCTGAACTACTCTAGCTGCAGTATTCTGATGGCTTTACAGGCCACGAGCCCGATTTCGATGATGCGGTCGCGGGGCTGGACACAGCTGTTCTAAGTGGCCTAAGTATCGGCAGGCAAACCAGTTGTTGCTTCGGCCTCAAGTAGGTTCGAGGCTTGACAGGATAAGGGGCGGGGCCTATTGTAGTTTGCCCTCGCCCCTTCTTGTCTCTAGGCCAAAAGGCGCACATGGCCCTTTTTGGGTTATTCGGTGGCAAAAAAACCTCGGTCGGCCTGGATATCGGCTCCGGTATCATCAAGCTCGTGGTCATCGACCACGGGGGGAGCGAGCCCGAGCTGACCAAAGTCGCGACGACTGAAGTCGCCGCCGACGCCATCGTCGAGGGCGAAGTGATGGACCCCGGCCTCGTTTCGGAGGCCATTCGGGGTTTGTTCGAGGCCGCCGGCGTCAAGCGCAAATCGGTCGTCACGGCCGTCGGCGGCCGCGACGTGATCGTCAAGAAAATCCAGATGGATCGCATGAAAGAGGCGGACGCCCGCGAGGTGATCCGCTGGGAGGCCGAGCAGCACGTGCCCTTCGACATGGCGAACGTGGAGCTCGATTTCCAGATCCTCGATCCCGACGCCGAAGGCCTCCAGATGAACGTGCTGCTCGTCGCCGCCAAGCGGGAATTGGTGGAGAGCAGGGTGGGGCTGCTGGGCGAGGCGGGCCTCGATCCCTCGGTCATCGACGTCGATGCCTTCGCCATCCACAACGCCTTCGAGCTGAACCACCCCGATGCGATGCAGGGCGTCGTGGGCCTGGTCAACATCGGGCACGAAGTCACCAACGTGAACATCCTCGAAGACGGAATCCCCGTGCTGACCCGCGATCTCTCGGTCGGCACGCGCCGCTTCCGCGAAGACCTGCAGCGGGAAAAAGGGCTCGCGAGTGAGGAAGCCGAGAAGGTCATCCAGGGCGCGTCGCAGCATGCCGATCTGGCCGGCTACGTCAGTGCCCGGGGGGAGGAAATCGCGGTCGGCGTCGAACGCGCCGCGGCCTTCCTCGCCACAGCCTCGCGCTCGGCGGGCGGCTTGTCCCGCGTGTACACGACGGGCGGCGGCGCGCGCATTCCGGGGCTCAACGACGTGCTGGGTGCGCGTCTCAAGGTGGCGATCGAGCTGGCCAATCCCGTACAGCGCCTGCGCGTGCGGGATGACGTGTTCGAGACGGTGCCGGTGGACGAGGTCGCGCCGCTGCTGATGCTGGCGGTCGGCCTGGCGCTGAGGCGCGCCGCATGATTGAGATAAACCTACTCCCAGGAAAGAAGAGGGTAGCGAAGGGCGCGGGAATGAAGCTCTCGCTGCCCGATTTCAGGGGGCTGATCGCGCAGGTCAAGGATCCATGGCTGATCACGGCGATCATCGCCTGGGTCATCGTGGGTGGTGGCGGTGCGGCGCTGTTCATCACCGAACGCGCCCGCCTGGCGGCCGCGGAAGCGCGGCTGGAGAACATCCGGACCGAGAAGCGCCGCTACGACATCGTGATCGCGCAGAAGCGCCAGGCCGAGAAGGTGCGCGACTCGCTGCTGTTCCAGATCAACGTCATCCGCGACATCGATGCGGACCGCTACATCTGGCCGCACGTCCTCGATCAGGCGACCAAGGCGCTGCCGCCGTACACGTGGATCACGCATATGCAGTCCGTGACGGCCATGGTCGCGCCGGGCGCGGGGCAGCAGGCGGCGAATGGGCCGGTCACGGTGGAGGAGGACTCCGCCGGCGTCTCCTCGGTGCGCGTGTCGATTGACGGCCGCACGGTGGACATCCAGGCCTATACGACGTTCCTGCGGCAGCTCGCCGCGTCACCGTGGTTCACCGAGGTGACCCCGGCAAGCTCGCAGACCGTCATCGAGGCCGATCGCCCGGTGACGCAATTCAACGTCACGGTCCGCTACCGTATCGCGGACTCGGTCTATATCCGTACGGTCCCGCTGGTGCAGGCGGTGAGGTAGCCATGGCGCTCGGTTTACCGACCGATCAACGCGGCCAGATCATGGCGCTGCTCGCCCTCGTCGCGCTGGCAGGGGGCTACTTCTTCTGGACGCAGGTCCATAAGCCGACCATCGAGAAGATCGGCGCGGCGCGCAGCGAGGCCGACAGCCTCGAGCGCATCGTCGCCGCGGCCAAGGCCGATCTCGCGAGCGGCAGCATCGAGGACCTGCGCCGCCGGGTGGAGGAGTATCAGGGCTCGCTCGAGCTGATGCGCCGCCTCGTGCCGGACCGCAACGAAGTCCCGACGCTGATCGACGACATGTCGACCAAGGCGAAAGTCCGCGGCGTGACGCTCGGCAAGATCCAGCCGCTCGCCCCGGAGCCGGGCAGTCCGTTCGACACCTATCGCTACCGGCTCGAGGTCTACGGCCACTACGATCAGATCGGCGAGTATCTCGCCGACATCGCGTCGCTGCCGCGCATCATCGTGCCGCAGGACGTGATCCTGTCGGGCGCGTCGCCCGCCGCTCAGAAGCTGCTGGCGGATACCGCGGGGGCGCTGCTGCTCGCCGAGTTTTCGATCCGCACGTTCGTGAAGTCGGCCGGGCCGCCCACAGCGAAGGCGGGAGCCGCGCGTGCGCGCAGCTAGGCCTGGGCTGGCAGCGATCACGCTGCTGCTCGCCGCGTTCGCGCCGGCGCTCGTCGCGCAACAGCCGGTCGCGGAGCGCGACACGGCGGCGCCGCCGGCGACGCTGCTGCGCGAAGTCTTCGCCTACGAAGGCGGCGGGCGCGATCCGTTCATGTCGCTGCTCAAGTCGGGCGACGTGCGGCCGCTGATCTCCGACTTGAAGCTGACGACGATCGTGTACGACGGACGGTTCGCGGCGCGCAGCGTCGCGATCCTGCGGGACATCACCAACCGGCGCATCTATCGGGTGAAAACGGGCGACATCGTCGGGCGTTTGAAGGTCACGCAGATCCGGCCCCGCGAAGTCGTATTCACCGTGCAGGAATTCGGGTTCGAGCGGCAGGAGACGTTGTCGCTCGCCAAGCAGGAGGAGACGCCATGAAGCGCATTCTTCCCTTCGCGGCGCTGCTTGCCGTCGTCGTTCCCCGGGCCCTTGCGGGGACGCCGATGGCGAGTGGCAGCCGGGACGGCGAGGTCCGCGGAGTCAGCGTGCTGCCAGCCACCGGCAAGGTCGAGATCGTCATCGACCTGCAGGGGGCGGCGGAGATTCAGGACTTCACCCTCGCGAACCCCGCACGGCTCGTCATCGATCTGCACGGCGTCCGGCTTACCGCGCCGGCCACGCTGTACGACGGCCAGAACCGCGGCGGCGTCCGCAACGTGCGCTACGCGCAGTTCAAACCGGACATCGTGCGCGTGGTGATCGATCTCGACGCGCTGAAGGATTACCAGGTCGAGCGCGCCGCCGGGCAGGTGCGGGTGCGCATCGGCACCGAGCGCACCGGCTTCGCAGCCTGGTCCAGCAGCACCGTCACTCGCGCGGTTTCGGGGGCCGTGGCTAGTGCGCCTACGCGCGCACCGATCGTTACCGGTGGTCCTGAGCAAGCCGCGCGCGTCACCACGCCGACGCTCGGCCGGTCGATGTCGATCGACGAGTACCTCGCGGCGCACCGCGCCGACGCGCTGCAGTCGCAGGCGCCGCGGATCACGGTACAGTGGGACAACGCCAGCATCGAGGACGTGGTCGCCGGCTTCGCGGCCTTCAGCGGGCGGACGATCATCCTGAGCAAGGACATCAAGGGGACCGTCACGGCCGAGATCAAGAATCAGCCGTGGGATCTCGCGCTGAATGCGGTGCTCGAGTCGCAGGGCCTCGCGGTCCAGACATTGCCCGGCGCCATCCTCAACGTCGTCAGCAAGCTCGAGATGGCGCGCGCCGACTCGACCGTGCCGATCACGACCCGGCTGGTGCGCATCAATTACGCGAAGGCCACGTCGCTCGTCCCGTCGGTGGCGTCGATACTCACGAAGCGGGGTGCCGCGGTCGCCGATTCGACGAGCAACTCGCTCGTGATCACCGAGGTGAGCTCGCGGATCGACGAGGTCGTGGAGTTCGTGAAGGGGCTCGACCTGCGCACGCCGCAGGTCTCGATCCAGGCGAAGATCATCTTCGTCGACCGCGCCGACATCGAAGAGCTGGGCGTCAAATACGACCTCGGCTCGACGACGCAGTTCTTCAACAAGCTCATTCAGCGCCCCGATCCGCGCACCGCCCAGCCGGTCGATACCGATCTGGACGGCGTGCCCGACGCGCTCGTGCCGACGGAGAACTTCCCGTCGACCGAGAACATCGTGTCGCTGGGCGGGAACTCGCTGTCGGCACTCGGCAACGCGAGCCAGGCCGTGGTAGACCCGGCGCTCGATCTCATCTTCTCGACGGCGATCGGCAACTTCGATCTCACGGCGTTCGTGCAGGCGCTGCAGCGGGTCGAGCTCGCGGATATTCAGGCTGAGCCGACGATCACGACGCTCGACAACCGCCAGGCGGAAATCCTCGTCGGCGACCGTGTCCCAATCCGCGTGATCGATGTGAGCGCCGTGGGAGGCGCGGCCGGCGGCACGAACGTCCCGCGCGCGACGGTGCAGTTCCAGCAGACCGGTATCAACCTGCGCGTCACACCGCACGTGACGGCGAATCGCCAGATCCTGATGGAAGTGCACGCCGAACGCTCCAACATCCGGCCCGCCGCCGTGGACATCGGATTCACGTTCCAGACGCAGCAGGCGGACAACCAAATCCTGGTCAGTGACGGGGAAACGGCCGTAATTGGCGGCCTGACTGTGACGGAAGTCCTAGTCACCAAGTCGGGAATCCCCTTCCTTGTAGATCTGCCGATCCTGGGCAAGCTGTTCGGCTTTACGTCACAACAGGAGAATCGGCGCGATCTGCTCATTCTGATCACGCCCCACATCATCGACGATCTGGTCGCGCCCACCGGGCAGTAAGCCCGGGCGACGCGGGCCCACAGGCTGGGAGAGGTTGCTATGCGGCTGGTCACGCGCAGTACCGCATTCTGGGGCATCAGCGCACTCGCGCTCGCCGTGTGGGCGTGCGAGACGTCGCGCAACCTGAACGGCGTTCAGCCCGACCGGACGGCGCCGGTCATCTCGCTCACGAACACCGCCGGTGACACGCAGGACATCAGCGGCGGGCTGCGCTTCAGCGTCTCGGCCCTCGACAATCTCGGGCTCAAGAACATCGATCTGACGTTCAGCGGCGGCCTCATCGCCACGCTCGATACGACATTCACGTCGACCGTGAAGACCTACGCCGTCTCCCATACGCTCACCTTCGGGGCGGGCTCGGGTGCGGGCGGCAACATCATGATCATCGGCCGCGCGACCGACGGCGCCGGGAACTTCGCGGAAGACACGATCTTCATCTTTCTGTCGAACGTGCAGGCGCTGCGGGTGCGGCTGGTGCTGCCGTCGCCCGGAGCGCTCGCGTCCACCGGCAAAGGCATTCCCGTCGACGTCATCGCCGTGCAGACCGGCGGCATCGCGAAGATCGGCTTCCTGGTGTCGCCCGCCACGAGCGTGACCAATCCCACGACGCCGCCCAACGACTCCATGGTGTTCGCGCCGCCGTTGGCGGACTCGGTCGAGTATCAGGATACGCTGGTCGTCGTGCCATCGAGCGGAACCTTCAACATCGTGGGATTCGCCGAGGATTCGGCGGGGCGGCGCGGCTTCAGCAGCGTCGTCACCGTGACGATTCAGTCGGTCGCGACCGACAACACGCCGCCGATCGTCGCCCACCGGGTCGCGTCCCGCGTGGAAGTAGACGATACCGTGCACGTGCGCGCCCAGGACCCCAGCGCGATATGGTGGATCGGCTTCGAGGTGGACACGAACGGCGTGCTCATGAAGTTCGACACCGTGGACGTCTCTGCGGGTAACCTCAGCGATGTCACGCGTCATTTCTCGCTGGGCTTGCAGGGGCTCCAGCCGCTGCCGCGCTTCATCTCCGTGAAGGGCTATGCGTGCGATTTGGCGCTGGCACGGAACTGCTCCTTCACCAACAGCACGACGCTGATTCCGAGCGCGCCGCTGCGCAGCAAGGGCATTGCCTCTTCGTATCAGCCGCAGCTCTCACCGCAGGGGCTGATCGACACCATCGTCGTCGTGGCGGGCATCACGCGCCCGCTGCCGTTCGGCGGCCGCATCGCCGACGCGATCTTCAACGGCAACGACTCGAGCCTCTATCTCACGAACCCGACGCTCAGCCGCGTCGAGATCTTCCAGGTGGCGAACACGTCGTTCGTGAACGCGGGTATCCCGACCAGCGGCCCCGTGCCGTGGGGCATCGCGCTGTGGCCGCGCGATACGCTCGGCAACTACGGCGATACGATTGTCGTCGCGAACTCGGGCGGCTTGGAGCTGTCGATCATCGACGTGCGCGCCGGCGTCCGCCGGCTCGTGTGGCGGCAGGATCTGCCGGACTACCTGGTCGAGACCTACAGAGTGCTGGTCGCGCCACTGCGCGAGGAGATCATCCTGTACGACCTGTCGGACCGGCCGCAGTACGTGGGCACCGTCTGCCGCGTGACCAGCGGAACACCGAACTGCGCCTCGGACTCGATCTTCGCGATTTACTCGACGACACCGACGATCAGCCAACCGGCGCCGTTCGCCGGCAAGGCGACGGTGCGGATGGAGAAGTTGGTCAACACGAGCGATACGGCGCAGCTCTTCGGTCATTTGTTCTGGGAGCTGGCGGGCGACAGTACTCTCGTGGATGACGGCCGCGATACGCTGCGCATCGCGATCCGGCGCGGCCGGCCCTACAACCAGCAGAAAGTCATTCTGACCGCATGCGCCGGCGTTACCATCGATCTCGCCTCCTTCGGACTCGGCGATTCCACCTACGTACGCAACTCGGGCAACTTCACGCACGGGATCATCGGTGAAGGCGGGAATGTCTCGAGCCAGTTCGCCCGGGTGATCGGGTATACGACCAAGGCGGACCTGATCCACGATAATCCGATGCCCGCTCCGTGCATCACCGGTGGTTCCATTCTCAGTGGTGTCTTCACGTCCGACTCCGGTGAAAACCACCTCGACCAGGGCATGACGCCCGCGGTCGACGTGAGCGACTTCATCAGCAACACCGGCGCCACTCTCCACTCGATCGCGACGAACTTCAACGGCGGCACCAACCTGGTCCGCGCCGACTCGATCTACTTCCTCGACGAGGGGATGAAGGTCAAAGGCACGGCCCCCGCGCCGCTCGGGGCGTTCGGGATGGACATGAACTACAACCACAACTTCCTGGCCGGCTCGCCGGGCACGCCGACGTTCGGCGGTACCGGCAACCCCAACGACCGCATCGCGTTCTCGGCCCGGGCCGACGGCAACATTGACGTGTGGGATACCTTCTTCTTTAATCAGATCGGGACGATCGTCGTGCGCGATCCGGTCACCGGCCCGCTGCGCGTCGCGCGCAATCTCGCCAACACGCGGCAATGGTTGTTCGGCGTGACGCCCGCCGGCGTCGTGATGATCGAGCTGCCGGTGGTGACGAACCCGAATCCGTCGAAGCCGATGTGGGGGCCGCCGATTCCGAACAAGTAAGCCGGCGCCTCCGGGAGGGGTGGGGGGGACCCGAGTGCTGCATGCGCGAGCCCGACACCCGTCGGGCTCGGCTGTTATAGGGAGGGATGAACGTGACATTCCGGTTCACGACGGCAGGCGAATCGCACGGCCGCGGCCTGGTGGGGATCCTCGAAGGCATCCCCGCCGGCCTCCCCGTGTCCGCTGCCGACGTGGACGTGGAGCTGAAGCGCCGCATGGGCGGCTACGGCCGCGGCGCGCGCATGAAGATCGAATCGGACCACATCGAGTGGCTGTCCGGCGTCCGCGCCGGCGAGACGCTCGGCTCCCCGATCGCGATGCTGATCTGGAACCGCGATTGGGAGCACTGGCAGGACGTCATGGCGCCCGAAGCGGACGCCACTCCCGACCCGTTAGGCCGCCGGCGGCAGGTGACGCGGCCGCGGCCCGGCCATGCGGATCTCGCCGGATCGCTGAAATACGATCGTGCGGATGCGCGCGACATCCTCGAACGGGCGAGCGCACGGGAGACCGTCGCGCGCGTTGCCTGCGGCGCCGTGTGCAAAATCCTGTTGCGCCAATTCGGGATGGAAATCGGATCGCACGTCGCCGAACTGGGGGGCGTCGTCGCGCATCCCGCATCCCCCATCCCGCATCCCGTCAACGACGTCGCCGACCAAAGTCCCGTTCGGTGTCTGGACAAGGACGCCGAGGCGGAGATGATCCGTCGCATCGATGCCGCGAAGGCCGCCGGCGACACGCTGGGCGGCATCGTCGAAGTCGTGGCGCTGGGCATGCCGGTGGGGCTGGGGTCGCACGTCTCGTGGGACCGGAAGCTCGATGGCCGCCTCGCGCAGGCGCTGATGTCCATTCCGGCGGTGAAAGGCGTGGAGCTCGGCCTGGGATTCGAAGCCGCGCGGCGCAAGGGATCGGAAGTGCACGATGAGATCCTGCCGGGCTTCGCGCGCGCGACGAACCGCGCGGGCGGGACGGAGGGGGGAATGACGACGGGGGAGCCGCTCGTGCTCCGCGTCGCCATGAAGCCGATCTCGACGTTGATGTCGCCGCTCAAAACCGTGGACTTGAAGACCGGCGGGCCGGCCCAGGCGCAATCGGAGCGTTCGGACGTGACGGCCGTCCCCGCGATGGGTGTCATTGCCGAAGCGATGGTGGCGATCGTCCTGACGGAGGCGCTGCTGGAGAAATTCGGCGGCGACGCACTGAGCGAGCTGAAGCGCAACGTGGATGGCTATCTCGCGCAGGTGCGCGCGCGCACGCCCAAAGGAGCGGCGTCGTGAAAAAACACGTCGTGCTCATCGGCCTGCCGGGCGCCGGAAAGACCACCGTGGGCCGCATGGTGGCCGAGCGACTGCACGCCGGATTCGTGGACATCGACACGATCCTGATCCGGAAGGAAGGCAAACCGATCGCGATGATCTTCGCCGAAAAGGGCGAGTCCGCGTTTCGCGACATGGAGCGGAAGGAAGTAGAGACCGCGCTCAGCAATCAGCCCGCGGTGGTTGTTCCCGGCGGCGGTTGGGCCGCGCAGCCGGGCGCGCTCGATGCCGCGAAACCGCGCGGGTACTTCGTTTATCTGAAGGCGCGCGCGGAGGTCGCTGCCGGCCGCGCCGTGCCGTCGGGAACCCGGCCGGTGTTAATGGGTGGAGATCCCGCAGCACAGATGCGCGAGCTCTTCAAGACGCGCGACCCGTTCTACGCCAAGGCGGACGCCACGGTGCAAACTGAGGCTAAGCCTGCGGAAAAAGTGGCCGATGAGGTCGTCCGGCTTGCGCAGACGAGTGCCGGATGGTAAAGATGCGAACCCCATTACGGTTGAACTGAGGTTGATAGGTGCCAGATAATGAAGAAGAAGTGAAACCCAAAAAGAAGAGAGCGCCGCGCAAGAAGAAGGACGCGGAGGCCACCGACGCCGCTCCTGCAAAGGGCGGCGCACTCGTCATTGTCGAGTCCCCGACCAAGGCGAAGACGATCGGCAAGTACCTCGGCCGCGGCTACACGGTCAAGGCGACCATCGGGCACCTGCGCGATCTGCCCAAGCGCGAGCTGGGCGTCGACGTCGAGAACAACTTCACGCCGAAGTACGTCACGATTAAGGAAAAGGCGAAGACCCTGGCCGAGATCAAGAAGGCGGCCAAGGTGGCCGACCGGGTGCTCCTCGCGACCGACCCCGACCGCGAGGGCGAAGCGATCGCCTGGCATGTGGCGTCTCAGCTCAACGGCGACGGTAACGGCAAGATCCGCCGCGTCTTGTTCCACGAGATCACGAAAGACGCCGTCGCGGAAGCGTTGGCGAATCCGCTCGATATCGACCAGCGCAAGGTGGACGCGCAGCAGGCGCGGCGGGTCCTCGACCGGTTGGTCGGCTACAAGGCCTCGCCGGTGCTGTGGAAGAGCATCAAGACCGGCCTGTCGGCGGGTCGGGTGCAAACGGTGGCGCTGCGCCTGATCATCGAGCGCGAAGAGGAAATCCGGAAGTTCGTGCCGCAGGAATACTGGACGGTTGCCGCCGACCTGGAGAAGGACGGGCAGGCATTCCAGGCGCGGCTGCAAAAGCTCGACGGGCACAAACCCGAGATCAAGACCGAACAGGCGGCGCGCGACATCGTCGCCGAAGTCGAAAAGCTGCCGTTTGTGGTCACGTCAGTCTCGACCGGCGAGCGCCGCCGCAAAGCACCCGCCCCGTTTACGACGAGCACGATGCAGCAAGAGGCCGCCAAGCAGCTGGGCTTCTCGGCCGGCCGCACGATGCGCGCGGCCCAGAAGCTGTACGAAGGCGTGGAGCTGGGCGAACAAGGTTCGGTCGGTCTCATCACGTACATGCGCACCGACTCCGTCCGCGTGTCGGATGCCGCGATCAAGCAGGCGCGCGAATTCATCCATGCGCAGTTCGACAAGCGCTATCTGCCCGATGAGCCGAACGTTCATAAGGGCGGCCGGGGCTCGAAGGTCCAGGATGCGCACGAGGCGATCCGGCCGACCGAAGTGGGCCTGAAACCCGAGGACCTGAAGAAGTACCTGGAGCGCGACCTCTTTAAGCTGTACCAGCTCCTCTGGCGGCGCTTCCTGGCGTCGCAAATGACGCCAGCGGTGTACGAAGCGACCAAGGTCGACTTCGAGCTGGCGAACGGACGTTTCCTGTTCCGGGCCACCGGCTCGCGCGTCGTGTTCGACGGCTATCACGCGCTCTACAGCGAAGCCCATGAGGCCGA
>Ga0137373_10006958_pt1 | contig 12075 bp, 8 predicted proteins | sample SagtaG_5_FD_104912 | JGI IMG/M metagenome (GOLD analysis project Ga0137373, IMG submission 104912) | Vadose zone soil microbial communities from Sagehorn Ranch, Mendocino, California, USA - Sage1_R_80_16 metaG | ecosystem: Environmental > Terrestrial > Soil > Vadose zone | place: USA: California...
GCTCCGGGCGCGGTGGGGTCGGCCTACCGCCTCGGACCGGAAGGCACGACGTTCCAGCAGGCGGTGACCCTGACGTTCAAGCCCGGCGGCGCCGTGGCGCTCGCCGACCTCACCGTCGCGACCCAGAACGTCGAGAGCTTCTGGCTCCGCTACCGCGACGTGACCCGCGACGACGCGAGCGGCACGCTCTCCGTCACGACGACGCACTTCAGCGACTGGGGGGTCGTGGCGGCGAACACCTCGAGCGACCTGCGCGGTGTCTTCACGCTGACCTCCACGCTCGACGGCGTCCCCTACACGGCCAGCGGCGACGCGACCCTCAACTACGGCGGCGACGACTCGACGGGCTCCCATTACCTGCAGTGGGGCACGCTCACGCTCGAGTCGCCCGTCACGGTGGGCGCGCTCACCTGCACGCCGGCCGCTCCCGTCTGGACGCTCCACGCCAACATCGCCGATCTGGAGCTCACTCCGCCGAGCTTCGACTGGGGCGTCAGCGGGTTCTGGACGCTCTCCTGCACCGACGGCAGCACGCCGTCCCCGTCGGTCATCACGGCCTCGTTCGACACCTTCGGGATCGACCACCTGGCGTGCACGCGGGGGTGGTCGGGAACGCCCCTCATCACGCTCACGCAGGTCGCGGGGAGCTTCGTCATCGACTGCGGCGCGCACGGCACGATGAGGGCCGACCTGGACTTCGCCGCCGGCGCCGCACCCTGACGCCGTCGTCCACGCCGTGACGCACCGACCCGCGACCGCGTGACAGCGGCGGCCGCTGGCCGAGGCGATCCAGCGCGGCGTGGTCCTGCCCGACGGCCGGCCAGGGGACGACGCACCTCGAGCCACCGCCCGGAGCGGCCGTCACGCCGACCCCGCTCTGCAAGAGCTGCCATTCCATCGGGGACTGATGGCGGCCGTCACTCGGTGGCGACCTTGAACACGCTCACGCCCCGGTTGCCCGCCTGCGCGACGAAGACCTTCCCGTTGCCGACGGCGATGTCGAACGGCGCGACGAGGTTCTCCGGGTTGTCGCCCCGGTACCCGAACTCGCCCACGAACTTGAGGTCCTTGTCGAAGACCATCACCACGCTGCGGAGCTTGTCCGTCAGGAAGTAGTTCCCGCTCTCGTCGGCCACCATCTTCCCGGCAATGTTGAACTTGCCGGGCGCGCTGCCGCGCGCGCCGAACATCCTGACCTCTCCGTTCGGCGAGACGACGCAGGCGAAGAAGAGGGTCGGCATGGTGAAGAGGAGGTTCCCTCCGTCGTCCACGCTGAACGCGCCGATGAAGAGGTTCGGCGGCTCCTTCTCGCGTCCCTTCTCGCCGGCCCTCGAGACGTCGGGGAGGTGTCCCTTGAGCAGATCCGGGACCCGATACGATCTCCTGTACGCTCCCGTGACGTCGGTCACGACGACCGTCTTCGCCCCCAGCAGCGCCAGGTAGAGGTTGCCGTCGTGATACGCGATCGCCTCCGGCTCGAAGGGCGTCGCGACCGTCGCCGGCAGGCTGGTCGGGACGATCTCGGAGATCGGCTCGCCGCGGAAGTTGCAGCGCACGAGCGAGCGCTTGCTGCCGGCGGTGGACGCGAGCACGACGAGGTCGCCATCCTCGAGCACCGCGACGCCCATCACGTAGCCGAGGTCCCCGTCGCCGCCGAACGTGTAGATCTCCATCCCGTTCTTGCCGAAGACCCTGACGATCCCCTCGGACGCGACGAAGACCTCGTCGTTCACGCGGTCATACGTCAGGCTCGCCCAGCTCGAGGGGGCGACGCCCGTCGAGCTGGACAGGTGGTGGAGGTACGTGGAGGTGAGCGCCGGCGCCGGCGTGGGCGGCGGCGGGGGCTGCGGCAAGGCCGCAGGCGCGGCTGGCGCGAGGCGTGCGGCGGCCTCACGCGCCGACCGTGGCTCGGGCGCCGCGAACGTGAGTCCCGCAAGGACGAGCGCGATGGACCACATGGCCGGCGCGGGTGAGCCCTTCCCTCCGATTCACTTCGCGGTCGCGAAGATCTGGACGCGGTTGTTGTTCCGGTCCGCCACGAACGCGTCGCCGCGCTCGTTCATGCAGAGCTGGGCCGGGTAGTAGAGCAGGCCGTCCGTCCAGCCGATGCTGAGCTCCCGTCCCTGGTAGCTGCCGTCCTGCCCGAGCACGACGACGCCGTTCCCGTTCTGGTCCACCACGTAGAGCTTCCCACGGCTCGCCGTGATGGACGCCGGGAAGTTCATGCGGTCCTTGAGGCTCTTCGTGAGGTCCTGGAACGCGCTCCCGCCCTTGTCGACCGCCCACACCGCCGCGGCGACGGCGTCGACGGCGTAGATCCTGCCCGCCGCGTCGACGGCCACGTCGGTGAACGCGCCCGACCTCGGGAGCGCCACCTCACGCGTCACGTTGTCGCGGGCGTCGAGCACGAGCACGCGGCGCCCCGCGACGTCGAGGACGTACACGCTGTCGGCGGCGTCGAGCTTGAACGCGACCGGGATGACGGCCGACTGGCTCGACGCGCCCTTCGGCTCGACCCAGCCGGCGAACCCGTTCCGCGCGTCCACGCGCCCGATGCGCCGCGCCTTGCGATCGAGGACCAGCACGTTGCCCTTGCTGTCGATCTGGAGGCGCACCGGATACGGGAGCTGGGGGGCCTTGAAGGGCGTGCCGCCCCGCAGGCTGCCGTCCTTCCAGGTGTAGGTCAGGATCCTGCCGTTCCCCGTGTCGGCGACGACGAACGACCCCTTGTCGTCGCACGCGACGCCCTCGGGCGACCGGAGGGCGCCCTCCTTGTCGTCGAGGTAGATGGACTTCTCGTGCCTGAAGCCGGCGCCCTCGGCCCGGGCGGCGAGCGGCGCGGAGAGCAGGGCGAGCGCGACGAGCGCGGCGGCGTTCTCGAAGGTTCGCACGGACATCACCTCTTGAACTGCTCGTGACACTTCGTGCACAGGTCGGAGGTCTTGACATAGGGCACCATGTGCTTGAACTCGGTGCCGTGGGCGCGGTGGCAGCTCACGCACTGCAGCGTGAGGTTCGCGTTGCGCGGGTCCTTCTTCGTCTCGCCGATCGGGTGCGAGGAGTGCTTCTGCCAGTCGTGGCACGTGCCGCACAGCTCGATCCCGTTGGCGCTCACGAACATGAGCGGGATGTCGGACGAGTGCGGGTCGTGGCACTTGACGCAGCTCCCGTCGCGAATCGGGTCGTGCTTCGTCGGCGAGAGCTCCTGGCGGCGGATCGTGTCGGCGTGGCAGGTCCCGCAGACGGTCGTCAGGTTCCCCTTCACCAGGCCCTTCTGCGGCGAGGCGTGCGGGGCGTGACAGGCGAGGCACGTGCCCTCCGCGACCGGCTCGTGGACGCGGTTCCTGTCGAAGATCTCGTTGAGCTTCTTGCCGTGGCAGCCGCGGCAGAGGTTCACGCCGGCCTGCCGCGTCTTGAACTTGCTCGACGCGCTGGGAGGCTCGTGGCACATCGTGCAGAGGCCCTTCGCCACCGGCGGGTGCACGGTGTCGTAGAGCATGCCGCGCGCCTCCGAGCCGTGCGGATCGTGACAGCTCGTGCAGCGCGCCTTTCCGACCGGATAGCCCATGTGCTGCTTCGTGAAGACGGGCTTGTCGGTGTCGTGGCAGCCGGCGCACAGGCCCGGCACGTCGTTCTTGAGCAGGGACGCGGCGCGCGCGGAACCGTGCGGATCGTGGCACTCCACGCAGCCCTGCTCGACGGGCCGGTGCTTGTACTTCACGCTGGTGGCCTTCTGCGCGACCTTCGCGTGGCAGCCGGCGCAGAGGTCGTTGCCCGCCTTCGCGAGGTTGAACTTGAACGCCGAGCCGTGCGGGTCGTGGCAGTCGGCGCAGCGCCTCTCGGCCACCGGCTTGTGCGAGCTCTTCGGCGCCTTGGGGACGATGCCGCTGTGACACGAGGCGCAGATCGCGCCGGGTTCGGCCGCCAGCAGCTTCCCATGCTCGGAGGTGTGCGGGTTGTGGCAGCCCACGCAGTTGCGCGCCTTCACCGGCGTGTGCACGAACGCCTTCTTCAGGCGCTCCTCGAAGTCGCCGTGACATTCGAGGCAGACCGTGCCCGCGGCCCCCGGCTTCAGCTTGAGGTTGGGCGGTCTCGACGGAGCTGCCCGGGCGAGGGGCCCTGGCGTGACCGCGAGCGAGAGGAGGAGGAGCGTCGTTCTCGAGAGCATGGGCGCGCCCTACTTCCCGACCACGAGGTGGCAGGCGTCGCACTGGCGCGCCGCGAAGGGCGGGTGGACCAGCTGCTTGAAGAGCATCGGGTCCTTGGACGAGTGCGGGTCGTGGCAGCTCACGCAGTCGACCCCCGCCGGATCGATGCCCAGGTGCGCGCTCGAGAAGCCCTTCGCGCTCGCGTCGTGGCACTGCTCGCAGAGCTGGTGGATCGGCTGCACCGCGAGCCTCGTGTTGGCGGAGTGGTGCGGCTGGTGGCAGGTCAGGCAGTCGTCGGCGGGCGCGTGCGTCTTCTCCGCCGCCATGCGCTCCTTCATCTTCTTGTGGCAGCCGAAGCAGACGTCGGGGCTCTTCGCGAGCATGAGCGTCTTGAGGCCCGCCTTGTGCGGGCTGTGGCACTTCGAGCAGTCGCCCGCCGTGAAGGCCGCGTGCACCGACCTCGCGCCCCGAGCCTGCTTCTCCTGCTTCGCGTGGCACTTGAGGCAGGTCGTCTTCTCGTCGGCGAGCAGCATCCCCGGCGTGTTCGAGCCGTGCGCATCATGGCAGCCGAGGCATGCGCCCTGCGCGAACGGCTTGTGGTTCGAGACCTCGCCCGGCTTCATCAGAGTGGCATGGCAGGTCTGGCAGAGCTTCGCGCCTGACGCCTTGAGGAGCTTCGCGTCGTTGGACGCGTGGCCGCTGTGACACGCGCTGCAGCGCCCCTCGAGCACCGGCTTGTGCGTATGCGTCTTGATGAAGCGCCCCTCGGCGTCCGAGTGGCAGCCGTAGCAGACCTTGTCCTGGCGCGCGCTCATCATGCCGGGGAGGTTCGAGCCGTGCGGGTCGTGGCACGACGTGCAGTCGCCCCCCGCGAACGGCACGTGCACGACCTTGAGCTTGGCCGCCTCGCGCGTCTTCGCGTGGCAGCTCGCGCACAGCCTCTCCGCGTCGCTCTTGAGGACGTTCTTCTCCTTGGCGGCGTGCGCCCCGTGGCAGCTCAGGCAGCCCGCGCCGGTGGTCACCGCCTTGTGCGGGACGACGCGCGTCTCGCCCTTGTCCTTGTGGCACGTGAAGCAGAGCGCGTTGCCAGCGGCCTTGGTCAGCTTCGCGGCCTTGGACGCGTGCGGATCGTGGCAGGAGAGGCACTGGTCCTTCCTCACGGGCGTGTGCTGCACCTTCGCGCCGCCGTCGAGCCCGGCGGCGTCGTGGCAGCTCGCGCACAGCTTCCCGCCCGCCGCCTGCACCGCGAACGGCTTCGACGAGGTCGGCGCCGCGTGGCAGGAGTCGCACATGCCCGACGCGACCGGGCTGTGCACCGACGCCTTGAGGAGCTTCGGCTCGGCGGAGGAGTGCGGCTCGTGGCAGGGCGTGCAGGTCCGGACCGGATACTCCGCGTGCGCCTTCTTGAACCCCGCCGAGGTCGTCGCGTGGCACTTCGTGCAGAGCGCAGCCTGGTCGGAGACGAGGAGGTCCTTCTGGTCGGAGGCGTGCGCGACGTGGCACGCGCGGCAGCCCTCCTTCGCCATGACCGCATGGACGAACTTGCGCTGGAACGCCTCGCGCTCGTGGCAGCGGAAGCAAGCCTCGGCGCCCTCGGCCTTCAGCATGTGCGGCGCGTTCGACCCGTGCGCGTCGTGGCAGGTCGTGCAGGAGCCGCTCCTCAGGACGCGATGGACGTTCGCCTTGTCCATCCCGATCTTCCTCTTGTCGTGGCACTTGTAGCAGAAGGCGTTGCCCGAATCCTTGAGGAGGAGCTTCGGGACGAGCCCGTGCCTGAGGTGGCACTCCTCGCACCTGCGCTGCTTCACCGCCGGGTGCGTGTACTTGAGCGCGGCATACTTCTCCGCGAGCTTCGTGTGGCAGTCCAGGCACTCCTTCTGCTTGAACTTCATGTCCGCGCCGGCCCGGTGCGGCGCCAGCGCCAGGGCGGCCGCGCAGGCCGTGGCGAGCGCCACCACCGTCCAGCGCCCGACTCGGCTCGTCACGGACATCCCCTCGCCCCGGTCGTGTGCCACGGTCAGGCTCCGATGCGGGTCACGAACACCTGGACGGGGTGGACCTTCCGCAGCTTCTCGGCGTACTCGCCGAGCGCCTTGCGCAGGTGCTCCGCCTGCAGCTTCCTCCCGATGGCCTCGCGCGCCTCCTCGTAGGGCTGCAGCCTGGCGGGGAGCTCCTCCACCACGTGGATCACGTAGTGCTCCGACGGCGTGCCCTCGTGCACGCGGTACTCGCCCGCGACCGAGCCGGTGAGCGTCCTCGCGAGGCCTGGGGGCAGCGCCGTCGCGGCGATCGTGCTCGAGCCGTCGAGCTGGATCGACTGCGCCTGGGGCGGGAGCTGGCCGTCGGCGTTGGCCCGCAGCCACTTCAGATCCGTCCCGGCCCGGAGCTTGGCGAGCGCCGCCTGCGCGCCCTTGGCCGCCGCGAAGCCGAGGCTCTCGAGGCGGTAGATCTCGGGCTAGGCGTAGTCGCGCTGGTGCTCGTCGAAGTACTTCCGCGCCTCCGCTTCGGTCACCTTGAGATCGGGGATGAGCACCTTCTCGATGAACTTCCCGAACGCCATCCCGCGCCGCTGCTCGTTCACGGCGTGGCGGAGCTCCTCGGTCTGCTCGAGCTTGCGCGCCGCCGCCTCGGTCGCGATGAGCCGCGCGTCGAGCATGGAGCTGAACACCTCCATCTTCTGGAGGTTGACGCGGTGCTCTCGGATGGGCCCCTCGATGCCGTGGAAGAACTTCTCGCCGATGCCCGCCGTCAGCTCCGCCACGGTGATCGCCTTGTCGCCACGGATGGTCGCGACGGCGCGGCGGTCCCTGGCGAGGGCGGCGAACCCGGGCTTCGGCGCCTCCCAGTCGAGCTTGTCCAGGAGCCGCCTATCGACGCTGGCGTACTTCTTCGTGAGGGAGGCGTAGAAGCGCTTCAGGGCCGCGCGTCTCTGACGGTTGACGGAGTGCTCCTGGGCGTCGGCCTTCACCTTCGGGTCGTCGGGATAGCGGACGCCCTCGACCCTGAGCAGGACCTGGCCGTTCGGCACCTTGACGAGCTCGCTGACGGCGCCGATCGCCAACGAGTCGATCGCGGCCTTGATCTCGGGGAGCATGCGGGCGGCGGAGAGCCACTCGGCCTCGCCGCTCCCCTTCGCCTTCTTCTCCTCGATCATCTGCTGCGCGACGTCGTCGAGCTTCTTCCCGCTCGCGAGCAGGGCCTGCGCCGCCTTGGCGTCGTCGGGCCTCTCGAAGAGGACGGACCTGACCTTCCACTCCCGGACCGCCTCCCGGTACGCGCGCTCGACCTCCAGCGCGTCGGGCTTGATGCCTGCGGTCGCCCTTCGCTCGAGCATCCTCTTGTGGAGCGAGGCGCGGTAGGCGTCGAGCTGGCCCTGCACGTCGGGCAAGGCGTCGAGGCCCATGTCGTGCGCCTCGGCGACGACGAGCCGCGTCTCGATGAGACGGTCGAGCGCCGGCATGAAGTCCATCTCGGGCCGCTTCGCGCCGCCCGAGCCGGGCTGCTCGCCGCGGCGCTCGTGCGACGCGGCGAGGGCCTCCGTCAGCTCGCGCACCGTGATGACGCTGTCGCCGACGAGCGCGATCGGGCACGCGGCGGAGCCCTGGCCGAAGAGCGGCACCTTGACGAGCGGGCCGACCGCCTTCGGGACCACGCACGCAGGGCTCACGGCCGAGGTGGGGGGAATCTTGAGATAGGCGGACGTCCCGGGCTGGGCCGAAGCTCGGGCGGGCGCCGCGGCATCCTGCCGCATCTCGGGCTGAGCAGGCTCAGCCGCGCTGGACAAGCGTGCCGAGAACATCAACAGGGATGCAAGGGACGCGCGGATCATGGTGGAGCCCCTCTTTCGGTTCACGACATGTGCCGGCCGGCGATCGCCGCAACATGCTGTTTGTGCGGGGAGTTCATCGTTCGACGGTGCCGAAACGTGCGCCGGGCTCGGCCCCTGGCGCAGGGATTGCGTCACGTGACCCCGTCGCGCTCCTGGACCCGTTCACCTGGTCCACCACCCCCCGCGTCATGCGGCAAGCGAGCGCGCTCGAGGTGGTGACCTTGCCGGCGCCGAAGAAGAACACGCCGTCGTCTCCCTCGCCCCGCGACGTGGAGGACCAGACGATCTCGCTCGTCCTGCGGTCGAGGATGTAGGCCGTGAACTCGACCTTCGGCGCCCCGGCGCGGCCCGAGTCGTCCTCGTACGCGCGGACCGACCCGGAGAGCACGAGGTCCGCCCGCACCCCGTCGAGCACGACGCGAGCGGCGTCGAGCGAAACACCGCCGTCGAGGATGATCCGCAGCGCGAGCAGCTCGCTGCGCACCACGCCCGGCTCGATCACCTCGAAGCTCTTCGCCCAGCTGAGGAGCTTGACGAACTGGACGACGATCGCCTCGCCGGCATCGCGGCGTCCGGTCTGGTTCTGGAACGGCAGCACGGCGATCGAGCGGCGCCCCTCAACGTCGTCGAGCAGCGGCGATCGGAAGGCGATCCTGGGCCGGAACCTGCGTCCGCTCGCGCAGTCGCCGCCGAAGTCGCCCGTGTCGAGGAACGTCACGAGCGACCCCGCGAGCTCCGACATGGCCTCTCGCTCGAGGTCCTTCATCGCCGAGACGAGCCCGAGGCCGAGCAGCCCCGGCGCGTCGTCGCCCGCCCTGGCGAACGTGTCGATCCACAGGACGGCCGGCTCCTCGGTCGCCGAGACGAGCCGCACCGTCACGGCGAGCTTGGGAGGGCTGGCGGCGCTGAAGACGTCCACCGAGGCGATGAGCACGCCGTCCACGCCCAGCTCCTCGCGGAGCGCCTTGGCGGCCTCGTGATCGAGCCCGCCCGTGTAGCGGATGCGGTACTTGGCGAGCGCGCGCTCGGTGATGTCCTCGGCGGCGATCTCGAGCCCGCGCTGCCTGAGCGCGATCTCCAGCGCGACGAGGAGCTGTTTCCCGGGCGCGCGGCCGCCGGTGAGGTTCTGGAACGGGAAGAGCGCGAGGACGGGACGCGCGAGCTTGCCCGAGGGCCACGCGACGGGGTGCGCGCGCGCGCGGCCGTGCCCGCAGCCCGGCGCGGCGAGCGCGAGCGCGAGCGCGACGCCCATCGCGGAGCGCCTAATTGAAGAGCTTCTTGAGCAGATCATCGACGGCCTGCTCGGTGACGTCGTTCACGGCGTTTCCGCCGCTCGCGCCGAGGAGGCGCGCGCCCCAGCCGATGCCCCCCTTGGTCGAGGACGCCGCCCAGACGACCTTGCCGGTGGCGGTCTCCTGCATCTGCACGCTCAGCGAGACGACGTTCGACACGGCGGAGGCGCTGCGGACCTCGCCGTACTCCTTCACCACGCCCGTGATGACGGCGTCGACCTTGAGCAGCCCGCCGAGCTTCACCACCTCCTCGGAGCTGGGCGCCACCGCCGACGAGAGCCCGACGCGCGAGACGCCGCGCGCCACCTCGCCATTCGGCAGCACGTAGACGGCCTGGGTGGCGAGCAGCATGTTCGAAAAGACGTCGCGCACCCGCTCCGCCGCGAGCGTATCCTTGCTCAGGTTCCAGAAGGGCATCACCGCGACCGTCTTGATCGCCGCGAAGTCCATCTCCCTGTTCTGGTACCGGTGGGGCGCCCCGCACCCCAGCGTCGCGGCCAGCGAGCCGGCAAGGAGCGCTGTCCTGAGTCGTCCGTTCTTCATGATGGCTCTCGCGAGGCGGTGCATCGTCTTCACCAGGAGATGAGGAGCGTCGTCAGGAAGACGCGCGACCTGATGGCCGCGACCTGCGCGCTCGAGTCGAGGAGCGTGTACGCGGAGCTCAGGACCACCCCCGGCCTGACGTTCCAGCGGACGCCCGCCGACGCGAGCTGCGTCGTCGCGTCCAGCGCGGTGTCGAGCGACCGCGAGAAGGAGAGCGACAGCTGCAGGTCCCCGCGCAGCGGGGAGTAGCTCCCGAGGAAGGACGCGAGCGTGGTCGGACGCGGCCCGAGGATGACGCGGGCGACGCTCGCGGACACGGACAGCGCCGGCGCGGGGCTCACCGTCAGGCTGCCGTCGACGCGCTCGAACTGGGACGACGACTCGGGTTGGTCGCCGCCCGAGGTCCAGCTCGCGTTGTAGAGCCAGGTCCCGGTGAGCGTGACGAAGCGGTTCGGGATGAGCGACGCGATCGCCGTGGCGGAGACGCTCCTCGAGAGTCCGCCGGCACGGAGCGATCCGATGTTGCCCGACAGGTTCGCCTGCGCGCTGATCCCTTCGTAGAGCTCGGCGCGGTTGAAGAAGCCGAGCGACTGGGTGACCGTGCCGGGCCGCTCGGCGAGCTGGCCGCTGTAGGTCAGCGAGTCGTACAGGGTCGGGAGCGGGTGGGCGAGGAGCGACGCGCTCCACTGGAGCTGCCCCTCGTGCCCGCGCCCGCCGTCCACGTCCTGCTGCGCGAGGCGCGCGTTGAAGCCGAGGGTCGGACGGAGCTTCTCCGCGAGCGTGAGCCCGTTGATGATGCTGTACGTGGTGAGCGAGGGCGTGTCCCGGCGGCTCACGTTCACCGAGACGTCGTGCGCCAGGTCCGGCCGCCGGAGGAGGGCCGTCGTGGCCGTGGCGTTCAGGCTGACGGTGTACGACGTCTGCTGGCGAGGCACGGCCGTGGCCGGCAGCACCAGGTAGACCTGCACCTCGGTCACGAAGACGTCGGCGAACGTCCTGTCGGCCGTGACGGTGACCGGGAGCGGCGCGGTGACGACCTTGACGTAGCGCGCCTGGACCGGGTCGATCGTGATCTCGAAGCGGTTCTGGAAGCTGCCGAACACGACGCGCCGGACCGCCACCTCCGTCCAGCGCGCGTTGTCGTCGCTCGTGTACGCGGCGAAGCCCGGCGTGAACGCGCTCACGACGTCGGGCCGCAGCGCCTTGTCCACCCAGACGAAGACCGTGTTGACGCTCGTCACCGCGTTCGCGAGCTGGACGCCCACGTCGCGCAGGTTCCGGTCGCCGGAGAGGGTTGGCGCGAAGCCGATGTCGAGCGCGGCGCTCACGCTCGTGTTCCCGTCGGCGAGCGCGGGGTTGCGTGCCAGGGTGTCGGTCGTGGGGGCAGGGAAGGTCTCGACCAGCGAGAGGCCGGCGATGGGCAGCTGCTGCGTCGACACGGTGCCGCTCGTCCCCGAAGACGTGGTCGTCGAGGACCTGTCATCGACCGTCGCGGTCACGTAGGCCGACGTCCTCTTGTCGAAGAAGGCGTCATTGTACGTGGCCTGCACCGTCTGGTCCACGAGCGTGGACTGCGTCCGATTGACGTCATCGGCGGGGTTCGACCAGTTGAGCGTGTACCTGAGATCGAGCTGGCCGACGCCGTAGCGCGCGGCGAGGAGCGCCGACGTCACCGTGGTGTCCTGCGCCCGCTCGGGCGTCGCGTACGTGTGCGAGCGGTCGAGGCGAAGGTCGAGCTGCGGGAGCTCGGCCGGGCGCCAGGTCGCATAGCCGGTCCAGGTGTCGCTCACGAGCGTCAACGGGTTCGGCGGTCCCGATTGCTGCCGCCGGTCGAAGCCGGCGCCCGCGCTCAGGATGGGCGTTCCCAGGTTGAGCCGCGCGAAGAGCGTCGAGGCCCTGCTCTCGGTCCTCTCCGAGGTCGCGCCGGTGGAGGTCCAGGCGATCGCGTCCTGGAACGTGCCGCCCGCGACGAGCGCGAGGTTCCGGAACAGGTCCTTGTCCAGCGTGAGGCGGTAGCTCTGGTTGAGCGTGTTGCTCTCGGAGCGCGCCGTCCGCCCCGTCTGATCGGTCGTGTCCGTCTGCGCGTTCACGTACCCGGGCTCGAGCTGGACGCTGACGCCGTCGCCCCTCGCCGCCCCCGACAGCCCCAGCGCGAGCGCCACCGCCGCGCCGGCAGCTCGAGCGAGCGAGGCCGGCGTCCTCATCAGCGCCGTTCCCCGGTGAGCGCCAGGTCATAGGGCTCGCTGCCGACGTCCATCAGCGA
>Ga0137373_10006967_pt1 | contig 12070 bp, 15 predicted proteins | sample SagtaG_5_FD_104912 | JGI IMG/M metagenome (GOLD analysis project Ga0137373, IMG submission 104912) | Vadose zone soil microbial communities from Sagehorn Ranch, Mendocino, California, USA - Sage1_R_80_16 metaG | ecosystem: Environmental > Terrestrial > Soil > Vadose zone | place: USA...
TCGAAGTTGTTGAGCAGAACCATTAGTACCTTGAGGCCGCTTAATTGCTGAGTTCCCTGGAAAGGATTGTTTTGCCAGTCCCAGTTTGGCCCCTTCGTTAAGTGTTTTCTCTTCGGCTCAAATCGTGCGCCGCGCACGATGCCACCGTCCGCAACGTAATCTCCGCCGCGCGATAGTCGAGGCAGATTTTCAATTCGTGCATTGTCGAAGTAGTAAGCCTCTTCGGCAAAATAGCCAACAGACCAGACAATTCGCGTCGCTACAGTCTCCGCTTGTGCTTCTTCACCGAGTTTGACGGTCCACTCAATTCCGCCGGCGTCTTTAACAATAAACTTGGGCGACTCGCCTTTCTTGTCTTCTGCGATAAATGTAAAAGGAGGAAGGGGCGCAAGCTCAGGCGCGCCAGGACCATGCAGTAAGTTGCGCGATTTGATGTTGCCCGGGTTTCGCCAGAGAACCGGTTTCGGTCCCGGCGCACGCTTTGGTTTATTTGCGTACGCAGGTTGCGCGAGCGATAGGTACAAGCTCCCCAGGAGGAACGCGGCTATGATCAGTCTTGGGGTGATTACTTTTCTCGGGATCACACCTGCTTCGATCGCGTTTGCTGGGATTAGTCTTGCCGGTAAGAACATACCATCTCCTCTCCCGATTCACTCCGTGGCCAAATCTGGGCCGAGTACCATCTTAAATCTGGTCCAGTCGTGTCTTTCAGAACAAAAAAGACAAAGTGTCTGCTGCCTCCCATGCGTACGGTGTGCCACAGGTGGTACGTGCTAGCAATTTGTTCAGCTACCAAAACTCACTAACGAACCTCTCTCAAGTGCACGCGCCCTCTCTTTAGAGAGTCGGTCGAGACGCGTCGGGGGCAGTTCTTTTACTGAAAGATTCCGACCTCAAACCACCGCAGCCGCCAAACGGGCTCCCGCGTGCGTCCTCCAAATAGTTAACCCACTTGCGGGCTTCTGAGATTTGAGCGTCAGTTGGAGAACCCCAGTCGTTAGCCAAAACCCGTGTAGGCCGTATCGTCACCATACAGAGGTGTCACATTAAATGAATACATTCGTCTGGGCATTAACCCCCGCTGAGTTGCGGTCAGATTGCCCTTCAATTGCCGCAGCGTTTTTTTAGGAGGGAAACTTGTTCTATTTGAGAGCTAAAGAAATGACTATATCTCCGGTTTTCTGGCATCGTGTTTGCCATTTTTCGAGGCCATGAAATACATATCGAAAATGTGCACAGTCTGCGCGGCTATGTTAGGGATGTTATTGTTCCCGGTCTTATTGCCCGCTGCGGCTACAGCTCAGGAGAAAGTGGTGGAACAGATTGCCAAAGCTGCTGAACCTCAACTTTCACCCGCGGAGAAGCAAACAATCAAGCGATTCGAGGCGCGAGTTAAGCAGTATGTGAAGCTACGCGATCGCGTAAAAGGGAAGGTGCCGAAACTTTCCCAGAACAGCACCGCGGAGCAGATAGCAGCCTTCGAGAAAGCTTCTGTGGAAGCGCTCAGAGTGGCGCGAGCCGGCGCCAAGCCGGGCGACTTGTTTACGCCCGACGTTGCCAAGCTCATTCGCACAACCATGAAGAGTGAATTCAAACCCAGTGAGAAAAAAGAAATACGCAAAGTGGTGCTGGACAAGGAAAGCAACATTCCTGTTCATTTGAAAATCAATTATCCCTACCCAGACCCCAAGGAGTTTGTGGAAATGCCTCCGGCCTTACTGTTGAAGCTTCCGCAACTACCTAAGCAGGTGAAGTATCGCTACGTTGGCCGCAATCTAATGCTCGTCGACACTGACAACAATCTGATCATTGACTACATGCTGGATGCGCTTCCGTAAAAACGGGAAGTTGGGTTGAGAGGAGATCAAATATGAGACGCGCCGTTGCTTCAGTTCTAACACTCTTTGTTCTGATTCTTTTCAGTGTCTTTAACTCGAGCTACTGTCAAAATAATTCCAACGGCAACGCGCGAGGCAACAGCGTCGGCCAACCTGCAAAACCAGGCAACCTGCCGTTAAGCCTGCCTCTAAAAGAGGGCTCAGTACGCTTCGGGATTATCGGGGACACCGGTACCGGTAGCAGTAAGCAGCAGCAAGTCGCTGACCTGATGGTGCAATATCGAGCAGTATTCCCCTTCGATTTTGTCTTGATGATGGGCGATAACCTTTACGGTAGTGAGACACCAGCCGACTACAGGAAAAAATTTCAGGATGTTTATCAAAGGCTGCTGGACAACAAAGTGAAGTTTTACGCCACTCTGGGAAATCATGACCAACCCAATGAACGCTTTTACGAAAACTTCAACATGAATGGAAAAGAGTATTACCGCTTCACTAAAGGCAATGTCGCCTTCTACTCGCTGAACAGCAACTACATGGACAAGGCGCAATTGAAGTGGCTCGAGGATGAGTTAGCAAAGGACACCTCCGAATGGAAGATATGCTTTTTCCACCATCCCCCTTATTCCTCCGGCGGCAAGCACGGCTCTGACACGGCGCTGCGAAAAGTAGTGGAACCGTTATTCGTGAAGTATGGCGTGAACGTAGTGCTCGCGGGCCACGAGCATTTCTATGAACGGATAAAGCCGCAAAAGGGTATTTACTATTTCATCTCGGGCGCCGGGGGAAAGTTACGTGAAGGTAATGTCAAAGACAATTCGCTTTTAACGGACAAGTCCTTCGACAGCGACATGTCGTTCATGCTTGCCGAGGTGGTTAAGAACCAGCTGTATTTTCAGGTTATTTCGCGCACTGGAGATACGGTAGACTCGGGCATCCTCGTGAACCAGCGAAAAAAACCTTAACCTCGTCTCCTCAACTAGCGCCGGTTATCAGAACCGGAAGCGGTAGCGCCCGGCCAAAGACTCAACTCGAGTGTCACGAATTTCCGTCGGGAACCATCCTTACTATCAGTTGAACGCTGGGGCCGGTAGCGCCCGGCCAAAGACTCAACTCGAGTGTCACGAATTTCCGTCGGGAACCGTCCTTACTATCAGTTGAGCGCTGGGGCCGGTAGCGACCGCTCTCGGTTCTGATAGAGCAATGAGTTCAGAGGGAGCTACCCTGCTCTTCGAACAAACTGGGTTCAGTCTCCCGCGAAGATTTGGCCCAGATGCTTCTTCATGTGCTCAACGTAGTCGCGCATGAACCAGTCTAAAGTGACCGGTTCGCTTTCACTAAGCTTATCCGAGGCAAGCTGGTGGAGGTTGTGCTTGTAGCGCAACTTCATGCGCGTCTCTTCAGGCACCCGCGACATCAAGTGCAAGATATGTTTGTTGTACAGTTTCCAAAGCTGGACAAGTTGGGGCCAGGATTCGCCCTGATAGTCCTGAACGCGAACCCAGCCCTCCTGCTCATAACCAGCAAAGATCAGATCATCTGTAAACTGTGCGCGCACGAAGCGCTGATGATTGTTCGAGGCTGAGTCAATCAGGTGGCCAATAATCTCCTTCGGTGACCACTTGCCGGCTGCTCTGGGAAGCTGGCTCTTTTCCTCGGAAATCTGCAGCAGCTGCTCGGAAGTGTCAACGATTGTTTCACGGAAATCGTCGAGAAATGCTTGCATGTGTCTTTCCTTCTTTGAGTTTACTACCCGGTAAGATTCAAGAAATGCTGATCGCTGTAATAATAACGCACCATGGCCTTGCACAAAAACGTGTCATCCACGGCTTAAAGTTTTCGTCATTCGAAACGCCGCCAACGATTCCCCGTCTGGAGTTTCTATCTGAATCGCTTCTGCTTTTTCGTAACCTCTGGCCAAATACAGTGGCTCACCAGGAAGCGTGGCGACCAGCTCAATTTTACTGAAACCTGCTATTCGCGCGGCATCTTCGCACGACCTTAAGATCCTGCTGCCGATACCTCTTCGCGACCACTCGGGATGAACATAGAACGCTCGAATACGCGCAGCTTCTATTGCCGGATCAAGTAATGGATCGATCCCGTCCAACTTTGACTGGTCGCCGCCAAATAGAGTTTTTCGTTTGCTCCAACCGCCGCTGCCCACAAGCCGGCTATCAACAGCGGCTACAAAATAGGTGCCATCGACAATTAATTGGGTATCAACGCCAAAAACGTGTGACAAGCCGCTTGCGATTTGCGTCGACGTATAATACTGAACGCTTAGAACGCTAACTGACTCGCGTATCAACTGCTGAAGTGCGGGAATGTCTTCCCTCGTCGCGAGATGAATCTCCATAGTCATGAAATCTGTGACTCTCGACTAAAAACTTGATCAGGCGGTATAAAGTAAGTCTGAATGAAATCGATGGCAACCGACGGCGAAATCTTTGATTCAGGGGCGAGACAAGCGTGGCAGAACCCAAAGACGTAAACCAAATGAGTGACGAAGAAATGGACCAGCGGATCATTCGGTTGGCGTTCGATGGCGACGCACTCAAGTATCGAGAGTTTTGCGCCAGGCTGAAAGCAGGGTTGCCGGAAGGCACGGGCGTGGCCTTACGGGGGAGCGTGGTTACCAATAAGCGCTGGAAAGACGGTACAGCCTTTGATTCCGGCGGCCGCGGAAGCAGCGATCTCGACGTTACGCTCGTGGGGAATAAAGTGATGGAGTACTGGAATGAAGAAGCGTTCTATATTCCCGGCCTGCACACCAAGCCGCTCTGTAACCAGGATCCAGCGATTGCCCCTGCTCTCAATGCGCTTCGTGAGGAGCTGCAGAAACTTGCTAAGAGACCCGTTAACTTCCAAGCTACTGCAAACTTAATACTCTTTGTGCGCGATGTCTTATTTGATGAGCCTTACCACATGGTGATAGAGGCGCAAGAAGCCCCGTGATTGTTAAGCTGCTTAGCTACAACATCCGCTTCGGTGGGCGAGGGCGCGAAAGGGAACTGGCGGAAGTGATTCGTACTGTCGGCCCGGACCTGGTGGTTTTTCAGGAAGCAATTGATCCGGATGTTATTGGGCGACTGGCAGCCGCGACTGGTTTGCCTTTCTGGGCCGCGCGACGCGAGCATTCGATTGGCTACATCAGCCGGCTGAAACCGAGCCATCATGAATGGCACTATCCGGCTGGCGCAAAACATTCGTTTCTTGAAATTGTTCTCGAAGGCAGCGAATCGCGAATTTTCGGTCTTCACCTCAGCTCTATGTTTTCAAAGTGGAGCGAGCGTCGCAGGGTGCTGGAGATTCGCGCCTTATTGAAGAGTATCGAAAGACACCAGCATGGCTTTCATGTTCTGGTTGGAGACTTCAACACGCTTGCGCCTGGCGAGATTCTTGATGTTCGTCGTATGCCCGCCTGGATTCGCGCGCTCGTTTGGTTGAGCGGCAGAGACATTCAACGCGAAACCATTCAGCTGATGAAAGACTCTAATTACGTTGACGGATACCGCCTGCTTCATCCGTCGGACAAGGGCTACACTTTTCCTGTTTGGGATCCGCATCTGCGGCTGGATTACGTATTTATTCCTATGGAGTTCGCCCGGCGACTGGTCCAGTGTGAGGTAGTCACTGAGCCTGTGGCAGCTGGCCGCGCCTCCGACCATTTTCCGCTATTTGCCCACCTGGACTTTAGCTAAACCGACGCTTTGCTTATCCGTCACAAAAATTCGAATAGCCAGTCCGGAAATAACCAATTCTTCCGGGCCCGAATTCATGAGCCGAGTTTCAAGGGGCAGGCTTATCGTGTTGTGCGTTTGACGTCTTTGTCATAGCTGGGTAGTCCTTCGATCAGGTAGTCAAAGCCAAGCCAGAAGCTCCAGCTATGATGATAAAAAGCCACCGGAAATAGTAACGCTACGACGAAGAGGCTCGCCAGCACCGACTCATAACTGGACCCAATTACCATCAGCCAGACTACGCAGACAAGCAAAATAATCAGCTCCGTTGCCATGATGTTAGCGAGAATAGCGCCGACGAAGAAGCCCTCCTCACGCTGAAAAAGTGAACGGCAGTTAGGGCAGTGATGTCTGACGCGAAAGGGACCGCGCGCGATGGACGATTGGCCGCAAGCTGGACAACGCAGGCGCAGAGAGCGAGACAAGACCGTTAGAATCGATGCTTTACTTGCTTTCATACCTGAGCAGTATAGCCACAAGTCGCCGGGCTTATCGTCCGGATCCCTGCAGCCACTTCTTTCGGTTCAAACAACGCAGCCTTTTCGTGGCAACCCGCGACAGAATTGGGTCTTACCTTCATTTGTTGCGACGATCAAAGACGGGAAGATCAATATCCACATCCCACGCTAGACTGATCGTTCGTTGTTCCGAATCTGTCTCGCTGTAAGTTCCCTTACTTTTAAGTTGTAAGCGTTTCCCATCGAATTGGTAATCTGAGAAGTATTTCTTTAAATCATCCGGTTTCCATGCCACTGTCCTGGCGACTGTAGTTCCAGGAACCACATAGCTCAAGTTTACCTGCCCTATCCTATTCTCTTTGTCCAGGAATAGAACGAGGGCCGCGTAATCACTCCGTTTCATTTCCTTGGCGCCGTTCTCCAAGACGTCCTTTTGATCTGCTTCTGTCATGGGTCTGCTAAAGAATTGAATCTCTAATCCTTCGCTATTCCCCATTAATCCGTTCGTGTGTGTGACCAGTGCGCTCTCGGTTAAAATCTTGCTGCTACCTTGCTGAATCAAACCTGGCTGGTGATTCACTAACTCAAATACAGCTCTGGTTTTAAATTTGTCGGGATTAAAGGCTGAGCTTGGGTAGGGCTCCGTTAACGTAGCATTGACTGAACTTGATTTCAATTGCGGAGCTGCGCACGCGAGGAAGCAACCAAGAATCGCTAAAAACCAGAGTCGAGTTTTAGGGGATTTAAGCATGGTTCAGTACCTCCAGGTATTTAGGAGTATAACGCCGCGCTTGGTGACCGGGCGACCAACACCTTGTTCATGGCGCCATGTAAGGGTGTCAAGCCATGCTTACTTTTGCTTGCGAACAACCAGGTTCTTGCCCGCCTCAATGCATACGAGCTGCATTGCTCCTGGCTGCGAGCGAGTGAACGGACACACTATAAAATCACCAAAGACGGCAACGTTCTGGTTTATTTGACTTTCAATGTAGTCAGGAACATTACGATACCCAGCCACAGAGAAACGCTGCTCGGAAATACCGAGCATCCGCCGGGAGCCAACTCTCCAGAGGCGGAGCGCCGGAGCCCCGTTGTAAATCGACAGCCTGCCATGGATAGTAAAGCAACTGCCAATCAAACGCGGATGCTGCCGACATGACTTTTCTTTCGCTTCTGGGACTGGAGATTGTGCCCACAAGCTGCTGCTCGCAGTTATGAGGAACAGGATTGCCAGGCGCATGAACATCGATTCACCTCGGGCGTTGCCGACTTTGATTCATCCAAGTTAACGACAAATTCCAAGCTTCCGCTCCGGTTGAATGAGTTGTTGGGTTGCATCCCGGAGAGGAACGCACCGGGTGTTAATAATAGGTGCGCCCGTTGTGTTTGAGCCAACCTGCTACGTGCCTCCCGTCCGGATCGTGGTGCGTCCAGTGGACCATACCTCCTTTTTCGTTCCACACGTACTCGCCATAGAAGCGTACGCGATCGCCTTTCTGTAGTTCGACGACTCGCGGTGCGATGTCGATGTTGTGCGCAATAAGGACCGTCTGCCCTGATGCGAGGAGAACGACGAATCGCTGATGCCTGCTGCCAGCGAGGTCGTCTGCCAGTATGCGGGTTACTAAGCCTTCGCCTTCAACCTGGACATTGCTCGTCCTGTTTTTAAACGCGCGCCCGATTTGACTGTCGTCACCGGCCGCACCACGGTTTTGCCCCGAGGGCTGAACCGCGCTGCCACAGCCTGCCCAGATCAAGGCACACACAACGACCGCGGCAATGTGGATCCGTTTCATAGTTAATGTATTCCGACCTTGTCAGAGGTGGCTGCTGAGCTGTGTTTCAGCCACGATCTCGCCGCAGCGCGTAGGTTCTCGCGAAGCAACCCAACGCGGGGATGAGCCGCCGCGCACACAATCCGGAAACCACGCAACTTCTCGATGAGAGCCGCGCTATTCGCGGTCGGCTCCATCCCCTTGTTGTGATGCCCGTGAGAGGAAGCCTTCAATGAGCGGCTGCGAACCCACCTTGATAGCGTGGGGCGAATTCTTCCGCCACAAAAGTCTCGTATGATGTTTCGGTCGTGTTCTGTGCCGAAAGATTCTCCAAAGCTACTAAATGACCTGAATTCAAAGCGGCGGACAGTTCAAGAATCAGATCGGCGACGTTAGGCGACATTCCAATTTGTATTAACGCCGGGTGCACTTGCTCATCCGACAAATGAACGTATGCGAGGTTGGGTTTGCCAATCGCCGTCCCGATTATTTCAGCCGCCTCAGTCATGCTTATATCTCTTTGTCCATGTAGCTCGCGCGTCTGCTGACCACTGAAGTTTAGCTCGAGCAATGCTTCGGCGGCGGCGTTGCCAATGTCGCGCGTGGCGGTCATCTGCAACTTCAAGTCTGGAAGAAGCGGCCCGGCAGCCATGCCCATTGATTTGATGACGCCGATTTGCGAGAGTGTGTTTTCCATGAAGTAACCGGGACGCAGGTGCAAGATGTTCGCCCCGTGGATCTGGTTGAACCTTTGTTCAAGGTAATGCAGTCCTACGACTGGACCCGTTTTCTCGCTCTTATCCGCGCCCATGCTGCTTAGTGACACGGCATATTCGAGTCCCGCCTTCTCCATCGCTGTGGCAATCGAGTCCGTGATGCCATCTTGATGGGCGCGAAAGTCTTCACTAGTCATACTCGGCGGAACCATCGCATAAATCGCCTGCGCTCCGGCGAAGGCCCTGGTCAGCGACTCGGTGTCCGTCAAGTTACAAACAAACGGTTCAGCACCTTCCGCAACGAGCGGCTGCAAATTCTCCGCGTTTCTACCGATGACCCGAACCTTTTGACCTTTAGCGAGCAATCTTCTCGCCGCAACATTTCCGGTGTTGCCGGTCGCTCCGGTAATAACGTACATAGTTCTCTCCTTCGATTGAACACGCTTTCTTATCTGATTTTACATTGATTTCTCAATAGCTTTCCTGAACTTACCCAATGTGAGCAGCCCAACGCCCGGCTTCACCCGCCGGGAAGCATCTACGGAGACTTCCAGCTGTCGAATGGCATTCATGCTGATTCCGGTCGCGTGCATGACGTTGGGCGCGGCCACAGGGATCAAGGCGTGACTTCAAAACCGATCTGGTTCGACGGCTTCAGGGCACCATCAGCGCAACAGGCGAACGTGCGCTTGAGGGTGAGCTTATACTGTCCCGGTTTAAGCGGCCCGTACCACTCTTGCAGTTGGATGCTCGGCACCCTTAGCGGTGCATTGGGCTTTAGACCCACGACATCAGGCATACGGGTAACCTCGCAAGTTCCGCGATCACTCTGGCGGACCGACTCGGAGACACGTTCTGAATAGGCCAGCGGCTTGCCGTCGCGCAAGAGGTCTGGGCGGTTCTGGTAATAAGGGTTAGAGAAAGCACAGATTTTCAACGGTTCAATCTCCGTATTCGTTATCACGATTCCAACATTAACATCCTCTCCGGCCGTGAATCTAAGCTTTTTGGATGCTTCACCGGCAGAGAAAAACCCGGACGGGGCAGCGTTAGTGGATATGGAAATTTCCAGCGCGCGCCGCTGCTCGGCTGAGAGTTCGCCTGGGTATTTCTGTTGGGTCAGACCAGGAAAGCACCATGGGTCAGCAACGAAGACCGCGACTACGAATGCCAATAATGACCTAACAACTACGCGTCGTGCCTGCACAATATCAACTCCAATGATCAACCTCTGTCGCGCCTCGCTGAGCGCCCAACGCTCGACTTCAGCTGCGGCGCGCGATCAGCATTCAAGGTACAAGGAATAAGCTTGCTTGAGAAACACGCTATCGCGCCGTCAGCTGCAGGCGCTTGTTCGATGGCGCGGCGATGAGCACACGCCGTCTTCTTTTGAAAAGCACTATACCGACAACAAGAGCCAGCACGAAATAATAACCGACTAGAAGAGTCATTCTTTTTATGGGTCTAAACAAAGCTCGCTCGTTCCAACCCCCTGAATCGTCATGTCCAGCCATAGCAGAAATAATTTCTCGGTCAATAGGGGTGGGGCTAACCAAAACTAGTTTATCTCCATTCCAAGTGTACGCTCCGCTATGAGGCGGTTGCTGGCTGGCACCATCATAGATGAGCAGTCGGGGCTGATCGGACTCATTTCTAATAGCCGTATGTGTTCTGAGCGTGCCGTCATTGTGATCGTAAGGCAGGCGAAGGATTTCCCTTCCGCTATCAAATACCAGAAGAGATCCGCTGACTGCCCCGCCCAATACAACTTCGAATTGCGCGGGAACAGCATCAGAATTGAAATCGACTATGCATTTGGTTGGTGGCTCACATTCGAACCGTGCCACCAGCTCATCCTCTCGTGCATATTTAAGGTTATCGCGATGCACAATCCACCTATCAATCAGTAGAGGCACGAATACCAAACCTACGAGCAGGATTACTAGCTTGAGGGATTTCCATTTCATCATCAGATGATCACGCGGTTAAGTATCCGTTAGAAACCATCGAACGCTGCGCTTCAGCTGCGGCGCGCGAAAGAATTCAAGCTGAGTGGCAAAGGACTACTTGAGAAGAACGCTATCGCGCCGTCAGCTGCAAGCGCTTGTTATGCGTCGCGCTGTAATTCCGACCCCCTGATTCTGCCATTCGGTTGCCAAAGCCCAAATTTCCAAGCCACCAACGGCGAGAAAAATAGAACAGATATCAACAAATCGATTAGGGCCGAGCCCCACTTCGCGAAGAACGTGTCTTCAATACAACCACGTTGAGGATTACACGAGACTCGCATCTGTTGCCCGATGGAATACACTGGTTCTTCGTTGAACGTGTCAACTTTGAGTTCAAGGGTTGCTCTAGATTAGCAACTCGCGATACATACCAAACTGACGTAACGCCGGAAGCTGCAACTACAATCACTATGAAGATGATGACCGCGGCCGCCGACTTATATCTGAAGCGAGACATTGATAACCTGTTGACCTACGAGACTCGCTAGCGCATAACGCTGTGCTTCAGCTGCGCGGTCACTCACACTCATGAGAGACATCGTGGTAGCGAGTCAGCTGCAAGCGCTTGTTCGGCGGCGCCGATTCATTCTGCGGGCCCAGCAGCACCTGAAGGCACAACATACAACTTGATTATCAGCCGGCCACCTCTTTTCATCCGGACGTTCACAATGCGTTCGGCTTCGATGCCGCGCTCAACTACAAGATAGCTCTTAGCACGTTCTGCCAGACCCCGCCCGCCATTAAAGAGGATGTAACCCATTGTCCCCGGTTTATTACTTAACTGATCCGCAAATGCGTCCAAACGCGGTCTCACTTTGGCTAGACGAGCAGCACCGAACTGTTCAAAAAGTTGAGCGGTCGGAACATGTCCCCGCATAACACTGATGCTGGCTGTGTTGGCACATTGGGTCGGTAAACCTATGGCCTTCAAACTAGCGGTGAGATCCCTCCAGTCGGGCGCCGCGACAACTCTGATCGATCCTGTCCCTTGTCCACTGACTATTTCGCCACTACTGACACTCCATTGGTATGAAAGGTTTTGAGCCGGCGGGACATCGCGTATTTGGGCGACGAAATGAAACGGCGAGCCATCGCAAGACTTACGAGCGCATCCGACTGAAATGGTAGGGCAAGCGGCGTCCTGTAATTTGTTTTCGACCGGCGTAGTGCCACTGTTAACAAGTAGAATAATGACGCCTACGACGGTAGATATTTCTTTCATTGCCATTCACCTTAGCCGCCGAACGTTGGCCTTCACCTGCGGCGCGCGATCAGCATTCAAGGTAAGCAGAAAAAGTTTACTTGAGAAACATGCTGTCGCGCCGTCAGCTGCAAGGCTCTATTATGCAGCGCCTTCTTCCCAAGGAATGATCGATTTGAGATCTTTCAATTTCAACCCGCTTGCATTTGCACTCATATCGTAGATTTCGAGCCCGGTAATGGCATCATTCACACCCCAAATAATTACTCCCACCTGATCTCCGTTGGCAGTGATACCAAGCCCATCTGCAATAGGATGCGGATGCACAGA